>Ga0181559_10003566_pt1 | contig 15254 bp, 17 predicted proteins | sample 011ome_21_FD_133752 | JGI IMG/M metagenome (GOLD analysis project Ga0181559, IMG submission 133752) | Coastal salt marsh microbial communities from the Groves Creek Marsh, Skidaway Island, Georgia - 011508AT metaG (megahit assembly) | ecosystem: Environmental > Aquatic > Marine > Intertidal...
GTTAAAGACTATGAAAGGGGTAGGTTGTTTTAAGAAAAGCGAATTCATTTGACTATAATATATATTTAGTGTATTTATATAGATAAACCTTCAATGCACTTATATATGAACTCTAACCTTATCTCCTTCTTTAATTTTTATTTTTTGACAAGTATATTAAATATTTATTAAAGTCTGAAGACAGAATAAATGATTTACTCGCAAAACGATGAATTTGTCGCTATCAACGCCAGAGTGACAAATTCGACTTATGAAAGAATGCAGGAAGTATCGAAGTGCTTGGACGTGAGCCTATCCTCTCTTATCGCCAGTTCGGTCACCGAATACTTGCACCAAGTGACATCAGAAAAGGGTACCCAAACCGTTGAACTGGAAATCGCCCGCTTCGCCTACGGCAAAAAGAAAAGCGTGCAGGACTGAGGGTTGGTCGGGAAGATGACTGGACCCTCTTCTGAATCACAAGAACCCAACTCTCTTGAGGTTGGGTTTTCACCCGAATCCTGGAAAACTGAATTTCACGATGAAATCAAAACCGTCCGTTTAAACGGAGAGAAGATCGCTGAAATTAAGGATTTAATGGATGAAATGAAAGCGATCAAAGAGAAAAATGATCGGACGATCAAAGTGCTTTCCATTGCCATTATCAGTCTGACGATAATCGGCCTGTGCTTTCTCGGATTTGGAGTGAGTTACTTAATGAGGTTCAAGGTCGATAAACTTGATGAAGTGATCGATGCTGGGGTTGAAAAGTTTGATATGACGAATAATACTTTCATCCATACCGATGCCTTCGCTGCGCTAAGCGACACATGGCATCCATTACTTTGGGATCGCAAGAATCAAGGTTGGTTTGTCCAGAAACCAAATGGGGCAAAAAGAAATTTTTACGATAATATTGTCCTGCCCAAAAAGGCGTACCTTGAATTGTCCAACTCCACCCTAAACTGGAAACAGGGAAAATGGCATGCCCCCAAAGGTTTTCCCACTTTAAGGAAAGCCAAAAACTAAGATTATGGCGGAGGGTAAAGATACTTATGTGGCAATCAACGGACGGGTGACCAAAACTGTATACCAAAGAATGCAATACCTTGCCGGTGTATTGGATGTAAGTATGTCCACCTTGATTGCAAATTCAGTGACCGAATATATTCACCAAGTTACCGACGAAAAGGAAGGGCAACCTTCTGTTGATATGGAAATTGCCAGGTTTGCATACTCCAAAAAGAAACCGTCAAAGGAAGGTGAATGAAGGACGGAGAGTTGAGTAAAGAGAATCCAGACCTTGAGCTTAAGCAAGGCAATCCTTTGACCTCCAATTTGGTTGAGGTCGAAACACCATCGGAAACTTGGAAAACAGAATTTAAGGATGAAATCTCTTCCCTTCGGGTTAACGGGGAAGATGTATCCAAAATTCACCGGGCAATGAAAGAACTCCGTGAAATGAGAGACTCAAGCGATCGTACCTTGCGCCGGTTAATCCTTCTCATCACTTTACTTCTGTGTTCCGGTCTGGGAGTCGGAGTTTATGCCCTCGATTATCTGCTTCAGTTTAATGCGGAGAAAATTGATAAGGTGATCGACTTAAACCTTCAAGCCATCAAGAAAAACGAGGATGGAATGATCAAAATACCCTTAATCGCAATCTCTTTACTGGAAAAACATCCAAATGAAATGCGCTGGGATGCAAACCAGTCGATTTGGACTTTCTGGGATACCTTTAGGGGGAAAAGAATAAAATTTTCTCAAGATTACATGTTTTACTCTCCAAATACCATCGAAAACTTAAGACAAGAATTGGGGCTCTTTTGGAATGGTGATAAATGGAATTGGCCCAAAGGATTTGAGCCTAAGAAATACTAACCAAGGCAAGTAAAACCAGGTTTCAAAGTAAAAAAAGAGAAGCCAACCCAAGGAAGGCAAAAAATCCGACCACATCCGTAACTGTGGTCACGAAAACTCCCGAGGCCAGGGCAGGATCGGTGCCCAGGCGGTCAAGCAGGACGGGAAGAATAATCCCTGACAATCCGGCCACGATCATATTGATGACCATCGCCCCGGCAATAATTCCGCCGAGCAAAAGGGAGGAGTCTCCGCTTTCACCAAATAGAAAGATGGTGGCGATACCAGAGAGCAGGGCAAATAGTACGCCATTGAGAGCACCAACCAACAACTCTTTTCGAATTGCCCGCATGGTGTTGTAAGAAGCCAACTCCTTGGTGGCCAGGGCCCGCACCGTTATGGTCAGGGTCTGGGTGCCGGCATTGCCCCCCATCGAGGCGACAATGGGCATTAGGACGGCCAGGGCGACCATCTGCTCGATGGTAGCGTCGAAAAAGCTAATCACTGCGGAAGCCATTGCCGCGGTGACCAGGTTGACCAGCAACCAGGCAAATCGCTTGGCGGAAGATTGCAGCACGCCATCGTCGATGGTTTCCTCCCCTACTCCACCAAGGCGTAGCACATCCTCCTCAAATTCCTCACGGGCCACCTCCATAACATCGTCCACCGTGATCATGCCAATCAGTTTACCACCCCTATCGACCACCCCGGCGGTGGTCAGGTCGTACTTTTCAAAGAGCAGAGCGACTTCCTCCTGCAAGGTTTCGGCCGGCACAAGAACCTGGGTTTCATCAGCAATTTCGCGCATCAGCGTATTTCTGGGAGAGCGCAGAATACGGGAGAGGGAGATTATCCCGACAGGGTGAGCGTTCTCATCCACCACAAACAAATCAAGAAATTCCTCCGGCAAATCATTCTCCTCGCGAAGATAGTCAATGGTCTGCCCCACGTTCCAGTTGGTACCCACCGAGACCACATCGGTCTGCATTCTTCGCCCCGCACTGTCTTCGGGAAATGCTAACGCAGTCTCAATATCGTTTCTTTCCTCTTGGGGCACGGAACTGAGCACCTCCGCCCGATCCCCCTCCTCCATGTCCTCGAGCACCTGCACTGCCTCGTCGGAATCCATCTCCGTAATCACCTCGGCCACTTCCTCCGGGCTCAAGCTGTCGGTTACCTCCTTGCGCAGATGGTCCTCCAATTCGAAAAGCAGATCGGGGTCGAGCTCGGCCTTCACCACCTCGACCAGTTGTTTACGCTGAGATTTATTAAGCAGGCCAAAAGCATCCGCCAGGTCAGAATGATGAAATTCGCTCAGGTGCGTAACAAGTTGTTCATCACTACCATCGGCGAGCAAACGCACAAGTTCCACAAACCGGGCATCGGACTCGCCACTGCTCTCAGGGTCGATTCGATGAATAATCTCTGGACTTTCCTGGATATCTGGCATGACTCGTAAAAGGATTGGAAACGGAGGAAACCGTGAGGTGGATGAAACCAATGCTGAAAGTACCAGCTTCTATTTCCTACCAATTGACTGAATCTGGCTCAACCGAATTCGATCAGGCCACGGAACTTAGAGGAGGAAATGCTTGAAAAGAAAGCCCCTCAGGGACTCCAGGTAAGGGCATGGCAAAGAGCCAAACCTAGGGCGTCCGCCTCGTCATAGGGAAGAGCCTGAGGTAGACCGAGCATCTGGGCTAGGGTCTGGGTCATCTGTTCCTTACTTGCCCGGCCAAACCCGACCACCGCCTGCTTAACCCGCAGGGGAGCATACTCAAATACGGGAACTTCGCCAATCGCCGCCGCGGACAAAGCAGCTCCCCGGGCAGAGCCCATAATCTGGGCGGTTTTAAAGTTCTGCACATAAATCGTTTCCTCACAGGAGAGGTGGCGTGGTTGCCAAAGGGCGATTAAATGAGCGACCAATTGGTGGATTTTGCCGAGGCATTCAATCGAGGAGACCTTGGTCCCGAGCTTGAGGGTTTCAGAATGGAGCAAACGGTATTCTCTCCCAGTACATTCGAGAATGGCCAGCCCCATACCCCGAAGGCTAGGGTCCACACCGAGTATTCTTCCCTGATAGCTTTTCTTTTGCAGAAGCATTTTGGGATCCACCGGGGGTACGCCCTTTTTTGACTGCCCGGCCAAATGCTTGGCCCACAATTTTCGGGATGACTTGTTCACTGATCGATCAAAAGATCATGCGCAAGCCGGCAAGTACAATAAAGAACCAAATCAGGTACTCAAATATATCCTGCCTGATAGGACGGACCAAAAGAGGGGCAACCGCCGCTCCCAGCACGGCAGGAATAAACAGCCACACACACACGCCCAAAACCTCCAGATCAAGGATGCCCAGTTCCCACATCAGTGGAACCTTGGATATATTTACGATTAGGAAAAGCCAAGCGGAAGTCCCGATAAATGCATATTTGGGCAATTTCATGGACAACAAGTAAAACTGGGCAATCGGCCCGGCCGCATTGGCGAGCATGGTTGCCACACCGCCAAGCAGTCCAAAAGGCGGTCCCAAATAGGCAGGCAGGCTCAACTCCTTTACCCGTCCGCCTCTGAAGAGCAGGAGGGATAAAAAACGTAGGGCAGTCATGCCCAGGAGAATGCAACCGATCAATCCTTTAAGGGTACTGGCCTTGGCCGGACCCTGAAAAAAATCAAACAACCACCAACCCAGGATCACTCCGACGGCAAAGAATGGCAGCAATCTGCGCAGGTGCACCCACTCCACATGACGCCGGTAAATCAAGGTGGATGCCATATCCGCAGATATCAGAACTGGCAGAAGCAAGCCCACCGAAAGGGCCACCCCCACCGGACCAAGCGCGTCTTCGAGAACCAGGGCATAGAGGGCCACAGTGAGATTCCCTGCCCCGGGAACCCCTCCCTTACTTAGGCCCATAATCGCCGCCCCCAGACAGAGAAAGACCCAATGACCAACAGTTAGCTCATCCATTTTTTGAATTCTGAGATTCCGCGGCAAAGCATCCCGCTTCCACCCGAAAGGTTTCCCAAATGAAGGAGTCCTGCTCGGAAGGATAGGTCGTCCCGCTGGCAAAGACCTGTGCCTGGGGAGGCAGCAATTTTCTGAAATTTTCCCGGCGTGATGGATCGAGCTCGCTCAGTACATCATCTGCCAGCAACAGAGGAAGCCGGCGAAGTTGTTTGTGCAGGTGGACATACTCAGCCAGCCTAATGGCCAGAATTAACCCCCGCTGCTGCCCTTCTGATGCATAATTGCGGGCATCCGCCCCATTGAGAAGAATATCGAAGTCATCCCGGTGGGGGCCATGCCGGGTGTTGCCAAATTGGTAGTCTCGGGCCCTTTGTCTGGCAAAAAACTCCAACCATGCCGAAGAATCATCAAGGGAAGTGTCCGGGCGGTATCGAATGGTTGCGATCTCCTCATTTCGGCTAAGGGTGCTATAGAATTGACCGATCGAGGGAAGGAGTTCGGCAATGGCCCGACTTCTTGCCTGAAATAGATAGTGGGCACTGGGACCAAGCAAGGCCTCAAAGGCGACCAATTCAGCGGTGCCTGCGCCTACCTTGAGCAGGGCATTTCGTTCTCGGACGGCCCGATGGTATTTTTGGAGGTGGGAAAGATAGGCGGGGTCACAGGAGGAAAGCAGTAAATCTAACCATTTCCTACGGTCACTTGGGCTCTCCCTTACCAACCTGAAATCTCGAGAAGACAAGCACACCGCAGGAAAACCACCGAGGTAATCCCCCAGCCTCCTAACCGGCTCACCATCCACTTCCAGGACTTTTTTCCCCTTGGCAGAAAGGCCGAGCAGCACCTCACTTTCCTCTCCATTATCGAGCAAGAAACGAAAAAAGAGCTTCCCTTCCCCCTCCCCCGAGCGGACAAGACCCTCCATGCTGTGCTTGCGAAAAGAACGGAGGGAGGCAGACAGCCCAATGGCCTCGAGTAAATTTGACTTCCCCTGACCATTTTTTCCAAGAAACAGGATACGGTCGGTGGAAAAGGTCAGGTTCGCAGAATGAATATTGCGAAAGTTTTCAAGATTGATGGCAAGCAGGCGCATCAAACAACCATCAGAGTGAGATCACCGGAGACTCTCCGGAGTCCTGAACAAGCTCAGCAAACACCGTAGCCATGGCTTCCCCCAGATTCTGCCAATTCCGCTCGGCTGTCTGCCAGGAAGAACTCACCCGGATAACCCTTCTGCTCTGAACCGGGCCTAGCCCAATTGCGGAGAGTCCCTGTTTATCCGACTTCAATTGACTGACTGAACAGGCCGCCCCGGTTGATACCTGAAAGCCCACCCTATCCAATAGGCTGACCCAGCGGAGGTTTTCAAAATTTGGCATGAGCAACAGCGAGGTGTTCCATAGTCGAGCCACCTTGCCTCCCAGGACTTCGGTGGACGGAATGAGGGCACAAACCTTTTTTTCAAACTCATTCCTCCACTGCTCCCTCAAGAAGTTTTCTGCCTGACTGGGAAACAGCCTTTCCTGGCAGGCTACGCGAAGACCTTCAATGTTAGGGTAATTCTCTGTCCCTCCGCGTTGGTCCTTCTCCTGCCTGCCCCCCTTGATCAAAGGATGCATCGGTTCCTTGCTGATCAAGCCACCCACTCCTTTGGTTCCTCCAAATTTATGACCGCTAAATGAAAAGGCCGAACAATCGCCAAGGGTACTGACATCAAGTTTCCCCACCCATTGGGTGGCGTCACTGAAGAAAGGAATTTTTCGAGCTTGGCAGATTTGTGAGATTGGCTCCCATGGCTGCAACACCCCGGTCTCATTGTTTGCGGCCATCAGGCAAACCAGCCCGTAATCATTGGCCTGGAGCCGCTTTTCCACTTCGTTCACGGCGACCAAGCCTTGGTCGTTGACGGGCATCCAGTCCACCCGCCCGGAAAACCAGGAAGTTAGAGGCTCGCTGACGCTCGGATGTTCGATGGGAGAGACCAGAATTCTTTGGTCTTTCCCCAACCGGTGATACTGGTGTGCCATGTAGGTATTGTTAGCCTCCGTCGCCCCTGAGGTAAAAAGGAGTTGCTCGGGAGAAGCAGAAAAACACTCCGCAATGTCAGCCCTAGCCCGTTCGAGCTTCGCACGAACCACCGCAGATACACGATAGGGAGAGGATGGGTTTGCCCAGTCCACCCTTTGTGCCTCGGACACTGCATCCAGTACCTTTTGGCTGGGTTGGGTGGTGGCGTTGTTATCGAAGTAACTCATGGGCAGCATGCCCTAAAAATTATCGCACCGGAGGAAGACGCAGTGTCTGACCAACCTGCAAGCTGTTTTTGCTTTTTAAGAGGGTACGATTTGCTTGAAAGATGGAGTCGATGTAAGAGGAGTCTCCGTAAATTTTTCGGCTTATTCCATAGAGGCTGTCACCCGGTTCGACCGTGTAGGAGGAAGGAATCTCTGGTCTGCTTTTATTTTTAGGCATGGGAGGAATGGGGGCCGGCAAGGACCGCTCATCCGCCTGTGCCCGGACCGCCACGGGGGGTAAAGTGCCCAACCTCGCCTCTAAATCCGCGACCTGCCGTTTGAGCTGATCATTTTGATCCTTCAGTTCGAGGCTCTGCAGGTAATTACCGTAAGGCTCGCCGGGCAACTTGCGGATAATTTCCCGCTCGGCGGAGACGATAAGCTGCCTGACCTTGTCGGACTCGCGGGAATTGGGCTGCAGGAGCAGAAACCGGCGAAAATGATAGATCGCAGCGATGGCATCCTTTCGTTCATTAAGAGTAAGCAACAAGCGGCCTGCTTCAAGGTGAGACTTGGGTGCCTGGGTAATTCTACGGGTAACCGAGAGAAACTCATCGAGGGCCTCTTTGTCCCTGCCCACCTTGAGGTAAGACCGGCCACGCTCAAAGGAGGGATCGTCCCCCTCCTCGATCAGGGGTCCACCATACTCGCAGGAACTGAGTGAAAATAGCAAAAGGCAAAGGGAGAAGAGTAAACTATGCAAATTTTTCATTCCCCGATAAAAGTCATAATCACCCGGCGTTGGTGAGCCGCCCGTCTGTGCTCCCAAAGAAAGATGCCCTGCCAGGTGCCGAGTTGCAGCCTGCCTCCTGAAAAGGGAACCTGTTCACTAGTGCGGGTCAGGGCCATTTTAATGTGCGAGGGCATATCGTCAGGCCCTTCCAGTGTGTGCACAAAGTAGGGTGAATCCTCGGGCACAAGCTTGTCCATAAACCTCTCCAGATCGACGCGGGCGGTACGGTCGGCATTTTCCATCATCACCAGGCTGCAACTGGTGTGCCTGACAAAGATGCTAACCAAACCATCCTGCAACCCAGACTCCTGCAATCCAGAATGAAGCTCGCTGGTAAACTCATAGGTACCCTTCCCCCGAGTTTGAATCTCTGAATTCTTTATGAACACGCCCATACAACTGCAGTAATTGTTAAGTGAAAAGGATTCGATTGGCAAGGGCTGAGGGGGAGCATTCCCATCATCCTTCAGGCCCTCAATTCAGTTTCCCCGTTCATCCAGGTTTTTAAGGAGGTAAGCAAGTCCATCAGTTCATCGGCGGGCACAGTAAGCGTGCGCACGGGCCGGGAAAGAAATGCTTCGGCCTGGGTGCGGTCTTTTGCTCCTAGGCTGTGCAACCATGATTCCCGGACAGGAAGACCCTCCTTACGGGAAAACTCAAAATAGACCTTGAGCAGCACAAGACTGGGGTTGCCGGCATGGGGAATGGCATCGATTCCTTTTTTCAGGAGGGAGAAGTGAGGAGCGGGTTCCAACAGGTGAGCTCCATTGTCCAGGTAAAAGCGGGCCAACCGGGAAGCGACTAAAAAAGATTCGGCATTTCTAGCAAGTTCTCTTGGGGAGGAAAGCACTTTAAATTCACGGACAAATGACAACCTCGCCACCCCCTTGGGTGGACTGAGCAAGCACGCCACCTCATCAAGAAAATCAGGCAACCGGGAAAAGGGGCCCCTTCTTATTTGCCTGAATAAAAAGGGGCTCAGCCCGGCTTCGCTAAAGAGATAGACTCTGCGATGGTTTTCTCCCGCCTGTTCCTGATTGAGAACTATACCACTGACCTCCAAGTCCGAAGCCGACACCGCAGGATAGGCTCAGTGCGAATGGGCAGGAGGCACCACTGCACCTCCCGAGATCAGCATTTTCATCCCGTCTCCTACGGAAACATCGAGCCGGTGAATTTCATCCTTGGGCACAAGCAATAAAAATCCACTCGTTGGATTGGGGGTGGTGGGAACGAATACATAGGTCAGATCGCCCTCCACTTTTTCCCTGATATGGGAGGAGGTATCAGAAGTAATAAAGCCAAGGGCATAGCAACCCTTGCGGGGATACTCCACCAGGCAAACCTCTTTAAATACCGCCCGGTTTTCCCGGCCAAATGTCTCCACTATTTGCTGAACAGAGCGGTATACAGTGTTGAGAAAGGGCACTTTCCCGAGCACCTTTTCCGTGGTCGAGATAAAAACTCTGCCCAGAAGGTACTTGGATAAATAACCCAGTAGAGTGAGGGAAATCACCCCGATGATGAGCCCGGAAATCCCCAGCAGGGTTTCGAGGCCAAAAAAGGAATTTTCTTCCCTCAACCCCAACTGAATCGCAAACTTGAGGGCGGGCTCCTTAAACAAATCGAGAATGAAATTCAGGACAAAAATAGTGGTGCCCAGAGGAAGAAAAACCAGCAAACCGGCAAGAAATGCATTTCTGAACCTCCTGGAAAAATTCGCCTTTTGCTCACTCATCTACTTAACCGCTAATTACCCAACACTAAAGAGCGAGCCGAAAATCCGGCCAGGCATGATGTTTTTTTACCACCTCGAGTGCCCGCTTCTCCTCCTGCCTCATCATTTGACGGTCCAGATCATCGAGATCATTAAATCCGACAAGATGGAGCCAGCCATGGATGAGATAAAGGCTTAGTTCCTCCACAACGCTAAGGTTCCGCTTCCTCGACTCCTCAATTGCCTGATCCACGGATATACAAATTTCCCCAGCCATGTCTTCATCGGGGTCGGGCGGAAAGGTGATCACATCAGTGGGCCTGAAATCCTGAAGGAATTCCCCATGCAGCCTGGAGTGGTGATGCCCATCAAGAAAGGCAATCGACAAACTCCCCTTGAGCGAGTGTCGGTGGAGGGACGCAAAAGTAAAAAAGAAATCCTTTAGCGAGTTTTCCGAGAATTGAAGTCCAGAATAATGGTTAGCTACCTCAATTTCTAGGAAGAAGGAGGATCTAAGATCGGGGCTCATCTTGATCGAAGGGAGAGCGTGAATTCCTCTCCTTTTCTTCATCCGGATATTCAATCCTGGAATGCAACATATTGAGGGTGGTCTTGAGGAAACTCTTTTTAATGGTGGCGACTTCTTCCAGCGTCAATGGGCACTCGTCCAACTGGCCATCCTCCAGACGGTCCTGAAAAATGGACTCGAGCAGCTCTTCCACACTGTGGTGCGTAACTTTGGGCAGGGAACGGGCAGCCGCCTCCAAAGAGTCTGCAAAGAAGATGATCGCACTTTCCTTGAAACGTGGCTTGGGCCCATCGTAGCGATAGGTCGACTCCTCGGGCACTTCAGCTTCAAGCTCACCGTAGGGCAGATTGGTCTGCCGGGACTTCAACTTCGCCTGGTGGTAAAAGTACTTTACCAGGGTGGTGCCATGGTGCTGCCGTATCACATCCCGAATGATTTTTGGCAAGCGGTATTCCCGGGCAATTTCAATGCCCTCCTTTACATGGCTCTTGATAATGAGGGCACTCATCGCAGGGTTTTGGCGATTGTGCGGATTGCTCAGTTCCCCCTGGTTTTCAGTAAAATAATGAGGTTGCACCATTTTTCCAATGTCGTGAAACAAGGCACAGGCCCGGCAAAGTATCGGATTTGCCCCCACCGTGAGGGCCGCATTTTCAGATAAATTAGCCACCATCAGGCTGTGATGGTAGGTGCCAGGTGCATCCACCTGCATTTGCCGGAGCAGGGGATGATTGAAGTCGGTTAGCTCAAAGAGAGTGGCATCGGTAGCCACTTTAAAAACATTTTCGATTAGGGGCATCGCACCCAAGACCAGGGCACCGGTGAATACACAGACAATAAAAGAGGCAATGGCATGATTGCCGGCAATCATCCACCCACTACCCGAAGCGAAGCCAATGCCCAAGGCCACCACCCCACCGGTCAGACCCGCCATCGCCCCGGCCCGCAAGACACTCCCGCGCAGGCGGACATCCCGGCAAAAGAAAGCACCGACCAATGCAGAACAAAGGGAGCCCACCAACATTTCAATGCCCACATTTTGCATGGTCGCATGGAAGACACAGGTGTTGATCGCAGTTAAGGTGGCCATCCTTGGACCAACGGTGATCATGACAATCATGGGGGCAAATGCGATCGGCAAAAGGTAGGGCAACAGGCCGACCAGCAGGGGGTTACTGCCAAACAGTTCGGTTTCCCCAAGCTCGAGCACGAAACGGGAGATGCCCAGGTTGATCAGGATACTCAGGGCCACGATGGCCGAACGGGCTTTATCACTCCAGAACTTGGGCAGAACCAGGCGGACATAGACGAGCCCGAAAAGTAGGGTGACAATGGTCACAAAAATACGCTTGGGCAGCAACTGGCTGTCTTCGAGGGCAAAGTCGAGGTAGTTTTCGTATTTTTCTAGGTCAATAGCGGTTACTTTCAACCCCTTCCGGAGGATTAAGTCTCCCTCCATAACGGAAACCACAATCGGATCCATCATCGATATTGCCTGATCCTGGGCAGCTTGGGTGGCCTCCCGGTCAATCGAGCGCAAAAAGAGGCCCTTTCTCAGAATGGAGGAGTATTCGGCGACAAGGTCGTTGCGAAACTCCAAAGCGGCCAGGGAGGCGTTCTCATCCCCCATTTGAACTAATTCTCTGAGCGAAATCGCCTGACCTAAAAAAGTCGAATTTGCCTCGGCTTGGTTCTCTTTCAAAGAGGTTAGCAGTTCTGCAAATCGCGGATAATCCGCCCCCAGTTCTTCGGGGGGTAGTAAGAAAGGGCCGGTATCCCTCGAAGGATCGACTAGGAGGAGCTGGTTACTCATTTCCAGCATCTTCTTTTCGATTTTAGAGGTGGCGTTGGCCTCGGATAAAAACTTTTGATCTTTGGAGGGAAATTTGACCACCCCGGTGAGATGCAACTGGGCAAGTAACCTCGCCCCCTCCTCAAAAAATGCGGCCTTGCCCAGACGGAAGGAAAATAGGATTGCCCGTAATTCACGGGGCAACAGAGAGAGCTGATACTTTACGGAAATTTCATCGAGGAGTGATTGCTGGGCCATCTCCACCCCTTCCGCTTCCATCCCCACGATAGTCGAACACGCCTCCCGCAATCGAATGAGAGCACGGGAAAAATTTTCTTCACCGGCAAAATTCCGGGCAAATTCCCGGGGCGTGCTACTACGGATCCACTCCTCGGCCTCCGCCTGCCTGACATCGCTAATATAACTAAAGGCCCGGTCACTGTAGATATTTTCAGGTGCAACCTCTCCCAGGGCGCGCAATCCGGGGGGTTCCTGCCCCACGAAACATATAAATACAATCGCAACTCCAAAGACTACAGTTTGCAGGAGGTGCCTTCCCCATTTTTCCCAGTACCCAGAAAAGCCGATCAGCTTGGAACTCTCATCAGACGCTTCCTCCTCACCACGGCGACGCAGGCCTTTTCTACCCAATTTCTTAAGACTTCGATTTTCTTCCTGGGCCATCTAATAAAAGGTTGAGGAATGCAAAAAGAGAAAGATTAACTCTTCTGATAGGCAGATATGATCCGGCTAACTAACGGATGCCTGACCACATCATTGTGGTCGAATTCATGGAAGCTCAGACCTTTGACTCCTTTAAGCACATTTTTTACCTGCAACAAACCGGACTCCTTTTTTGCCGGCAAGTCAATCTGGGTAAGGTCTCCGGTAACCACCATCTTACTTCCCTCTCCGAGGCGGGTAAGAAACATCATCATTTGGGAACTGGTTGTATTTTGGGCTTCATCCAGCAAGGCAAAGCACTTACCAAGAGTTCGGCCACGCATGTAGGCAAGCGGAGCAATTTCCACCACACCTGTCTCGATAAGCTTTCTTGATTCAACGGGACCGAGAACTTCGTCCATAGCATCGTAGAGGGGGCGAAGGTAAGGGAGCAGTTTTTCCTCAAGATCCCCAGGCAGGAAACCAAGGGCCTCTCCAGCCTCCACCGCAGGGCGGGCCAGGATAATTTTTTGCACATCTCCCTCGATCAATGCATGCAAGGCCGTGATCATGGCAAGGTAGGTCTTGCCGGTCCCTGCAGGCCCGATGCCAAAGACCAAGTCATAATTAAGAATACGATCCAGGAATTCACGCTGACCAAAAGTCCTCGGCACCACCGACTTCTTCCGTATTTTCAGGCAAATCGGATTTTCGATCAGCTTTTTCATCTGCGAAGCCTGCCCCGAGGTGTACATGGTAAGAAACCTCAGAAATTCAGATGGGTTGATACGGAAACCCTGCTTACTTGCCAGCAGGAGCAGGAGGAAAAATTCTCCAGCTTGTTCTACCTGGTCCACCTCGCCTTGGAGGTGAAGTTCATTGCCGCGTGCAACCGCTTGCAGACCCAACTTTCGTTCGAAAGCCAGCAAATTGTCGGGCCTTTCTCCATATAGCTTATGCAGCTCCCTCTCTGAATCAAATTCTATGGTTTTAGAAGGCATTCGTGCGGATTGATGGTGAGCCAAAAAAACTATGGATAAGGGAAAAAGAAGGGACTTATTAGAGTGGAATAGCTGTTTTTGGCAGATACATACTCCTTTAAAATATCGCCCCATCCCCCTTTCCCGCAAGCACCGAATCCCTTGGATTTCCCTTCTTTCCAATTGCCAATTACACAGTTTTCTCCATCAAGGACGATTACCTGATTTTAAAAATGAATGTCTTATTTGTAAGCCCCGAGGTAAATCCCATCGTCCGGACTGGCGGGTTGGGCGATGTGGTGGGCAGCCTCCCCCTTGCCTTGCAAAAGATAGGGGTGGATGTCAGGGTGATTTGCCCCTTGCATCGGGTGTGCCAGCCCTTGCCCAAAAAATTCTTTTCTCGAAAAGCAAAAATCCTTTGGGATGGAGAATCCATTACCGGCCAAATCGCTCAGACCGAGGCCAATGGATTCACTATCTACCTTCTCGACATCCCCACTCTTTATGATCGCCCCGGGGTTTATGCTGACTCCAATGGCAATTACGAGGATAACGCCCTGCGTTCGCTCGCCCTCTGTCAGGCAGCGGTGCAACTGGACAAGATCATCCACTGGACACCTGATGTTTTTCACGCCCATGACTGGATGGCTGCGGCCACTTCTGCCTACCTCAATGCCACCATTAAGTCACAGAGCCCACCCCCTTCGGTTCTCACCATCCACAATTTGGAGCATCAGGGTGTATTCACCCACGATGATTTCCTCAAAAGCGGACTACCCAGGAACTACTGGGGAATGGATGGGTTCGAGCACCAGGGACAATTCAATCTCCTCAAGGGTGGAATCCAGCATGCCAACAAAATTACCACAGTCAGCCCGACATACTCGCAGGAAATCCGCACGCCCGAATACGGATGTGACCTCGAGGAATCCCTCAAGTACAGGGGGGCAGATATCATCGGCATTCTCAATGGCATTGATGAATCGGACTGGGATCCAGCGAAGGACTCCGCCCTTTCTCACTCCATCTCCCCTGCTCGTCCCGCCCGTGGGAAAAAGCTCTGTAAACTTGCCCTTCTCCAAGAGATGGGCCTGCCAGAATCCCCACAAACTCCTCTATTCGGAGTGGTCTCCCGGCTCTATTCGCAAAAAGGGCTCGATCTGCTCGGGGAGATTTTGCCCGGTCTAATCGAGTCCAAGCCGGGGAATTATGTAATCTTAGGAAGCGGAGCACAGGAGGAGGAAAACAGATTTCAGCATCTTGCCCAAACCTACCCGGACCGCCTTGCCACCTACATCGGATTTGATGATGGGCTGGCGAGAAGAATCTTTGCAGGCAGCGATTTCTTCGTCATGCCTAGCCGGTTTGAGCCATGTGGACTTGCCCAGCAATATGCCATGCACTACGGCTCCATTCCGATTGCCCGGAAAACTGGAGGGCTTGCGGACACGATCTCCCCATGGGGCAAAAAGTCACCTCATGCCAATGGATTTCTTTTCGACGAAGCAACCCCGCCCTCCCTCCTTGGGGCCATGGAACAGGCTCTTGAACTCTACGCCAAACCGTGCTCCTTTCACAAAATCAGAAAAAATGCACTCCACTCCCCATGCTCATGGGAAAATGCGGCAAGACATTATCTACAGTGCTATCATTGGGTAACTTCCTGAGCTCTCAACAAGGAGTGGCCTACCCTCTCTTCTTTTAATTCACAGCACCCGGGTCTTATGTGTATA
>Ga0181559_10003570_pt1 | contig 15246 bp, 14 predicted proteins | sample 011ome_21_FD_133752 | JGI IMG/M metagenome (GOLD analysis project Ga0181559, IMG submission 133752) | Coastal salt marsh microbial communities from the Groves Creek Marsh, Skidaway Island, Georgia - 011508AT metaG (megahit assembly) | ecosystem: Environmental > Aquatic > Marine > Intertidal...
ATGAGTATAAAAAATAGTCTTTTGATTACTTCCCTTAAATTTAGCTAGGCCTTCAATAGGTACTGATGCTCCTAACATAATAGTATTTAATCCTTTTTCGATCATTAAATAATGAATAAAAATCAAGCTTAATTCGTGAATTTCATTTTCTGGAAGAAAAAGTATGAATAAGGGATCTAAGGTTTTTATTTTGGAATCTAGTTGTCCAATAGCCTCAAATAAACGTTCCTTTAAAAAATGAACTAAAAAGTGTTCATGAGAAATATCTATGGCTTCTGTTTGCCATAGTTTTCCAATTTTTATAAGTAATGGAATGACAATTTCTACATAGAGCGTTTTAAAGTCGTAAGAGGTAGCTAATTCATCATAAAGTTGTTTGAGTTCAAACCTATTGTATTCAAATGTGTAAATTAGAAATTGCTCAATATAGTAGTTGGAATCGGTATCATTATCGTTTGATTTATGAATGATTTGATGCACTTCATCTTTGCTCATTTGAGCAATTTTTGAAATTTTATATCCTTTAGAAATTAAATAAGAAATATTCATCAACTTTTTTAGATCATCCAACGAGTAGGATCTAATATTACTTGAAGATCTTTTAGGGTTAAATAGCGTATAGCGTTTTTCCCAAATTCTAATCGTTGCTTTGTTAATGGAAGAAATATGTTCTAAATCTGCTATCGAAAATTCTAATTGTGTGTAGGGATGTTTCATATCATAAATCGATTACAAATCCTATAGTTGGGATTAATTGGTTAGTTTGGCTATTGGCGTCGATCAGCTCTAGCGGTTGTTTTATGGCACCTTGTGTATCTCGAGCTAAACCGTATTGAGGTACCTGAGGTATTTTGCTCTTAAGAAGGTTTTGTATTTCAAGATACAGATTATAAGCTATTTTAGGGGTGCTCCATTTTTTATCAATTCGGATATCAAATTGATTGAAGGGATCTAATTTTGAGGAATCTAAGGTACTGTAGTCAAGAATTAATAACGGGTAGGAATTAAGTGTCGCTTCTTGATTAAGAGCGGCATATGGAGTTGCGCCTGCGTATCTAAATCGTGAACTCAACTCCCAGTTTTTGTTTAAACTAACCCCCCCAGTAAATGATAGTAAGTGTCTACTATCCCAGCTAGAAGGTAAATAGGAAGTTCCCACCCCACTATTAAATTTAGAATGAAAATAGGTGTAAGAAAAAATACCATAAAAATTGTTGCTCCATTTTTGTTGCGCCATAAATTCAACACCATAGGACTTACCTTGAGAATCAAAACGAACAGCTTCATTTCCTAAGACTTCGAACCCAGCTCCCTTATTAGCAAGCGAGACATTGTCCACAATGGAAACGGGATAGTTTTCGTAGCCTTTATAAAAGCCTTCAAGAGAGAACATTAAAGAAGACTTAAAATAATGCTCCAAGCCAAGAACCAAATGACTACTTTTTATATAAGTACTTTCTTGCTGGTTAACCAGACCATTAGTAGCATCCTTGTAGCCCAAAATTGTAAAACTAGGTAGTTTGTGATAGATCCCAGAAGCTAAATTAAGTTTAGTATCAGTACTTAATTTATAGCCTATAGCTATTCGGGGAGATAAGGTTCCTAGAACGCTATTGGAATTAAAATAAGTATTTGAATCCGAGCGCAGGCCGAATGACACACTAATGCTATCGTCTAAAAAACTTGTGGAAGTTTGGAAGTAAACACCAAGGGTTTTAAAGGCAATTGAATGTTGGTCTACGAGAGCTGGATTTTCAAATCGATTGGCATATTGGTAGTCAAGATCTTTAACATTTGCTCCCCAATTCAAATTCCATCGGTTGTAAAAACGCTGCTGATTAAATCTAATTTGAAGCTGTTGGTCTTTAAATTGATTACTAAAAATTAGTCCAGTTTTATTGACGTTATCTGTATAGCGCGAATAGAGATTGTTTTTGTAATTATGACTGATGGACCAAAGATCTATTGCTTTATTAGAGGAATGAATATGTTTCCAACTCAACCCCAGCGTATTGGTTTCCTGTTCAATAAATGGAGATTGTTCAGCGTTGGCTAATTGATCAGGATCACTACTTGTTGGAGCCTCAACCCTAAAGTCATCGATTGATCCAATACCAATAAGATTGATGGTGTTTCGGTCATTTATTTTATGGGTGACTTTATATTGATAATCCCAATAATCAGGACGTATGGGTAATCCAATCAATTCAAATAAAAATTGCAAATAAGATCGTCTAATTGAAAACATTCCCTGCGTATAATTGGTTTCGTTTTTAGACTGAATTGGTGTTGATAGGGTAAGAGCTGTTTCACTTGCGCCTACACGAATATTTAAATTAGGTTTACGTATCAACGCTTCTTTTTGTTGAAATTCCATAACACCGGATAAGGCATTATCAAACTTTGCTGCAAATGAGGAAGTAGATAAATTCACTTCTTCTATAAAAGAAACATTAAGCATTCCTGCAGGTCCACCAGAACTTCCTTGAGTACTAAAATGATTGATTGCGGTTAGTTCAATGCCATCCATAAAATACACCACTTCATTAGGAGCACCTCCTCTAATGATAAGATCATTTCTGAATCCACCAACTGAGGGAGCAACACCTGGAAGTGTTTGCGCAACTCGAACGACATCATTATTACCTCCGGGATAGTTCGCAATTTCAACTCTTGATAAACTGTGAGTTGAAAGCGGAGTTTCTGCTTTTCTGTAGGAAAAAAAGTCTTGGACGACTACCTCATCCAAGGTAGTGGCTGCTTCTTCAAGGGTAATATTCAGTTGTGAGTTTAATTGAGAATTTACTTTGAAATTGTAGAGATATTTTGTGGCATAACCAATGTAGGTGACCACAACGTTATAGGTTCCTGCTGGAATGTTTTCTAGTTTAAAGTACCCTTTATCATTGGTAATTGAACCAAAAGACGTATTTTCCAAATACACAGATGCCCCGACAATAGCCTGTTCTTGTTGATCTCTAACAATTCCATCTATAACAGCAAATCCACTGTTTTTTTGACCCCAAGAAGGGAAAAAATGGAATAAGATAACAAGTATGATCAATTTTTTCATGGAGTTACATATCAGTTTTTAAGGTGCTTAACCCTCCATCAACTTGAATGATTTGTCCACTCATCCATGAAGATTTTTCTAAAGCTAAAAATGCCGCTAATTCCGCAATTTCTTTAGGACTTCCTACGGCATGTAAGGGATGTCTTGCTGCCGATTTTTGTAATTTTTCGTCGTTATTTAAATACTTATCCGCTAAAGGAGTATGAGTAAGCGATGGTGCAATGATATTAACCCTAACTTTCGGAGCAAGTTCTGCAGCAAGGGATTTTCCATAAGCTTCTACAGCTCCCTTTGCAGCGGCAATGGAAGTATGATAAGGCATTCCTACTTTTACGGCTACGGTACTAAAAAGAACGATACTTGATTGTTCCGATTTTTTTAATCGTGGAAGTAACGCTTGAACCCATCGATGTATTCCAAAAAAGTTGACCTCTAGGTCTTTTAGTAGGCTTTGTTTCTTTAAATTTTGTACTGGTCGTAAATTGATTGTTCCAGGACAATAAATAAGACCATCAATTTGTTCCGGAAGATGAGCTATGTTTGGGTCTTGCTCTGATTGAACGTCTTCAACTGTATAACTAGCCTGAAGTCCTTCTAAATTTTTGTTCGTACGAGAAAAAACAAATACGTGATGATCCTGATCCAGGATACGAACCAACTCATTTCCAATTCCGGAGGTACCTCCGATAACTACTATATTTTTTTTCATGATAGTGTTGCATTAAATAATTCGTTCATTTTTTGTTTTCGGTAATCAAAGATGTCACGAAGTTTCTTTTTAACGTAAATACGATGAACAATTTTACCTAAAATTCCAAGGGGAAGTTTATAGTCGACAATGTCTTCCATAAGCACCCCGTCCTGTGTAGGAGTAAAAAAATGTTTATGATGCCAAAAAGCATAAGGGCCAAAGCGTTGTTCATCTACAAAAAAGCGCTGAGGTTCTACGTGACTTAGTTCGGTAACCCATCGCATAGGAATTCCTAATAAGGGAGAAACCGTATATTGTATAATTTGCCCTGGATATGCTTTTTTATCTGCACCAGAAATAATTGTAAAACCCATATAGTCAGGAGTGATTACTTTGAGGTTTTTAGGATCTGAGAAAAAATCCCATGCTTTTTCTATGCTTATGGGAAGTAGCTGTTTTTCAATTAATTGATGCATCATTTATATTTTTGTTTAGCAAAAGTACAAAAAAGTTAAACAAAAACACTACTTTTGTTATGAAATGAAAACAGCTATACATAGAAAAGAGCATTTTAATGCCGCACATCGCCTTCATAATCCAAAATGGAGTGATGAAAAGAATAAAGAAATTTTTGGTAAATGTAATAATCCCAATTTTCATGGTCACAATTATGACTTAACCGTCACCATCATAGGTGTAGTGGATGAAGAAACGGGGTATGTTATGGATACTAAAATTTTATCAGACCTGATCAAAAGCCAAGTCATCGATTATTTGGATCACAAAAATTTGAATTTAGATATTCCTGAATTCAAAGAGTTAAATCCAACAGCAGAACATATTGCTCAGGTCATTTATCAACGCTTAGCCCCTCAACTTAAACAATACGGAACCTTAAAAATCACCCTGTATGAAACAGCAAGAAACTTTGTCACCTACCCCTACTAAAAATTCATTTAATGGTTTAACCGTTGATGAAATTGGAGATATGCACTTGAGTACAGGGCTACAGACACCAATGGTTGAGGATGCCTTTAAACTCAGCGATCAAGAAAAGAAAGAGGAAATTTCTTACTATTTCAAAAAAATAATGGAAGTCATGGGTCTTGATTTAAAGGATGACTCTCTCCAGGGAACTCCTGACCGTGTTGCTAAGATGTATATTGAAGAGCTTTTTTCTGGCTTAGATCCTAAAAATAAACCAAAGATTAGTTTGTTTGAAAATAGTTACAATTACAGTCAAATGCTTGTGGAGAAAGACATTACTTTTTACAGTAATTGTGAACACCATTTTGTGCCTATCATTGGTAAAGCTCATGTGGCTTATATTTCTTCGGGGAAGGTAATTGGGATCTCTAAATTAAATAGACTGGTTCAATACTATGCGAAACGTCCTCAAGTTCAAGAACGTCTAACCAATCAAATTGGATATGATTTGAAGGCGATTTTAAATACGGAAGACGTAGCTGTAATTATAGAAGCTAAACATTTATGTGTTTCTTCTAGAGGTGTTAAAGATGACAGTTCTGAAACCATAACTTCTTTTTATAGTGGAACTTTTAAAAATGATTCAAAAGTTGACCAATTGATGCGCTTGATTAAATGATGATCCATGGAAGGAAAACTAAGACTAATTCTTGGAGATCAACTTAATATTAATCATTCTTGGTTCAGCAAGGTAGCTCCCAACACCACTTATGTGTTGTGTGAACAACTTTCTGAAGCTACGTATACGCGACATCACTTACAAAAATTAGTTGGCTTTTTTGCAGCGATGCGATCTTTTGCAGTTGAGCTGGAACGTTTGGGTCATCAAGTGATCTATTTTAAAATCAATGATCCTTCTAATCAGCAAGATTTTTCTAAGAATATAAATCAACTCATCACAGCAAAGTCTATTCAAAAGTTTGAGTATCAGTTGCCTGATGAATACCGGTTAGATGAGTATTTTAAGAAGTATTGCATGACCTTGAAAATATCATACGAGGCATTTGATACAGAACACTTTTATACAACAAGGACTGATTTGCTTCATTATTTTAAGGGTAAGAAAAATCATACCATGGAATTTTTTTATAGAAATATGAGAAAAAACTATGGGATACTTTTAAATTTAGATGGCAGTCCTTATGGTGGAAAATGGAATTTTGATTCATTAAATCAGAAGAAATGGAACACCAAATCACCTATTCCTTCCGAATTGAAGTTTTCAAACAATGTAGCTGGTATTCTAGCCGACATTAAGCAATTAAAAATTGAAACAATTGGAACCATTCAAAATGAAACGATAGCGCTTCCTATAACTAGAAGTCAAGCATTAAAACAACTGGAGTTCTTTTGTACTCATCTTCTAATGTATTTTGGAGATTATCAAGATGCTATGCACACAGAACAACCTTTTTTATTTCACTCTAAGTTATCGTTTGCATTGAATTTAAAATTGATTTCTCCTAAAGAAATTGTTCAACATTCCCTATCTCATTATAAGAAAAACCAAGACAAAATTCATATTTCTCAATTAGAGGGATTTATTCGTCAAATTCTAGGTTGGAGGGAGTATATGAGAGGAATGTATTGGAAGTTTATGCCTGATTTAAAACAAATGAATTATTTTAATCACACCCATAAACTACCTGAATTTTATTGGACAGCTAAGACTAAAATGAATTGTTTAAAATGCGCTGTTCAAACAAGTTTAGATTTTTCTTATGCCCATCATATACAGCGATTGATGATATTAGGAAATTTTGCACTGTTGTCTGAAGTTAATCCTGATGAATTGGATGAATGGTTTTTAGGAATTTATATGGATGCAGTTCAATGGGTACAACTTCCAAATACACGAGGAATGAGTCAATATGCAGATGGAGGATTAATAGCTACAAAACCTTATGTTTCTGCAGCGAGTTATGTGAATCGAATGAGCGATTATTGTAAAGGTTGTCATTATGATCACAATGCTAAGACCGGGGATAAATCATGTCCTTTTAACAGTCTTTATTGGAATTTTTTAATACAAAAACGTCCGTTATTGAACGATAACAATAGAATGAAAATGATGTTTTCCTTGTTAGATAAAAAATCTCCCAATGAAGTAGAATTTATTCAAGACAGGGCACGGGATATTATTCAACATCCAGATCGCTATTAGTATGGTAAAACAGCATAAACAAGATCGACCTACTAAATACTGTCCAGTTTGCTCTAGGCCGTTTCAATGGCGTAAAAAGTGGAGTTTAAATTGGGATTCAGTCATTTATTGTAGTGCTAAATGTAGAAATCAAAAGACTACACGTCTATGAAAACAGCGTTAGTTTGGTTTACCAATGATTTGAGAGTAGATGATCAATCTTCTTTAAGTGCAGCCATCAAAGAAAATGATCGGGTCATTGCTGCTTACGTTATTGATCCTGCTGTAACAAAACACACATCTTATGGTTTCAAAAAAATGGGTTCGTTCAGAGCTCAATTTTTACTTGAGAGTTTAACTGATTTAGCAGCTCAACTTTCTGAAATTGGAATTGAATTTCATGTTTTTTTTGAATCGGCTGAAGTTTGCCTACCTGGATTAATTCTTAACCAGAATTGCTCCACAATTTACAAATTATATCAATGGACAACGGAAGAACTCCAACAAGTAGAACAGGTCAAAACCCACATAAATGCTTCTATAAAATGGAAGTATTCTTATGATCAATTTTTGATTCCCATTACGGAATTTCCTTATCCATCGATAGATCAGCTTCCTGAGGTGTTTACTTCATTTAGAAAAAAAATAGAAAAATCGGTTACCATACCCTTTTCAACTAAGTTATCAGTAGCCCAAACTCACAAATCCACTGTTCGACACTCGATTCCAACCCTAGAATCGATTGGATATAAACAACCACAAATCAATCCTACTACTGCATTTCCCTATCGCGGAGGGTTTACCTCCGCTCTTGAGCATTTAAAAAAATACATTTGGGAAGATCAACATATTAAAACCTATAAGTATACCAGAAATCAACTAATAGGAACATCATATAGTACCAAGTTTTCACCTTGGCTTTCCAATGGAAGTATTTCTGCTCGCCAACTGTATACGGAAGTTAAAGCTTTTGAACAACGCTATGGCGCATCTCAACACACCTATTGGATTATTTTTGAATTGTTATGGAGAGACTATTTTAAATACGTCTCCTTGAAATACAAGTCTAAGATCTTTACCACAAACGGGATCAACGGTCGTGAATTTGCTCATCGCTTTAACCCTGAATTATTTCATCAGTGGTGTAGGGGAGAAACTTCGGATGATTTTGTCAATGCTAATATGATAGAGCTCCATCAAACAGGATGGATGAGTAATAGAGGAAGACAAAATGTAGCTTCTTTTTTAGTGCATCATCTCCACAATGATTGGTTGTCAGGAGCAGCCTACTTCGAGTCCCAACTGTTGGATTATGATGTAGACAGTAACTATGGAAATTGGATGTATGTCGCTGGAGTTGGGAATGATCCAAGAAATAGAATTTTTAACACTCGATTGCAGGCTCAACACTATGATCCGCAAGGAAAATATAGATCACTATGGCTTCAAAAAAAACTTTTTTAAAACAATTTTCAAGCACCCAAACGGATCAACAAGTTGATCGTATTATTGAAATGGCATGGGAGGATCGTACTCCTTTTGATGCCATAACAGCTCAGTTTTCATTATCAGAATCTGAGGTGATTCTTTTGATGAGAAGAACAATGCACCCTAAAAGCTTTAGGCTTTGGAGGGCAAGAGTTCAAAATAGAGCTACAAAACATAGCTCCAAAAGAAGCTTTTTAGAAGGACGTTTCAAATGTACTAGACAACGAACTATCAGCAATAACAAAATTAGTAAACGCTAATGTTTTATAATAATAGCTATAAAGAACCTAAATTAGAGCAACAACTCAATCAATTAATGGGAGCTCCATATTCCATATGGTATCGATTGAAAAACCCGGCTATTGGGAGTTCATTTTTACAGGTCCACGAATTTAGAAATTTTAAAATCAAAGCGTTTGATACCCTAAGAACAGAACATAAAAAGATCGTCTTAGAACAACGCCCAAAGGGAATTATAGTTCATTTTAAAATCAATCATGACACCTTTATTTGGGGTATTCCCTATTATCAGTTGCACTTCTATAATACCAACTATTTTAGTATACACGCGCAAGGGAAAGCACTACTTATTGAAAAGGATCAATTTTATGCAAGGAATTTAAAATATTTGAAACGGATCATGGAGTTAAGATCCTTAGTGTAAGCTTAAAATTAATACTTTTTTAAGAGTCATGTGATTCATATTGTCGTATATTTGTTTAACATTACAATTAAAATGTTAAACAAAATGGCTAAATCTACTCCTAAAAAAAAGGTTGAAATTTCAAAATCGTTACTCATAGAATGCTACATGAATCATGTTTTAGCAACGGAAACTCATCCGACTTCGGTTTATAAATTTTGCAAAGAAAACGGTCTTGAAGAAGTCGAGTTTTATAACTTTTACAATAGCCTTGAGCAATTAAAAGCTTCTATTTGGCAGGAAGTATTTGATCAAACCCTGTTGTTATTGGAACAGGATGAAAATTACAAAAGTGCTCCAGCGGTTGAAAAAGGGTTAAGCTTTTACTACAGTTTTTTTGAGCTCATGAAAGCTAATAGAAGTTATTTTATGCTAATAAAACCTGCTCAATCGATGATGATTCCAAATTCTTTAATGGAACTCAAAGGCTTACGATCTTCAATTTTATCTTTTGCTGAACAACTTTTTAATGTGGAAAGTGAATCCAAATTAAAAATCAACAAAAGCAACGTTTATGCAGAAGCTTTTTGGACACAATTTTTGGTAATTCTTGGGTTTTGGTACAAGGATAGTTCGGTTAATTTTACTAAAACCGATGCGTTAATCGAGAAGAGTTCGTTGGTGTTTAATGATTTAATTCAGAAGAAAAGTCTTCATAACTTGATGGATTTAGGTAAGTTTTTAATCAAAGAAGTTATTTAATGAAATCAATTGATTCCATTCCTACCTCCAAAATTTCTAGAGCCTCAAAATTAATTTCAACTGGAGTAAAGGTTGGTGGAAATTATACAAAGCATTATGCAAAATCGCTGTTTACAGACGCCTCAAAAGAGGAGCTTGACCAAAGAAATGCAGTCGTTGTGTATGATGGGTTAAAAGAATTAAAGGGAAGTGCATTAAAAGTTGCTCAAATGTTGAGTATGGAGCAACAAATGCTTCCTAAAGCCTATGTTGAACAATTTTCATTAGCGCAATTCTCTGTACCCTCACTTTCATATCCTTTAGTAAAGAAGGTTTTTCTTACTAATTTTTCTAAGCTCCCAACTCAACTTTTTGATGAATTTGAACCAGAAGCCTCTTTTGCAGCAACTATAGGTCAAGTCCATCGCGCTCGCAAGGGATCCAAAAATTTAGCTGTTAAAGTTCAATACCCTGGAGTTTCAGAAAGTGTTTTAAGTGACTTAAAACTTGTTAAACCTTTTGCTGCACGACTCTTTAATATTAACTTAAAAGATGCTAAGCCATATTTTGATGAAGTTGCTGATAAATTACTAGAAGAAACTAATTACACCTTAGAGTTAGAACAAAGTATTTTTATGAGTTCTTCATGTAGTCATATTGAAAATTTAAAATTTCCAACCTACTATAAAGCCTATTCCTCTGACAGAATACTTACTATGGATTGGATGGAAGGGGTACATTTAAGCGAGCTTCATAAATTAAATCTTAATAAGGAACAACGAAGCGCTTTAGCTCAATCCTTATGGGATTTTTATATGTTTCAAATACATCAGTTAAAAAAAGTTCATGCGGATCCTCATCCAGGGAATTTTCTTGTAACGACTGACGGAAATTTAGTTCCCTTAGATTTTGGATGTATTAAAGAAATTCCAACTGAGTTTTATGAACCCTATTTTGAGTTAATACATCCTGAAGTTATTGAAAATGAAGCATTATTCTCTTCTTATTTGTATAAATTAGAATTATTAAGAGCAGATGATTCGTCGGATACTAGACACTTTATTACTGCTATTTTTAAAGACTTATTAACGGTATTTACGCGTCCATTTGGGTCAAAGACGTTTAACTTTTCCGATCAACAGTTTTGGAGTGATATCAATAGATTGAGTCATCAACTAAGTGAAGATAAGACCTTAAGAAAGATGAATGGTAACCGAGGTTCTAAACACTTTATTTATATGAATCGTACGTTTTTTGGATTGTATCATCTGATGAATGAACTACAATCAACAGTCGTGATCAACAACGTGAATTGGTAAACAACGCTTCTGTCTATACTAGTTTTAAAAATATATTGTCACATATTTTAGTTCTATGGTACTAAATGAAACACGTCTTGCACAATAAGATGCTTATATTTGTTTAGTTAAAAGAACATGCTATGTATTCAAAAATTTTATTGGCACTACTTACAGCTACAATTTTATCCTGTAGTTCTTCACCTGAAGTTAAAGAAACTCAAGAAAGAAAATGGTGGAAGGAAGCCATTGTTTATCAAATTTATCCTCGCTCTTTTAAAGATACCGATGGTGATGGTGTAGGAGATTTAAAAGGTATTATTGAAAAATTAGATTATATAAAATCGCTAGGGGTTACTGCAATTTGGCTCAATCCTATCTATGAATCTCCAAATTATGACAATGGTTATGATGTAAGTGACTACCGAGCAATTTCAACCGAGTTTGGTACAATGGAAGATTTTGATCTACTCTTATCAGAAATGCATAAGAGAGATTTAAAATTAGTCATGGATATTGTAGTGAATCATTCCTCTTCCGAGCATCCTTGGTTTAAAGCATCTCGTTCATCCAGAGACAACCCCTATAGAGACTATTATCATTGGTGGCCAGCAGAAAAAGGAAAACCAAACCATCGGTACAGTCTTTTTGATGCAAAAGGAGATGCATGGGCCTATGATTCGATCACAAATGCCTATTATTTGCATTATTTCGCAAAACAACAACCTGATTTAAATTGGTCTAATCCTAAAGTTCAAGAAGAGGTGATTGCTATTTTAAAATTTTGGGCAGAAAAAGGAGTTGATGGGTTTCGATTGGATGCCTTTCAATTTGCTGCAAAAGATATGAGTTACCCCGAATTTCCTGAGGATTTAGACACAAATTTCATTCAGTATTATGCTATGCAGGAAGGGATACACGATTATTTAAAATTGATGAATTCAGAAGTGTTTTCCAAATACAATGTAATGAGTGTTGCTGAGGGAGCGGGTAGAAATTTTAAAGAAGCCCATGAACTTGTAGATGCTGATCGAGAGGAATTGAGTATGGCTTATGCATTCGATGCTGTCGATCTCCCCAAAAGAACAGATTATAAGTTATCCCTTTTGAAAAATATCTTTAGTAAATGGGATCAAGAATTTTCAGAAAAAGGATGGCTTTCCATTTTCTTATCAAACCATGATCAAGCGCGTTTAGTATCGCGTTTTGCTGATGACTCTGAACCCTTTAGAACCCCTGCAACTAAGATGCTTAATACCTTTCTTCTTTCTATGAGAGGAACTCCATACGTGTATTATGGAGATGAATTGGGAATGACCAATATCTATTTTGATCGTATTTCTCAATACAATGATATAGCCGCTATCAATGGCTATACTAAGCACATAAATCAAGGTGGAGATGAAAACGTTTATTTAGAAGAACTTAAGCAATTCTCTCGAGATAACGGACGAACTCCTATGCAGTGGGATAATTCTCCTCAAGCCGGTTTTACCTCAGGTACTCCTTGGCTTTCTATCAATGAAAACAAATCGTTTATAAATGTAGCTAAAGAAGCATCAGATGAGCATTCGATTCTTTCTCATTTTAAAAAGATGACAGCTCTTAGAACCTCAACACCAGTTTTAACCTATGGAGATTATCAACTCATTGATCCTGATCATGAGCAAATCTATGCTTTTAGAAGATTCAATCAAGAAGATGAGGTAGTGGTTCTTTTGAATTTTAGTAAAGAAGTCAGTCAAATCGATATCAGTGAATTAAAGGAAGTTTCAGCTATTTTAATCAATAATTATGATACGTTTACACTAGAAAAGGGAGTAGCTGAATTACAAGCCTATCAGGGGGTGGTACTTCAATTAAAGCAGGATTAAACCTTTTGACCTATGGAGTGTCTAATCCTATAAAATAAAAACACACAAACAACATTATGAAACTTAATTCTCGAAATACCTCTAATAAAATAAGAATTTACCATCGTTATTTAGGTTTTTTTCTGGCAGGTATAATGGCTGTCTATGGTCTTAGTGGAATTATAATGATTTATAGAAACACTAATACCTTTAAGAAAGTAACGTTAATTGAAACAACCATTGATTCAAATTTGGATCCCAAGGATATTGGTTCAGTTTTAAAAACAAAAGTTTCAGTAGATAACATACAAGAAGGGATAGTTTATTTTAACAAGACGGGAACCTACCATACAGTTACTGGTGCGGTATCCTATGAAAAAGCTGAATTACCACTTGTTCTTGACAAATTAGAACACTTACATAAAGCTACGGTAGACAGTCCTTTGTATTATTTTAATATCTTTTTTGGAGTATCCCTCCTCTTTTTTGCGATCTCCTCATTTTGGATGTTTATGCCTTCTACCTCTGTCTTTAAGAAGGGAGTCTACTTTTCATTAGCAGGAGCAGTACTTCTTTTGATTATGATTTTTGTATAAAATCAATAAAACTTATATAGTTAACAATTAAAAACCCATCTTTAGATGGGTTTTTTTGTTCAATACTTACAAGCATTGCATGGGTATTATCAAAGCAGTTGATCTTCCCAATACTTTCGGTATTTGATATAGTTCCAATAGGGTCATACGTACTACTCAGTTGACGGATAGTATACAAGATCTTCGATTACCCCAAATGATTTTAAGTCTTTTGCACAGCACAGATCTAAATATTTTTCTAAAAGGTAAAGTTCATCTTAGGTTAACTGTTCCAGACTTAATCTAGACCCTAATTAACTTAAATTCAAAATTAAAGTTCAGCTATATACCATTATAGAGAGCTAAATAGCTTATTTACAAGAATAACAAGTGTTAGTTGATTTAGATCACTAAATCGTTTAATTTATCTTTTAAATAGTTATCTTAGAAAAAAAATAGTATGGCAACTTATAAATGTGATGTGTGTGGGATGGCTGTTAATGCCACCTGTGCAACATGTAACGAACCTTTAGTTAACGATACCATTACTACAGCAGATGGACGCGAAGTTCAGGTATCTAGATGTCCTTCTTGTGAAGGAAAAATTAAATCTCCCATGTGTTGTGGCAAAGATATGAGCTGTAGTCTATAATTGCTTAACGGGATAAAAGAAAAAGACCTCTATTGAGGTCTTTTTTATGAGTAGTTTTCAAGTTCTAGATGACTGTTTCCAAAACAAAACAAGTCCTTGTAGTTTTCTGCAATGTGTTACGATACAAAAAGTTACTCTTTTGTCACTAAATTTTCAATGCCCCTTAACAGGAGAGCGGTTTTTTTGTTACTTTATTTATATAGGAGCAGTTAGCGCCCATTATCATATGATGTTAACAACTATAAAGACTTAAATAGCGTCCTACCTTAATCTATTAACTGACTTCATAGGTGTCTCCAGAAAAGAATAGGTCATCAGCTGTTTTAAATTTAGAGTGTGCTTTCACTTGTTTATTTACTTCTTCAATACGTTCTTCAAAGGTCACGTCCTTAACGGCTCTAATAATTCCTGTAACAGTAGGATAGGAAAGACGAACGAGCATTTGATGCAGTGTAGGATCTTGTACTGTTTCATCATGAATCAAAATATCTTCTTCTGTTATTCCATGTTCGCCGATGGTGACCACTTCAAGTTGTAACCCCTTAAGAATAATCCCTTTGTTCTTTTCTTTCCCAAAGATCATTGGCTGTCCATGTCTTACATAGAGCTGTCGATCATCTTTAACATTCTTGTCAGTGATCCCGGAGAAACAACCATCATTAAAAATCACACAGTTTTGTAGTACTTCAATGAGCGATGTTCCTTTGAATTGTTCCGCTTCAATAAATAATTGAGTCATTTCTTTTGGACTATTTCCAGCGATACGAGCATAAAAACGGGCTCCTGCTCCTAAGGCTAATTCTCCTGCTGAAAATGGAGGTTGTTCATTTCCATAGGGAGAAGATTTTGTTTTTTGACCAACGATTGAAGTGGGAGAAAACTGTCCTTTTGTAAGTCCATAAATTTCATTATTGAACAATATGACATTTAAATCAACATTTCTTCTAAGCATATGTATGAAATGATTACCCCCAATTGCCATAGCATCTCCATCTCCAGTTATTACCCATACGCTTAAACTAGGATTCGCAAGCTTTACTCCTGTTGCAATTGCAGGAGCTCTTCCGTGAATAGAATGCATTCCATACGTATTCATATAATA
>Ga0181559_10003572_pt1 | contig 15242 bp, 11 predicted proteins | sample 011ome_21_FD_133752 | JGI IMG/M metagenome (GOLD analysis project Ga0181559, IMG submission 133752) | Coastal salt marsh microbial communities from the Groves Creek Marsh, Skidaway Island, Georgia - 011508AT metaG (megahit assembly) | ecosystem: Environmental > Aquatic > Marine > Intertidal...
GGTGTGCTGACCGACGGCACCAAGATCGTCGCCATGGGCCCCGACATCTTCAACGGCGGCCGCCCGGACGATGCCGAGATCGTCGATTGCGGCGGGGCCGTGCTGGCGCCCGGACTGGTCGATATGCGGGTCGATTTCTGCGAGCCGGGCAACGAGCACAAGGAAGATATCGAAAGCGGCAGCCGCGCCGCGGCGGCCGGTGGTGTGACAGCCGTTGTCACGCTGCCCGACACGGAACCTGCCATCGATGACGCCTCCGTCCTCGAATTTGTTGCCCGGCGCGCGCGGGATGTGAAGCTTGTGAAGGTCTTCGGCTACGCGACCATCACACGCGGCGGCAACAGCGACGAAATCGTCGAGATGGGCCTGCTCCGGGAGGCCGGCGCGGTGGCCTTCACCGACGGGCGGCGCGCGGTGGCCAACGCCAAGACCTTGTCCCGTGCGCTCAAATACGCGCTCGCCTTTGACACGCTGATCGTGCAGCACGCCGAGGAGCCGAGCCTGTCGGCGGGTGGGGTGATGCAATCGGGCGAGCTTTCCACCCGCCTCGGCCTGCCGGGTATCCCGCGGGAAGCCGAGACGATCATGCTCGACCGGGACCTGACACTGGTGAAGATGACCGGCGGGCGCTACCACGCCGCCCATGTGTCCACGGCCGAGGGCGTCGAGCACATCCGGGCGGCCAAGGCAGCCGGGCTGCGCGTCACCTGCGACACCGCCCCGCCCTATTTTGCGCTCAACGAACTGGCGGTCGGCGAATACCGGACCTTCGCCAAGCTCTCCCCGCCCCTGCGCAGCGAGGACGATCGTCAGGCCATCGTGGCGGGTCTGGCCGATGGCACCATCGACTGCATCGCCTCGGACCACTTCCCCCAGGATCAGGAAGCCAAGCGCCTGCCGTTCGAGCTGGCGGAATCCGGATCGTCGGGTCTGGAAAGTCTGCTCGCCCTGACCCTGGAGCTGGTCCATAACGGCCATCTCTCCCTGATCGACGCATTGGCCAAGGTCACATCGGCCCCGTCCGCGCTGCTCAAACTGCCGACCGGACGGCTCTATGCCGGGGCGCCGGCCGATCTGGTGATCTTCGATCCGGACAAGCCGGCACGCATCGAACCCGACAGCTTCGTGTCCAAGTCCAAGAACTCCCCCTTCGACGGGCGGCTCGTGCAGGGACAGGTGATCCGCACCGTTGTGGATGGACGCACCATTCACACCGGCAGCGCCTGACCTCCGGAGGCACATGTGGTCGAAGACGGCGCCAGCCCGATCCTGTTCTACTGGAGCGTGTTCCAGTCCACCTTTTCGATCCCGGACTGGAAGAACCTCGTTTATGGCTGGCATGTCTTCCTGCCGCCGATCCTCGGCGCCTATATCCTCGGCAGCATTCCCTTCGGGCTGCTTCTGGCCCGCGCCATGGGCAAGGGCGACCTCCGCAAATCCGGGTCCGGCAATATCGGTGCGACCAATGCGTTGCGCACCGGCGGCAAGGCGCTGGGTGCCGGTACCCTGCTGCTCGACATGGCCAAGGGGTTTGTGGCTGTGTACGTGCCCTTCCTGTTCTTCGGACCCGACGTGGCCTTCTTCACCAGCCTGGCGGTCGTGCTGGGGCACCTGTTCCCCGTCTGGCTCTGGTTTCGCGGCGGCAAGGGCGTTGCGACCACCATGGGGGTCCTGCTGGGGCTGTCCTGGCTGACCGGCGTCGCCATATTGCTGGCCTGGATCGGCGTCGCGCTGGTCTTCCGATACTCCTCCCTGGCCGCGCTGATCTCGTTGGCGGCCGCGCCGTTGCTGGGCTGGTATCTTGGCGGACCCCAGGTGGCCGGAATTGCGATTTTCCTCGCCGCGCTGGTCTGGATCAAACATGCAGGCAATATCAAACGCCTGCTGCGCGGCGAAGAATCCCGGATCAACCTGAAGCGGTCCGGCACATCGAGTTGACCCCCGCCCGGGGTGCAGGCCATCCTCGCGCCCGTGCCAGCCGAACCCACATTTGAAGCCATATCTGAAGCGGAGCGCCGCGATCGCCTGCGGCTGATCCGGACCGAGACGGTCGGCCCGATCACCTGGCGTGAGTTGATGGCGCATTTCGGCACCGCCACGGATGCCATCGACGGCCTCGCCGAACTGGCCGGGCGCGGCGGCCGGCGCGTCCTCAAGGTTCCCGATTTGGCCTCCGCGGAGGATGAACTCGCCCGGATCGACGCCCTCGACGCACACGCCGTCGCGCTGGGTGAGCCGGGATACCCCGCCGCGCTGGCCAAGATCGACGACGCGCCGCCGGTCCTCTGCGTGCGTGGCGATCTTTCCATTCTGCCCACAGCCGGGATCGGCATCGTGGGCGCCCGCAATGCCTCCGCCAACGGGCGGCGTATCGCCGAGACCATCGCCCGGGACCTGGCCGAGGCCGACATCACGATTGTTTCCGGCCTCGCCCGCGGGATCGACACCGCCGCCCATAACGGCGCGCTGGCCCCCTCGGGCCGGACTGTTGCGGTGATGGCCGGGGGCGTCGATGTGGTCTATCCGCCCGAAAACGAGGCGCTCTATGCCAGGATCATCGAATCCGGTGCCGTGATCAGCGAAATGCCGCCGGGCCTGAAACCACAGGCGCGGCATTTTCCCCGGCGCAACCGGATCGTGTCCGGATTGTCCCTCGGCGTGGTCATCGTCGAGGCCGCCCAGCGGTCGGGCTCCCTGATCACCGCCCGCATGGCCGGCGAACAGGGCCGCGAGGTGCTGGCCATTCCCGGCTCCCCGCTCGATCCGCGAGCCTATGGCGCCAACCGGCTGATCCGTGAGGGGGCCACCCTCGTGCGCGACGCCAGCGACATCCTGGAAGTCGTCCGGCCCATGCTCCGGCGTCCCGCCGCCACCGTCACGGCGACGAAAACACCGGCCTCCCCGGGACCGCTCGAACCCGAATCCGGCGATCCGAAAGCCCGCGTGAGCGTGCTGGAATGTTTGTCACCGGAACCCGTCGCAGTTGACGAAATCGTGCGGCGGTGCCAATTAACCGCCCCTGTCGTACGGACTATCCTGCTCGAACTCGAACTGGCGGGTCGTCTGGAACGGCTTCCGGGCAACCGGGTTGCGGGCCTCTAAACCAGGATCAAACCGCGCCGGGTTGGAGTTTGTTGCGGTTTCAAACCGAAAGCGAAAACGGTTTTTATGAACGTCGTTGTCGTCGAATCGCCTTCCAAGGCCAAAACCATTAACAAGTATCTTGGTGCGGATTACACCGTTCTTGCCTCCTATGGGCATATCCGGGATCTGCCGCCCAAAGACGGTTCAGTGCGTCCCGAAGAAGACTTCGACATGGACTGGTCGGTGGATTCCCGCGCCGAAAAGCCGATCAAGGCCATTGTCGATGCGCTCGACGGTGCCGAGACCCTGTATCTGGCAACCGACCCGGATCGCGAAGGCGAAGCGATTTCCTGGCATATCGAACAATTGCTGCGCGAGCGCGGCCTGCTCGACGATATCGACGTTAAACGCGTAGTCTTCAACGAGATCACCAAGGGCGCGGTGCAGGACGCCTTCAATCATCCCCGCGCGGTCCATGACGAACTGGTCGAGGCCTATCTGGCCCGCCGCGCGCTGGACTATCTCGTGGGTTTCAAGCTGTCCCCGGTTCTGTGGCGCAAGCTGCCGGGCTCACGTTCGGCCGGGCGCGTCCAGTCGGTCGCCCTGCGTCTGATCTGCGAGCGCGAGGCGGAGATCGAGGTCTTCAAACCCCAGGAATACTGGTCGATCGAAGTCGGGCTCGACAGCGCCCAGGGCGACAGCTTTGCCGCCCGCCTGGTGGAGCGCGACGGAAAGAAGCTCGACCGCTTCGATCTGGGCAACGAAGGCACGGCCATGGCCGCCAAAAGCGAGGTCGAAGCCGCTTCATTCAAGATCGCATCGGTCGAGAAGAAGCGTACCAAACGCAACCCGCAGCCGCCTTTCACCACCTCGACCCTGCAGCAGGAAGCCGCCCGCAAGCTTGGGTTCGGCACGTCCCAGACCATGCGGGTGGCCCAGCGCCTTTATGAAGGGGTCGAGATCGACGGCGAGACCGTCGGCCTGATCACCTATATGCGGACCGACAGCGTGACCCTCAGCCAGGAAGCGATCACCGGTTGCCGCAACCTGATCGACACGGATTTCGGCGAGGAGTACCTCCCGGAAAAGCCGCGGGTCTATCGCTCCCGTGCCAAGAATGCCCAGGAAGCCCATGAAGCCGTGCGCCCGACGGATCTGTTCCGCCGCCCGGCAAGCCTGAAGGGCATGCTGGAAACGGACATGTTCCGCCTCTACGAACTGATCTGGCGTCGCACGCTCGCCTCCGAGATGGCAGAAGCCCAGATCGACCGGGTGACCGTCGATCTGCGTTCGGCCGACGAGAAACTCGGCCTGCGCGCCAATGGTCAGACCATCGCCTTTGACGGTTTCCTCAAGCTCTACCGCGAAGACAAGGACGACGCGCCCGAGAACGGCGACAGCGAGAATGACGACGAACGCCGCCTGCCGCCGCTCAACGAAGGCGATGCAGCCGGGGTGCGCGAAGTCCTGCCCGAGCAGCATTTCACCCAGCCTCCGCCCCGCTATACCGAAGCCAGCCTGGTCAAGGCCATGGAAGAACTCGGGATCGGCCGGCCCTCCACCTATGCCTCGATCATCAAGGTGCTGCAGGACCGAAACTACGTACAGCTCGACCGCAAGCGCTTCATTCCCGAAGACCAGGGCCGTCTGGTCATCAGCTTCCTGGGCAACTACTTCGAGCGCTATCTGGAGTACGACTTCACCGCCCAGATGGAGGAACGCCTCGACGACATCTCCGGCGGGCGTATCGACTGGAAAACCGTGCTGCGGGACTTCTGGCGCGACTTTTCCGCTGCCATCGAAGGCACGGCCGAACTGCGCGTCCGTTCCGTGCTCGACGCGCTCGACGAAGAGCTGGGCCCGCACTTCTTCCCGATCCGCGAGGACGGCACCGACCCGCGCGTCTGCCCCGCCTGCAGCGAAGGCCGACTGGGCCTGCGCCTGGGCCGCCACGGGCCGTTTGTCGGCTGCTCGAACTATCCCGAATGCAAATACACCCGCAAGCTGGCCGTGGATGGCGGCGACGACGAGACCGCGGAGCTGGCCAACGGGCCGAAGCTGCTGGGCGTCGATCCGGAAACCGAGAAAGAGGTCACCTTGCGCAAGGGGCCCTATGGCCTCTATGTACAGCTGGGCGAACCGGAAGGCGAAGGCAAGAAGGCCACAAAGCCCAAGCGCACTTCGATTCCCGATGGTTTCACGCTGGACGAAGTCGATCTTGCACTGGCCCTCTCCCTCTTGTCGCTACCCCGCGATATCGGCCCTCACCCGGAAGACGGCGTGGTGATCCAGGCCGGGATCGGGCGCTACGGCCCCTATGTGAAGCACGGCACCACCTATGCCTCACTGCCGGAACCGCGTGAGGTTCTAACGGTCGGCCTCAACCGCGCGGTTACGGTTCTCGCCGAAAAGGGCAAGGGACGCCGGGGACGCGCCGGACCGCTGAAGGATCTGGGCGTCCATCCCGAGGATGAAAAGCCCGTGACCGTGCATGACGGTCGCTACGGCCCTTACGTGAAGCACGGCAAGACGAACGCGACGATCCCGCGGGACCGCGATCCGCAGGAGGTCACTCTCGACGAAGCGCTGGAGCTGATCGCGGCCCGGGTGGCCAAACAGGCAGCCGGGAAGAAGAAGGCACCGGCGAAGAAAAAACCGGCGGCCAAGAAAAAAACCGCGGCGAAGAAGAAGCCGGCGGCCAAGAAAAAGGCTGCCCCGAAGAAAAAGCCCGCCGAAGTGGCCGAGGGCGATGCGCCGTCTGCCGAGAGCGCGGACTAGGCGCGCAGTTTGGCGAAGCGCAAGATCGACGGGCTGGGCCCCGATGGCGTGCCCACCGACGACACCATTCTGGACCTGCTGAAGTCGTCTCACGAGGCGCTTCCAACCCGCGACCTCGCACGAGAATTCGGACTCAAGGGCCCGCAACGCACCGCGCTGCGCGACAAGCTCCGCGAACTACAGGATGCCGGTCGCATCGAACGTGTCCAGGGACGGCGCTGGCGCCTGACATCCGAACTGCCGGCGGTCGCCGTACTGGAGGTCATCGGCGTCGATGACGACGGCGAACTGACCGTACGCCCGGTCAGCCACAGCTCCGACGGACCGCCGCCCCGCATCGATGTCCGCCCCCCGCCACGCAGCATGCCCGCACCCGGTCTGGGCGACCGGTTTGTCGCCCGTCTGGCACCACGGGAGGACAACACCTATACGGCAACCCCGCTCCGGGCGACCGACAGCAAGACCGAAAGCGTGGTCGGACGTTATCGCGAGAGCGACGACGGGGGACGTATCACGCCACTCGAACGGGGACGGCGCGGTGATTTCCTTGTGGCCGCCGGCGAGAACGCCGCGGCGACCGATGGGGACCTGGTGGTTGTCGAGATTCTGCCCGCACGCCGTCTGGGCCTGCCCCAGGCCCGCATCATCGAGAATATCGGCGCTGGCGATGCGCCCGGCGCGATCAGCCGGATCGCAATTCACCGGGCCGGCATCCCTGACCGCTTCCCCCAGGCCGTGATCAAGGAGGCCGAGGCGGCCAGGCCGCCGGTGCTCGGCAAACGCACCGATCTACGCGATATCCCGCTGGTCACCATCGACGGCGCGGATGCCCGCGACTTCGATGACGCGGTCGTTGCCGAGCCCGACACCAGCGCCAACAACCAGGGAGGATGGCACCTGATCGTCGCCATCGCCGATGTGGCCGAATATGTCCGTCCCGGAAGCCCACTCGACCGGGAAGCTTTCAAGCGCGGCAATTCTGTCTATTTCCCGGACCGGGTGGTCCCGATGTTGCCCGAAGCGCTGTCCAACGGATTGTGTGCCCTGCGCCCCGACGAAGACCGCGCCTGCATGGCCGCCGATCTGTGGATCGGGGCGGACGGCAAGCTGCGCAAGTACCGCTTCCGGCGCGGCCTGATGCGCTCGGTGGCCCGCCTGACCTATGAACAGGTCCAGGCTGCACGGGATGCGGGCGAAGACCCCGTGATGCCGGGCCATCTGGACAATCTCTATGGTGCCTATGCCTGCCTGGCGGCAGCCCGCAGCGAACGCGGGGCGCTGGAACTCGAGTTGCCCGAGCGGAAGGTCGTTCTCGACGACAATGGCCGGGTGGCAAACATCGCGCCGGTCGCCCGGTTTGACAGTCACAAACTGATCGAAGAATTCATGATCGCCGCCAATGTGGCCGCCGCGCGGGAACTCAAACGCCTGCGACAGCCGGTCATGTTCCGGATTCACGATGAGCCGTCCATCGAAAAACTTGAAGATCTGCGCGTCATGCTCTCGGGTTTCGGGGTCAAGCTGACCCGCGGCAAGATGATGCGGCCGAAGGATTTCAACAGCATTCTGGAGCGTGTGCGCGGCGAAGCCCATGAGCGCACGGTGAACGAGATCATTCTGCGCAGCCAGATGCAGGCCGAGTACAATCCCGAGAACATCGGGCATTTCGGGCTCGGGCTGCACGACTACGCACATTTCACTTCGCCCATCCGGCGCTACGCCGATTTGCTGGTACATCGCGCGCTGATCACCGGGCTGAAACTCGGAGATGGCGGTCTCGATGACAGTGAGGCCGGCCGTTTCACCGAGATCGGCGAACACATTTCGAAGACCGAACGACGCGCTGTCTCCGCCGAACGCGATGCCAATGACCGCTACACCGCTGCGTTTCTGGAAGCCCATGCGGGCGAAAGTTTTTCGGGCACCGTGCGCGGCACGAACCGTGCCGGATTGTTCGTGGCAATCGACGACAATGGCGCCGAGGGATTCGTACCCGCTTCGCGTCTTCCGGGCGGGCGGCCGCGCTTCGACACCCGCACGCATGTTCTCAAGACCGAGCATGGCGGCGCCTACCGTTTGGGCGATTCGGTCGAAATCCGCATTGCCGAAGCTGACGGCCTGAGCGGATCGGCCATATTCGATCTTATGGATGGCGGCGCGCCGGTCCGCCGCAAACCGCCACAAAAGCGCCGTAAATCAGGGCGAAAGAGACCCGACAAACGCCACAAAAAGCGGCGTTAGTGAACTGACAGTTTTTCGCGTGCAGAATGATGATCTGATCCCCCGGACTTTACCCGCAAAGTGCTTGCACGATATGTCTTGCCCATGAACCTTTTGAATTCACGTCACACATTTTTTCGACGCGCAATCATCGCGATTGCCGTTGTCGTTCTGGCTGGCTGCACGCAAAACGTGGCGCCGCAGAAAGCCGCTTACAGCGACAGCTACAGCCGCAACATGTTCGATGCCGGATACCATTTCATCAGCAGCCGCTACATCGATCCGGTTTCGATCCGTGAACTGAGCATCAGCGGTCTGACCGGCCTGCGGCAGCTGGATTCGAACGTGGATGTGCGGGATTCCGCCGGTCGTATCCAGGTGTTCTACAACGGCCAGAGCGTCGGTAGCGTGGCAGTACCCGCCAATGGTGACCCCAATGCCTGGAGTGAGGCGACGGTACAGGCGATCGGATTGGTCCGGGATGCCTCGCCGGCGGTCGCGGAGGCACGGGCCGAAAGCGTGTTCAAGGCCGTCTTTGACAGCGTTCTCGAGCCTCTCGACCGCTTTTCACGGTACAACGATGCAGAAACCGCGATTGAAAAAAGAGCCTATCGCGACGGATTTGGCGGGATTGGCCTCACCATCCGCATGGAGGAGGAAGACGCATTCGTCATTGGCGTGAATGAAAACGGACCGGCTGCGCGCGCGGGTGTTCTGCCGGTGGACCGCATCACCCATATCGAAGGCGAATCCATTGCCGGCTGGTCCCAGCGTCAGCTGGTTCAGACCCTGCGCGGCCCGATCGAGACCTCTGTCTCGTTCACCGTAAAGCGCGAAGGTGTTGCCGCGCCGGTCCCCATCACGGTTGTCCGCGCCCATGTCGTCGCCGAAACGGTCAAGGTAACACGCAAGGACGGGGTCGCCGCGATGGAGCTCTCGGGTTTCAACGTGGATTCCGCCCGGCTGATGGAGCGGCTGGTGTCACGGGAAATGCGTTCCCCGGACGGCGCACCGGCAGGCTTCATCCTCGACCTTCGCTCCAATCCGGGCGGACGCCTGGATGCCTCCATCAAGATCGCCGACATATTCCTCGACGGCGGTGCCATTGCCGCCACACGGGGGCGCCACCCCGTAAGCCGACAGGTGTTCGAGGCCAACAAGGGCGACCAGACACGCGGTGCACCACTTGTGGTGCTGATCAACGGCAATTCGGCATCGGCATCGGAAATCGTCGCCGCGGCCCTGCAGGATAACGGCCGTGCCATCGTTATCGGTACGAATTCGTTTGGGAAGGGCACCGTGCAATCGGTGCTGCAGTTGCCTAACCGTGGCGAAATCACCCTGACATGGTCGCGCTTCCTCGCCCCCTCCGGTTACCGGCTGCACGAACTTGGCGTGCTGCCCTCGGTCTGCACCCATGGCGGCGGCAATACCCGCGACGCCAAGACCCTCGTGCCCGCCGTCCAGAACGGCGACGAAGTCCTCGCCGGGCGCCTGAGCGCATGGCGTGCCACCGGCAACACCGATGACGTCAATCGTGAGCGGTTGCGCGAAATCTGTCCGTCCGATGACGGCGCGCCGGATGTGGATCTGGAACTGGCCCGGGCGATCATCGCCGACAGCGCTCTCTATCGCGCCCTGCTGCAGGAAGCCGAAACCACGGTCGCCAATCGCTAGGCCCTGTTGTGCAGCGGCTGCGATTATCGGTGAATGGCGCTTGACTTGCCGCCGCCGCACGCTATTTTCGCCGCCTGAATTCAGTGTCAGGACAGACAAATGGCAAAACCAAGCACCATCCTCGTCAAGCTCGTGAGCTCGGCCGATACCGGCTTTTTCTACACGGCGAAGAAGAACCCGCGCCTCAAGCCCGAAAAGCTCGAAATGCGCAAATATGACCCTGTCGTGCGCAAGCATGTCATGTTCAAGGAAGACAAGATGAAGTAGCGGTTCGCGATGCCGGTCGCTCCGGTATCACCGCAAACAAAAAGCCGCCCCCGGGGCGGCTTTTCTGCTTTCGAACGGGATGAAGGCCCTAGTCGATGAACGACTGCACCGTTTCCAGAAACTGGGTCACCGAGATCGGTTTGGCGATATAGGCCTCACAGCCGCCCTGACAAATTTTTTCCTCGTCCCCTTTCATGGCAAACGCCGTTACCGCGATCACCGGAATCGATTTCAGTTCATCGTCTTCCTTGATCCATTTCGTGACTTCCAGGCCGGAAACTTCCGGCAGATGGATATCCATCAAGGCCAGGTCGGGGCGGTGTTCACGCGCCATTTTCAGAGCTTCTCTCCCGTCTTTGGTCTGCAGGGTGTCGTAGCCCTGAGCCTCAAGCAGATTGTGAAAGAGTTTCATGTTCAGCTCATTGTCTTCGACGATGAGGACAGTTTTCGCCATTATAGGATTGGTCCAGTCAGGGTTCTCGGCAACACTATGTGTTTACGGCTCAAACCCACAAAAACACCCGGCCGCCGAACGTTCTCGGAAAGTTGCGAAAATGGATAATAAAAACCCAAATGTCCACCTAAAGTCATAAAGATGCGCATCGGAATAGATCTTGGCGGGACAAAGATTGAAGGGGCTGTTCTGGACAGCACCGGACTTGAGGTTGTTCGTCAGAGAATTGACTCACCTCAAGGTTGCTACGTAAAAACGCTCGATGCGATTGCCGGACTCGTTGGCCGGATCGATCCCGAACCCGACAAACGCACGCCCGTCGGGCTGGGTATTCCCGGCACGGTGTCTCCGGCAACGGGGCTGGTCAAAAACGCGAACTCCACATGGCTGATCGGCCACCCCATCGACACGGACCTCGCGGCACAGCTCGGCCGGCCGGTCCGGGTCGCGAACGACGCCAATTGCTTCGCCATCTCCGAAGCCACGGACGGCGCCGGGCGGTCCGCCGGAACGGTGTTCGGCGTCATTCTGGGAACGGGCGTGGGCGGCGGACTGGTGGTCAATGGCGCGGTGATCACCGGCGCCAATGCGGTCAGCGGCGAGTGGGGCCACACCCCGCTTCCCTGGATGACCGCCGAAGAATATCCCGGCGCAGCGTGCTATTGCGGTCGGCAGGGCTGCATCGAGACCTTTGTCTCGGGACCGGCATTCGAATCCGCCTTCGCGCAGCAGACCGGTCAAAAACGAAATGCCGCGCAAATTGCCGAAGCAGCGCGCGCAGGCGACCGGGATGCGGGCATCGCCCTGGATCGCTTCGAAGACCAACTGGCGCGGGCTCTGACCGTGCTGATCAACGTCATTGATCCCGACGTGATCGTTCTGGGCGGCGGTTTGTCCAACATCGCGCTGCTTTACGAAAACCTTCCCGCGAAAGTTGCTCACTATGCCTTCTCGGATGCTGTCCACACGCCCATCGTGCAGGCGGTCCACGGCGATTCCGGCGGCGTGCGCGGGGCGGCCTGGCTCTGGCCCGATCACACATGAGCGGGCCGCAAGACGGGACCGCATCCGGCGGCCTGTGCCGCAACTGCAGTGCCGGACTCAGTCCGGATGCAAATCGTTGTGAAGCCTGCGGATCGCCCCGCACTCTGTTTCATGACGAATTGCACAATCTCGTCATCGCCCATCTCGACTGCGACGCCTTTTATGCCAGCGTGGAGAAGCGTGACGACCCCACCCTACGCGACAAACCCGTCATCGTCGGCGGCGGCCAGCGCGGCGTGGTGTCAGCGGCCTGCTACATCGCGCGCATCAAGGGGGTTCACTCCGCGATGCCGATGTTCAAGGCCCTCAAACTCTGTCCCGAGGCCACGGTGATCCGCCCCGACATGGACAAATACGTTCGGGTCGGACGTGAAATCCGCGAGATGATGCGGGAGGTCTCCCCACTGGTTGAGCCCCTGTCGGTTGACGAGGCCTTTCTCGACCTGACGGGTACTGCCCGGCTGCATCGCGCCAGCCCGGCCACGGCTCTGATCCGGCTGGCCAACCGGGTCGAGCGCGAGATCGGAGTCACGGTGTCCATCGGGCTGAGCTACAACAAGTTCCTCGCCAAACTGGCCTCCGATCTCGACAAGCCCCGCGGGTTTGCCATCATCGGCAGGGCCGAGGCACTGGATTTTCTCGACAGTCAGCCGGTCACCCGCATCTGGGGGGTCGGCAAGGCATTGCACCGCAAACTGACCGCAGACGGATTACACACGATCGGGCAATTGCGAGGGGTTGACGAGACCCGTCTCGTGGCCCGCTACGGGGCCATGGGGCTGCGCCTGGCGCGGTTCAGCCGCGGGGAAGACTCCCGGACCGTCACACCCCATTCCCTGCCGAAAAACGTCTCCAACGAAACGACCTTTTCCGAGGATATCTCGGACCCGCTGGAACTTCTGCGACGGCTCTGGCCCCTCTGTGAAAAACTCTCGGGTCGGCTCAAAACCCGCGAACTGGCAGGCCGTACCGTGACCCTCAAACTCAAGACGGCAAAGTTTCAGACACTGACCCGCTCACAGGCGCTTCCCGACCCCACTCAGCTGGCCGAAACCCTCTACCGCAATGCCGAAACACTCTTGCTGCGTGCCATGGAAGCCGCGCCACGCGGGAGCGCCTTCCGGCTGATCGGTGTCGGCCTTTCGAATTTCTCCGATCCGCGCGAAGCCGACCCACCCGATCTGGCGGATCCCGACGCGGCCCACCGCAAGCGGGTCGAACAGGTGATGGATGAGGTCCGGGGAAAGCTCGGCAAGGACGCAATCACCAAGGGACGCGGCCTCGGACCGGGTACCTCGTAACACCCGCTACCGGGTTTGCAATCGGTCCAAGCCGGCTCAGCCGCAGGACGGACGGTCGATGGCCTCGATATTGACGAGCGCGGCGACAAGCGAAAAATCGCCATAGTCGAACTCGAACTTCCGGACCACACCATTGTCCTGAAGAAGCTGGGTCATCTCGAACTCCGGCTCTTCGCTTCCCGAACCGGGCTTGCGGCCATCGAACATGGCCAGCCTTATGGACCACCACTTGTGGTCGGTGAGTTCTCCAAAGGTGTTCTGCGAACCATCCGAAGGCGGACGCGGCTTGCCCAGGATCAGGGAATTCGCAGCCATGGGAGAGATATCGGGCTGCGAGCCATCGAAATAGTAGCTGAAGGACCGCCGGTCACCGCGCTCGGCGGCTTCGAGCACCGCGATCGTGTGTTCGAAGGGGAATACGGTGTTCGCCGGCAGATCAAGACGCGTGCCGGCGGGAACCGTATAGACGGCATTTCCCGCCTGCCCCCGGGCCGGACGTTCGGCCTTGCCGCGGACGCGTTCGACCGTCTCTCCGGCGATCTTTGTTTCGGAATCGAAGTTGTAGGACGTGCCGTCGAGACTTTCGAAACTGGTCGTCGTGACCTCGGATTCGATCGGCTCCCCCTCACCCGGCGCCATGCTGACCACAAGCCGCTGATTCGTGGTCCAGCCGTCACAGGCTTCGCGCCATTCCGCGACCATGCGGCCGCGGGCATCGACAATGCTGGAGCCGGGATCGACCCGTCCGATCTCGATTTCATAGAACGCGCGATGAGAGGCATGGGTGACGCTGGCCTGCGCCGGCATCGAAACGACAAGGGCAGTCAGCGAGAGCGTCAGCCCCGCGATACAGGCAGAAAGTCTGAACTGGTTTGTCATACTCATGTTGTACCCGAAGATACGGGCAACTTCATGGCAATGCGTCAATTCGCGCTGGCCACCTGCAGATGATCGAACGCGGCATACACGGGCGCGCCACCACACAGGACGGATTCATCGGCAGGATGGCAGGTTCTCAGAACCCAGGCATCTTCAAACCCCGATGCGCGGACCTTTGCCAGTGGCGCATCCACAATCACACGGTGCCAGGTCTTGCCATCGGCCAGCACGGTACGCACCTGCGCGTTCAGACCCGCCTCACGCGTCGCCAGGCCCCGGGCATTGCCAATCTGCTGGAAGCTGCCAATCACCGAAAGGGTCCGATGCAGGTCCTCGCGCATCTGCTCGTCGGGGGACGAGCTTGCAGCGGCCATCTGAAGCGGGCGGGGGCGCGGCATCGCCGTTCCAAAGTGCGGCTGCGCCGCCAAAACCGGTTGCATCTCGTGAGCCATCGGCGGGTCCGCAAACGCCACGGTCTCGGCCTCGACCGTACCCGGACCGAACGCGACCGTGAAACTCGCCAGATCGACCGGCACGGCCAGAGCGTCCGGCTCGTCAATCTCGGTCACCGCCGATGCCGACAGAATGGTGCCGTCAACATTGCCGTCGATCTCGTAATCCTCGCAGATCTCACGGTCCTGGACGATGCGGAACAGCGCACAGTCCTGTTGCGCGACCTCGGAAATCGCATGATCGGTGACGCTCTTGCCAGAGACCAGATAGCTGACGCCATCCAGGGCCCAGGAGGCCGCGGTCAACGCCGGGGGAAGACTGCAGCCCCCCAACAAAATAGGTAAGCCAATCATCGCCAAGGTTTTGCGCATTCCAGGATCTCCCTCTCGCCATTTTTCGACAATGGACGGAGGCGACTCGATTTGGGAAGCAAAAAATGAAGATAAGCACCTAAAATTTTATATTCATTGAGTTATTGGGATTTTCGACTCATTCCGGGACGATTGTAAAAACCGATTTACCCAATTTTTTCAGAGGCTTGTCCGGTTTCTCCAGTGAGTCAAGCTGTGCCTGTTTCTTGCGTGTTTTCAGAGGCTTAGGAAGACACCTCCGAAGGACGGAATCTCCGGCGTGAATCCGAAATGTGAGGTGTCCCGGCATCCGAATCCTGCCGAAACAGCGGTTCCGTCAGTCCTGAGCGGCGCGCCGTTCAAGCATTTCGCGCAGCTCCCGTAGTTCGGAGCGCAGCGCCTCGATCTCCCCCGCCGCCGTATGGGGGCCCTCGAGCCCCGCCGCCTCGGCCTCGGCGGCCGCGCGGGCATCTTCCTCCTCGTGAAGTGCCTGCATGGAATCCACGATGATCGCGATGAACAGGTTCAGCACGGCGAAGGTGGAGATGATGATGAACGGCACGAAGAACGCCCAGGCAAAGGGGTGCACCTCCATCACCGGGCGCACGATCCCCATGGACCAGCTTTCCAGGGTCATGATCTGGAACAACGAGAACATGGATTCACCAATCGTGCCGAACCATTGCGGAAAGGTGCCGGCGTAAAGCTTGGTGCCCATCACCGCAAAGACATAGA
>Ga0181559_10003578_pt1 | contig 15222 bp, 9 predicted proteins | sample 011ome_21_FD_133752 | JGI IMG/M metagenome (GOLD analysis project Ga0181559, IMG submission 133752) | Coastal salt marsh microbial communities from the Groves Creek Marsh, Skidaway Island, Georgia - 011508AT metaG (megahit assembly) | ecosystem: Environmental > Aquatic > Marine > Intertidal zone...
CATCGCCGGCAGATTTAAAAACTTTTGCGCCAGGAACACCTGCTGCGACCGCGCCAGTCCGCTCGGCTGCGTCATGACGAAGCTCGATCCGTCGCTCGCGTGCGCGCGCGTCGTCCCCTCGACGTTCGCCGCCGCGCCGTGCTCTCGATCGCCGAACGCGCCGTCCATGGCGCGTTTCATAGGTTTGAACTGCGCGTGTCGCAGCCCATCTCGCGCGCCCATGGTCGTCGTCGCGCGCCGCGAAGTGCGAATCACACCGAATCCACCGAATCGCCGCCGCGATCGAGCGATGCGATCGAATCGCATCGATCGCGACACCGCGACGCGTCGACGAAGACGTGCATGTGACGACTCGCGAGGCCACGGACGAGGACGAACGCGACCGAACGCGGGACGTGCATGCGCGAGCGAGACGCACGCGACGCCGAGAAGAGAGGCGACCGGCGACGACGGCTGGCGAAGGACGAAGGGCGGCGCGCGGGGGCGTCGGCGAGCGACGACGGAACGCGCCGCGAGAGACGAGCGAGGGGCGCGAACGGGACGAGCGACGCGGAAGCGCGAGAGGTGAGGCGCGATGGCGATGATAAACATCGGGGCGTCCAACGCCGGGGACCAGTTTTATCGGTATAAAATGCCAGCCATTCAGTCTAAAATCGAGGGGCGCGGGAACGGGATCAAGACAAACGTGACGAACCTCGTGGAGGTGTCCAAGGCGTTGGCGCGACCGCCGATGTACACGTTGAAGTTTTTAGGGAACGATCTCGGGGCGCAGACGACTTTTAACGAAAAGGAAGGACGCGCGATCGTGAACGGGGCGCACGACGCGGGGAAGCTCGCGCAGAGTTTGGAGAGCTTCATCAAACGCTTCGTGCAGTGCTTTTCGTGCGGTAATCCGGAGACGATGATTGAGATTACCAAGCGAGAGACGATTCACTTGAAATGTAAGGCGTGCGGGGCGCTTTCCGACGTCGATATGCGACACAAGCTGTGTGGTTACATTTGCAAGAATCCTCCGGAAATTAAAAAGGACAAAAAGGAAAAGCAACTGCGCCGCGCCGAACGCGAACGCGAAGAGGCTGGTGCAGCGATCGATGACGAAGAACGTCGACGACGTAAGTCTGAAAAGAAGGAAAAGAAAGAGAAGAAAGAGAAGAAAGAGAAGAAAGAGAAGAAGGAGAAGAAGGAGAAGAAGGAAAAAACCGACGACGACGCGCCCGCCGAGGCGGGCGACGCTTCCTCCGCCTCTGAAGCCGACGACGACGACGATGACGAAGTCCAGTGGGCGACTGATACTTCTGCCGCCGCCGCGAAAGCGCGAGCAATCGAACAGCTTACTGACGGCGCGGCGAACATGGTCACCGTGGTCGCGGATAAGATGGCGGACGCCGCCATCGAGGACGAGAGCTCGGAAGAAGAGGAGGATCCTCGAGTGTCCAAGCTTCGCGCGTACGCGGCGAAAAATGACGCCGTGAAAACGGCCGAATATCTCGTCTCTGATGCCCTTGGCGTCGAATCCAAGGAAATGGGCGTCTTGTTCCTCCTCGAAGCCGTTTTTGACGAAGACGAGGCCATTCCTCCGCAAATCAAAGCGAAGAAGGATTACTTGAGCGCCGCGTGCCCGGATGCTGCGCTTCAACGCGCGCTCTTGTGCGCCTTCGAACGTTACGTCACCGAAACCGCCACTTCTGGTTTTAAGGCGTTCTCTCTTATTCTCAATCAGCTCTACGAGTTCGATCTCATCGAAGAAGACGTCATCAAGGCTTGGAATGAAGACGTGGACGCCGCCTCGTGCATCGACGTCGAGCCCAAAGTCGCCCAAGCCGTTCGCAAGCAAGCCGCCAAGTTCATCGACTGGCTCGACGAGAGCGAGGACGAGGACAGCGACTAATACATCGCACCGCTTTTCATCTCATCTCAACGCTCGACGCACGGACGACAGAGATCTTATACGTTGAAACGCAAACAGTCAGAAACTCGTGTTGACGCGCAAACGTTAAAACGACCACGCCCCCACGCCGCGCCACTCGTCGTCGTTCATGCTTCGTCGCATCGCTCGAGCGTCGACGGCGTGTCACCGCATCGCTCGTGAAAAATCCCACTCGCGCGCACCGCGCGCGACGCACACGACGCGCGCCATGTCTCCCGCGACGAGTCCCACGTCGACGTCGACGTCGCGACGCCTCGTGCGCGGTGTCGTGTTCGACATGGATGGAACGCTGTGCGTCAGCGCGGCGCTGGACTTCACGGAGATGCGACGCAGAGTCGGGTGCGAAACGAGTGATATTTTAGGTGAAGTCGACTCGTGGAACGAGGCGCGACGGACGAAGGCGTACGAGATCATCGGAGAGATGGAGAGAGAGGCGCTGAAGACGACGGTCATCGCGCCGGGAGCGATGGAGGTGGCGGCGACGCTGGACGGGATGGGAATCCCGCGAGCGTTGGTGACGCGGAACGCGGCGAGCTCGGTGGAGTTTTTTCACGACACCGTGTGGACGATGGCGCCGTTTTCACCGTGGTTGAGTCGGGAGTTCAAGCCGTACAAACCGGCGCCGGATTCGTTGCTGCACATTTGCGAGTTATGGGGGTGCTCGCCGAGCGAGATTATCATGGTGGGTGACAGCGCAAAAGACGACGTAGTGAGTGGGAACGCCGCGGGAGCGCTGACTGTGCTCTTGGATAGCGGACGTACGGGGAAATGGGCGGAGGAATTCGGTGTGGATAAAGTTCCCGAGCAGATGGTGCCACATTTCGTGTGCGCGGACATGAATGAATTGCACGTCTTGTTAACGCAAAGCGGACACTTCGAATTTAAAAAATAGTAGAACTACTGTTAGTTATTTAAGCAGCGACAGCTATCAATTTTTTACTTTGCCCAACGTGGAGATCAACTCAGCTTGCACGTCCTGCGTCACAGCCTGGTGAGAGCCGTACTCCATCGTAAACTCTCCCTTGCCTTGCGTCATGCTTCTCAACTCGGTGCTGTAACCAAACATCTGGCTCAGAGGGACCATCGAACTAATTATCACGTCATCACCTTCCGCCGTAGAGTCGTTAATCGTCCCTTTACGTCGGTTAATGTTACCGATGACCGTACCTTGAAATTCAGAAGGGACAGTGATGTCCACCTTCATGATGGGTTCCAAGAGTTTCGGCGACGCGTTGTGAAACGATTGTCGGAACGCCGCGAGCGCGGCGAGTTTGAAAGCCAACTCAGACGAATCAACAGCGTGCGAAGCACCGTCCGTCAGCACGATTTTAATGCCCTCAACGGGATAACCGACCAAGCCACCGTTGAGCGCAGCCTCTTTGAAACCCTTTTCCACGGCTTGAATAAACGAAGGGGCGATGGCGTTACCAATGATGCCGTTCTCAAAGATGACTTCGGTGGTATTTTCTAATGGCTCGATATATCCAACAACCTTACCGTATTGACCTTGTCCACCAGATTGCTTTTTATGCAAGTAATCAAACTCGGCTCGTTTTGTGATGGCTTCTCGGTAGTTTACGCGCGGCTGACCGACTTCACAGTCAACCTTGTACTCTCGCCGCATTCGCTCGACATAAATGTCGAGATGTAACTCACCCATACCACTAATGATAGTCTGCCCACTTTCTTCGTCCATGTGCACGCGGAACGTGGGGTCTTCCTTTTGAAAGCGCTGCAAAGCCTTGCTAAAGTTGCCGCTTTCGGCTTTACTCTTCGGACTCACTGCGAGAGACATGACGGGGTCAGGAACCTTCATCGAAGTCATCGCGTAGTTCACACTGCCATCCGTAAATGTGTCACCGCTCTTACACTCAACACCAAAAAGTGCGACGATGTCACCGTTTGGAGCGGAGTTCACGTCTTCCATGTCATCACTATGCATTCGCACGAGTCGAGGAACTTTGAGCTTCTTCCCAGTCGACGTGTTGACGATGGTCATGCCCTTTTCAATTTGGCCTTGGTACACGCGCAAATACGTGAGTTGCCCGAATTTACCCTCCTCGAGCTTGAATGCCAAAGAAACGAGCGGCTTTGATGGATCGTTGGACAAAACGACCGGGGCCTCTTCGTTCTTCAAATCTAAAGCCACGTTTTGCACCTCCGACGGCGCTGGGAGATAGTCCACGACGCCGTCTAAAAGAAGCTGAACGCCGCGGTTCTTGTACGCACTGCCCATGAACAACGGAGAAAACGTATTTGCGATTGTCGCCCTTCTGATCGCCGCCAACAGTTGCTCCGTCGTTGGCTCTTCACCCATCAAAAACAAGTCTCCCAATTCTTCGTCGACTTCGGAAACGCACTCGATGAGAACTTTGCGCTTCTCATCGGCGAGTTCCTTCAAATTCGCCGGAATTTCACCCACTGTCAGCGTCTGCCCGTTTTCACCGGAAAACACAACAGATTGCATTCGCACTAAGTCAACGACACCCTCGTGCTCGTCTTCTAATCCGATTGGAATTTGCACCGCCGCCGCGTTGAGCTTCAGTTTGTCGCGCACCTGCGCGAGAACCTTCCACGGATTCGCCCCCGCGCGATCGCACTTGTTCACGAAGCACAATCTCGGCACGTTGTATCGCCGCATCTGTCTATCCACCGTGATCGATTGCGACTGCACACCACCCACCGAGCACAGAACGAGCACCGCGCCGTCCAGCACGCGCAGCGCGCGTTCGACTTCGATGGTAAAGTCCACGTGCCCTGGGGTATCGATGATGTTGATATCGCTCTCCTTCCATCGACAATACGTCGCCGCGGATTGAATCGTGATACCTTTCTCACGTTCGAGCTCCATGGAGTCCATCTTCGCCCCCACGCCATCCTTCCCGCGCACCTCGTGAATCGCGTTGATCCTCCCCGTGTAAAACAAGATGCGTTCCGTGAGCGTCGTCTTCCCGCTATCGATGTGCGCCGAGATTCCAATATTTCTTCGCAACGCTTCTGCTGACTCGCTCGCGTACGTCCGTCGTCCCATCGCATCGCTCGCGCGCTCGCGCTGCGTCATCGCGCCGCCGCCTCGCGGTGCGGTCGCGAGCGTCATCGCTCGCCATCGCGCGTCGACGTCTCGCGGTGCGGCGCGTCGCAGCGCGCGAAGCGCATCCAGGGCGCGTTTCGAGCGCATCTGCGTCCGTCGCGCGCGCGCGCGTCCTCGTGTATCGCGCGTCGCTCGACGCGCGCCGACCTCGTCGATTTCACCCTCGACTTAGGATCAAATTACAACGTTTAGGGTTTAGGGTTGACGTCGTCCGTCGTCCGTCGTCGTCGCCGAGACACCGGCGACGCGGGACGACACTCGCCGACGCGCGCGCGTCGCGATGCTCGGCGTGCGAAACGGCGGCGCGGCGGCGTGGGGCGTCGCCGTTCTCGCCGCCGGCGGACTCGCGGCGTACGGTGGACAGCTCGGCGCGCTGGACCAATGGCAAAAGGAGCGCGCGCGCGAGGAACGGTTTCAACAGGGGAAGAAGCTGATGCGACAGGGAGACACCGCGGCGAGGTACAGAAAGGCGACGGAGGAGGCGAGGAAGGCGCGAGAGGCGAAGAAAAAGAGTAGATGGTTCGGTTCGAAGAAGTGAGTGCGCTTTGGACGATTTGTAACAACGTGAACGCGACGTTTTTAGTTACCAAGCCACGCTCTCTACGGTGTACGTCGTGGACTGTACGCCGTGTTGTTCGGGAAGCGGAGAGTTCTCGCCGACGTGTCTGAACGCACCTCCGAGGGCGGCTAAAGAGCGCATCATATCGAGCATTTGGCTCGAAGACTCTCGCAGCGCGCGCACGGGTTCGGCGACGTCGTCTGAGAGACAAAACGTCGTGAACTGCGCGTCGAGCAACGCGGACGTCCACGTCACGACCGCGTGCGCGCTGGGAATCCCAGGTTCGACTAGAGTGTTGATCCGGGCGAAATAGCCGCCCGATGAAGCGTAAAAGTTAGCCCAGACGAGCAAATACTGAAGTAGCGAAACCGCGTCTTGCTTGGAGAGATCACGCAACACTAGCATACCCATCGTTGGATCCAACGGACGAGCGATGAGGGGATGAAGTTGTTGTGCCCATGGTGCAAAACTATCGTACGCACTTACTAAGAGTTGAGCTCTGGCAAACAGCTCTTGTTTAGCTTCGCCATTGAACTTTTCATCAGACGCGCATGCCTCTGCTTCGTCGAGTACCTTTTCTGCGAGCTTTTTGTTCGCTGAAGCGCGCTTCTTCAACCCAGGGTCGTCTTCGTCTCGCATCATTGCAGAGTGTAAAATCGCAACGATATCTTCAGCAGAAACGTCCTTGGCGTACACTAAGAAGTCCTTGACTTCGTCAAGCATGTCTTCCTCAAGAAGCGCCGTCACTAATTGTCTCGCCGTCGAAGAGCCACGAATGTGTCCACCGGCGAGCAAAAGTGTCACTGAATCCCACACTCGATGATTTAAACCACCACTAATGGCACTTTCTATGAGAATTTGCGGAATCGGAAGGGATTTCATCAGAGTCTGTAACGATGAGCCCGCCTTTTTGCTACCGCTCGCCAAAGCTTCAGCAGTCGACCGGACCTTCTTCTCCCTGGTCTGTGCGTCGTCGTCGTCCCAGACATTGCTCAAACTGACGACTCCTTGGCCATCAAGTTTTAACTCCTCTAGTTTCCAGCCAGGTGTCACAGCCGCGTGTTGCGGCGGTACGAGTGCCGTAGATGCTGTCTCCGCACCCAAAACTCGAATTGCCGCTGCGCTCGCCTCCGGTTGCGAGTGTATGCTGAGCGATCCCACGAGCGAAGCTAAAGAGAGTTCAGGAAGATCGAACTGTACCGAAACCACTTGATCAGAAAGACCAACGATCAGATTACCCGAAGTTGCGGCGAGGCTCACCCCGGACGTTCGGCCAACTTTGTGTTCTAAGCCTCGGCTAACGTCCTCCGCCAAGTGCACGGCGCCGTAACGCGAATCAAAAACGGCCACTACCACGGTATTTTCTTCCTTCGAGTTCGCCACGACGGCGTAATAATCCTGAGAAAGGCACAAAGACGCCGCACTTGCTAACGGTGAGGTATCTTCGCTCTTCTTACTCCGCTTCCCAGATGTGGCTTCATCACAATGCACATCGAGCCCGTCGAGTCGCAGCTTGTGCTTGAGAGACCCATCGCTCGCGTCGTGCAGGGCCCAGACGCCATCGTCCCATAATACCATGAAAGTCTCCCCATCACTTGCCGCGCTCGCCACTCTGGCTTTTGCCGCGCCGTCCGGGTGCTCGATGTCCAGCTCCCAAGCCAATGTCACGGTTTGCGCGCGGGCAAGAAATGTGGCTATTTTGCGACCCTGAAAGTTACCATCCGTCGTCACTACGAGTGCACCAACTGATTCAGGTAAAACCGACGCCGTCTCTACTCGTCGAGAGCCTAACTCTCCACTCGTGCGCGCTTTGTCAATGTGTTCCGCCGACCTCCCGAAGAGTTGGACCTCCCCCGTTGTCCTCACCACGAGAGCGCCGCCGTCCACCGCCACCAACTCACGCACTCGACCACTGCGTCCTAAATCGAGAGTTGTGACGCACTCTTTCGATGCTTCACCAACCGTCGCCGCGTTTGCGCTTTGCTCCGTCTCCCACGCGCACAAATACGATGAATCACTTTCTTGTTCCTTCTCCAAACACGCGTAATACCTGCCATTCGACCCACACGCCACCGCGCAAGCAAACTTTCGCCCTCGATCGAGCGCCAACGTTCGCTCTCGTTTCTGCGAAGCGTAAAAACGTTTTCATCGTCAGTTCTCGCTCCATTCGATCGCGTTTGCTTCGTTTGAACGCCTCGAGAGCGACGTGCTCGACTCGCCCTTCGCCCTCAGCCGCCACTTTTACGACGTCGCAAACTTCGAGCGATCGGCGCGCGCACAACGTCGTCCGCACGCACGCGACGCAACGCGTGCGTCAAATATTGTCATATATTTCGCGTCGATTGCGTGAACGCTCTTTTACCTCTTCCTCGACGTCGTACGTCACGACGCCGTCTTTTGCTACGGTGCTCACGCATCGACCGTCGCCCGCGCTTGTGACGCCGAGCAGGGCGTTATGCGCGTGCGTGCCGAGCTGCACGGAGCGCATGACGCTTTTTGATCGCTAGCAGCGCGCGCGCTGGACTATAGAACGTGCGTGAACGCCACGAAGTGACGCCCCTTGGTGTTTTGCGCGCTGGCTGGACCGGCGGTTGGTCTGGCAAGAGATGGAGATGCGCTAGGAATTTAATGTCTATTAAATGGCATTCGTGTGAATACTCGGCTAAAAGCTAATAGAACTCTGCGTCCGCCCAAGCGGCGCCATCGCACCAAACGGCAGGTGCGTCTTGTCCTGCGAGACCAGGCAAGACGTTGGAACGCCAATACGGCGGGGTGTACTTTGCTGTGGAGAGTGTCATGGTACTGGCAGCGCTGATATCGATGTTGATCTCGGAGTACTTGTTGTTCACCAACGAAGTCCATACGGTAACACCATCGACGGCGATAGTGAATATGGCGCCGCACTGGGGATTATCGTCCGTACATGCACCACAACCGCCCGCATCGATGTCAGCTAAATGCTCTCTTACGATCCCCGCCTTTGCCTTGAAAATAGAAAACTGAATATCCGATGTACGCATGGCGGCGAGGTTGAATGAAAGAGTCGACCCACTGTCTCCAGCGGGTATCATGCCAATGCCGCGAACGATGGTGTCGTAGGACTCTTTCGTGTTGTCGCAAAAGTCTTCGCGGTTCCCAGCAGACGAAGTGCATGGTTCGTCTTCGTAAAAATAAATCCTGGAGTTCGACTCTAGAGTATAACCAGAGCAATCCAAACACACATTACCTTGTAAGTCAGTGATATAAGTCGTCGTCGTGCCAGTCACAGGGCTACCCAATCTTGTACCAAAGAGACATGATGCGTGTAATGGACGCACGCGCAGATCAGCGTCATCAACCTCTCTATCAAGTGCTTCGTCAGTGCACGTGGTTGAAATCAAACTATAGTCCTTCAAAGCGCATCCATATGTTTCATCTGTCACGTAGTGTGTTTCGCACGTACACACACCGGTAAGCTTATTGCACGTACCGTGACCTGCACAATCGTTTGCGCAGTACTGAAATTCACAACCGGCGCCATAATACTGCGTCGCACAGAAACACTCACCGGTTTCAAAGGCACAAGCACCGGCGGCGTTGCACTCTGATGAGCTTTTGCCGAACAAATCTAGTAGCTGTTGCTCACGCTTTACGAAAGTGCGGTACTCCTGCGCAAAATATTGTGCCTCGATTGCGACGCCACGACTGGGGATAGAGTCAACGTAAAATGGCTCCAGTGATCTCGCCGTTTCTCCGTCTTCAGAGCTGGTAAATTCCACGTAAGCCGATCCAACAAGATGCGCCAAGCTAAGCTCGTCTCCTTGAATTGCCCAAGCTGCAGGTTGGTCACCATTGGTTTCGCTAATCTTCACGTCATACACATCGAGACCGAGCGCGGTGTATTTGTCCTTGATAGGTTGCGTTCCGGCCGTGACGTTGAGCTTGTGCGTCGAATTACCTTCAAAAACGATGAAATTCTTCGCACATGTTTTTAACGAGCAATCCCTGCCAAAGTAAGGGTAATTACACGCACACTTTCCAGTTCCACCGGAGCAGTCTGTTTCGCCGCTTTCCGGGAAGTGCGTACATACTTGCCTCGAATCGCAGGCGCCATTATTACTGCAATCATTCGGACACTTTACTTGCGAGCAATCATCTCCGAAGTAGTCCTGATAACACTGACAAACGGGTGGCAGTTGCGAATCTTGGCACAGACCCTGACCGTTGCATAAATTTTTGCACCGTGACGCAAATGTTGAGACATCGTTCGCCAACGCTGCGAGACGACTGGTCAAAGATCCACCAGTTCTCGTCATGGTATTGCTGAATGAAATGAGCGCGTTTTCATAGTCGTACGCCACGTTATCGCAGCTCACAACGCTAATCTCGGGTAATCCATACTTTCCAGGTTCGGGATAAGGATACGAAGTTGCAAGTTGCATGACTGCTTTCACCGGTGAAGACTTGATGGTCATGTTCACGGTTAGCATAGACGTGGATGTATCGAACCATACAAGGTGTGTTTCGCCCAATGTTGCGATTTCCTGTAGCTTTGCTGATTGCGCCACCATTCGTCTAGTTAATTGACCGAGAAAACCTGGAACGTCTTGTGTAAAGACGGCCGACGTAACAAGATCCGCAAACTCAAAATCCTCGGGGAACACGATGACATCCTCCAACGTTGTTCCGTAGTCACTGAATCCGAGCCAGACCTCGTGCTGTGATGACATACCCACAACCGCGTCACATGATGGAATATATCTGTCCGTGTTCAACGCGGTCGAGTTGCAAGGAGTCGATAGTTTGATGACAATTATCTTCTCCCGCGTAAGCATTTTCGTTGCGCCGGCTGGAACGGGGAGCCCAGCAACATTTGTGTAAACGGCAGATCCAGCGCCGAGCGACGTTCCTAGTTTTTTAAAATAATTTAACCAGCCTTTCCAGCTGACGCCTTGCAACGCTGGTGCCGAAGCACCGCTGGATACGTCTCCTCGCTTCTGTACCGCAACTTGCTCTTTGAGCGCCTGAATCATATCAAGGTTTACGGCGTCAGAGTTGTTCGTTTGCAGCCACTGAATGGCCGCATCGACGTCGACTTCATCGATATTCGGCTTCTCTGCAATAGCGATGAGGGCATTTCGGATCGTTTTATCCTCATCATTCAAAGGATTTCTATAATTGAAGCCAACGATTTCTGTCGGACTCGTCACGTTCCTATTTTCCAAGGCTTTGAGCGATTCTGTAACCGACCCCAAAGCAACGACGGCTTCGTATTTTTCAAAGATTTGTAACGCGTTTTCCCAGTGAAAGGACTTATCAACAAGAAGTGAGGTCTCATTCGTCGTCACTTTCACTTCAAAGTTGTGCTGAACTCTGTATATTGAGTCCGAGATCTCAAACTCAACTTGATACGTTGCTCCCAACGCGCAGCGCTCAGAAGCTGGGTGCCAATTGTTGCTCCTACATTGTACATCTGACCGTAATGGCACGCCAGTAAGTAGACGAGTCGTTGGATCAAACTGCAAAAACGTTGGTAACGTAATTGCCGTATACGTCAATAAGTCGTTCTCGTCTGGGTCCGTAGCAATGAGCGTGTACTCGTACTGAATGTCTTGGATCGCACTCGTGACTGGCGTACTTGTCACCGTCGGAGGATCAGCGTAAGTAAAGCCACGCTTTCGCGCTCCAGCGACAGCATCGATTGCATCTATTGCACATTCGGAGAAGGGATGCTCGGTCGATTCATCGCCGCAAAAACCCGCTTGGAACCCACCTCGCGGCCCTGCGATGCGGACGACGGTTGGGTCTCCAATCACCACCGCTACTGTGAGACCTACCCCGGAACCTGCTGGTGTAGTACAGCTCAACGCACCAGCACAAACGGTGGTATCGGACGAACAACGAGAATAACTCATGCGTAAGTCGATGCATTCTTTATCGCCGATGAACACGGTTTTGTCGTCAACGGAACTTCCAAAGTTTTGCCCGCTGATAGTGATTCTCGTGCCACCGACTCGAGGTCCAATCGATGGAGTCACCTCCGTGATGATAACAGGCGCCTGCGGAATTACGAAAGAATCCACCGCGAGCCAACCGAACGAACCCGAACGATAATCGAAAATCTCCAACCTAAAAACCTCCCCGTAATACTGTGCGAGTAAAGACTCCTCCCAACGTAAGGTTTCCCAATATCTTCTCGCGCGCACAGGTTTTGTCAGCACTCGATACCCATCGCTAATCCTCGTTAACGCAACTCCAAGCGCACCTTTCCCGTGCGAAGCTATGGGATACGGGTCTTGAGGTATGTCTGGGACGTTTTTATCTCCGCCGTTTGCCTCAAAGAACAAGCTCCCACGCCCGAGTGCGAATGAGATGCTTTGCACTTGAAGGACGCCGTGAATATCTTCGCGACGCTCCGTCGGATAGGCGCTACACAGCTGATAGTCTCCGCTGTGCGCTTCAAGAAAACATGTCTTCGTCACGGCAAAGTTTGGCAAACCGCTCGAGAGTAGCTTCCAATTCGGCCAAAACGTCCCCTCCTCGAAGCCCAACCGAAGCGGCGGTAATTCGTATCGTTCCACCACGTAATCCGGCAACTTATCTCGCCATTCAGCCAAGGGTAGACGCCAACCCAGAGTGGAGTATCCCAAGTTCGTCGTCGTCTTCTGCACCGTCGTCGTCGGCACGCCACCCGTGTACGGAGCGTAAAAGCAGTGCTCCAGGCCCGCCGCCTCCGCCGCGGCGTACGTCAACGAGTACGTACACGCCGCCACGTCCGCTACATTATTATACGGTGGCCCGTATGATTTCCCTTTATATGCGTACTTCGCGAAACTAAATCCCGGATCACCCACGGTACCGTACGAATCCTTCTCTGTAATCGCCGGTTTGCAACCCGCGGCGCGAAAAGAGTTCCCATCCTTGGACGGGCCGCAAACCTGCGTCGGGAACTCTGGATTATACCCCAACCCAGCGTACACGGTCTCTAACCCCCGTATCGCTTCACCACCGCTCGTTCTCACCCGCGCGAGCGCGACGACGACCGCGCACAGCGCGACGACACCGCGGCCGCGGCCGATGTCCCGGTCGTCGACGCGTCGACGCGCGCGACGGTACCTCGCGGCGCGCATCGCGCCGTTCGACGCGAAGACGCGCGCGGACGCGCGTGTTTTACGTTTTGCGCGCGTCGTCGGTGCGCATGGACGCTCGCGGGCGTGATATGCGAGGCGTGCTATGCCGCGGCTCGCACGCCAACGGCCTCGAGATTTCGGGCCACGCTCTCGAGGGCTTGTCAGCGCAGTCTCGACGCGCGCGCGCGCGGTGCGATCGCGCCTAGATTCGCTAGAAAACTGCAATATATAAAAATACACTATGGGCGAGCGAGCTATTCGCCGTCTCGACGCGCGCGCGCGCGTCGTGGCAACTAAGAAGCGTCTTCGCGCGAAGGCGATTCCAGGCGCAGCGCCGGCTTCGTCGCCGCGAGCAGAGCTCCCTCTAAACGCAACCGCCGCATCGTCGCCGCGTCCTCGTCTTCCAACGCCTCCATCGCATTTGCTTCTATCTCCGCGTCCCGCGCGATCGTCGCCGACGTCGCTCGCAACCGCACCGTCCGAACGTCGGCGACGGCGTTCGCCGCGCCGCCGCGATAGTCCCAAACCTCGCACGCGCATCCACCGTCGACGTACACGATCGGCAGCGCGCTCAGCGCCCCGTTTGCCGGCATCACGCCTCGGTGCAATACGTCGCTCGCGATCTCTCGCCACGCCCGGTCGTACTGATGCGTCAGCGCGTCCAGCGCGCGCTGCGCGTGCGCCAACCGGGACGTCCGACGCGCATCGGGCCACGGCGGCACGGGGCGCACGACGAACCCGCTCGGGAGCAAGACCAGGGCGAAGGACGGCGACGATGACGACGACGACGGCTCGGCGCCATCGCGAGCGCCGTCGTCGCCGCGCTCGCCCATCGAACGCGGCGTCGTCGCGATGTGACGTGATTCCGCGACGCGACGCGCGCGCGAACGATGTTCGGCCGCGTGCTCGCGATCGCGACGAGCTCGCAAAGCGCGACGTGCTGCGCCGGACTCAGCGCGTTCGGTGTCGTCGTCTGCGCGGCGCTGTCGCATCTGTTTAAGAAGCACTACGCGCACCTCGGTTCGGATTGGAAAGCGCCGGGAATGACGCACGAGATCGCGAGCGCGAATCTGGCGCAGGCGGCGGGGTTGTATGGGTTGTTTTTAGGGCTGTCCATCGCGAATTTGTACGTCAATCGCGCGCGCGGGCGGTAGACGCGGGCGGTAGAGAGGCGCGAGGAGAGGGGAGAGGCGCTCGCTAGAAGAAAGAACGTGTACAGATAGATAACGACAACAACTATTTCGAAGACAGCGCCAACGCGCCCTCGATGGCGGTCTCAGACATGACGATCGTCATCACTTCCTGCAGTCGCGCGCGATCGACGACGTAGAGGTAGCCCACGAGGCACTCGAGCGCGCTCGCGTTGCGATACGTCCCGTGCCCGCCCTTCCCTTTCCCTTTTAATCGCGTCGGAATGTTCCCGTACGCCGCGTTCCGCCCCCATTTTACGATTGAAACCTCCTCCTCGCTCAACGCGTCGCCGTCGATCAAGAGCCTGAGCAAAAAATCCTGCGCCTCGGCGCGCGCCAGTCGCTTTGTCTTCAAATCGTATTCGAGCGGTTTCGCGGGCGGGTAAAAAAACACCCCTCGCGCGTACAACTCGAACACGGCGTCGCCTAAAAACGCCAACGCGATCGGACTCCACTGCCTCGCCGATTTCCCTCGCAAATCGACCAAATCTTCGGGCACCCAAACCTCCTCCGGCGAGCTCGACCGCGCCGTCCCGCTCGCCTCCACGCGTTCGAGCGCGTCTGCGTCCTCGTCGTCTCCCCGTCAGTCACCGCGTCTTTCGACCAAACCGCACCCCGCCGTTCGCGCGCATCGCATCGCATCGCATCGCATCGCATCGCATCGCATCGCATCGCATCGCATCGCGCACCTCGTCCCGGGACGTACCCGGCGTCCACGTCCTCGTCGTCCAAATCCACCCTCGCCGCCGCGCGCGCGCGTCCTCGTCGCTCGCCCGCGTCTCGTCCTCGCCTCGCCGCCGCCTCGCCTCGCCGTCGCGCGTCGCGCGCGCCGCACCCTCGTCCCGCGCGCGTCGTCGCCCGCGCACCGCGTCGCGCCGTCGCCATCGCGCGTCGCGTCGCGCCGTCGCCGTCGCCGTCGCCGTCCGCGGTCGTTACGCGCGCGCGTCCATCGATCGCGCGATCGCGCGATCGGTCGATCGACGCCTCGAGGTTCGCGCGATCGCGCGATTCGCGGTTTCGCGATCGATCGCGCGTCGGTCGGTCGATGGACGCGGTCGCCGCGGTCCGGCGGTCGGTTTTTTTGAAATTTTTTGACGCCGCGACGACGCCGCGACGGACGCCGCACTCGCGAGCGTGACGCGCGCGCGCGAGATCGACGCCGACGGGCGTCGCGGCGGTGACGATGGTGGTGGTGTATAAACCCGAGTTCGTCGCGCACGACGGGACGGCGCCGATATTCTCCGTGGACGCCGCGCCGGATGGGTCGAGATTCGCCACGGCGGGAGGCGATCAAAAGGTGAAGGTTTGGGCGCTCGCGCCGGTGCTTGAACGCGAGATTGAGGCGG
>Ga0181559_10003580_pt1 | contig 15215 bp, 15 predicted proteins | sample 011ome_21_FD_133752 | JGI IMG/M metagenome (GOLD analysis project Ga0181559, IMG submission 133752) | Coastal salt marsh microbial communities from the Groves Creek Marsh, Skidaway Island, Georgia - 011508AT metaG (megahit assembly) | ecosystem: Environmental > Aquatic > Marine > Intertidal...
GGGGATCAACGTTGGCGGCATGCCCGGTATCGACGATTCGCGCGCATTCTGGATCGTGGTCGGCCTCTGCCTAGCGGCGATTTCGGGCCTGTTATACCTATTTCGCCGCCGGGGCTGGTGGTAATGGTCGACTTATCGGACTCAATAAAACCAGGGGGTAGCACAGCTCATACCCCCTCGTCTTAAACGATGTCGAAACCCTTAATTCACCAAAAATATCATCTCGACCCGTCGGTTTTCAGCTCGCGCTTCTGGGGTGGTGGCGGCAATTACAGGGCTGCTCTCCCCTCTTCCAATGACCTCTAGCCGGCCTCGATCAATAGAAAATTGATCGGCCAGATACGAGGCGACCGATGCCGCGCGCCGCTCTGACAACTGCTGGTTATAAGCCTCGCTGCCCACATCGTCGGTATGGCCCACTATTTTGAGGCCAAAAGTTTCAAGCTCGGGACTGGTTGCGGCGATCCCAAATTCATCTAGCTGACGCTTCGCCCCAACCGTCAGGTTAGCCGAACCAAACTCAAAGTTGACGCTTTGCACATCGAAACTGACCTCTTTAGGAGGCTCTGGCGTCACAGGCTCCGCTGCCCCGCCACCCGCATCATCCTGAAAGTTCTCTTTAGGCCCAGTTTCCTGCTGCACCGCCTGAATGATACCTCTGGCTTTGTACTGCACCGGAGCATCGCTGTCAGGTGACTGCTGGGCTGCCAAAGCCCCTGAAAACGCGACGCCAATAACTGCCATTGCATAAGTAAAAAATTTCATCTGACCGATCCTCCATGAGATTGAAATTGACCACTACACCAACATTTTCTACCCTTGACCTGACGTTGCCAATGGCTTTTCATCATATTTTTGCGGAAGGGATCTCACAATGACCATCCAAAAACCAAGCGCCTTGCTTCTCTCGATGGCAGTATTTCTCAGCAGTAATTTGCTCGCGGATTCTTCCCTAAAAACCCACTACATCGTTAACGCGTCCGGCGGTCTCACCGGGTACGCCAGCGAATATGTGATTGAGACGCGATTCAAGGGTCCGATGATACAAACCAAGACCGTCGACGTTACGGAGAAATCCATTGTCGATGAGATTATTGATATGGACCAAGAAACTGTTCTTCGATCCGTGAATAACAGCGCAGGAGTATCTCAGACATTTGAAGACAGATCGGACGAAATTTATGGTCTCAGTGAGTCGGTGTTTGAAACTACAGATGACCCTCTACCGGTGGATCTAGTTAGCTGTAAATGGTCTGCAGATCGGATTTCTGCAAAGGACTTTGACGAATCCAAACGCATCCGTCGGATCAAGGCATACCGCCATGAAATTAGTAGCGTTCAAACCTGCCGAGACCGAAACTCCAGTCAAACCTGTACATTTACATGGGCGTTAGAGGGCTGGCTAGCGGGCAAGCGTATTCCAGAGCTCGAAGAAGCGCATGACAGCTTTGATCTATTGGCGGATAAACTAAACACGCCGTTGTGGATTTCTCGCTTTCCAGAAAAGGCTCAGCAGCTAATAGCTATGTTCCCGGACAAATGGGAGGTGATGTTTGAAAGGATGGAGCAATTCGGTGGCACGCCCCTGGAGATCGACCTTTCTCTTGATGTCACCGCTAAGAACTGCCTTAGCAAGCTGGAGAAAAATTCGGTTTGGCGAGACACCGGACTGGTCATGGTTTCCGCTGGTGGCCAAGCAGCGGGAAGCGCCATTGGTAGCGAGGCTAGCGGCGCAATGGGGGGATCAGTGGGAGGAGAAATCGGAGGCAGCATTATCGGAGCGGCAGCGGGCTCAATTTTCAGTGGCATCACTAAACCGGCACCTAAACAAAAAACCCCCTCTACATTGTCTCTCTTTCATATCAAAGCAACGCTGGAAGAATGGAGCGACGATCCCGTCGACATTCAAAACCTTAAGACAGCGGTCACCGAAGAGAATAGAATCGATGACTAGGGCTTGGTGACAACACAGATCCTGTATCGGCTGCGCCACGAAGTGTCTAGGTCGATTTGCAAACCTGACTGATGTATGAGCGCGTGAAGTTGCCGCCGAGTTTGAGCCCGCCGAGGGAAACACAGTGCGTAAATTGATGTGGGGTAGGTCATTACTAGCATCCCGCGGTGATCCAGGCACCTTGCAAGCAGGTTAAACACTGATGGAAAGTCCGGAATAAATTCGCTTGCCTCCATGAGTGTGACGAGCTGGTATTCACAGGGTTTAGCATGTGCAAGCCAGGACGATACTTCTGCGAGTGACAGAGTGATCTCGGCGGACAAATCCTCGCTCAGGCTATCGATGCGCTGTTTGCATATAGACAACATCGCGGAAGAACTGTCTACCGCTGTATAGCTAGCTCGGATATCCAGCGAAGCGACGGCAACAGCAAGCGCGCGACCGGTCCCGGTACACAGATCAAGGACACTAAGCTTCTCTCCCTGCAATAGGCCCGCGGCTCTTTTAATCTGTGCGTCGTAGGGCGTATAGTCATGCCGTTGCCATTTACTTTCGTATTGAGAGGCTCCGGCATCGTATAAACGCGCATTTGCCTTAGCGCCGAACCAGCTTAACTCCGCTGGGTAAATACTGAGCGCCACGACCAAGAGAAAAGCGGCTATGGTGGTCCATATTAAAACAGCCGTGAGCGTCAAAGACGGTCTGCGAAGGTTGGCTCAGAAACTCTAATCAGCTTTTCGGCATGAAAATCATACGTAAAAAGCTCATTGACCTCATATTCACCGTCATCAGTAAGTGGCAACACTTCCGCAATTGAGGCAACAGAGCGTCGACCACCGACGCGTTGAAGCTGGATGACTACGTGCACGGCAGCTGCAACCTGCGCTCTTAAAAAACGCAAAGGAATTTCCTCTCCAGAGAACAAGGCCAATGTCTCCAATCTTCGCAAAGATTCGAGGGGCGTATTAGCATGCACCGTTGACATAGATCCGCCATGACCGGTATTCATTGCCTGAAGTAAATCAAGGGCTTCACCGCCTCGACACTCACCAACAATTATTCGATCTGGACGCATTCGCAATGAGGAGTGAAGCAAGTCTCTAATAGTGATTGCGCCCTCGCCATTACGATTTGGCGGTCGTGTCTCCAAGGAAACTACGTGCTCTTGAGAGAGCTGCAACTCGGCCGCATCTTCTATCGTCACAATACGATTGTGGTCGGGAATCAGCTCTGATAAAGCATTGATAAACGTTGTCTTTCCGGTACCAGTTCCCCCTGAGATGATCATATTCTTCTCAAGATGGGTCGCCCCCCGCAACAGCTCTTCGGCTTCTGTCGAAAGAGAACCAGAGGCCACAAGATCAGCGAGCGCCAAACTGCTCTTACTGTGTTTTCTAATTGTGATGGAAATCCCAACTCTTGAGACGGGCGGCAGCACAACGTGCACACGATGACCCTGTGGCAAGCGCGCGTCGAAACGTGCGGTATCCGCCTCCAATCGCAACCCAACGTACTGCGCCAAATTGGTAACAGCGGCATGCAATTGGGCCTCGTCTTCAAAAATGACATCGGAACGCTTGAGTCCGCCACCCTGCTCTACCCACACATCAGACGCGCCGTTGATCATGATTTCACGAACAGATTCATCCTCCATAAGCGCCGTTATTGGCGCCAGAAAATAACCTAGCGTCGTCTGATAAATTTGCTCGTTGGTAAGACTCAAGCCCTACTCCGTCAAATCCACTGGCACTATCTGCATGGGGTAAATCGCCCACTCAATAATATTTTGGCCAGCTATCAATTCAGTGAAGAGAGTCGACACCTCGGGATTATCGGGAAGAATCAAAGCTCGACCCCAGTCTTTTACGGGGATATAGCTAATCTCGGAAATACCAAGATTAACTGGCTCCGGAGTGACAAAAGCAACGACATAATCGGGCCCCAAAGGTTCACTAGCAATGAGATCTAATTCCTCAGCCAGCGTATTCAACTGCGTCGCTTGCACCATGTCGGATTGCTCGGCCGGTGATGGGTATACGATGGTCACCACATCGTCAGCACTAAGATGCAAGACCGATATGTGGCCGTTAGTGGCTGGTGTTACCTGCACCACAATCGGCGCACCGACCCTCAATTGCTGACCGCCCTCAGCGGTCTCTGCCGTTGGGATGTCGAGTTCGAGGGCGGGAAGGTTTACCCACTGCGCTTGCAGAGCTTCCACAAAAGCCTGAGCAGAAGCGATTGAAACCGGCGCGGGTGGTGGCTTTAGCTGAGCCACTAGTAACAACGCACCGAGGCCCACCAAAAGTGTACCGAGAGTCCCGGCAAGGAGCTTAAACCAAAGAGGCTGCTTCTTCTTCGCGGTGCCACCACTTTTCGTATCTAGCGATCGGCTCTGGGCAGGCTCGCCGCTGGCAAGCAGCGTGGGCGCTGCCATCAGCATTGCTTCTTGCTCCTTCAATTGCCTAACGGCTGCTCGCACCTCATCGCAGGAAGACGGACGTGCCTGTTGATCCAGAGATACCAAGCGCGCTATCAGATCGGCGAGTGCTGCGGAAAAGCGATTGTCAACAGCATCAAGACGGGGCCATTCAATCTGCGAGTAGGTCCACTTTTGCCAGAATACATTGGGATTATCTGCGCCCGACGATCCCGTGGCTCGCGACGTAGCGTCTCGAGCCACCGCTTCCAGTCTCTCGGAGCCCAGAAGAAGCTCCATCGCCATAACCCCTGCGGAATAAAAATCGCACCGCGTGGTGATGTCATTTGGCGATAACAAAATTTCGGGGGCAGCATACTTAGAGCCGACAAAAGGGATTACCTCTTCGTCGCCACTCATGGCAACACCAAAATCTACCAACTTCCACGACCCTTCATCACTGAGCAGGTTGTCAGGTTTAATATCACGATGTATGAGGCCAGCGCTGTGAATAGCGCCAAGGCCAGCAAACACCTCGTCGAGTACCTTCAGCACCACGTCAACCGAACAAAAACTGGCGCCGACTGAGCTCGCTAGGCTTCCTCCTCCCACAAATTCCTGGACAATGGTTGGTATGTCATTGTCATAGAAGATGTCGTATATCTGAACAACATTTGGGTGTTTGATTCGCGCGATTTTCTGCGCCTCATTGAGCATCAGGTTACTGATTTCCTTCTGCCCTCTGAGTTCCTGTGCCACCTCTTTGAGAGCGACATTGCGCTCCATCACCGTGTCCCAAGCGCGATAAACAGTGGCCATGGCACCGGAGCCAACATAAGTCTTATTAATATAGCGATCAGACATCCTCTTGCCCTATCTCATAGCTGCGCTAGGCAGGTAGCTGCGTAACGATAAACAGGGGACTCTCTGGTCGCATCCATGGCCCGAAGTCTGCGACAAACGACACGAGCAGTCTCCTTTTCATTTCTCACCATTGCCACCCGCAAGGTTTCCAGATCCCCTTCGATAATCCGTATTCTAGACTCTAATTCCTCAACACTAAATTGCTCTCCGCCCCAAACCCTGTAAGCCGACGTCAGCTCTGCTGAAGATCCTTCATTAAAGTTAGAGCCAGAGTTAGACAGGTTAAGCCAGGCAGCAACACCCAAAATGCCGAGCAAGTAAATCGCTATGACACTTCGAATGACTGGCGAGGCAAGCGGGCCCGAACTGAACAATCCGGACGAGGCGTCCGCCTGCACCGATTTGGCGGCCGACGCCTGAATTTTTTCCGGAGCACGCCAAGAGATTCTAAGGCGTATATCTTCACTCGGGGATACTGTGTCTCCAGGAACCAATATCATTTCACCCGTGACGGCTTTGCCATTTACTTTTGTCCCATTGGCACTGATACTTCTCAGCCTCACTTCGCCCAGCTGATAAAAAAGCTCAAAATGAGTTCTAGAGACCGACTGGCCAGCACCAATAAGCGCCAATGCCTGCTGATGTGATTCAGTGATTGGCTCCCTTCCAACCACGAGACTACCCAGCTCGACGTCTCTGGTTTCCCCTTGCTGGGGCCCCGCCTCGAATGCAATTATCACACCTAACATAGTTAAAAGATTCCTGATGAAAGCAGCTGAATAAGCAATGGACCAACAATGAGTAGCAGCACGGCAAACATGATCATCATGTTAGGAAATGTCATTTTGGTGGGCGCTTCCACCGCCAGCTTTTCAACCTGCTGCAATCGCGCCTCACGGAAAGCCTGAGCCTGAGTAACCAAGGTTTCTACCATTGGTGCGCCCATTTCTTCTCCCCTATTTATAGCGGTGAGCACCGTTTCTAGGGGTTCAAGTGCAATTCTCTTTGATAAATTATCAAAAGCCTGCTTTTGGCTTGCCCCAGAGTCAATTTCCGCCAGTGCAATGCGAAATTCCTCAGCCAGCGGATCGTCTTTGGCCGACGTCTCTTCGAGTGCCTGCCGCAATGTACCACCGGTCTCCAAGACAAGAATAGAAAGATCCAAGGCGTATGGGATTCGTCTATAAATCTGTCTCGATCTAAACTCCGCCTCACTGTCAAGCAGCGAAGGGCGAATGAAAAAACTCCAAAGCCCGCCGAGTAAAAAAGCAAGAAATAGTGCTGTAGTACCGCCCAACAGAATAATCAGGAGAACAAGTGTCAGGGTTATCAAAAACCCTTCCCATAAAATATCGCCGACGTATTGCTCGGGGTTTTGGTCGTTCCCGGCGCGGGCGAGATTTAAAGCACTCTTTGTTTTTAGGTTTTGTACTGATGCGAAACCACTCATAAAGCTATAAAACAGGTAGCGCACAAATGGGCCAAGTGCCCTTAAAGCGGAGTCATGCTTGGCCATGAGCGACAACCACCGCGTCTCATTGGCATCACGCAGATCAGTGACTAGGGTAAAAAGGAGGAAACATGCAGTCACTGCACTCACGGCGGCTAAAAGCATTGCGGTCACCATGACTATCCCTCCCTACACGTCCAAATCAATAATGCGTTTCATAATAAAATAAGCGCCGATATCGAGCGCGATTGCAATCACCAGGACGATATTTCCAACCAAATTATTAAACAAAAGAAGGACCTGATTAGGCTCAACAAGGTAAAGCAGTCCACAGATCAATACAGGCATGACTAGCATAATATTAGAAGACATTCGTAGGCCCGCGGTCTCTGTCTTCACGCGCTCCTCTACTCGCTCTATTTCTCGCGTGGCCTCAGCTAAGCGGCTCATAAGCGAAGCCAGCCTGCCGCCGCGCTCCAGACTAACGACTATCGTTTGGAAGATGAGCGTTAGCCTCGGAATCTGAAGCCGCTTCTCTGCCGCTTTGAATGCTTCACTGGGAAGCTGTCCGGCATCTATACGTTGGCGAATCAGCGCAAACTCCTCAGATGCCGGCGCCTGCATATTCTCGGCAATATCGTCTACCGCCTGCTCGATGGTAAGACCACTTTTCAAGCTCGAGCTGAGCGCGAGCATGATATTCGAAGCCTGTAATTCCAGTCGATCGCGACGACGCCTGACGATCCGTTGAATCACGATATCGGGGACAAAGTAAGTAGCGGCCGCCAGCGCCAGCGCAAAAACCGGGCTACTGCTGATCCAATAAAGTCCGATCAGAGCTACTACAGGGCCAATAAACTTAAGATATACCAGCTGTCGCGCACTCGTCGCGCTCGCGGAGGCCTGCTCTATCGTTGCGCTAATTTCCAGTTCCTTGGCGGCAAACTGAGCAGTAGCCCTCGGGATAACAATATCTGACAGCGCATAAATGCCTACCGCCGCCGCGATTCCAGCCAACACGATTGCCGCTACGACTACCATGCGAATAACTCCTCTAATCCAACCCCGCCCGTATCCAAAAGTTTCTCGATAAAGGTGGGGAGATAACCCGTAAAAGTGAGTTGGGGCGGGCCGTCAGTAGAGTCATTCAGCTTGAAAATATCCTCGATGATAATTCTGTCTCGCTCATGGTCGTAACCGACAACTTCGCTGATATGCGTAATCCGTCGAACTCTGTCTCGCTGTCTTGCAATCTGCACTACCACATCAACGGCTGAGGCTATCTGCTGCTTGATGGCACTTGCTGGCATGTCCTCGCCGGCTTCCATGACCATCACTTGAAGGCGCTGCATCATTTCCGTGGGCGAATTTGCATGGCCCGTGGTTAACGACCCGTCATGGCCGGTATTCATCGCTTGCAGCATATCAAGCGCTTCTGCGCCCCGGCATTCACCCACTACAACGCGGTCGGGACGCATTCGCAACGAAGCCCTCACAAGATCCTTTATGGAGACCTCGCCGACGCCCTCGAGGTTGGCTTTTCTCGCCTCCAAATTAACCTGATTTTTCTGGGGAAGCTGGAGCTCAGCGCTGTCCTCAATCACCACAAGTCGCTGATCCGGTGGAATTTGAGCACCTAAGACGTTCAATAGAGTCGTCTTTCCTGAGCCAGTGCCACCCGAGACAACAATATTTTTTCGCGCTCTTGCCAGCGCCTGCAAAAAAAGTCCCGCTTGGGGCGTCAGAGAACCAAATCCAATCAGATCGTCCAGAGTAAATGGATCCTCGCGGAAACGACGAATAGTCACCGAGGTGCCGTGAATAGCGATGGGCGGCACTACCACATGAACGCGCGAACCGTCCTCCAGCCTTGCATCAATAATTGGATCCGCTCGACTCACTGCACGGCCAATGGGTCGGACCATACGATTTACCGCGACGGAAAGGTCCGATTCGCTAGGAAAGCTTCGTCCTGTTTCCTCAAGTCCACCACCTCGCTCAACAAAGATGCGGTTCTTGCCGACCACCATAATCTCGGTGATGCCAGGCAATTGGAGCAAATCTTCTAGGGGACCCAATCCATAAACCAGATCGTTGATATCACGTCGGTAGCAGGCTTTCGCAACAAAAAGTCGGTTCGTTGTTGTCAGTGCTGCAGAGAATCGCTCATAGCTGTCTCTGAACAAACGGCGGGCCTCTACAAGCAGGCTATTATTTTGAAAAACGGGAGAAGCCTTGAGTTCACTGAGGCACCCGCGCGTTACCTCTTCAAAGGCGATGCTGTCTTGGCTCACATCCCAAGACAAGGACATGCGCCGCGACTCCCGACCCTCGCCCCGCATGAGTGTATTGACAACCTCTTCTCGAACCGCCCGCATCACCACGTAGTCAATAAGCTCTCGATCATATTGCTCAATTTTTACGAGTAGCGTCTCCAGCCTGAGATCAAGTTCGCCACGAAGCTCTTCATCATTCGCGTCAATCACACGCCCCTTAAATTTTACTGCGTCCAGTAATTGCTCATGAATCTCCCGCTTGGTCTCCGAAAATTGAGTTTCCAGCTCGTACTCTTCAGCAATTTTAGTCGCGCGAAGGCCGCGCACTTGAATGATGAAACCGGGGAGAGTGATGAGGTCATCAGGCTCCAAGCAGCGCGTTTGACCCTGGCGAAGATCCTCATCGTTTATTAGCAACCCGTTTAGCCCCTGCGCCCTTAGAGTGACGACTGGGCCTTCGGGAACAAAATCAGCATGAAGGGGGGACACATAAGGGGAATCAATGTGGATATCACAGTCCGGTGATCGACCCAATGTCAGGGGTCTGTCAATACTGTACTCCCCCAGTATTTCATCGCGCAGGTTGCTTATGAGCAGAGAGGCCATGCTTGCTTCGCCTATTCCGCCTCTACCTCTGATTCTTTTTGGTTGCCGATCTCTTCAAAATTATCGGTACCGACACCCACCCGTGGTAAGGTCGCTGGTAGCTCCAAATCCTCTTCGCTGCGCAACATTAAAGTAAAATTAACGCCATAAAAATCCTTGGCGAAGATCAACTTAGCCGCCTCTTCCATGCTGACCAGCAGGGTTACCGTTCCATATGGTTGCTTACTTTGTATCTCCGAGGCCCGATATTCATCTCCCGTAGCGAGTACCTGAACTGCCTGAAGTACCGGACGAGTAGATATTCGCTCTCCATCCTGCCCGGGCAATCGGCTTTGTGCATCAGCAAAAGTCGCCATCACATCGACCAAGTCACCCGGCCTAATAAAATACGTTACTGATGACGCCTGATTGACCGGAATCGAGAGCGCCTTTTTACCCGGTGGAATTGAAGGTAGTACCCCCGGATCCACCGAGGAGTCAAAATGGCGGTAGAGCAATAGATCACCAGCTTTCACGGCAAGACGAAGTGGCGTCTTTTGGATATAGGCCTGAAACTCTTGTGTGAGGGCTTCCTTGAGCGCGTCAGGAAATAAATTTGCCGGCAGCGTAATTGTCTCAATGCTTCCTCCGAGGATTTCACCGACACCAGCATCATCTGTCGCTTTAAAAACGGTAATACTCTCTCCCGTTAGGCCCGCCACATGTCGCTGAACCATAAAGGCTGACGCTAGGCCCGCAACCAGCGCGATGATTATTAAAAGCTTCTTATTCATTATGATTGTTCCCCTGCTTTGCTGTGCATAGCGATCAGTGACCGGCCTTCGGCGCTGTCGCTGAAGGTGAGTATTAACATACCCTCACTCTCAGACATAAACACCAACTGGTCGACCCCCTCACTAATAATCTGTTCCCCTGGTAATGTCCAGTTCTGGGACAACAGCCAATCCGAAATACGGGCGGCAACGCCAATTTCATTATCAATTATATATTCTGATACCTGCCAAGCCCCCAGGCTCAGCACCGAAAGTGGACCGGATGCCAATGGGAGCGGCAGCACCTTGGCAAACGATGCATTCGGATTATTGCGGACGTTAAGCCATGGTTCTGGCCCTATGGTTAGGATCGGCACCAGCACCTCACCGGTGGAAATTTCTTCACTACAATTTGCAAAGATCGCACTGGCCGCCGCCTCTTCGCCGGACCCTTCGACCCAGAACAGGACTTCCGGCGTATTCCGGGGCGCTGGGGGCTCCGTCACCGGGCAGTCAGGACAAACTGACGCCAGATGGCGACGCCCAGCTGCTTCACATGGACCGGGTAAGACGACCTCCTCCATGGTAAAGCCGGGTCCAGCCTCGGAGCTAAGAACCCCCCTCAGCGTTAATGTTTCGTTGCTCGCAAACGTCTCTGTGGCCTGCGGTGCATTGATGTAGCCATAGCGACTCTCAGCCACCGAAGGGCCCTTTCCGGGGCCTGTAAAAGGCAAGTAGGCCGCGATCCAAAAGGCAGTAAAAACAACCGCGAGCGAAGCGAGCAATCGCCCCACCAAACGCCCAATAAAACTGGCATTCAGTCGCATTTGGCTTCACCGCCAGACAGCCCACCAAAAGGAGCCAGTATGTAGTCGCTGCCCATGCCGGCAATCCCTATAAGCGCCATTGCCGCCCCTCCGACATCGCCAGCCGCGAATGGGTTAAGCGATTCATCTTGCATTTGGCAGTAAGTTCCGGTGGCGCCGCCGATGACCATGGCACGACGGATCGGATTGGTGTCGAAGTCGCCAATCGGGTCCTCGCGGGTCACTGAAACCGCAATGTTTGAGCGGCCCGAAACACTGCCCATTAGCTTTTGCAGGGTTTGTAACTCACCTTCAGGCATCTGATCAGCAACGGCATTAGCCTCTGTGTCATTCACATGAACCTGGAGTGGTGATGTTTCCCCTGGGAAGACACTTCCACTCACGGTCCCTTGAGCGCTGCTCGCCGGGTTGTCAGTACCAGCCTCTCGCTCCAATAAAAACGTATAGGTCGACAATGACAACGCTTCGTGGGTCTGCTGCACGCGGATGCCGAGATACCCCATAGTGAAAATGAGTCCCCACAAGGGGATTATCAAGAATACGAGCAACATTAAGGACTCGAGTGCGGCGCTGCCCGCTTGCCTGTTTTGTAGGCTTTTCGGAGCCGTGCGCATCAGTGATTGTTGACCGTCGTGATCACGCTAGACGCGGTAGAAGCGATACTGCCTAAACCGAGCTCGCCAGCTCTCTCCAGCGCACGTTCGAGCAATGTCACTCGCTCTAAACGCACTCGCCAGTCTTGCGTGAACATATCGGTGGAAAGGTCGTTGTAAACCTGAGCCTGTGAAAAGCTGGTAAACGTAGTCGGAGATACAGAGAAATAATTGCTCCAAAAGGGTTTAGGTGGCTGACCACTCTCGCCCAAGCCGTGATTAACTACCGCAAAAAAACGAAGCTTATCCTCTGGCTCCTCTACCAATAGATGAGGAACTGGAAAGGTGCCACAACCTTCACCAGAACTCACCGGACCATCATCAGTAACGCCCTCTCGCTCGGCCTGCTCTTCGTAGTATTCCTTGAGCTCATCCCCTTCAAGCGTTTTTTCTCCCGCATCCACCAACACCCACGAATCAAGTCGGTACTTATATTCCGTGCGCGTGCTTCCGCCCTCTAACGCAACCTCTCGCTCAGTCTTATTAACCCGTAAAAAATAAGTCCCCGTTGCTTCTGACCGGTCGGTACTTGCCCCCTCATGGAAACCAGTCTCTCCCACCTCAAAATGGGTGAATTCGGGGTGATCTCTGAGACTTAAAAAAAACAGATCGCCAGCGACAGTGTGCTCCACAATGGGATACCCGGTACGCCCGCGGCCGGCGCAGGAAGCAGGCATGGTTCTTTTTCGTTGCTGGCGCATCAGTTCACGAGCCCCCACACCCGTCGGGGTATGCGTCACTGGCGGTACGTCATCAACATCCACCCCTGCCGCCGCCGCCGCCGTTTCAATCGCATCACCACCACCCTCAAGATCAACGTCGCGAGGAACCCAGGCAATAAAATCATACTCATCGAGCGACCCATCAACGAGCCAGTCCGTCTCGTCCTCATAAAGCGCCCAAGTTGCGGTGACATCGTGTTCCCGACATTGAGGTAAAGTGCTGAACTCTACTTTTTGTCCTTCCTTATCGGGAGTGGACCCATCGCAACCGAGCCGGGTCATTTCACTCGAGTAAAAGCCGTCAAAGATCCATGGCGAACCCAGGGTAGCAAAGGCGGGGTTTAACACGCTTATGGGGTCAAGATCTGACCAAATACCACGACCATGCTCGGCCGGGCCCTCACCGTCGGTGTAGCCCTGCATGACAAATCCAGGACCTCCGCTTTTCATCGCAGCGCAAAAATCTGCAGGCGTCCTATCAGTAGTACTCACCGGCAGCTTGCCCACCTCAGTAAGGCTACCTTCCAGCATAGAGCCATCAACAGCGAAAGCAGAACTCGCGCCATTTCGAGCCGCTATAGCCGGTGCTTCTAGATAACCAATTCGGCCAAAGGTCTGCCCTACCGCGTCACTGGCTTTTTGCAATCCTTTCATTACCTTCCAGGCAACACCCGAACAGTTCCTCGTAACCGACTGCTCCATCGCCTGCAAGCCAGCGGCTAGCGGCTCCAAAAGGATTGCCTGACCTTCAAGCAAGAATAACCAAGGTGTACAAAAGGGCGTGCACGCTGTCGCGGCCGCTGTTGATAAAGCGAGAATCTTTCTGGTCACCGGCATCGTTCGGTTCGCAGCATTTACGATCACCGTCATCGATAAAAGCTTCGCGTTTAGGACGTTAAGCATTGCAATGGTATTTAGACCTCGCGCGGACCACGTTGCAGCTGCCAAGGCCGTCACATCGGCAACCTCTTGATTATGAATACGATGACGAACGACATCGCTAGTATTAATAATCATTGCCATCAGACCAACCAACACCAGAGAGGCCGCCAACGCAAGGAAGGAGACCTGAGCCGATTCATCTTTGTGCAAACGACGTATCACCGCTAAAAAGCCTTGCGCTTGCGCCAGGCTGTCACCACCACCGTGTCACTGATGGTGAGGGTAGGCGTGAGAAAGCGACTCTGCAGAATCCAGGCCGCATCAAAAGCCAATTTCATCGCGCGACCTGCGTACGGGACGCTGAGCCAGAATTCGTAGTCCACGCTCACCGACAGCGTGTCACTGGAAGTTAAATCATAGGTGCCACTCTGCTCAGAGCCATCGCGCATTTTGCCTTCACTGTTCCGGTCGTTTATCCACACTGTTGTGGCAAGGTCGGTGTACAGTGACTTTATTGCCGAGCGCTGTATGCGTGTACCATCCCACGCATCTCCGGCACGATGAATCACCATGGCAGTAAGGCGCCCGGCTGCGGCCATGCCGTCAACACTAAAATCTACGCCATCAAAGCTTTCATCCTCAATGACCTGCGAGGCAGAAAAGGAAGCATAGGCCTGCGCGGCCGCCGTGGCTGAGCCCGGCGAAATAGGCAACAAGGCGGGCGCCGTAGCGCGCTCAATCCGCTGCCATTTCTCGGCATTTTCTTCACTACCATTGAGTAGAACACCAATGGGTTCGTTATCCGTCTCAGAGTAAACAACCGTGCTAGCACTGCGCGCTGCGGCGTAAGCCGCGTAGCCAACGTGTAAGCGGGCATTCACCATTAGTGCAATTTGGATGAAAGCTAAAATAATGACGAGCAAGGGAATCAAGACGAGGAGAAATTCGAGTGAGGCGATACCTCTTCGGCGGAATTGCCCAGCACGGAGCGAGGTCGCCTCTGGCCTGCGACCAAACCTGAGATGTAAGAGCCAAAATGCCACTGCAGCGAAACCGACGAAAGCCAGCGTGCTGGAGAACTGAAGAAACTCGAGGCGCTCAAGAAACGTCTCATAATCCTCACCAGCTGTCGTTTGAAACTGAAGTGTCATTGCCTGCAGCGACATCACACTATCCTAGTACAGGGCCCATCCAAAACAGCGCACTAAGCCCCAGCGGCACACCAAAGGGGAAGCGGTCCCGGTGAGTGCCCTGTGCCTGTTGACTGTCCAGGGCTTTAACTTGTTTTCGGCCAACTACGGCAAAAATATCCCGGCTCTCCCGGCGCAGCGCATCAAGCAGACGACCCTGCCAAATCAAACTGATGGCACCCATGGCGGCACCCAACAGCACAGCTGACAGCGCTACGTTCAGCGTCGCAAATAGGCCGAGCCAGGCGCCGATGCCCGCCAAGAACTTGACATCGCCACCCCCAAACATGCGAGCAAAAAACAAAAAAACAAAAGGAAGGACCACTAAGATGCCGGCTAGAGCATCTAGGAGTCCCTCAGGGCCCCTAACAATGTACCCCATTACTAGGCCCATAAGTATTGCGGGGTAAGTCAGCCAGTTGGGGATTCTACGACCGAGTAAGTCGCTCGCCATCGCACTCAAACACCAACATCCAAAGACCCACGACAGCCAGATGGGAGACTGCCCAGTTACCATCAATAAATTCCGCTGGCGGATATTGTTCCTATGGGGAGGTAATATCTTGTCCCATCACATCTTCCCAGGCGGTCTGAGCGGAGCTGTAGATTTCACCGCCAAA
>Ga0181559_10003587_pt1 | contig 15204 bp, 4 predicted proteins | sample 011ome_21_FD_133752 | JGI IMG/M metagenome (GOLD analysis project Ga0181559, IMG submission 133752) | Coastal salt marsh microbial communities from the Groves Creek Marsh, Skidaway Island, Georgia - 011508AT metaG (megahit assembly) | ecosystem: Environmental > Aquatic > Marine > Intertidal zone...
CAGGCGGGCGCGCACGGCGGCGGGAGCCTGATGGGCGACAGCGGCATGGAGCTGACGTCGCAGGGCGCGGGGACGTACTGGTACCTCCCCCCGGAGTGCTTCGAGACGGGGCCGACGCCGCCGCGCATCTCCAGCAAGGTGGACACGTGGTCGTGCGGCGTGATTCTGTACCAGATGCTGTTCGGGCGGCGGCCGTTCGGGCACGACCAGTCGCAGGAACAGATCCTGCATAGCGGCACCATCCTCAACGCGCGCGGCGTGGAGTTCCCGGCGGCGGGTCCCAAGGTGAGCGCCGAGGGCAAGGCGTTCATCCAGCGGTGCCTGTCGCGGAAGCAACAGGACAGGCCGGATGTCCCGGCGGCGGCGAAGGACGCGTACATGACCTACGCCAAGGCCACGCCGGAGTGAGCGGACACGAAGCGCGAGCTAGGCGCGACGAAAGAACGCGACGCTTTTAGCTAAGCATCGCGCGGCGCCACCGCGGTGGTAAACGTTACCGCTCGTACGACACGCGTCCGTCCTCCCGGAACTCGTCGTCTCTCGTCACTCTCGTCTCGTCGTGATCATGTCTCGCGAAACCGCAACGAATATTGTCACGACGTCGGCGGTGGTGTCGCCACAACGACACGCACGCGGCCGTTTGATGCGCGCCTGCTCGGTCGCGGCGTCCGTATCGTCCCCCAGGTTCGCGCCGACCGCATCCGGTGTCCTTCCACGTCGCGCGCGCTCGTCTCGTCTCGCGCCCCGGGCCATGTCGGTGCCCTCGGATGCCGCGCGGGCGGTGGACTTCCTGCACCTCACGCAGGCGCTGAAGACCACCCCTCGCACTGGCTGGGTGAACCACGGCGTGGACAAGCCAGAGTCCATCGCCGACCACATGTATCGCATGTCCCTCATGGCCATGGTCGCGGCGAAGTCCATGCCCGAGCTGGACCAGGACCGCTGCGTGAAGCTGGCGCTGATTCACGACCTCGCGGAGGCCATCGTCGGCGACATCACGCCGCACGATCCGGTGACCAAGGAGGAGAAACGGAGGATGGAGAGCGACGCGATGCGGAAGATGCGCGACATGCTCGGCGACGCGCTCGGCGGCGAGGAGATCGAACGGTTGTGGCACGAGTACGAGGACGGGCTCACGCCCGAGGCCAAGCTCCTGAAGGACCTGGACAAGCTCGAGATGATCATGCAAGCCGGCGAGTACGAGCGCGCGCAAGGGAAAGATCTATCGCAGTTTTTCGAGTCAACGGCGGGCAAGTTCCAGACGCCGGCGGGGCGCGCGTGGGAGGCGGAGATCGTCGCCAGGCGGACTAAGGCCACGTGACAGCGCGTCGGCGTGCGTGCGTGCGGATCCGTTCGTGCGATGCGTGGTACCTGGCGAGCGAGTGATGGCTATATCTACTACCTACGCGCCGTTCATTCTCTCGTTCGTTCGCGACGACCACCGTTCCCGCGCGCCGGCGTCGCATCACCGGTCGAAGCGGCGGCTCCGCGTCCGCCCGCGCGCCATCTCGTGCCCCCGCTCCGGTCCCGCGCCGCGCGGGTTCCCGGATATGTACGACGCCCTGGTGGCGACGAGCTCGGGCGACGCGAACACCTTCTGCGTCGCCCACACGGCGCTCGCGTAGTAGAAAGCGCCGAAGCACTTGCCCGTAGAGTACAGCGCCGCGTACCCGCTTCTGTTCCACATCTCGACGTGCGGCACGCCGGCGAACACGGAGGCGAGCCGGTAGATCCTGGTGATGACGATGAACAGGAAATACAGCGCGCCGAAGAAGAACACGGGCGCGAACTCGTCCAGCAGCTTCGAGAACAGCGACCGCTTCACCAGGTTGGTCTCGCCCAGGAAGTTGTACAGGCACATCACCGTGAACAGAAACGCGCACGCCTGGAACACGGTGGCCATCACCTCGAACTGCGGGTCGAACCGGTAGCTCACGTCCAGGTACGCGCCCACGAAGATGTCCACGACCAGGCCCACGTACACCAGCACGGCGCTCAGGGCGAAGTACGGGGGGACCGGGACGTTTTCTAGGGGACGCACCGAGCGCGCAGGGGCACGTCAGGTCACGCGGGGGAGGATGTCAGCGCGTTCGCGGCGGAGACGCGGAATGGAAACGGAAAGCGCCGTTGGAAACGGACCGCCTCGCCGGATGGGCACCGCGGCGGTCGCCGGACGCGGATTCGGAGCGCGATGGGGGTGGTGTTCGTGGGGTATGGGGCACGCCCACGGTGCGCACCTCTCACGTCGTCCATCGTGCGTCCTCCGCGTCCCCTCCCGGGTGGTCCAAGGGGCGCGCGTTTGAAACTGGCGGGTCTAGCTGTTGCGTCAACCCAGAAGTTTTTCGCGAGCGAAAAATGATGGACCGCCGCCCCGAAACTGGGCACCTGCACCTGCGCGAGCTGGGTTCCTCACACAGACCCGGCGCGCGGGCGAGAGGTGACGTTTGAGACGCGCACCCAGCTCGCGTTCGTTCGGATCGGGCCTCGGCGTCGGCGATACGCGCCCTGAGCGCGCTTGGCGCCGAGCGCGACGCGAACGCGCTCGATCTCGATCGCTCGCGTCGGGAGGAGAAACAGTTGCTTCGCGTTTCGTCGATTGTCGAGGCTTGAACGCGAACGCCGCCTCGGGACACACACCGCGAAGGGAGGGTCGCCATGAAGATCCCACCGCCGAAGAAGCGGATCGACACGGTGTGTCTCGTGACCCGCGCCCTGAATCCGCGAAGTCCCGCTCTCGAGATGTCTTCGAACCCGCCTCGCCCGCGCGAGACCCTCAACGTGCCCTAACCCAGATCTCGTCGCTCCCTTCCCCTCCTCTCCTCCGACCAGCCCGGGAGCGTCAAGCTCATGGTGGAGAAGATGGTCGCCACCCCGGCGTTACAGCTCGCAGACGTGTTCCCGCCCTTCGCATGGACCTTCGGGAAGGTACGTTCCCGCCGCGCGTCCGCCGCGACCCCCACGGCGACGTCCGCGGCCGAGGCGCACGCCACCCCTCGCCGCTTTTCGCGCTTTTCGCAGCGCACCGTCAGCGCGCATCGGGCGAGCGCGCAAGTTCTCGCGTCTCCACGACCAGGGCTGCAGCAGCCCAGCCCCCCGCTGGAAGATTTTTCGAAAAAGTCGTTTTCCTCGCGGCGCGCGCGTCGGATCGCGCGCGGACGAACACTCACCTCTCCTCCTCCCTCGACACGCTTCCCTCGACCCCTCTCCTTCGTTGTCCTCGCGTGACACGCAGGGCGACCTGATGCACTGGGTGCCCGTTTTGAACCACTTCGACGCGTTCTTCGAGGCGCACGTCGCGCCGCGCGGGGAGGAGATCCTCTCGAGCGTCTCGCCGCGAGACGGCGCGCCGTTCCCGGCGGAGCCGGCGCGCTGGATCGTCCGCGCGTCGTGCGTGCTTCTGGAGAACTGCGCGAACAAGCACGTGTACGGCTCCTGCGAGCACCTCGGCGCGCTGCTGAGCTGCGACGACGCGCGCGTGGCGCTGGACGCGCTGCGCCTGCTGGCGGTGGCCACGCGACGCGCGCCGGGCAGCCGCGGGAACCGCTTCCGCGCGCCGGCGGCGCTGCGGGCGCGGCTGCTCGCGCTGTGCGGCGACCTGCCGGACCGCGCCGCGGACGCCGCGCGCGAGGTCCGGGCGGTGGATGAAACGGACGCAGAGGACGTGACGGAGGAAGCGGCGGTCCGCGTCTTCGGCGTGCCTTACGGGGCGGCGCCCTCGGAGGCGGAGGCGCCGCCGCGGCGCGCCGCGCCGAGGAGGGGCGGGAAGCCACCGCGGGAACCGCGGGGCGGCGCCGCGCGTCCCTTCGGCCGGTCTGGCCTCGAGTCTCCCGCGGTTTCCGACCTCGGGAAGGTACACTTCGCGTTTTACTGCCCGGGCGGGGAAGACAAGTTGTTGGGTGACCTGGGGCCCGCGGGGAGACGCGCGGTGATCGCCGACCGCTCCGAGCTCGCGGCGTCCGGCGAGAGCGACCGCGCGCTCGCCGCGAGGCTGGCGAAAGCGCACGGCGTTCCCGCGGGCCTGCGTTTCCCGCTGTTCGCGCGCGTGCGTTTGGCGCGGCTGGAAGCATCCGCGGACCCCGCGGAGGCGTGTTGCGCGACGCTGTTCCGGCTGATGGCGTTCGTCGTGCTCCTTCAGGTTGACCGCGCCGCCGCCGAGGGCGACGCGCGCGGGGGTCCGGACGAGTCCGCCGAAGCCGCGGTGGCGGCGTTCCTCGCCGCGGACCAGCCCGAGCTCGTCGCGGAGCTGTTCCGCGCGCTCCGCTATGAGCGCGCGGGCGTCCCGAAAGAGGTGGTGGAGGCGTCGCTCCGCGCGCTCGCCGCGCTCGCGGGAGACCGCGCGCGCGCGGCTTCCACCCTGGCGGCGATGCGCGTCGGCGGCCACCCCGCGACGCTCGCCGCGCTCGTCTCCTCGACGGCGCGGCGCCTGATCGAGGCGCCCTGCGCGCCCGTGGGCGAGGCGCTCACGGCGGCGAGCCTCCCGAAACTCGAGCTGGACGCCATCAACGCGGACGCGGACGCGCCCGTGCCCAACGCGGACGCGCTCATCGCGTTGCTCTCGACGCTGGTCACGACGCACGGCGGGTGTCTGTTCCTGCGGGACGTTTCGCTGCTCCCGGCGCTGCTCCCGCTGCTCAAAAACCGCAACCCGAGGCACGTGCACGTGGTGAGCCACGCCGTGCACGTCCTGGAGATCTTCATGGACTACGCCTCGCAGGCGGCGGCGGCGTTTCGGGACCTGGGCGGCATGCAGATCGTCGTGCAGAGGCTCAAGCACGAGGCGGAGGACGCGCTCGCCGAGCACGCGGCGGCGCACGGAACGCGGGCGGAGGCGGAGGCGACGGCGACGCGCGCCACCGCGTCCGCGTCTGAACCCGGAAGGCTTTCCGACGACGCCGTCGCTTCGCCGTCGCCGGAAAGCCCTTCCGAGGAAAAGCCCGCGCCCACGTACCTGGTGAGCTCCACGCGCCGCGTCTTGCTCAAGGCGCTGATGCGCGCGCTGGCGCTGACCAACTTCTCGCCCGGGACCAACAACGTCAAGGTGGCCGGCCTGGAGGACGGCACGCTGTGCGCCGCGCTGAACCTGGTGTTCCGACACCCTCGGTTGTTCGGCGCCGGCGTGTTTTCGCTCGCCGCGAATTTGCTGTGCGACGTGATGAACCACGAGCCGACGTGCTACCCCGAGCTGGAGAAGCAGGAGACGCCGCAGACGTTCCTCGAGGCGTGGGAGGGCGACGACCCGGGCCCGAGCCCGTCCGCGGACGCGCTGTGCTGCCTGCCCAACGCGCTGGGCGCGCTGTGCCTGTCGCCGCTCGGCTTGGCGCGGGTGAAGAAGAGCGGCGCGCTCGACGCGCTCGTCGCGGCGTTCACCTCGCGCGCGTACCAGCGCGCCATGCACGGCGAGACCGCCGCCGCGATCGGCGGGAACATCGACGAGCTTTTGCGGCACGTTCCCGACCTGCAGCCCGCCGGCGTGCGGTTCGCCATCGACGTGCTGCGTCGTCTGCTCGAGGTTGGCGGGATGGACCCCGGACCCCCGGACCCCGCGCCGTGGCCGGACCGCGCGGCGAGCGCCGCCGCCGGCGGCGGCGCCGAGGCGGCGGCGGCGCCCATGGAGACGGACGCCGTCGGCAGCCGCGCGGAGACGTCGGCAGCCGCCGCCACCGCCGCCGGCGCCGCCTCGCCGTTGGATCCCTCGTCCGTCGCAGTCACTGTGGACATGACCTCGCACATGACGCGCGCCGCGCCGAAGACGCCCCCCGTGAGCGGGTACTTCCTGGCGGAGGCGACGGCGAACGTCTCGCGTCTGATCGACTCCATGCTCCCCACGGACGAGTGCGCGGAAACCTTCGTGCGGCGCGGCGGCGTCGCGCTCCTGATCCGGCTGCACGCGATGCCGTTCCTGCCGGACACCTTCAGCACGTCGTCGGCGTGCCACGCGCTGTCGGTGACGCTGCGCTCGTTCGCGGGGCGGTCGCCGTACTCGCCCATCCTCGCGTCGCAGACCCAGGACGCGCTGACGCAGTGCGCGCGGCGCGCGAGCGCGGCGGTGGAGGACGCGATCCGCCTCGCGGTGGCGAGCGACCCGGGCCAGCCCTTCCTGGACGTCCTGGACCTCGTCGTGGCGTTTCGGCGCGACCCGTCGCGGGTGCCCGACGCGAAGATCGAGGCGCTGCTGCACGAGGGCTTGCCGCGAGACGGCGTCGCGAACGCGCTGCGGGACGTCGCGCGCGCGCTGACGGTGACGCAGTCCGTGCTGAACCTGACGACGTCGCTGTTGCGGTCGAGCCCGGGGACGATGCCCGGCCTTTTGAACGAGCTCGGCGACGGCGGCGAGGGCGCGGCGGCGGTGAAGGAATGGAAGCCCGGCGGTCTGATCGCGAACGTCTCGTACGTGTACCGCAACGTCGAGATCTTGGCGGCGATCTTGGCGGAGAAGGAGGGCGAGCGCCGAGACGCGCGCGCGCGCGTCGCGAACGAGATTCCGCGCGACGCCGGGTCCGAGGGCTCGGACCCCGAACCGATCGTCGCGGCGGTCGCCGCGGCGATGCGCGCCGTCGAATCGGAGTGCGCTCGTTTCCGCGCCTCCTTCAACGCCTTCGCATCGTCGCTGGTGAAGAACGTGGCGAACGCCAGGCACAGGGCGTCCGCGGAGACGGTGGCGTTCCTGCGCGTGCCCATCGCCGAGCTCTCGGCGTGCCTGAGCGTCACCGTCGGGGACGCCGCGGACCGCGTCGGGGGCGGCCCCGCGCCGTTCAGAGACGGGACGGACACGGGTGTTTTGTCGCCGGGAATCGCGCGACGACGCCTGTGCGGGCTCTTCGAGACCCTGCACGCGATTCTGATCGACGAGCGTCGGCGGTGCTCGCAGGGCTTGGTGATCAACTACATGGACCGGTGCCTCGGCGTCGAGCACCTGCGCAGAGCCTTCGAGAGCCTGTGGAGCGTCGCCGCGGACGAGGCGGGCGCGCGCGACAAAGGGAAAGAGCCCGCCGGAGCGTGTGTCGGGGCCTCAGAGGCGCCTCTGCCCGCGCACGTCGCCGCCGCGCTCCGCTCAGCCACCTCGCTGCTGCTGCAGCTGGTGGACGTGGACGTCCTGTTCGGCTCGAGCGGGTCCGCGGCGAACGTCGTCGCGCCGTGCGGGTTCGTCCCGAAACACGAGCTGTTAAAAACGCCGAGCTACTCTCCCCCCTCCGACCCGCGCGTCTTCGCCGCGCGTCTGCACGCGAACCTGGCGCCCGCCGTTTTGGCGGCGTGGCGCTCGAAGGCGCTCACGGCGTTCCCGGGGGAGGCGGCGTCGCACCTGATGGCCGCGCTCGCGCTCCTCGGGAAGGGCACGGAGAAGCTCCCCGAGCGCGTCGCGCACTACCTGGAGCGCGAGCGGCACGAGCGCGAGCGGAGCGCCGGCGGAGGGTCGAGAAGTGCGCGGACTCCCGGACTCCCGGGACTCCCGGACGCCGCGGAAGCCGCGAGGCGATTCCTTCAGAGCACGGGTCGAGTCGTGAACGGCGGAGGCGCGGCTGGCTCGGGCGTCGCGCGCCCGGCGCGCCCGCCGCCGCCGCCGTTCACGCCCTCGCCCTCCATGACGGCGTCCATCATGGAGATGGGGTTCAGCGAAGCGCAGGCGCGCGCCGCGCTGGTGGCGGTGCGCGGGCGCTCCATCGAGCTCGCCATGGACTGGCTCTTCTCGCACCCGAACGAGGCGCGCATCGCGGACGAGGAGGCGGCAGCCGCCGCTGCCGCGCCGCCGCCGGCGGCGGCCGGAGGCGCCGGCGACGGCGGCGCGGCCGGAGGCGCGGCGGCGGCGGTGGACGGCTCCGGAGCCGCAGTGGACGCCGCCGTCGCCGCGGTGGACGTCGCGGCGACACCGGCGGCGACGGCGGCGGCGACGGCGGCGGAGCCCGCGTCGCCCGCGGAAGCCGCGACGCCCCCCGCCGAGGACGGGGACGCCGAGCTCATGCGCGCGCTCCAGATGTCCATGCGCGACGAGGAGGAGGTGGACGCTGAGGTACCCGCCGCGCCCGAGAAACCGGACCCGCCCGAGGAGGCGAAGGCGGATGAAACACCTGAAACCGCGCCCGCGGTTCCGGACCCGCCCGTGGCACCCGTACAGCTGCCCACCCCCGCGGAGCTCCTCGAGCCCATCCTGGCGCTTTCGCGCGCGAACCCCTCGATGGCGTACTCGGGCGCCAAGCTGCTGGCGCGCGAGCTGAGGCGCGCGCCCGCGGACTTCAAGGCGTTCGCCATGGAAAAGCTCATCACCGCGCTGGTGACGGACGACGAGACGCGCCTCGACTTGGTGGTGCGTCTGCTCGTCCTGGTGATGGTCGCCGAGCCCGCCGTGCGCCGCGACGCGGCGCTTTCGAACGCGCCGCTCGTGCTTCTTGAACGCCTGGAGCGGTTCCTGGCGGAGAGGAAAAAACAAGCCGCCGCGACGCGTCCGCGAGGGGAAACGGCGGACGCGGCGGAGGACGCCGCCGCGGGCGCGCTCGCGGTCACGCCGGGGTGGGCCACGGGGTCGTTCCTGGCGCTGCAAAAGCTCTCGGAGTGGCGCGAGATCCACGGCAATACGTACGAGGAGACGAAGGCGATGACAGCGACGTTCCCGGGATGGGAAAAGCTCGGATCGCCCTACGGGTACCTGGACGCCGCGACGCGCGCTCGCGCCGCGGCGGCGTGCGTGCGACTCCTGGAGCTGACCGCCGTCGGCGGCGAGGAATCAACTAGCGGCGCGGTTTCCGATTCCGGCGCCGGAATCAGTTCGAGTCGTCGCGATCCCGACGGCGCGACCATCGCGCGCGCGCGCACGTCGGACGAGGAGGTGGGCGGCGTGCAGGCGGCGATGCAGCTGCTGGTGCACCTGACCAAGGACCACGCCATCGCCGCGCGCGCGCACGACGAAGGCGTCGTCGGCTTGATTCTGGACCTGCCCGCGCGTTTCGCCTTTCCCGCGTACGACGCGCTCGCGGCCTCAGTGCTGCGGCACATCGTGGAGGACCCGCATACGCTGCAGCTGGCGATGGAGAGCGAGATTCACGCCGTGCTGAGTGCCGCGGACAGACACGCGCCCGGTATCGCGGACCGACCCTGGCGAGACCCGGCGAGACCCGCCTCCTCCGGCGGGCGCGCCGACGCGAAGCAGGTGCTGTCGGCGACGTTGCCCGTGTTTCTGCGCGACCCCGCGTGTTTCCTCGCGGCGCTCGAGAAGTGCGCGCACATGGAGCGCTCGCCGGGCTCGGGGCGGCGGACGATCGTGCTCAAGTCCGCCGCGGAGCTCAAGGAGGCCAAGGAGAGGGAGAGGGAGAGGGAGGGCGCGCCTTCCGGGTCGTCGCGACCCAAGGGACCCGCGAAGCCGGCGGCGACGTTTTCGTCGGTGATCCAAGCGCTCGTCGCCGCCGTCAAGGCGTACCCGCCGGAAAAGGAGCGCGCGGCGGCCGCCGACGCGGCGCCGGCGTCCGCGATGGACACGGACGACGCGGCGAGGACGGCGCGGGTAGGCGAAGGCGGCGGAGAAGGCGGCGGAGAAGGGGGTGAACACACCAAAGAAAAGGTGGTCTCCGCGCCCACCATCGCGGCGGTGCGCGCGTCGCTGGCACTGCGCCTGTTGACGGACTTCACGCTCGTGTACAGCGCCGCCGCGGGGCAGATCCTGCGGCACGCCGTGTGTTCCGCGCGACCGGAAAGAGACGAATCGGGGGGGGCGGATCTGCTCCGGCACGTGCTCTACTCGCAGCTCGCCGAGGTTTCCGAGCCGGGCGGGAATTCCGGGCGCGACGAGAAGAAAGACGAGGGCGCGTTCGTGGGCCTCGACGGCGGCTGGGACGGGGGCGAGCGCGCGTCGTATTTCCTGCTGGCCATGTGCGTGCGCTCGCCGGAGGCGCGCCGCCGCGTGCTCGCGGAGGTTGCCAAGGCGCTCGTGCGCCCCGAGAGGGAACAAAGCCTTACCGAGACGGAACGAAGCCTTCCCCGACCGGCGCCGGCGCGCGCCTTCGTGGCGTTTGTCACGTCGCTCGTGAAGACGGCGGCGTCCAAGGCGAACCTCGCGGGCGAGCTGCAGCGGGGCATGCGCGACGCCGGCGTGCTTCGCGCGCTGTGCGTCGCGCTGGACCGCGTGGACCTGAACGACGTCGCCGCGCCGGCGCTGGCGCGCGCCATGCTGCGGCCGATGGAGACGCTCACCGACCCGGGTGCCCGGGCGCGGGACAGGCCGGCGACCAAGTCGCCGACTTCCGCGGAGACGCATCCGCCGGGACCAGGCGCGCGGGAGGGGCCCGTGCCGCGAGGCGCCGCGCCCGGCGCGCGAGCGTCGCGGGCGCCGCCGCCCGGCGCGCGAGCGACGAGCGCGCACGCCGCCGGCGGCCGTCGGTCCGCCGACGGCGGCGGTGCGTCCGCCGCAGCGGGTCCCGCGGCTGGTTCCGCCGCGCCGGGCGCGCCTTCTTCTTCGCTGACCCGCGTCGCCTCGCTGGAGCACCCCGAGCACGACCCCGCGCAGATGGCGCGCATGGGCGACGAGGCGTCCCGCATGTTCGACACGCTCATGGGCGGCGACGACGACGACGCCGTCGGCGAGGAGTCCGGGGAGTCCGGGGAGGACGAATCCGGTGAGGATGACGACGATCGGTCAGACGAGGACGACGAGGACGCGTCCGACTCGGCGTCCGACTCCGAGGACCCCTCCGGTATCGACCCCATGGATGACGACGAGGTGCACGAGGAAGCCGCGATGGCGGGCGGCGACGAGGACGAGGACGAAGAAGACCTGGAGGAGCGGCACGCGCCGGGACGTCACCGCGGCCGCCGCGACGACGTCGTCGACGCGCGCGGCGAGTACGCCGAGCACGTCGACGAGGACGAGGACGAGGACGAGGACGAGGACGATCCCGCGGAGCGCGACGCGGACGGCGAGCTGGACGACGTCGAGGAGGATGAGGAGGAGCCCGACGACGTCGAGGGCGACGAGGACGTGATCCACATGGGCGACGACGACGAGGAATCGGACGGCGTCGAGGACGAGGAGTGGGAGGAGGCGGATGGCGTCTCCCTGGGTATGGGCCTGGACGGCATGGACCAGGACCCCATGGGGTTCAGGCACGGCGCGTTCGCCGTCGACGACGACGGCGAGGCGCCGGACGTCGAGGGCGCCGACGACGACGAACCGCTCGACGGCGAAGGCGAGGACGCCGAGCGCCGCGCCGCGGACCACCTCGCCGGGCGGCTGCAGGGCATCATCGCCGCTGCGCGGCGCAGCGGCGGCGAGGAGCCGGTCGTGGAGCTGCGAATGGGGGGGCGCGACGCGAACTCGATCAACGTGCGCGCGCTCGTCTCGCGGCACGGCGGGTCCGCGATTCTCCGCGAGAGCCGCCCGTTCGACGGCGGAGGCGCCTCCGGTATACCGGGCGCGCGCGCCCACGGCGACGCCGAGCGCGACCTCGGGCGAGGCGGGATCCTGAGCGACATCTTCGCGCTGCGCCGGTCGCTGGACGACGCGCGGCGCGACGCCGCGGGCGGCGCGGGCGACCACGCGCGGGCCCGCGCGGGCGGGAGAGACGCCGGGAGAGACTCTCGCCCCTCCGCGTTCGAGTCCAACGCCGCGTGGGGAATCCCTGCGTGGGGACCCCGCGCCGACGCCGCCTTCGCCGGGCCCGCCGCGCACCCCATGCTGCTCCGCCCGCGGATCAGCGACGAGGGTGAGCCCGCGCGGGCTCCCGACGCCGCCGCCGCAGACGCGGCCGCGACCGGCGACGGCGCCGGCGGTCCGTCGGCCCCGCGGTCCGCCGGCGGCGCCGATCGACCGCGGGGCGGCCCGCAGACGGCGTCGCTTCAGTCTGTGCTGGCGAGCATCTCCGGCGAGATGTCCCGCCTGGCGGTGGCGCCCGGCGCCGGCGACTTCCGCGGCGCCGGCGCGCCGCGCGGCGCGCCGCGCGCGCGCACGGATTCCGGGTTCGTGGTCCTGCCGGAGGTGGAGTCGCTCGGGTCCCTGCTCCGCATCGAGCGCGCGTCCGACCGTCACGGCGACGGGCGCGCCCGACAACGCGCGGGCTTCCCGGGCGAGATGGGGCGTCGCGGCTTGTCCGTCTCCGACGCGCGCGTCGCGACGTGGCGGGACGTCGCCGCGCTCGGGCCGAACGAGGAGTCCCCCGCGCACTTCGCGCCTTTAGCCGCGGTCACGCTCGAGGAGGTTCTGGAGACTGTGCTCTCGAAGCCGCCGAGCGCCGCGAGCGGGGCGGGACCCGCGGCGAAAGCGAAAAACAAAGCCGCCGCGGGCGAGAAGACGGCGGAGCTCGCTTCGGAGCTTCGGGACGCCGAGATGGCGCCCCGAGATGGAGCCGACGCGGAGGCGGCGGCGCCGGCGAGCGAGCCGCCGGCGGCGCGACCCGAGCCCCCGGTCGCCGAGCCTCAGGCGGCGGCTGCGCCTCCCGCCGCGGCGGCCGAGCCCGAGACTGCCGCTGACGCGCCCGCCGAGCCCCCCCCGAGGGAGGTGGAGCCTACGCCTCCGCCTCCCCCCGAGGAGGTGGACTCCGAGTTCCTGAACGCGCTCCCCGAGTCGCTGCGCCGCGAGCTGGTCGCCGCCAACCGCGCCATCGCGCGTTTCAACCGCGCGGCGATCGAGGCGAGCGGCGGGAGCGGCGGCGCCGCCGCCGCCGCCGTCGACGCGCGCGACGAGAGCGCAGACGTCGCGGACGCCGCGGACCCCGAGTCACCGGAAATGGAAATCATGGACGCCGTGGACCCGGAATTCCTCGCCGCGCTGCCCCCGGACATGCAGGCGGAGGTGGTGCAGCAGCAGACCCGGGAGGTGCAGAGGCGCGCGCGCGAGCGCATCGCGCGCGCCGACCGCCGCCGCGCCGAGGCGGATGTGGAGATCGCGCGGCTCAACGCCTTGCCGAGCGCCTCGGCGGAGGGCGAAGACGCCGCGGCGCGCCGCGGCGCCGTGGAGGCTGCCTTGGCGGCGAGCGATGCGGCGCACGGCCGCGCGATCGAGGCGCGCGAAGCCGCCGCGGTGGTGGGCGTGACCGTGCCTTATCGCTCCGCGGCGGCCGCGGTGGCGGCGCCCAGCCCGGCGCAGGCGCAGGTGGAGCTCATCGCGTCTTTTCCTGAAGATATCCGCGGGGAGGCGCTCATGGCGGCGGACGCGGCGACGCTCGCGGCGCTCACCCCCGCGCTGCAGCAGGAGGCGCTCGAGGTGGGTTTAAGGGATAGGCTCGAGCGCGCGCGCGCGGGATTGGATATTGGCGTCGTGCGGGCCGACGGCCCCGAGGCGGATGAGGACGGCGAGGAGGACCCGCGCGGCCCGCGTGGTGACGGCGGTGAAGGCGCCAACCCGTTAATCGCGACCACCGCGTCCACGTTCGCGGAGCAGCTCCGGTCCATGCTCGGGCTCGTCGGCCCGGGGCCGTCGCGCGGAGGTTCTCGCTCCGGCACCGGCGGCCCGGGCCCGTTCGGGCTCACCGCCGCGGACCGCTCGGCGCTCGCCGCGGCGCCCGCCGAGCCGGCGGTGAGCCGCGCCGCGCTCTTCGCGCTGCTGCGCCTGCTCAGGGTCTTGCCGCCGCTCTCGACCAAGACCGCGGGGACGCTGCCGCGCGTCTTGCTGAACGTCTCCGCGCACCCCGGGACGCGGGACGTCGTCATCCGGGGCTTGCTGGCGACGACGCGCGCGGCGACGGAAACCGCCGAGGCGACGCGTTCCGGCGGCGGGACGGCGGACCGTCCGAACGAACGCGAGACGGTCTCGCGTTTTAAAACGTGCGGCGAGCTCTTCGGCCGCGACGCGCACGCTACGTGTCCGACGCCGGAAGCCGCCGCGCGCTGGGTCGCGCGGCGCGCGCTCGAGACGCTCGCGTACTTGACGCGCGCGTCGCACGTCTTCGCGTCGCGCGTCGCGCTCGTCGCCGTCACAGAGGCGGACGTCGCCGAAGCGGTGGCGCGCGCCGCGCCGATTTCGCCGAGCTCGGATGGCGAAGACGGCGAAGACGACGGCGTACCCGACGCGCGCGAGGAGGGCGACCCCGGCGCGGTTTCCTCGGCGGCGGGCCCGCTCGTGCTCCTGCGCCTGCTCGGCTCGCCCGCGTTCGAGTCGCACGCGGCGCTGGTCGAGCTCGCGCTCGCGTCGCTCCTCGCCGTGCTCACCGCGAGCAAGAAGGAGCGCGAGCGGCTCGCGCGCGACTGGCGCCTGGCGGGCGCGAGCCTGGCGGGCGCCAAGCCGCGCGGCGAGCGGCGCTCGGACGCGCTCGAGCCGTGGCGGCTGGGTTTCGACGCGCACGCGAGCGCGTCTTCTTTTAAAAAGAAGGAGGACGACGGGAAGGGCAAAGGCGCGGCGGTCGCGGCGGTCGCGGCCGATTCCGCACCCGATTCCGCGAAGCCGAGCGGCGACCCTAAACCGCCGAGCGCTCCTCTGCGGCTTGGCGGCTTGCGTCCGTTATCGTCGGCGGCGATTCGCCGCGCAATCGCGTCTGCGCCGCCGTCGACGACGCGCGCGCTCGCGCGTCTCGTCGCGCGCGACGCGCTCACCTCCGGCGCGCAGACCAAGGCGTTCGACCTGGTCAAGGCGCTGGCTGCGGCCGCGCCCGAGGCGCGCGCGCCGCTCGCGGCGGCGTTCGCCGCGGAGGCAAAGGCGCGCGCCGCGGACGCCGTCGCCGCGCTGGCCGAGGCGGGCGCGGCGGCGGCGCGCCGCAACGCGCGCGACGCCGAGGAGGCCGCCGCGCGGGAAAAGCTCTCGGAAAAGCGCTCGGCGGAATCCTCGGCGTCCGGAGCGGCAGACCACTCCGAGCACTCCGCTCCGGATGCCGGAATCGACGGAATCCTCGACGCACCTCGGCGACGCGCATCGGCGCTCGCCTCCGCGCCCGCCGCCGTGCTGCGCCTGACGCGCGCGGCGGCGGCGGCGCTGGCGCGCGACGAGGCGCTCGCCGATGAGCTGGCGGATGTCGCGCGCGCCGAGGTTTTCGAAACCGCGCGCGTCGACGCGCTCCGCGCCGACCCGAAGCTCACCGAGTTTGAGGCGAACGCGCGCGCGGACGCCACAGCCGAGGCGTGGCGCGCGAGCGATAGTCTGCAAAAAGCGCCGAACGCGCGCGCGACGCGCGACGCGACGCGCGCCTTCGCGGCGACGCTCGAACCCGTGTGGGCGGCGCTCGACGACGCGGCGGGCGCCATGGAGGCTTCGCCCGGTATCGCCACCGCGGGTGGCGATACCGGGGCTTCCGCGGC
>Ga0181559_10003590_pt1 | contig 15192 bp, 8 predicted proteins | sample 011ome_21_FD_133752 | JGI IMG/M metagenome (GOLD analysis project Ga0181559, IMG submission 133752) | Coastal salt marsh microbial communities from the Groves Creek Marsh, Skidaway Island, Georgia - 011508AT metaG (megahit assembly) | ecosystem: Environmental > Aquatic > Marine > Intertidal zone...
TCTGATAGCGCATTTGCGAGGTATTTAACTCCTCCATCATTCGGTTCTATAGCGGCATCCCAGGCAACTTTAGGATCCTTAAAGTGATCTTGAACTTCTGGTGTAGCTAAAAACATTTTTTCAAATTCTTGCAGTCTCTCTAATTTGTTCGGATCAATGAATTCCTTTCCCTCTTGATCTTTCGAGTGAAAAACTTGATCCACTTCAAAATTACGAAGCCAAAAACAATTGTGAAACTTTGATGAGGAGTTCCAATGTAAAGGCCAAGATTGTTGTCCTTGTCCAAATTTTTCTAAAAGCGATGCCCTGATGCGCCTCGAAAACCGGTCAGTTTCCGTGACTGCGGCAGCTGTGTCTTGCAGATGTAAATCAAATTTTGTCATTACAAAAAACAATGGGTTTTTTTGTTCGTCTCTATCCTTCGGCCGTTCTCCGACGGTTCCAGAAATCCAAGAGTTTAAGAGCTCAGGAAGATCGACCTGCTCCATATTCCCATCTGGAATACAGCTAATCATTGCGGTGATTTCTTTATCGGAAACATATCGGTCGAAAAGAAATGCTACCTTTCCTCTTAAAAACATATCAGCAAATGTTTTTAGATCATCTAACTTGTCTGTTTTTAAACTCGATGGATCTCTGGGAAACCGGTTTCGAGCACCAGGAAAATCCAATAGATCAGTATGCTGCAGAAATTGGTGGGGAATTTTTTGTAACGGAACCCAAAGCTCTGCGGTTAGGGCAGTTAAATTTTGTCTTTTAATCGGAACAAAGTGCGTTTGATTTACTTGGATCTCAACTTCATGATTTCGGCTGGACAGTAGATGAAAGAGTTCTTTGACATCTATTATTGACTCTGATTTTGGGTGTAGAGCACTTAACGGTGCATATACCTCTGATGCAAATTGTAATCTTTTAAGATCTGTTACTAATTCTTTAAAAAGCTTGTTATAAAATTCCAAATCGCCCCAAAACAACGAGTATAATTTCACTCGCTCTTCTAAGTCTAATGTAATGGCTAATGCACCAATTTGTTCACAGAAATTTGCTAGAGTGCGAGCGTTAGAAAAGTTCCAAAACTTTTCTCTTAAATAATCCTCAATTTCCCAAAAGTCTTTTATGTCTAGATGCTCGTTTTCTTTGGGTCTGGAGGTATCTTTAATTTTTGAAATCCGAGCCTGTATTTCTTCCCTGCTAAGTTCGGCGATTTGTGCTTGATCACAATCAAGAAAAAAAGAGTTCATCAAAATACATATAAGATCCTTTTCTAAAAGTAATTTTAGAAAAACAGGAAAATCTGATTGTGCTTTGTATTTTTTTGATGAAAAGCGTGTGACTATGCCGGTGCTTTCGGTATCCCCAGCAGGGTTTATTTCTTTGATGTAATTTAAAGAATTATTGTCTCCAGGAAAATCTGCGATTAGTGATCCATTGCCGGGTTTTGCTAAAACGGAAACTAAAAACGATTTTCCTGCTTGACTAGGACCATAAACAGCTACCGCGCTATTTTTGCTTTCTGAAAGTTTCAGCTTTTCAGTTTTCCAAGAAATCTTTTTTAGCTTTTTATTGACTTCTGCTTCTCTGCTTGAGCCGACAACCTTTTGAGACGTGGGATTTTCAGCCCACTCCAAAGCGCTTTTAACAGTAGATTCTAAATTTTTAACTTTAGTTGACAAAGTAAGCCTTTCCCAAAATCACAATTCGTTTGTTATGAACGCCCCGGTATCTAACCAATACTCATCGCTTAACCCTAGTGTTCTAAACTTAAGTGTGACCTCTTTTTTATTGATGTCATTTCCTTCCGCATCTTCGATGCTTTCAATCTCGATATGCTCTTTTGTTGCTTCTGCAACGAGTTTTTCATTGGAATTTGCGTCTTCATCCAGATCGTACGGCTCTTTTCTCTGTAGAACTACTTTGTAGGGCCGGTCTCCCGAAGGTTCCCCCAAAAAGTCTAGTTTATAAAGAGGGTTCGTAACCCATCTTTCGGCCTCAAACTGCCTGCTTCCAATGAACATTTTTGACTCCATCAGAACTTCTTGTGGCATATCAATCGTTGTTTCGGATGATTGTTTAAAAAAGACGTTTTCAGACCTTATTAAACCTGAGTTTTCCATACGCCCGATATAGTTCACGGTTGATTTCATAGAGAATGATTTGTCTGGAATACGAAAACTTGCAAAGTGTCGATCGCTTAAAGTGATCAACATCGCTCCAACAACTACTGTACTTTTAGGGTCACCGATCAAGCCTCGATAGTTCCCAAATGGATACCAATCAGCTTTGTATTGATGCATCGCGACAATATCCTGAGGGGGACAAGGGCAAACTTCATTTAGGATATTTAGCATTTCAGGATGCATGCTGGTTCGACCAGTTAGTAATATTTTATCCACATTTAACTGACGAAGAACGTCGGCAATATCTAGAAAAGCGCTATAAAACAAATCACGGAATATTTTTTTTAAATCCTGATAATCAACGTCTATAGTTTGGTTTTCTAAGGTCCATCCAGATCCAAGTAATTTTTGAATAGGGATGTTTATATAATCCTGAAGGCTTGAAGGAATTTTATTTGATTGTTCAAATATATCGCTGATTTTGATTGAAAGCCCTTTACCTGTAGACGAAGTTTGCTCAAGTATTTTTTGTGCGATTGGAGCTAATATTCGTAAACCAAATTGACGCTTCGCTTGTCTCTGTGTTGCATCAAGTCCTATACGATTTGGTCCGAATAATTCGTTTATTTTTTGATCTACAACTTCTTGAAAGTCTGGCTCAACTCCCATTCTGAACTGTGGTAAGATAATTTTTTCTATTATTGACTTTAGGACGTCATCGCCAGCAGTACGAAATCCTTCTCTAAATTCTTGCTGAGGTCTAAGGGTAATGCTGTGCTCTTTGTAAAACGTCGTGACCATTACGTCGGTGGTTCCACCACCAACATCAATACACCCAATTTTAATTGATGGAACATTTTGTTTTTCTGAATTTTGTCGTGAGCGACCAAAAACATCTAAAAATGTTTTATTGTCTCCATCAAATTTAGATACAATTTCATTGTAGAGATAAACAATATGAGAACAGCTTGCCTCGTCCCAGTCTAAAATTATTTCGGGCATAGTATTTTCAGAAACCTGCCCAATTTGAACCATTCGGTCCCAAACAAGTTTTATTGCGCCATTAACCCTAGAGCGCACTATAGCTTGCTCTTGGCTGGGAGTTGACGTTGGTAAAGTGAGTATTAAGCGCTTCAACCGTCTGGGTTTATGCAGGCTTCCCTTTTTGTTTCTATAGGTGACGCTATTAATCTGTACAAATGCATGCGCTACGATTTCTGCTACCATGAATCCGAAGAGAGAAGATTTAGAAAATGTAGGCTGGAGTGCTCGCTCTATTGGTCTTTTCTCTTTCAATCCTTGTTTTATGTCTTGGCTTAGCTGTGGTATATAATCGCCTTCAGGAGTCAACTTGGACATTATTGGTGCTACGCTCGACGGTGCACCACTTGTTCGGTCATTGTTTCGGAACGGCCAACATGGAGACTCTCCATCGTCCCATAAATATCTTTTGGGTGAACTTGTTCCATAAATGGCCTCATTACCCTGATCGCCCTGCACCAACTTGATTGCTTCAGGTCCAAATCTTACGAAGCTCGGCCAGATAAAGGCATTGTTTCGGCCGGATAATCTCGAAAACTCTTTTAAACCAAATTCTAAGTTTACAAACTCAACACGGCTTTCGAACAGCCCTTCGTAACAAAACTCTGGTTGTCCTAGGTTCCTTAGTACAAGCGTTGATACATTGGAGAAATCCGTGTCACTTGCATCCATGGACTTTTCGACCAGTAAGCCGCATGTCCTGCTATTACCAATATCTAGTATTAGATCTACTTCGATATTATCTATTCCAGGGCTTTCGGGAGACGGCAGTAAAAAGATTTTTGGGATCTCCGCTTTTTGCGCAATGAACTGAACAAAAGAAATATACCTCGCCCAGCCTTCCATTTTCGCTTCACGATCAAGTTTTTTAAAGCGTGGTCGGTTATTTGAGTCGAGTTTGGACAACATTTTTTCAAAAAGATGATTTATCCATTCAGAAACCCAGGCATCTTCCCAGTCGTCGCTTGATGGGTCCATCCCACTTCTAAGAAAATGTGTAAGCTCTTCAAATGAAGATTTTAAACCAAACTCTCTTTGTGAAAGAACATCACTTTCTGTTGGTTGGAGATAATCGTACAGTGGATTTCCAGATGAGATACTTGTGTCGATACTAATCTGCATACGCACAGGGACTGTACCTGCATCTATTGATTGAAAACCTTCTGTTACGTCAACAATTCTTATACGACACCAATCGATAGGGCCGATTTTTTGTTGGGAATTTTTTTCTAAAATAAAAAGTGGTATTGGCACCCATTCGTTCCAAAAGGGCTCCAGAGCTTTGGTTGCCTTTATAGAGTAATTAACATCCTGGTCCTCTTCTTCATCGCTTTCGATTAGTTGAATTCGGCCGTTTTCAATTTGGTTTTCTGTAAATACTTTTTTGAATTTTTCTGTGGCCTCCAAATCAAAATGAAAGTCTAGAATTTGCACTCCAGAGTTTGCGGTTAGACTTACACGGCCATTCCATCCCTCGGTCCATTCCGTGGTCGCAAGGTTTTTATCAATTTGCTTCATATTTAAACTCAGCTTTCCAAGGTTGGTTCCGTTCTGAAACTTTACCTTTAAATTCTTGTAATATATTTTCAGATTTTACTCGTAAAGAGAAGTCAACATGAGCCGCTGTAGAGCTATTTTTTGAATGACGGTTTACCTCTATTGAGAATTTGTCGCCGGTTTTTACTGCCTCAACGATAATGTGTTCGACTGGGTTTGTGACGCTTGAATGTGAATTCCTGTTTTGGTCTATGTTGAGTGTGCCACAAGAATTTTGTGACTTCTTGGACTGTCTGTAACTTATACTTTCTCCATTTGGACACGTCACAAACAAATCTAAGTCGTCTTTTGTATCCCAACTTAAAGTAAAATTTAGGGCTCCAAAGCTTGCTTCGTTTTCTTCAAGCCTTTTGTCTACTGTGTCTGGCTCAACCACCTTGGTTTGAACTGGACTCGGCTTCTGAGGGGCGTCTATTCCAACTTTCTCTTCAATTTTACAAAATTTTAGGCTTTTTGTGAGCTCTAATTCTAAGTTTTTTATTTTTTCAAGATCTTGTGCCACTGAAAAATTGCTTTCATTGCACTTACCTAGGATTTTAAGATTACATGCTGGTGTAATCCAAATTGCAATAATTGTGATCAGAAAAAGTATCAAAATCCACACAAAGATGTGTGAATAAGTATAGAAAGCGGGTTCTGCATGTAGCTCGTTAGTTGACGGTAAATTTATTTTTTCGTCTTTATTTTCATTATCTTCCTGTTTCATCTGAGGTGGGGTAGCATCAGTAGAAGCGTTCCTGCCTGCCACTTCAAGTTTGCCGCTTTCTAAGCTTTTTTCTGATTGAAATCTGCAGCCCCAAGCCACTCTTACTGGAAAGAAATTCGCATTCGAGCTTGAATCAAAACTTCCAGCGCACAATGTATTTTCTGGAAATTGCAGCAGATTACTAAATAATTTCACGTCACTTGGATAGTCTTTAAGGTTGTTTTCGTCGGCAAGCCATGTCGTCAAAATTTTCTCTAGTTTGTAATAAGTATTTTGAACATTTACCTGGTCTTCGTCGGCAATTTCATCAAGTAAAAATATGCGCCCAGTTTTAATTCTATTGCACGGAGTCCAGCTCGTTGAATCATCTTTTTCTTCAAAATTCGCATATAAAGTAGAAAACTCAGGATTGTTGGGAAAGTGAAATTCCAGCCTGTCTTGGACCATATAAACGTTTCGCAGTGAGGTATCTTCAAATACCCACTCTAACTTCTGCGCGAATTTTTCACTGGGAAAGGTTATTTGCCTCATAATAAAGCCTAACCGTCAGCAGCGGAAGTGTTAGTCATTTTAGGACGACATGTACCACTGGTTTCAGCATACTGAATATCATTTTGTTTTAAAAAGCTTTTTAATCCGTCAGACCTCAAAGAAATAAATAAGGTTCTTGTCTCTGCTCCAAAGCCCATAGTGTTGATCCCTACCGCTAAGCCGCATGCATTCACTAATGGACCTCCAGAGCTTCCAGGTGAAATTTCTGCCGAGTGTATTATTATTCCACCTCCTGCGTTAAAGTTTTGGGTAGCACTAACTATTCCGTCGGTGACGAAAAGGGATACTTGTTCAGCTTCAATCCCTTCTCCATAGCTCTCTAATTCTTCTAAGGTTTCAAAAAAATCTCCAGGAAATCCGGCAGCCACTACGCTGGTCATTTGTAGGTTTTCGATACTCTCTGAAAACGAAAGATAATTTTCCGAGGGAGTTTCTGAAGATAGTATTGCATAATCCTGGTTCGACGATTCTAAATCGTCTGATTTAATGAGCAATTTAGCGTTGGTAAAACCTTCTTTGCTTGGGGAAAAAATTTTGAATAAGCCGTTAGATCCGGAAACCACATGAGCATTTGTGACGATCTGTTTTTCATTGATAAAAAAGCCACTTCCCATTCCATTTTCACCAATAATTAATACGGTTGATGATTTTAGGTGTTCCAGCAAATTAGTGGTTTCAAATCCAATATTGTTAGCTGGTGGCATTAATAAACTTGGTACAGCCGGCTCTTCGTTATTTATAGAAGTAGGCGGCAGTAATGAAGCTTCAGTTTGATTTATAACGAACCCATCATTGGTACATTGTCCATTTTCCAGAGCATTTTCCAATTCGTTTATTCTAGCTTGTAAATTGGTTTTAATTTCACTTTCAAGGATTGGTGAAATTATTCTGTTTTCTCCGGTGATTATCTTTTGAGGAGGATAAATTAGGCTTCCGGGTATTGATAAATAAACCAGGATTACTCCTAAGATAATTGCTAGTATAAGAGGTGGTAACAATAGATTTGGGCCGGTTTGTTTTTTTTCGAGGTCTGACATCTCGACTCACTCCATTATTTCTTTACCATGATAAAGTCTTCATTTGCGCCGCTATGAGGCTGATAAGAACGACAACTTGCGACGGCAGTATTGTCAATCTTACAGGTGATTGTCCTTTTGTATATGAAGTGACCATCACTGCAGGCTAGATTATCTTTTTCTTCAATGGTTAAAGCTCCGTCTCCATCAAATGTGGCTGATGCGCTCCCTATACATTCAGCACCGTTCAAGTTTAAAACCTCGGTGCCTTTTCCATTGACATCAAAACATATTTCCATTGCTGATGAGACAGCAGTTTCCATTGTGGTTTCGTCGATGAACGTCAATTCACTACCTTTTAAAACCCAGCATGCATTTAAAAAGGTGGTATCTTTTTCCTGCCATGCGACAATGTCGTTTTGAGAAAGGCTATCCTCCGACCTTTCTTCTGCGTCAGTGCTGATGGGGACTTGGTCGCTTGTTACTTTTTGAGTTAAGGCGCAAGGCTGGTTAAGGAGCGCCAATTCTAACTCGAAAATACGCTTCTGTAATATACTGACATCTTCTAAGATTGTCTCTTGAGAATTTTGATTAGCGTGAGAGTCATCAGCGCAATTATCCAAAATTCCGTTTTTAAAGATACTGATGTTGCAGGCGGGTATAAGAAGAAAAAACAACACTGCCGATATCAACAATATAACGAGCGTTGTGAGGCTCATGAGTGTAAAAGAGGGAACTTTCTGCATCATTAGATGTGATCCGGATTACTTTAAAATGATGTAGCATGAAAGTTCCAAAATATGAACGGGTAAAGTTCTCTTGAGTATTTTATTGAAACTTGGGCACAATTAATTTAGCCGCTGAAACAAAAAATGGAATTTTAAATGTTAAATCCACGTAGTTCACTAGCTAACGCCAGCAAAAAAGTAATAAGATCAGTGTTAGAAAAGACACCGCAGAGAGTAGGTAACTCTTTAGGCATCTTCTTCCTCTGAAGTTAAGGACGTCTTGAAATACAGGCTTTGACCTTAATCTCCAAAGAACTGAAAGCACTCATGTGCTCGAGATCGAGTTAAACATCTTCAAAGTCATTTAAGAATTTAACGAGATCTTTTAGCATTTAAATATTTTTTTGATAGATATATTAGTATGACTGGCAACACTTCAAAGAGACATATGAGATTGGCACAGCTTCTTAAAAAAAATACGCTTTCACTTATGTTGCTTTTATTAAGTTTATTGGCGGTGGAGGCTAAGTCCACCGAAAGTCTAGATAAATTTTCCATAAGTTTGCCGCACTTGAGTCAGTACAGCTTTGATCCTTATGAATGTGCAGTTTCTGCGTCAGTTTCATCAAATAATATGGCTATAGAAGATCAAAAAGTAATATTTTATTTTGTTCCTGGCAGAAATAGCTACGTAGCCGAAATTTCATTTAACAAAAGCGCTGAAGCTGAGAGGAAGGTTAGCCTGAAATTTAACTTTCAAAAGCTTGAAGGTAGCTTTTGCGCGCCAAACGACTCTCAAAACGGCGTAAGCTTTGAATTTTACTCCTCTGATGGATTAGAAATTGGTGAACCTCTGCTTGTCGCAGTAACAAGTGGACTTGGGCCGTCAACGTCAGACAATGATAATCTGTTAAAAGAACTTCTGGGCTCCGAAAAACAACAATCTGTTACTGCTCAAACAGAAGCTCTTCGTAAAGAGCTTAAAGATGCTTTGGCGGCAAAAAAAATATATGAGAAGAAATTTAAAGCTATGCAGAGCAATGCTCTCGAAGCAAAAGATAGATATGAAGTCTTAAAAAAAGATTTGTTGGATGAAAAAGCTCTCAATGCGAACCTAAGAGAAAATCTCACTAACCTATCATTTTCTTTTGCAGCGGCGTTACAAAGTGAAAAAAAAATAAAAGCCAATCAAGAGGGAATTGAAAGCGCTGATGAGTTAATGATCATAGAAGAGTTAACCAGTGAACTGATTAGTTTGTATTCTGAAGCCTCTGCCTCTGCCGTAAAATCTTCGGAGCTAACTCTGCAAGTTTCAAAGCTTTCAGAACAATTGGGGTCATTGAAAATACAATTGACTTCGGCTTTGACAAGAAACGCCGAGTTGAAACAAGAATTACAAATGAGCCAACTTTCACTCACTAAAGCCCAACAAAAACTAATAAAAGCAAATCAAAATTCTGAAATTTTACCTGATTTAGATGACCAGTCACTTTCACTGGAATACGAGCGGAGAATTCAGTTGGAAAGGGTGCGCAAGCCTACACCTCGTGTCGTCACTCGTAGTTCGCACAATAAAAGAGAAAACGAGACTTCAATTTTAAATGAGTTAGATGATGTTTTATCGGAAACTTTAGAGGAAGGCGCATCATCCGTTGCGCCGCTTACACAACAAGAGGTAAGGACGTTTGATCGTGCGATTAAAAAATGTTGGGTTGTTGATGTCGGTAGTTCTGCTGCAGGGGTGACAGTAGTTTTAGGCATGCAGATGACGCCAGAAGGCAAAGTCAAACCGGGTAGCTTGCGTTTGATTTCTAGTAAAGGTGGCACTCAGGCGGCCACAAAAACTGCTTTTCAGGCGGCGCGCAGAGCAATATTACGCTGTCAAAAAGGCGGTTATAATTTGCCAGAAGAGAAATTTGAGTATTGGAAAGAAATTGAAATGACTTTTAATCCACGTCAATCGAGTGGGCTAGAATTGGAAGATTGATAAGTCTTGATCCCCCAGTTTCGTGTAAACAGTTCTTATTTTTCTGGGTTTATAATATTGAAAAGCATTTGATTGAGTTCCTTAACGGCTTCAGGAATAAACTGCTCATCCGTCAAAGTTTCCAATATTTTAGTAGGGTTTTCTAAAACTGTCGCGACTGGATCCTTAAGTGAATCGGCTCTTTTGGGTTCATTAGTATTTTCCGCGGGTGGCAGTTTTTCTGTTACCGTTGTTTTCTTTTGGGGTACATTTTGGCGTTTTGAAGTTGTTTGAGCCTTTAAAATGGGCGTTTTTTCGCTCTTGAAGCACTGATAATCTTTTTCGTTCGCTATTTTCTGTAACTCAAGTCCTATTAGAGAATTAGGCCACTTATTTGTTTTAGCATTATCAGCGGTAGCTAACTTGCAAAGCTCTTTTTTAGTGCAACCAGTTGCAAACGACGCTGAGCAGTGTTTTAGAGGTCCTTTTTCTTTTTCAATGGGGTTTCCATCTTGCCATATTGTTGAAAAGTTTAAGTTTTTTTCAAGTCGTAAAATTCCTTGGCCATTTTTGAGCCCATTACGAAGAGAGCCAAAATACGCCTCCTCATTTGGATATAGAATAAGGCCTTCTCCAGTGATCAGACCTACCTGCCAGTCGCCGCTATAATAGCTGTCGTCAGTAAAGCTCATTAACCCTTTGCCATGTTTTTTCCCGTTGTTCCACTGGCCCAGATACCATGTCCCGTCTTCATACTGCATGTACCCATGGCCATGTGGAAGATCGTCCAATAATTCGCCACGATAAATTTGCTTTTTTTTCTTGAGCTGGCTTGCCGTTCTGATCTTATTGAAATCTATAAACAAAGGTATCAAGTCTGGGAAAAACGCTATTTGCTCTACGACCTTATCTACAACATATGCTGGGTCATTTTCGGTTTTCTTTTCAGTTTCTAGATAACCATGCGCTACAAACTCAACAAAGCCCTGAAAGGTTTTGGGGCCGTACAGGCCGTCAATTGTATCATAATAAAAATTTAGATCCTGCAAACGTAGTTGAATTTCCTTTCTCTTCTCCAAAGACTGTGACTTAAACCTTTCTTTAATCTTCGCTTCGAGTTCTTTTGTCTTCTTATTGCATGTTGCAAGATCATGGTTCTCGCTTGTCAAAAATGCACTCAATTTGTTTATTCTTGAATTACTGGTCGATAAGGACTTGATTGCACAGTTCCAATAAGTGGGACAATCTTGGAGACTTAGATAATTGCAAGCCTTTGCTTGACCAGCACTGAAGTTGTTCAGCAAAACTACTAGAGTAAATAATACAATAGACTTGCAATACTTAAAGTTTTTGATGTGTCGTGGATAATTCATTCTAATATCACAATTCGTAGTTGTTGCATTAAAGACTTTTTAAAGAACACACACTTTGATACTATACTAGACGATGTAATTTGAAAATTATTTAAGGTAATTTATCATCTAAGGTTAGAAATGTTAAATATGCTAACTTTGAAGAACCTGATGATCTACATAGTTCCATCCTACATACGTAATAAATTAGCAGGGTTCATAGCTCAGCTTTTCTTGTGCGTGTGCGCAGCAAGTACAATATTTCCAGAAATGGTTCTGGCGAACCAGGCTGTTAATGACCCCTCTAAAGCTATTGCTGAAGAATTGTCTAAAAATTTGTTAGATTCTATTGAAAAAGGCCAGACATCTAAATGCGGTATAAAAATGGAAGTCGACGGTGGGTTTAAAAACCTTGATTTTCAGCTTATCCAGAGAGAGTTATCGGCAAGAAATCTGTACGATGGAGCTATTGATGGGATTATGGGACCCAAAGCTTGTAAAGGCTTTTTATTATACCTGAAGTATATCCTCAGAAAAACTGAAAATACTTATACAAAAAAGGACCACTATCGAACACGTACGTATTTGATGGGTTCAAGAAAACGCGAAAAAGGAAATTTTTTTCTAAAAGCGTCTTTTTTAGAGCTGCCGAAAAATGAGCGTGTGAAGATACAAGAGAAGCTATCACAGCTTAATTTTTATACACTGACAATTGACGGGCTTTTTGGTGCGGGCACAGAGAAAGCAATAGAAAAATACAGTCAAAATTTCTTTAAGGAAAAAACTTATAATGAAATGGAAAAAGCGCCTTTATTGTTGCAGCACATTATAGAAGCGAGTTGTTATTCGAATGCAGCCATTTGCTCTGATGATGAAATTTGCACTCAGGCGACAGATTTGAAAAACGGTCTAAGATTATGGGACACAAAAAAATATTCTGAACGTTTTATAGTTGAAGCAGAAAAACGAGGCCTGAGCTGTGATGTTGCTGAGGAAATTGACTTAGGCGCAGAACTAACTGCTGAAAGTGAAAGAGATATTGAAGCTAAAACGAGTATTACTTTCAGTGTTGACCATTCTAATGAATATGTTTTTGACCCATATGAATGCGGATTTAAAGCTTCCTATGTTATGCCTGATAAAGATGCTCTACCGGAAGAAACTATTTTTTATTATAATCCAAATGAAAATAAGTACCTTGCCAAATTAGAGTTGAACTTGGGTAATAAGCCTTCAGAAACTATTGGGCTAACTTTTGAATTTGAAGACCTTGAGGGAAGCTTTTGCAAGCCTCTCGATTTAACGTACTCGTCAAATTTTAATATTTCTAGCAGAAAAATTATTCATAAATTAAATGTATCACTTGTAAAAAGTGACGTTGAAGTTGAACTACTACAAAAAGAAAAATTGCCTAATAATGACGAACCTCAAGGTGATAGAAGCTTGTCAGATCTTTTAGGTCTAGATGGTGAAAATTACACAGAAGGTAATGAAGCTAGTTCTGATGTCGACAACCGGCTTAATGAGGCAGTTGCTGCTCAGCAGGCCGTAGAGGAAGAGCTGAGGGTCAAAAACAAAGAACTAAAAAATAGTGAAGCTAACCTCTTAAAAGCTCAAAGGAAATCAGATTTGCTAAACCAACAGGTTTTGTCCCTGCGTCAAGAGTTGGTCGAGATGGAGGAGTTACTAGCGATTTCTGAAGAGAAAAGTACCGAAAGTGAAGCGCAGTTGCAAAACCTTGGTAACCGGCTCAATGCGGCTTTGGCGCGGGCCGCCTCTGAGCAGCGGCGCCGTGTAAAACTGGAAGAGGCGGAGCGCCAGCTGTTAGAGGCTGAAAAAGCAATAATAGATAATGAGCGTAAACGTTTAGAAACTCTCGTCAACGAGCTACAAAATGACAAGGTCAGATGGAGCGCCAGAGAAAAGGTTCTCAATAAGCAGCTTAGGGAATTTAAGGAAAGTTTGAACGAAGCATTAACACGAGCTGCTATGGAGCAGGCTAAGAGATTAAAGCTAGAGCAACAATTAGTCGATTGAAATTAACTTGTGATTTAGTAAAGGCTTTAGATATGAGCTTGTTCTATATGCACACCATCGCTAACATAATGTTGATACGAAGTTGATATCTGATCGAAGGTAAGCAACATGCTTAAATTAAAGATGATAGCTTTTTTGATATTAACAGTGTTTTGTACTGCAGGCTTTTCTGATGAGGGTGAGCCGATCAGGTTGTTTCAAATAGATTTTGATTTGAGTGCAGATAATGCGGTTGAACTGATTTCAGCTCGTTTTAAGTGCTCAGCCGATTCATATTGGAGTAGTGGCAAGAAAAAGTGCACGTTAAACGACACTAACATGGTTTCTCTTTATAGCCGTGGTAATGATCTCGCGGCAGTATATTTTTATTGTTCAACTTTTAATGGATGTGGCTACTCTTCAACTGAACTCAAAGAAAGTCTATCACAAACAAAAATGTTGGTTTTTGAAGGAGACTGTGCAGCTGGTGGACTGGGTGAGGAAGTGTGTGTCTCTGGTGAGTATGGAAGTTTAAAAATAATTATGAATAGGGCTAAATTTCGGGCAAAAAATTTAAGCTTTGATTAAAGTAAGCTCACTCCTTGCCAAAAATAATGGCCAAGATTTTAGTATTCGAAGGCGTTTTCGGATCATACTGTTTCTACGCATTTTCAAAGAGTACGAAAAGGATAATGCTACCGGTGAAAAGCCTGGTGCAGGGCTTTCCGGCAATCTGATCTGGACTATACGAGGGTGTCTCAAGTGGCAGGTTCAGAGGCTTGGCCCATCGTGGATCGTCAAGGATCAGCTCGATCACTACCAGCAGAATATGGATAGTGTGGCTAAGTTCGTTGATGCCAGGTTGGTACTTTATCCCGCGGGTAGGGTCAAATCTTCGGAGCTTTATTAAGAATAGTATTTATGGTGTTAACGGACGTACTACAGCCTACAGGACGGCACACGCTTTAAAGTATTCATGCTGAGTGTCGAGGGATTTTGGATGGTATTATCCAAGCTGGGTGACACTTTGCTGGGGTTAGGTATCGTTGGGACATTAAGCATGTGATCAAAGGTTAAGGCACATCCGACACCATTACTCTTAATTTAAACGATAGCATCAATACCTCAGATCACCATTTGACTTAGGCCATAAAGATATAAAAGCTATGCTACCATCACTTATCTAACTTTGATATTGTGTCGCTATGTTGGTTAGGATTGCATTCACATTTATATTTTTTGTAGGTCTAGCAAACCTAACGCATGCCCAGGCAAGATGCGGGCTACAAGACTTATCGCTCTGCGCAAATCAAACTATTTGTACTTTGGCAATCGAAGGCAAGGATGGCAAACTTATATTCCGTTCGCAAGAATCAGCTAAGCCATGGGTCCAAGAGGCTAAGAGAAGAGGCCTAAGTTGTTCTGTAGACGGTACGAAAGTTAAAGAAGACGTAAAAAATAAACTTCCCATAGAAGCCGAATTCGTGACCCGAGATGAGATAGACTTATCAGAATTCAAGCGTGAATTTGGTTTCAATTACATTACAGCGACTCAAGAGCAGAAAGAAATTTCAGACCCAAATTTTGCGACAAACGTTATAATTGACCTTCAAAAATCTATAAATGTTACGGATGATGGGATTTGGGGGCCTGGATCAAGAAAAGCACTATTAAATTGGGTTGTCTTACACGAGAACCGAGATACGCCAGGAGTGAAAATTACCAGAATTAGCTTACTTACGAATTATGACAGATCTGTAATTTCTTCAGATCTTCTAACTCTCTTTTCTAAGACCTGGTCAGATGCCAAATCAAGTTTTAATAAAGTAAGTCAATTTGTGGATCCAAATGGCCTAGAGACGAAAACGTTTAGTGAAACGCAAGAAAGCACTAATGAGCCAGGTCCAACAAAAAACTCGTCACCAACGACTATCGATGAATTACAACAAGAAAATAATATTTTAAAAAATGATCATACTTCGTTTTCTAAACAAATACAGAGACTTAAAGCTGAAAACAAGCAACTGAAAAACGCTCTTCAGGAGGTAGTTTCAAGATTTAAAAAGTCACAAAGAACAATAGAAACACTTGAAGAAACATTACTGGACTCAGAAAATGAACAGTTTAAGGCTGGTGAAAAA
>Ga0181559_10003592_pt1 | contig 15189 bp, 14 predicted proteins | sample 011ome_21_FD_133752 | JGI IMG/M metagenome (GOLD analysis project Ga0181559, IMG submission 133752) | Coastal salt marsh microbial communities from the Groves Creek Marsh, Skidaway Island, Georgia - 011508AT metaG (megahit assembly) | ecosystem: Environmental > Aquatic > Marine > Intertidal...
AACTATTGAAACGCTACAGATATTGGTTCGCGATTTTCCCAAAAGAGACTACTGGATAAGGCTATCAGGTATGTATGGCCAAGAAGGTCAAGAAGCCAATCAGCTACATACGTTGCAGGCTGCTTATGCCGGGGATTATCTGGAAAAGGAAACGGACTTTACCAACCTTGCCGGATTATTGATGCAGGAAGAGGTCCCGTATAAAGCCGCTAAGGTGATGGAGCATGGTCTCGAAGAAGAGATCATTGAGCGATCATCCAAAAACCTACGATCTCTGGGGCAGGCATGGCAGATGGCTCAGGAGGTTGATAAAGCGATCCCTGTGTTGGAAGAGGCCGCTAAACTGTCGGATGAGGGACGCATTTTTGATCAGTTATCGTACGTGTACCTGGAAGCCGACCGGTATAAGGACTGCATACGCTCTGCGAATGGAGCACTGGACAAAGGTGGCTTGCGTAAAAAGCAAAGCACCTACTTTGTGCGTGGGCTCTGTCTTTACAATGACGACAAGCTGAATGACGCTCGGAAATCATTTGTGTCTTGTCGCAACGAATCGCGGCGGGAGGAAGACAAGACAAATCTCCGGACCTGTGCTCAGTGGATAACGTTCATCGATCGAGAAAAAGATCGCCTAGACAGGCTGGCCGCTGCACAATAGTCGGTAGGTGGATGGAGCAAAGCCGGCGTTAAGCCGGCTTTGTTGTTTTCGGGGCTAGGTATCACTCCCCAATGGATGGCTTAAAACAAGTTTAGAGCAGTGCAACAAGGAGCTACTCAGTGTTCACAGGGATAGTACAGGGATTGATTCGGGTCAAATCAATTCGGGTTGAAGACAATCTCAAACGATTTTCCCTAGACATGGGCGAATTGAGTACGGGCATTAAGCTCGGAGCGTCGGTAGCGGTGAACGGCACGTGTTTAACCGTGACGCAGGCTACGGGTTCCATTGTTGACTTCGATGTAATCACAGAAACCTTAAAAACCACAAATTTAAATGACGTGCTTGAAGGAGATCTCGTGAACGTTGAACGTTCATTTCAGGTGGGTGACGAAGTCGGTGGGCATATCGTCTCTGGGCACGTGACCTCTACAGCATGCCTGGTTGATCGTCGTGTAGAAGGCCATGATCATGTGCTGACTTTCGAACTGGATAGGCCCTGGATGAAGTATGTGTTTCACAAGGGTTATGTTGCGCTCGATGGTGCGAGTTTGACTGTCTCCTCAATTGATCGAGCACGTTGCCGCTTTCAGGTGAGTCTTATTCCTGAAACCCTTGCTAGAACGACTTTAGGTGAGATGCCGGAAGAAGGACGCGTAAACCTGGAGGTTGATTCACAAACACTGACGACCGTGGAGACTGTAGAGCGCTTGTTCAGCGATGAACAGTGGCGAAATCAGATTTTGGGTGTGTCTTCGCATCAGGCCTGAGTGGTTTAGATCGAACATGTCAGGCAGTAATGCGCACCGTTATATCAACTCATTGAGTGTTATAGCAGATGGCTGCGCAGGCAGCTCGTGTGGCAGTGTTACTGAGCTTAGGCGGAAGATTGAAAAGTTCGCCAATCGGTAAAGTCTGTTGCCGCTCCGGCTTTGAGCTGAACGCCGATAAAGTATAACGGTAACCCATTGACGTCTTTTTCGTTGGTGGGCCGACTCCACCGGACTTCACCGGCGAGGAAAAATTTCCCCGGTCGATTAGAGACGTCAACCCAGAGGTCGAGCTCTGCGCCCACTGGAATGCTTTCATTGGACCGAAACTGTATACCGCCCGCGGACATGTTGACGGCGACGCAAGACAAAATGACACCTGCTAGGTCAGCGCGATTGCCTGCCTGTACAATTTGTGCGAACAAGCGGTCGTCTGTATCCAGTCGTGGATCGGTTCTCTTGTCTGAACTCGTCAAACGCCTGACTTTAGCCTTACTGAATTCTATGATGTTCGAAGTCATAGCATTGCCCTATTGGAAATTATTTTTTTGATCGGGAGTGAACGCGTTGTTATAGCTCCGTTGCCATGATCTTGAAAGACGTTAACGCGTGCAACGATTGATCGCCAACGAAATATGCGATATTCGTGCCAACTGAAGCTTGTTAGATAGGCTCATAAAATCAAAGGGTTACAGTAATTAATCGATAATTCGTTTAATATTCGGACTGAAAAACGTCGGTTAATGCCCCTTAGGGGCAGTGTTCGTTTGACGAAATTTGGGTAGGCTTAACAGCGGGGACCAATCGGTCGGAGTCAAAAAGAGGGCTCTGCACAGCGATCTTTCGGCCCAAATCTTAATATGGAATCGTAATGAGTAATGAAACTGTGTCTGTTTATGAAAAACTGCAGCGTGCCTGGAGGCAACAAAATTCTTTGTTGTGTGTTGGTCTTGATCCAGATTCACAGCGCATTCCCCTTCATCTGCGGGCTCTTGATCAGCCCTATTTTGAATTTTGCCGGGCGATTGTCGATGCTACAGCTCGTTACGCCTGTGCGTTTAAGCCTCAAGCAGCCCACTTTGCGGCGGTGGGGCGAGAGAATGAATTGGCTCAACTCCTTCATTACATAAGTGATGCCTACCCCGGTCACTTAACTATTTTAGACGCTAAACGGGGTGATATTGGGAGCACAGCAGCCTACTACGCACAAGAAGCCTATGATCGATATGGGGCTGACGTTGTGACCCTGAATCCGTATTTGGGCTATGAAAGTATTGAACCTTATCTGGCCTATGCTGATAAAGGCGTGGTGGTGCTTTGTCGAACCAGTAATGCGGACAGCAATTGGTTGCAAAATGATCCTAATGACCCGCTACCTGTCTATCAGCGTGTCGCGCGTAGAGTGAAGGAGTGGAACACTGCGGGCCAGTGCTTGTTGGTCGCAGGGGCGACCTATCCTGAGGAACTCGGTGTGATTCGACGGCTGGTTGGCTCGATGCCTTTATTGGTGCCCGGTATCGGCGCTCAGGGCGGCGATTTGGCAGCGGTGATGGCTAATGGTGTGGATACCGCGGGCACTGGTTTGCTTATATCGAGTTCACGTGGGATCTTGTACGCAGGTGAGGGAGAAAGCTTTGCGGACGCTGCCGGGCAGGCGGCCAGGGCTCTTCGAGATGAAATCAATGAATTACGGACCGGTTAACATCCATTTGCATTTCGGGTAATTAAAAAGAGAATTTGCCATACAAGTTTTTTGTATTTATTCGAAGCGAGTTCATTAGAATAGGGTTTGGCAGGTAACCTTACGCTAGATGGCTTTGGACTGCCGTTGTACCAAATGTTCCTCAAATCGCTCATAACCGTTGATTTGGAGGTAATCATCACCCGTTGTGCAGGGTCAGCGCAGCAGTGACTACATTGTCAATCAATGGGAGCCCCACTGCGTGACCCCAGATGCGGTCATTTATCGTTATCTAGAGCTCGTCTCTCCGGCTGGAGATGGCAGGGAAGCGCTGTGTCTGTTGTTATCGACTGATGCAGACCTGCTGACCCGTTGGCTGAATCTGCTTGCCGTTGGTGCGGACTTCAGTGCGCTTCAAGAGCAACTGCTAGGTTTGGATGATGCACAGTATGTCAGCTTGGCGCAGTCCCAAGCTTGGTCTGTCAGACCCTTAGCAGATAGTGCCCGTTTGAGCCCCGATCAATGGGAGACGGTCCTGCGCGCCGCTTGCCTGGCGCAAGCACTGGTGAAGCACTGCGCTTCCGAAATGACCCCAACTGCGCAGGTACCCTCAGACGATCAATTGATCAACGTGCGGTTACGCGCGCTGTTGGCAATTTCAGGTGTGCATTTAACGCAGGACCCGATGTTGCAGAGATTGATCGAGTTTCGGGGAATAGCCGCTGATTTGCTGGAGGATGCCCCCCTTGAACTGCGGGTGTTTGCGGTTATCGATGCACTTGAAGTCGGTGGCGAGTTACCTTTGGCGCAAAGCTTGCTCGGCCTGTCGGCCGACACCATGGGCGTTTTAAAGTCGCAGGCAGAAGCGGTCAGTTTGGAGTTGACTCAATCTCTGGGGCTTAATCTGAATGAAGACACGGATTGGTCGCACAAAATTTGGCTCCGTCAGCAAATTGATACCATGAGTTCGGGTTTGACGGATTGCAAAAATCTATCTGCATTAGCTGAACTGCATCAGTCGGTGAGTCGTTGCCTGTTTAACCAGCCACCACTCATCCTTTGCCAACATCATGCGGACGGACCGTTGATTCTGTTGGAGGGAGAACCGATTGCCATCGCCCTCAATAGTGTAAGCTCGAAAGTGGCGGCTTGTGTGCGTGAAAATCAGCAGGGTTGGATAGAAGAATCAGCGCAAATGGCAGTTGCAGATCGCCTGCTTTTGGATTTGTTGGGCTGTGAGGAAGCGTATGCCGTGCCGATCACGGGGTCTTTTCCCAAAACGGTCATTTTGGCGGCATCGAATGAAGACAGTGACGTTGACGCTGCTGCCCAGCTTTATGCGAATGAAATCGCAAGTCACCTGGGTCGAATATTAAGCACTCAGGATGTTGTCCCAAGTTCCGAAGAGCCACTCATGTCGCCACTGGAAGCCTTCCGTGCCAGCGAATTTGCGCGATTGCGTGAAATCGTTCACGAAGCGAATAACCCGCTATCGATTGTGCATAACTACCTGCACATATTGCAGCTGCGCCTTCAGGCGGATCCCGAAGTTGTTGATCAGCTCGAGATGATTGCAGCGGAACTGCGCCGGGCTGGAGAAGTGTTCACGCGTGCGCGGGATGTGCCAGAGGAGTTGAAGGCGGTTGATACTGCTGACGACGAACTGTCGGAAATAGATGTAAATGCCTGGGTCGTAGCGACCACAGAACTGCATACTGGCTTCGCGGCGGAACGTGGTGTGACGCTGCATATCAGCCTACCGAGCGAACCAGTGCGAATACTTACCCAGTCCGACAAGTTTACGCAGGTGATGACGAATCTGGTCAAGAATGCCATAGAGGCCTGTGCTCTGGGTGATGATGTGACCATAGGTCTGCGCGCGAGCGTCGTACGAGAAGGGCGTATGGGGGTGGAGTTGTTTGTTCAGGATAGTGGTCCGGGTTTGAGCGTCGAGGTCTTGCAGCGTTTAACTGAAGTTAAACAGACGCGTAAAGGAGGTGACCATCAGGGGATCGGATTACAGGTCGCGTTCAAGTTAACGGCCGAACTGCGTGGTGCGTTAGATGTCCGCAGCGAAGTCGGGGTCGGCACGACTTTTAGTCTTTTCCTCGGTCACCCTATTCCCGACGGATCTACCCCCGCGCCTGACTAAACCTGTAACACGCATCTGGCAACTGACTCGGCCTCATGGCGACGCTTCGGCTTCATGGACACTGATTTCAACCCGGGACTCATAGGCACCTGACTGGGGTACGCCTTGATGGTTAGACAATATTGCTGGAAGCCGCCAGGACGTTGCAGTTCGCGGGTGCGTGCTTTAGCCTTGCCCACTTTTGATCGACTTGGAACATATTTATGAGTAACGATAAAGCGCCGTTTTCCTGGGAGGATCCCTTGTTGCTAACCCAGCAACTTTCAGAAGAAGAACGTATGGTCCAGCAAAGTGCTCATGACTATGCTCAAGACAAGTTGATGCCCCGTGTGTTGATGGCGAGCCGGCGGGAAGAATTTGATCGTGACATCATGAACGAGTTTGGTGAACTCGGCATGCTGGGCGCGACGCTACCCGAGAAGTACGGCTGTTCGAACGTCAGTTATGTTTGCTATGGGTTAATGGCGCGGGAGGTCGAGCGCGTCGATTCAGGGTACCGTTCTGCGATGAGCGTCCAAAGCTCTTTGGTGATGCATCCGATACACGCTTATGGCAATGAAGACCAGCGCGAAAAATATCTGCCAAAGCTGGCGACGGGGGAGTGGGTTGGCTGTTTTGGGCTCACCGAGCCTGACCACGGATCTGATCCATCGGGTATGGTGACGAACGCCAAACCCGTTGATGGTGGATATGTTGTTAATGGCGCCAAAATGTGGATCACCAATTCACCTATTGCAGACCTCGCGGTGGTTTGGGCGAAGCTTGAGGGAGAGATTCGGGGCTTCATTGTCGAGCGCGGATTCGATGGATTCAGCACGCCGAAAATCGAAGGCAAGATGAGTTTGCGAGCGTCAGTCACGGGTGAGATCGTGTTGGAAGACGTATTCGTACCCGCAGAGAATTTACTACCACAAGGGCGCGGGCTGGGAGGACCATTTGGATGCTTAAACCGAGCTCGTTATGGCATCGCCTGGGGTGCGATGGGCGCGGCCGAATTCTGTATGCACGCGGCCCGTGACTATACCTTGGAGAGGAAGCAGTTTGGGCGTCCTTTAGCAGCCAACCAGTTGGTCCAGAAAAAATTGGCCGACATGCAAACAGAGATCACCCTTGGGCTGCAAAGTTGTTTGCGCATGGGCCGGATGTTCGATGAAGGGACCTTGCCAATTGAGGTGATCTCTCTGATGAAGCGTAACAACTGCGGCAAGGCATTAGATATAGCCCGCGTTGCTCGTGATATGCATGGCGGGAACGGAATCTCCGACGAATACCATGTGATTCGGCACGTCATGAACTTAGAAACGGTGAACACCTACGAAGGCACGCACGATATCCACGCGCTGATAATGGGGCGTGCGCTAACAGGATTGCAGGCATTTACCGGTCAATAAGTGATATCACTGAGACATCAAATTATGGACATTCGCTGGAAATCGACCTGAATTGATCCGCTGTGATTGTTCCGTCCTGATCAGAACTTTATGTTTGAGCTTCCAATAGAGTAAATTGTTAGAGGCAAAGCGAATGATGAGAGTGGTGATTGCGGATGGTCAGGCTTTAGTGCGCAAAGGATTTGTCGCACTGTTGAATGGCCTATCGAATGTGCATGTGGTTGGCGAGGCGGCGACGGGTGAGCAGGCCATAGCCGTTACTCGAACGGAGCGTCCGGATATACTGCTGGTTGAAGTAGTGCTGCCAGGTATGGGTGGTCTGGAGGTCACCCAACGGGTGACGCAGCATGACAATAGCCCGGCTGTCATCGCCTTGACTGCGTGCTCGGAACCACCCTTTCCCGCGCAAATGCTCAAAGCCGGCGCGAGTGGTTATCTAACCAAAGGCGTTGAGTTGAACGAGTTAGAGCTGGCGCTGCGGCGAGTCTTTACTGGGCGGCGTTATGTATGCAATGACATTGCTCAAGACCTGGCCAGTTATGCCTACAACGAGCATATGGAGAATCCTTTTGCTGCGGTGTCCCATCGGGAAATGCAGATCACACTGATGGTCGTCGGGTGTCAGAAGGTCTCAGAAATATCGCTGAATCTGCATTTGTCGCCGAAAACGGTTAATAGTTACCGATACCGCATTTTTGACAAGTTGAATATTTCCAGTGACGTCGAGTTGGCACTCATGGCGGTACAGCACGGCATGGTGTCGCCACTCGCCAAAGGTCCACTAGCCGTAACCCGTGTAGCGCGGCCCACGAACCCGATAGTCAATGCCGGTTAGCAAGGCGCCCCAACCCGAGTCGTATGATCTGCGTGATCTCATGCACTGTGTACGGTGCCCGAGACTTGCCGCACATCATGCCGAAGTCCGCAGACGTTTCGCAGGCTATCATGCGCTGCCTGTTGGTGCTTGGGGACCAACGTCGGCGAGGATGTTGATCGTCGGTCTTGCGCCCGGATTACATGGGGCAACGCGAACCGGTCGTGCGTTCGTAGGTGACGCCAGTGGCGATTTTTTGTTTGCCTCACTCTTCAGGCAGGGTTTGGCGACCGCCTCCCAGCCTCAGGAAGCAAAATTGCTGAACGTCCGGATCACGAATGTAGTGAAGTGTTTACCCCCGGGCAATGCGCCGATCCGAGACGAGTTAGCCAACTGCTCGGGGTATCTCAGGCAGGAGGTAAACCTGTTTTGTCCTGCCAGGTCTCGCCGCCCAAGGGTGATTATTTGTTTGGGAGGGGTCGCGCATAAGGCGGTATGCCGGATGCTCGGAGAGCCATCGCGCGAGTTTGTGCATGGAGAGCAGTGGCGGGTTCGGCCGCGCTTAACGGTCCTGAGCAGTTATCACCCGAGTCGTCTAAATGTGAATACCAAGCGTTTGACGACGGGGATGTTAGATTCGGTTTTGCATCAAGCCGTAGGGTTGCTTGATGAGTGAGCAGATTCGAATAACCAACTCTGGCTCGCTAATAGCGCTAGCGCTATAGTGCAGGGCATGCCCGAATTAATTGCCAGTTCAGCCTTCGACGCGGAATCCTTCCTGAAACACCTAACTAAGAAGCCGGGTGTGTATCAGATGGTGGGTCCTGAGGGACAGATTCTTTATGTGGGTAAGGCGCGTAATTTAAAAAATCGAGTGACCAGTTATTTCCGAGCTTCGGGCTTGCAAACGAAAACTATGGCCATGGTGGCCAAGATAGCCCATATTGAGGTGACGGTTACGCAATCGGAAACGGAAGCGTTATTGCTCGAACAGAGTTTAATTAAACAAGAACGTCCGCCGTATAACATTGTCCTGCGGGATGATAAGTCCTATCCCTACATTTATCTGACAGGCGATAAAAGTTTTCCTCGATTGACTTTTCATCGAGGAGCCAAGAGCAAGAACGGGCGTTATTTCGGACCGTTTCCGTCGGCCTACGCGGTGAGAGATAGCCTTAATATTTTGCAGAAGTTATTCCGCTTACGTCACTGTGATGACAGCTATTTTAAGAACCGATCTCGGCCCTGTCTGCAATATCAGATCAGGCGCTGTAGCGCGCCTTGTGTGGGTCTAATTCAGAGTGATGATTACCTAGAAGACGTTGAGTTAGCGGTTCTGTTTTTGCAAGGGAAGAGCCAAACGGTTTTGGACACTTTCAAACTTAAAATGGAGGCGGCGGCTAAGGCTCAGGAGTATGAGCGAGCCGCTCATGTGCGCGACCAAATCACTCATCTGCGAAAAGTTCAGGAGAGTCAGTATGTGCATGGGGATAGTGGTGACGTTGACATATTTGCCCTCACCAGTCTAAGCGGTGCTCATTGCATTCAAATCATGTTTATTAGAAATGGACGTATGCTTGGGCAGCGATCGTTTTATCCCAAAAGTGACCTGGACCTAACGGCAGAACAAGTGCTGGAAGCTTTTTTGTCTCAGTATTACTTGGCAGGAAAACATCGCGATATTCCCAAGGTGGTCCTCGTATCGCATGCGGGAGAAGATCGCCAACTCCTGTCGAAAGCTTTGAGCGAGCAGAGCGGTCGACAGGTGCAACTTCTGAAAGACGTTCGTGGACAGCGGGCGCGTTGGTTGTCTTTGGCATTAGAAAATGCCCAGCTGAGCTTAAAAAGTTACCTCGCAGATCGACGAAACATGTTCGCCCGATTTGTCGATTTGCAGGAATCTCTGCAGCTCGAAACGATGCCGGAACGCCTGGAGTGTTTTGATATCAGCCACACGATGGGTGAAGCGACGGTGGCCAGTTGCGTGGTATTCGACACCACAGGCCCGCTAAAATCGGATTACAGACGATTTAATATTGAAGGCATTACGCCGGGTGATGATTATGCAGCGATGGAGCAAGCCTTAACGCGTCGTTATAAACGACTCAAAGCGGGCGAAGCGCCTTTGCCTGATATTCTGGTGATCGATGGCGGCCCCGGACAGTTAAGTAGAGCGGCGGATGTACTGGAGGCGCTGGATATGGGTGAGGTGCAGGTACTGGGTATTGCCAAAGGTCCGGATCGTCGAGCGGGCCTGGAACGCTTCTTCCTTGGAGCCCAGGAAGTCGGGATCGAGGGAACCTCGAGTGGCGCTCTGCTGTTGCAGCACATACGTGATGAAGCGCATCGATTTGCCATTACCGGACATCGCCAACGCCGACAAAAGAAGCGCCAGCAGTCTGAGCTAGAAACTCTGCCCGGTGTGGGTCCAAAACGGCGTAAGGCGCTTCTGAATCATTTTGGAGGCTTACGCGGAATTAAGGGCGCGAGCATCGAAGAACTAGCGAAGGTGCCGGGGATCAACCTTCGGCTCGCTGAGCAGATACACGATATTTTGCATCAGTAGCCGTTGAACCCCTAAGCACACGGCGCATAATGGGCGTTATGAATTTACCTAATATCATCACGCTGGCTCGTATCTTTCTTATCCCTGTTTTTGTTCTCATTTATCTGGTGCCCGGCGAGTGGACGTATGTGTTATCTGCAGTTTTTTTTGGCTTAGCGGCATTCACAGATTGGTTGGATGGGTATTTAGCCCGCCGACTGAATCAAACCACACCTTTTGGTGCATTTTTGGATCCCGTTGCGGACAAACTGATTGTGGTCAGCGCATTAGTGTTGTTAATTGCCCATCACAATAACTTGTGGCTAACGTTGCCTGCTCTCATTATTGTCGGCCGCGAGATCGTCATCAGTGCCCTGCGTGAGTGGATGGCAGAAATGAACACTTCGGGTGCCGTGGCTGTGAGTTTATTGGGGAAAGTGAAAACAACTGTACAGATGATAGCCATCTTTATGCTATTGGCTTACCCAGCCGACCTGGAGTCTATATGGGTCATCGGCGGATACGTGTTGCTCTATGTCGCAGCCTTTATGACCTTGTGGTCCATGACCATCTACCTCACGGCCGCATGGCCAACGTTGATGGCTGGGCTTAACGGAGCGGTACCCTCGCGTAGGGATTGATGCGACGCAAAAAATGGAGGCTGGGGTCGGAATCGAACCGGCGTACACGGAGTTGCAGTCCGCTGCATAACCACTCTGCCACCCAGCCTCGAGAGGGCGCATTCTAACGGTAAACGCGTCCAATTGGGATAGTCCCGTGGCGTATTTCGTCATTTTGCCCTCGATGGGCGTAACCTCGATCTTGTTCTGGACCAGTCAGGCTAGCTAGGGTTTGATTAAGCCGGGTGAAGGAGCGTGCATCCTGGAGCAATATCGATTTCGTGTGCCCCGTAGTGTTAGCGCTGCACGAGTTGTTGCCGGTTTATCCACTGATTAAGTTCGGTTGCACCGGTGCAAATTGCGGTGGCCATGACTTCTTGTTCTGCTTTAATTTCAAGTTGTTGCTGGTACCAAGAACATTCTGCCTGCAACCAGTCTAGGGTTGAGCGTTGACATCGCAAACGCTCGCCAGCGGACACTTTGCGACAGACGCGCTCCGGTAGTATGCGGTGTTGCTGCCAGTCCAAGCCAATCTTAACGCCGTTGTGGTGGAAACCAATGGTGTAAACCATGCCCGGGTCTTCAGGTAACCTCGGCGTGATACTTTCGGACAAACCCAGCGTGAGAGACATCAATAACATTAATATTTTCATGCCTGAACGTTACGAGGAAGTTGAGCCCTTGACTGTGACGCGGGTTACAAATTCCGGACCGTTCATGTCCTGTGGACAGTGAACACACCCTCATACCCAGGCCAGGCTGACAGCAATCCCCACCATCAGGATGCCCGCTACTCGGTTGATGAATCGAGCGCCTCCTGCGCTCCCGAGGACTCGACTGAGTAACCTGCCGAAGAAGCAGTACAGCATCAAACTGATGAACTCCATCAGCAGCACGATTGCGATCAGGGTCATGACTTGCTGCGACAGGGGTTGTGTCTCGACAATGAAAGGCGGCAGTAGGGCGATGGTAAACGCCCAGCCCTTAGGGTTTGCTATGGCGGTCACGAACCCCTGACTCATCAGGCCAACAGATACAGTCTCAGTAGCCGCGGTCTCTGCCAGGGGGGCCTGGTTGGGTGTGCGCCAGAATTGAAGCCCTAGATAAAGTAAATAAAGCGCACCAAGACCTTTCACCAGGGTCAGTATTTTGGGTTCCGTCAGCAACGCTGCGGCGACACCGAGCAATGCGGTTAGAGCCACAGTGCCCACGCCGAGTAACTCTCCGGCGACCATCCAAAGGGTTTTGCGTATGCCCAGGCTTGCGGACAGTGTCATTGCGAGGGTCATGCACATGCCTGGCATAACGGCAACGGTAAACCAGGTGACGGCGAGTACCACGGTGAAGTGAGACTGGGAAGTGAAATCGCTCAAATTATTCTCGTATCACGGTTTGTATAATTTCTGTTCGTTTACGAATGCTGTTCCTTGGGACGCTCACGGTAGCCGATGAACGCCAGCCAAGCGGCGGTGAGAGCTAAACCGCTTACTTCCCGAAACTCCTCGACGCCAGTTTTATGCATCTTGAATGACTCGATCGCAGCAAGCCAGTCAAGGCTTTCGATAGACCACCCGATGTGGGTTGCGTAGGCCAGCAAAATACTGGCGATGGTGTAGTAGGTGCCGGACGTTAACTTAGACCATAAACTCAGCAGCGTTGCTGTAGCTGCAGATAGATAGATCACGATCCAGATTGCGCTGTCTGGATCGTTCAGTTGGAAGTAAGCGCAGAGCACCAGTAGAGCGAACATCATGAATGTTAGAACCTTCATGTGATTAACTCACAAAGCGGCACAGTGTGTCTCTAGGATGCATGAGTTAATCAGGGTCTCCGTGTGGTGTTCGACCGCATACTAGCAGTCCATTATCTACGGGCACTGTTTACCGGGTGTATCTCAGTAACCGAAGAAGCTCTGGTATGAGCGGCGCCAAAGCCATTTTCGCAAGTGGTCAAGCACTATCTCTGTTTTGGTCTATGTAATTTCCCTTATACGATTTCTTTGTTTCACTGGGTAGGATTTCGCATCACGTTTTGCTTGGTCAAAAACCATCAATTCTTTAGCTTACGAATTCGGTCAAGGAGATTCAGTGCACTCTGCCCACAATTACGATTCAGCGCGTTCAAAGCACATGTTTCGAGCGCGACTTGCACACTTCTCCACTATGATAGAAGAAACTCAACCAGAACAACTGACCGGTGAGCAGTGGTCGAAGCTGATCGGTGAACTGACGGCGAGTCTATATTACGATCTCCACCCCCAAAGTGCGGCTGAAGTTTCTCAGATTCAGTATGCATCTCCTGCATCTGAACAATCGCAAATTTCTCGTGTGAGCAGATAGTTTGGACATTGACTCGTTTTCTGCGTGCGGCCCGAGTTCGTTTGTGCCGTGCGTTGCCCACATCTCGCGGACATCTCATTTACTGAATTGCGCGCTTGCCTTTTCGTGATTGCAGTGTGGTGCTGTGATCTTGATTGGTGATAGCATTATCGACGGCAGTACATGCGATCTGGTGGTCGCCGCGGCCTTCAAAGCCGTTGAAGTGCGAATACGTGCTTGGTGAGTTCGATTCTTACTGCTGCCGCCATGCTCACAGCAGTTGCCTTTTTGATATTCGCTCGCTTTTGATTAGCTTGGCCAGAGTTGTGACTTCGCTCAGCACCAAGGCTTGCCACGATAAGCCCTATGCCTCAGCCCGAGCGGCGCAAGTAATAGTGGCGGAGCGAACACAACTCATCAGGCATCAGCGGCTTAAAGCATGAGCCGCTTACCCAGCCCAGTTCAGCGGTTGATTCTTGATGTGGCTCAGCTATCGCCTGGGATTTTTTTGAGATTTGCTGGCGTGTTGATCAGTCAGTCATCCTCTACAAGCCTGCCTTGATCATCGCGAATCTCAGGTCCATTCACGCGGGCTCGGCTATCACCGAAGGGTGCATCCCTGTCATTGAGCGCCGCACGTAGACCTTCCGTGGCGATCTGCTGGAAGACATCTCTTGCAGCTTTTGTCGTGTGCGCTCGGGCATCGTTTTCTGCTGCGAGGCGCTGAAGGGTCTGAGCCCCCATCAACTCCATACCGACATTGATGATTCGTTTGTTGGTGGACAGCATTTCCGGATCTATCCAGCTCATACGGTCAGCAAGACTTTCTACTTCCTGTTCGAGGTACTCCTGCGGCACTGACTTCAGCACGAGTCCAATTTGCGCGGCATCTTTACCGGAGAGGGTGTCACCGGTCAGAAGCAGGCGTTTAGTCCACTGTGGACCAATGTGATAGAGCCACATTTGATTGGGCGCCGCCCCCATGTTGCGAAGTGCAGAATATCCGATACTCGCTTCGTCGGCGCAGATCAAAATATCGCAATATAAAGCCAGATCGGTCCCGCCCGCATAACAATGGCCGTGAATCTGGGCGATGGTGGGTTTGTGCATCTCAGTCAATGTGCGCAAGCTGCGTTGAAAGCGTTCTATCCCCCACGCGTCGTCGTCCAGACTTGAACGTCTTCGTCGGTTTACACCATCGTCGTTGCGCGGTCGACTGGCCGTCAAGTCATAGCCCGCACAAAAAGAGCTGCCGGCACCTTTCAAAATGACGCAGTGGACTGACGTGTCATCATCAGCCTCCCACAGTGCATCTCGCAATTCCTCCACCAACTCGATGCTTAGTGCGTTGCGTTTTTCGGGTCGATTTAGCGTGATTCGCGCTCTACCATTCTCGACCTGATAATCGATATGCTCAAATGATGTGGACATGTGTTCTCCTGTTGAGGGTTGGCTGATCGTTGATGTGTGGCAGATTGGGCTCTCGAAGCGTATCGGCACGTGGTGTGGGGAGCGTCTAAAAGGCGGCTCATAAAATTAATGGACGCACACTTAACATGCTAGCACGCAGGTTCAGGACGATAAACATTCATCGAGACTAGTTTAAACAAGGGACCGTGCCCATAAATGGACGTAGACTTTCGCGTTTGATAGGAGCGAACCAAGCATTATCGTAGTGCTCCTTTTGATCGAGGAATTAAATTTTAGAGAGAGCACTTTAAAAGTCTGGCCTGCGCTGAATCTATCCACCTAAAATTTGGCGAACAAGCGCCAATGGGTTGAGGGTGTCTTAGCATTGCTCGTGATGGCTCAAGCGGACCTCAATCCATCTACGATGTTAATGCACGCGCGGTACTGTGAATCAATCTGTGCGATTGATGTTTTTAGAGGAATAACGCCATCATTGGGAAACTGTCGGATCTCCTCCCTGCTAACTTTCCGTAACGTCGAGGCGTCGGGTTTGCTCGTAATTCTGTAGCGCTAGAATGAATCTTTGAGCACGACGCGTTCGTTTCCCTGTCTGCGAGTAAAGCCACGGCTATCGAAATATTCCAGAATCTCAATTGCGACGTTTCGACCGATGCCGGTTTGGTCGCGAAACGTTTTCACGCTGAAGGGACCGTCGCTGGCCATGTTTTTGACCACGGCGGCCAGCTGATTAAGCTGTTTGGGCAGGTAGTAGCGGTGGGTTGCGACGGGTGTAACCAATCGACGTTTGGTCAATTCCTTTAAATCTGATT
>Ga0181559_10003593_pt1 | contig 15185 bp, 11 predicted proteins | sample 011ome_21_FD_133752 | JGI IMG/M metagenome (GOLD analysis project Ga0181559, IMG submission 133752) | Coastal salt marsh microbial communities from the Groves Creek Marsh, Skidaway Island, Georgia - 011508AT metaG (megahit assembly) | ecosystem: Environmental > Aquatic > Marine > Intertidal...
ATGCAAGAGTGCGTGGCGCGGTGGGGCACCAAGCTGGGGCCCGTGACACAAGGCTTTTGCACGCCGGGCGATTTGGCCAATTGGGCCCAGCGCAGCGGCGCTGCGCAAATTGTCACCCCCTATGCCCCCACTGGCCCCGTGGCCAGTTTTCTGGCCGCACTCAGCGCGCGCAGCAGCTTGCCGGTTTTCCAGCTGCGCCGGGGCTTTGACAGCCGCGCGTGGCCCCATGCCACGCATGGGTTTTTTCGCTTCCGCGAGGCCATTCCAAACCTGCTGGCCGCGGCCCAAATTCCGCACCACTAGGCCACCTGCACCAGTTCAAGATTTCTTGCCAAATCTGCGCCGTCACCCTATACGCGCCCCCATGCTGGATCATACGCCCAACCGCCCCGATTTGCCGCGCGAGATTGCCCGCCGCCGCACCTTTGCCATTATCTCGCACCCCGATGCGGGCAAAACCACGCTGACGGAAAAATTTCTGCTCTACGGGGGTGCCATCCAGATGGCTGGCCAAGTGCGCGCCAAGGGCGAGGCACGGCGCACCCGCTCGGATTTCATGAAGATGGAGCAAGACCGCGGCATTTCGGTTTCCGCCTCGGCCATGTCGTTTGATTTCAAAGAGTTCCGCTTTAATCTGGTCGATACGCCCGGCCACTCGGACTTTTCCGAAGACACCTACCGCACGCTAACCGCGGTGGATGCGGCGGTTATGGTCATTGACGGCGCGAAAGGCGTGGAAAGCCAAACGCAAAAGCTGTTCGAGGTCTGCCGCATGCGCGACCTGCCCATCATGACCTTTTGCAACAAAATGGACCGCGAAGCGCGCGATACATTCGAGATTATCGATGAAATCCAAGAAATGCTGGCCATCCATGTCACGCCCGCCAGCTGGCCCATTGGGCAGGGGCGCGAATTCTTGGGCTGCTATGATATTTTGCGCGACCGTCTGGAACTGATGGACCGGGCGGACCGCAACAAAGTGGCGCAATCGATCGCGATCGAGGGGATAGACGACCCCAAAATCGCCGAATACGTGCCTGCGGATCTGCTGGAAAAGCTGCGCGAAGATCTGGAAATGGCCCGCGAATTATTGCCCAAACTTGACCCGCAGGCGGTGCTAGAGGGGCATATGACCCCAATTTGGTTTGGCTCGGCGATCAATTCCTTTGGCGTCAAAGAGCTGATGGATGGCATCGGCACCTATGGCCCCGAACCCCAGCCACAATCGGCCCAGCCCCGCCAGATTGCCCCCGATGAAAGCAAGGTTTCCGGCTTTGTTTTCAAGGTGCAGGCCAATATGGACCCAAAACACCGCGACCGTGTGGCCTTTGTGCGCATGGCATCGGGCCATTTCACCCGCGGCATGAAACTGACCCATGTGCGCAGCAAAAAACCCATGGCCATCACCAACCCGGTCATGTTTTTGGCCGCAGATCGGGAACTGGCCGAAGAGGCATGGGCAGGCGATATTATCGGCATTCCCAACCACGGCCAGCTGCGCATCGGCGACACCCTGACCGAGGGCGAGGCGCTGCGCGTCAGCGGTATTCCCTCGTTTGCGCCAGAGCTGCTGCAAGGCATTCGCGCGGGCGACCCGATGAAAGCCAAGCATCTTGAAAAAGCGTTGATGCAATTTGCCGAAGAGGGCGCCGCAAAGGTGTTCAAGCCGATGATCGGCTCGGGCTTTATTGTGGGGGTTGTGGGGGCGCTGCAATTCGAGGTGCTGGCCAGCCGGATCGAGCTGGAATATGGCCTGCCCGTGCGCTTTGAGACCTCGCAATTCACCTCGGCACGCTGGGCCAGCGGGCCCCGCGACGCGTTGGACAAATTCATCAACACCAACAAACAGCACATCAGCCACGATCACGACGGCGATGTGGTGTATTTGACCCGCCTGCAGTGGGATATCGACCGGATCGAACGCGACTACCCCGATATCACCCTGTCGGCCACAAAGGAAATGATGGCCTAATTCTGCCACAGGGGCGCTGCGAGGCATCTTGCCAGCGCCGCGCCCCTGCGGCATGTTTGGGGCATGAGTAACCAGTTTGGCCCAACCTATCCGGGGGGCTTTTCCGCAATCGTGGACCAAATGGAAACCCGGCTTGATCCGTTGGATTATGCTGAGGGCGAAGGTTTGGCGCCACTTTCGTGCGATCTTGAGGCGCTGCAACACCAGCTGATCGATGCCAATGGCGCGGATATCCCCCGCTCGAAAAGCGGCTATGCGCGCAAGTTTCGGGAATTGGCCGGCGAATTTCACGGCCAGCCCGCGCTGTTGCACCTGCATGGCTTGCTTATTGCGCATCTGCGCCGCCGCAGCCAGCCCGCCCACACAGCCGCCCTGTTTTTGCGCCTTTGGGCCGAACAGGCGCCGTTCCTGCTGGCCCATCTGGATTGCCGCTGGCAGGTTTCGGCCATCACTACATTCGGCGAGCACGGCGACAGCGCCCTACAGCGGCAGCTGGGCCAATCGTTAAGCGTGCTTTTTGCCACGATGAAACTATACGAAACCGAGCGGCTTTATTCCGGCCTGCGCCCTGAACAGCCCTTTGCTTTTGGCAAAAAATCAGCGCGCCATTTGCCCATGGGAATGGATGCCTACGCGCTGAAAGGCGGCGGTTTGGATGTGAACCTGCTGGGGAAGCTATGGCAGCAAGCCCACCAAGATCAGGTCATCGCCCCCTTGGCGCAATTGCTGCTTGAACAGCTTATCAACGACCCGGGCGGGGTTTTTCGCCGTCTGCGCATGATGCGCGCCGAACGCAAAACCCACCCCCCAACCACGCCAGCCCCCGCGCCTGCACAGGCGCAAACGCACCCCGCCACGCCCCGCTGGGGCACGGTAAGCTTGGCCAAAGGCAGCTTGGCCCAGATCGCCGCGTTTGCCGCCTATCATCTGGATCAGGGGGCCCACGCCGTGCATCTGTATCTTGATGCCCCCAGCCCCGATCTGGCGCAGTTTCTGGCCAAAAACCCCAATGTCCGTGTCACCGCCTGCACGCCCGAATGGTGGGCAACCCAGAAAAAACCCCGCCACCGCACCCATCAATTGCGCCAATCATGGGTGGCCACGCATTGCTATCACAACGCCCACCTAGACTGGCTGGCCCATATCGATATCGACGAATTTCTGCTGCCCACCGATGATATCGCCCATAGCTTGGCCGAAATCCCCCCAGCACCCAAGCCCTGCGCCTGCCCCCGGTCGAGCAATTGGCCGGCCCCGCCCCCGAACAGTTCAAACTAACCCCCAAAATGGCGGGCCAGCCCAGCGGTGTGTTGCATGACATCTACCCCACCTATGGACCACATCTTAGGGGGGGGGGGTTATCAGCCATACCTAGGGCAAGGTTTTCATGCGCACAGGCGTGACAGGGCTGCGTATGGGCATTCACATCTGCAAGAAAAATGGCGCCGAGATCGCCGCCCAGCAACTGCCCGGTTTGCTGCTTGGCCACGCCCATGCCCCGAGCTGGGAAAAATTTATGCACGCCTTCGCCTTTCGCCGCGCCCATGGCAGCTATCGTGTGCGCCCCGGCACCGCCTTTCAGCCCGGGCATTTATTGGGCTTTTTGCTTGAAAGCGAAGGGCCAGAAGCGCTGCGCGATTTTTTCACCGAGGTCTGCACCGCCACCCCAGAACTTACCGCCGCATTGGCCGCGCATCATATGCTGGTGCGGCGGCCCCTGAACCTAGACAGCGCCATCGCCCGCCATTTTGGCCCCCTACCGGCCAAGGCATGGCAGGCCCCCGAATGAGCGGCGCCACCAAATGGGGCCTTGTGGCCACGATAAAGGCGCCCCCAGCGCAGGTTTTGGCCTTTGCCGCCCATCATTTGGCCTTGGGGGCGCACCGGCTGTTTGTGTATCTCGACGACGAAAACCAAGCCGCATTTGATGCGCTTTCCGCCCATCCCAAATGCCGCCCCGTGCTGACAAATGCGCCCTATTGGGAAAAGCTGGGCATGAAACGGCGCGTCAAACACCAAGCGCGCCAAACCGAAAACGCCCGCCATGCCTATGGCCGTGCGGCAGGCCAAATGGCGTGGCTGGCCCATATCGATGTGGATGAATTCCTATCCCCCCTGCCCAGTGCCGCCCCCATTGGCCAACAATTGGCCGCGCTGCCGCCGGGCTGCTTATCGGCGCGCATGCGCCCGGCCGAGGCCTTGGCGCCCCTCACACCCCAGCCCGTGACCCATTTCAAAATGCTCCACCGCGAACGCGCCACGCGCGATCGATATGCCTGCGCGCTGTGGCCCGATTATGGCGCGCATCTGAACGGTGGTTTTCTAAGCCATGTGGCAGGCAAGCTGTTTTACCGCACCGGGGTGGCGGGGCTACGCGTGCAAATCCACAACATTTTTGTGCAAGATCAGATGAACCCCGCCGAAGCCCCCCTGCCCGACACGCTGCTGCTGCATTGCCACGCCCCCAGTTGGCAGGCGTTTTTGCACCATTTCGCCTATCGCCACGCCAAAGGCTCGTATCGCGACGAGCTGCGCCCCGGCCAGCAAGACGGCCTGACCCTGCACCAGCTGTTTGCCTACCTTCTCGACACCGGGGGCGAGGCCGCATTACAACGGTTTTACGCCACGGTCTGCACCGCAACCCCCACCCTGTTGCACGGCCTGCAAAAGCACGGCTTGCTCTATAGCTGCCAGATGGATCTGGCACAAAAGCTGCGCCAACACTTTCCCAACGCCAGCCATTTGGCAGACATGGTGCAATAATGCCCAGACTGCGCCCCATATCCGCGCTTGGATTGACCGCGCGGGCAGTTTGCGCTATGTGCGCAGCCAAGGGATGCTACGCGGATCACGCGGGGCCAAACGGGCCTGTCCCCCCAGCTGCTACGGGCCACGACGTGTCCGTAAACAACGGAACCACATGACCAAGTTTTCCGACCTCAATCTTGACCCGAAAGTTTTAAAAGCCATCGCAGAAGCGGGCTATGAAACCCCCACCCCCATTCAAGCCGGCGCAATACCGCCCGCCCTTATGGGACGCGATGTTTTGGGCATTGCCCAAACCGGAACCGGCAAAACCGCCAGTTTTACATTGCCCATGATCACCATGTTGGCCAAGGGCCGCGCCCGTGCCCGCATGCCGCGCAGCTTGGTTTTGTGCCCGACCCGCGAATTGGCGGCACAGGTGGCCGAAAATTTCGACACCTACACAAAACACCTGAAACTGACCAAAGCGCTGTTGATCGGCGGCGTCAGCTTCAAAGAGCAAGACCAGCTGATCGACCGTGGCGTTGACGTGCTGATCGCCACACCCGGGCGCCTGCTGGACCATTTCGAGCGTGGCAAGCTGCTGCTGACCGGCGTGCAGATCATGGTTGTGGACGAGGCCGACCGCATGCTGGATATGGGTTTTATCCCCGATATCGAGCGGATCTTTAACCTAACGCCCTTTACCCGCCAGACGCTCTTTTTCTCGGCCACCATGGCGCCCGAGATTGAACGCATCACCAACACGTTCCTTTCGGCGCCCGAACGTATCGAAGTGGCGCGCCAAGCCACCGCCTCGGAAAATATCACCCAAGGCGTGGTCATGTTCAAACCCAGCCGCCGCGACCGTGAGGCCAGCGAAAAACGCGCCCTGCTGCGCGCGCTGATCGAAAGCGAGGGTGCGGCCTGCAAAAACGCCATCATCTTTTGCAACCGCAAAACCGATGTCGATATTTGCGCGAAATCGCTGAAGAAATATGGCTACGATGCCGCCCCCATCCATGGCGATCTGGATCAAAGCCAGCGGATGAAAACGCTGGACCAATTCCGCGATGGCAGCTTGCGGTTCTTGTGCGCCTCGGATGTGGCAGCGCGCGGCCTTGATATTCCCAATGTCAGCCACGTGTTCAACTTCGACGTGCCCAGCCATGCCGAAGATTACGTGCACCGCATCGGGCGCACCGGGCGGGCCGGGCGCAAAGGCACGGCCTTTATGATCAGCGCACCGCGCGACGAAAAGAATTTCGCCGCCATCGAAGCGCTGGTGCAAACGCAAATTCCCCGCATCGCAATCCCCGGCGCCCAGCCAGAACCTGCTGCCGCCCAAGACGCAGATGCCAACCAGCCAGACAGCCCGCGCGAGGCGCGCAAACCCCGCAGCCGGGGTGGGCGTGGGCGCAACCGCGACGAGGCGGCAAAGCCACAGGTGCAAGACACCGCACCCCCCGCAATGGCACAGGCCCCTGCACAGCCCCAGCCCGACCCTGAAGCCGAGGCAAAACCACACCCCCGCCATTCCGAACGTGGCCACGCAGACAAAAACAACCGTGGCCGCGACCGTGGCGAACGCAGCGACCGTGGCGAACGCAATGACCGGGGCCGGCGTGACGATCACAAAATCGTCGGCATGGGCGATCATCTGCCGGGCTTTATTGCGCTCAGCTTTGACCAGCGCCGCACCGGGTAATCCCGTAAGACACTAGAAAAAAACAAAAAGCCCCGCATCACGCGGGGCTTTTTGCGATTTATCCATATCTGGATCGCTTAGGACAGGCGGCTGATCACCACGGTTACCTCGGGCTTTTTGCCAATCTCATCTTGGGTCGATTGCCGCGTGATCTTTTTCAAACCATCTTCCAGCTTGTCATCATCTGCCAGCACCTTGGCACCCGCCCGGCGCATGTATTGATCAAGATCTTCTTCTAGCACATCTACCAACGGCGCTTTTGATCGCCCAGTTTCTGCCAGCCCGCGAATCTCGCACCATGGTTCGCCCAAGGGTTCGTTGTCTTCGTCCAAGATCACCGACACCATGATATGCCCGTTCAGCGCCATGCGCAGACGGTCACGCACAATGCCATCCAGCGCCCCCACCTGCACCGATCCATCCAGATAGGTGCGCCCGGTTTCCACATAGCCTGCCACACTGGGGGCATTGCCAGACAGGTTCACAATCATCCCGTTCACCGCCAAAATCGATTGGCAGCCATTCTCGGCCGCCAGCCGGGTGTGGGCGCGCAAATGGCGATGTTCGCCATGCATGGGCACCACGGTTTGCGGCTTCATCAGCTTGTGCATCTGGTCCAGATCGGGGCGGTTGGCATGGCCTGAAACATGGTAGCGCCCGCTGTTGTCATCCACCACATCCACGCCCATTTCCGACAATTGGTTCATAATGCGGATCACACCGCGTTCGTTACCCGGAATGGTTTTCGAGGAAAACAGAAACAAATCGCCGTCTTTCAGGCTGACACCTTGGTATTTGCCATTGGCCAGCTGCGCACTGGCGGCACGGCGTTCGCCTTGGCTGCCCGTGACCAGCAGCATCACGTTTTCCCGCGGCAAGTGGCCCACATCTTCGGGCGAAATCACGCTTGGGAAATCTTTCAACACGCCTGTGGCCACAGCCGCCTCGATCATGCGGCGCATCGCGCGCCCCATCAAGCAAACCGAACGCCCGGCGCGCTGGCCCGCCTCGGCCAAGGTTTTCAGGCGTGCCACGTTGCTGGCAAATGTTGTGGCCACCACCATGCCGCGCGCATCTGCGATCAGGGTTTCGATATCGCCGCCAATGCTTGATTCCGAGCGCCCCGGCTCGGGCGAGAATACATTGGTCGAATCGCACACCAGCGCCTTTACGCCATGCGCCGCCACCGCGCCCCACAGCTCGGGGTCCCACGCCTCGCCCACGATGGGCGCGCGATCAAGTTTGAAGTCGCCCGTATGCACGATGCGCCCATCGGGGCTGTCGATCACAAGGCCGCTGGATTCGGGGATCGAATGGCTAATGGGCAAAAAACCCACCGTAAACGGCCCAGCTTTTACCGTTTCGGGCCATGCCGACACGGTTTTCACCACCTTGTCCGAAAACCCGTATTCGCCCAGCTTTTGACGCGCCAAATGCGCGGTAAAGGCGCGGGCATATACCGTAGGGGCGCCCAGACGTTCGAACAAATGGCCCACTGCGCCCAAATGGTCTTCGTGGGCATGGGTGATAAACACCGCTTCGATTTGCGTCTTTCGCGCCTCTAGCCATGCAACATCGGGCAGGATCAAATCCACCCCCGGTGTGCCGTCCATATCGGGAAACGTCACCCCCAGATCCACCACGATCAGACGCTCCTGATCTTGTGGGCCATAGCCGTAGACGTAACAATTCATCCCGATTTCACCGGCACCGCCGAGAGGAAGATAGATCAAGCGCGCGCTGCTCATTGCTGTGCGTGTTCCTTATTATAGTTATGAATAACGGTCAGCCCATGCATGGTCAGATCGTCTTCGATTGTGTCAAACAGGCTTTGTGCCTGCGCGAAAAGCGGCGCCAAACCGCCTGTGCCGATCACTTTCATCGGCTTGCCATATTCAGCCTTGATACGCGAGGTAATACCTTCGATTAGGCCGATATACCCCCAAAAAACCCCAGATTGAATGCAAGCCACGGTATTTGTGCCAATAATCCGCTCGGGCTGGCTGATATCTACATGTGGCAGGGCCGCAGCCCCCATATGCATCGCCTCTAGGCTTAGGTTCACGCCCGGGGCAATCACCCCCCCCACATAGGCGCCATCGGCGGCAACCACGTCGAAATTGGTGGCCGTGCCAAAATCCACCACAACCACATTGCCGCCATGGCGGTCAAACGCGCCCGCCGCGTTGGCCAGCCGGTCGGGGCCCACTTGGGTGCCCGGGTCTACCCGCGGGATATGGGGCAGCAGGCATTCCGGCTTGCCCACCACCAGGGGGCGGCAATTGAAAAACCTGTCGGCAAATACCCGCAGGTTCCACACCACGCGCGGTACTGTCGATGCGATCACCACATCGGTGATATCGGCATCGATCCCGTAATGCTGCACCAATGTGGTGAACCACGTAAAATAGGCATCCGCCGTGCGCCCATGATGGGTAGAGGTGCGCAGCGTGCACAGCCATTTTTCCCCATCCCAAATGGAAAACACCGTGTTGGTGTTGCCACAATCAATTGCCAGAAGCATTGTCAGCCCCCTTCCCAGAAAACATCGGCCGCAGCGATGGCCTGCCGCCCTTGTGCCGCGTGAAGAACCAAGTTTCCAGTGTCGTCTATGGTTTCAAAAGTGCCTGTGAAACTATCGCGCATGGTGCGGGCGGTGATCACATCGCCCAACCGTGCCGCACGTTGCAGCCATGCCATGCGTATGGGCGCAAAGCCTGCCTGCTGAAATTGCCGGTCTAACGCGGCAAAATGCTGTGCCAATGTGGTCAAAAACGCCTCGGCGGGTATCAGCAGGCCAGTTTGCGCCGCCAAAGCCACCGGGCGCAGCGCCCCGCCTTCTAGCTGTTCACCCTCGGGGGCATGGGCCAAATTTACCCCAATGCCAATAACCAAGGTCAGCCCATCGCGCGCACTGCCGGTGCTTTCCAGCAAAATGCCCGCCAATTTGCCGCCATCCAACAGCACGTCATTTGGCCATTTCAGCGAAAACCGCGATGGCTCGCACGTCAGCGCGCTGCAGGCCTCGCACAGCGCAAGCGAGGCAACAAAAGAATAAAGCGCCGCATGTTCAGGCCCACCGGCGGGGCGCAGCACAAGGCTGGCGGCGAAATTTCCCACAGGGTCAGCCCAAGCGCGGCCACGGCGGCCGCGGCCACGGGTCTGGCGATGGGCAAACACCCATGTCGGCCCTGCCATTTCCGGCGCGCGGCGCAGGCCTTCGGCATTGGTGCTGTCGATCTCGGGCAATATCACGCGTGCATACTGTTCAGGCCAACCCATCACGCCCCCCACCCGCAAACGCATGCGGCACCCAATACGGGAGCCGCAAAAGCCGTTTGCCGATATGTGCCTTAGTTGACAAGCGTCGCAGCGGCCGCAGCGGCCACGCTTTCTAGGCCAAACATATTGACCACGCCCACCACCATAACCAAGGCAGAGCCCATCAAGCACACCCAAAGCACGGGCGCGCGCGCGGTTTGCAAGGTTTCACCTTCGGCGCCGAAATACATAAAGAACACGATCCGCAGATAGTAAAAGGCACCAATAGCCGATGCCACGGCCGAGGCCACAACCAGCCACACCATATCCACCTCTAGCGCGGCTTGCCACACGCCCAGCTTGGCAAAAAAGCCCAGCATAGGTGGCACACCGGCCAAGCTGAACAGCAGCACCAGCAGCGCCAGCGCGCGCGCGGGTTCGCGTTTGGCATATAGGTTCAGCGCGGAAATATCGGTCACCGGTTGGCCATCTTTTTCCATCGCCAGAATGAACGCAAAAGTGCCGATATTCATGGTGACGTAAATGGCCATATAGGTCAGCATCGATTGCACGCCCAGGGCGGTGCCTGCGGCCAAACCAATCATCGCGTAGCCCATATGCGCAATCGAGGAAAACGCCATCAGGCGCTTGATATTGGTTTGCCCAATGGCCGCCACGGCGCCCAAAAACATCGACAATACCGACAGCATCGCAATGATCTGGCCCCAGTCATGGCTGACACCGCCAAAGGCATCGTGCAGCACACGGGCAAAAAGCCCCATGGCCGCCACTTTCGGCGCGGTGGCAAAAAACGCGGTCACTGGGGTTGGGGCGCCCTCGTACACATCGGGTGTCCACATATGAAAGGGAACAGCGGAAATTTTAAACGCCAAGCCCGCCACCATGAACGACAGGCCAAACAGCAGGCCCAGCGGGGTGTAGCCCTCGCCGGCGTCGGCGATGATGCCGCTAAACAGCGTGGTGCCGGCAAAACCATAAACCAGCGAGGCGCCATACAGCAGCAAGCCAGATGACAGCGCGCCCAGCACGAAATATTTCAAACCGGCTTCGGTAGATTTCACGCTGTCGCGGCGGAAAGCGGCAATGACATACAGCGCCAGCGATTGCAGCTCTAACCCCATGTAAAGCGCAATCAGATCGCCAGCAGAGACCATCACCATCATACCCACCGTGGCCAAGGCCACCAGCACCGGGTATTCAAAGCGCGCCAGCCCGCGACGGGCCATGTAATCTTGGCTCATCACCAGCACCACGGCGCCGCTTAGCAAGATGGTCACCTTGGCGAAACGGGCAAAGCCATCGTCGTGGAACATGCCGCCAAAGGCCACATTGGTGCCCTGCCCCGACAGCGCGATCCACATCGCCACCAGCGCCATCACAGCAGCGGTCAGCCATGTCAGCGCGCCGCTCAACCGGTCTTTACCGGTATAGACCGCCCCCAAAAGCGCCAGCATCGCATACACGCTGATGACGATCTCTGGCAAAATGACATTCAGATCAGCCTGGATCATTGTCTTCGGCTCCTTAGTGGGATGCGGCCACTTGGGTGGCGGCGCGTGCGCCCTCGCCCAAAGCCGTTTCATAATTCTGGATCAGCGCCTCGACCGAGGGGCCAATGATATCGGTAACCAAGCTGGGATAGACACCCAGCAGCAGGGTCATCACCACCAATGGCGCAAAGATGGCGCGCTCGCGGCGGGTCATGTCTGTGATGGCTTTCAGGCTTTCCTTGATCAGATCGCCCATCACCACACGGCGATAGAGCCACAGCGCATAAGCGGCCGACAAAATCACGCCCGATGAGGCCACGGCCGCCACCCAGGTATTGACCTGGAAGATGCCCATCAATGTCAGGAATTCACCCACAAACCCCGAGGTGCCCGGCAAGCCCACATTCGCCATGGTGAAGAACATGAAGATCAGCGCATAGGCAGGCATGCGGTTGACCAAGCCACCATAGGCATCAATCTCGCGAGTGTGCATGCGGTCGTAGATGACGCCCACGCACAAAAACAGCGCCCCCGAGATAAAGCCGTGGCTCAGCATCTGAAAGATCGCGCCATCAATGCCTTGTTGGTTGGCGGCAAAAATGCCCATCGTCACATAGCCCATATGCGCCACCGACGAATAGGCGATCAGCTTTTTCATGTCTTCTTGCACCAGCGCCACCAGCGAGGTGTAGACAATCGCAATCGCCGACATCCACAACACCAGCGGCGTCATCACCTCGGCGCCGATGGGGAACATCGGCAGCGAAAAGCGCAAAAACCCGTAGCCACCCATTTTCAGCAAAATAGCCGCCAGCACGACCGACCCCGCGGTGGGGGCCTGAACGTGGGCATCTGGCAACCATGTATGCACCGGCCACATCGGCATTTTCACAGCGAAACTGGCGAAGAAGGCCAAAAACAGCAGGGTTTGCATACCGCCCACAACATGCACGCCCAAGACGCTGATGTCGCCACTGGCAAAGCTATGCGTCATCAGCGCCACATCGCCCCCACATGCGGCAATGCAGGTGGTGCCCGCATCGGCAAACATCGCCACCATGGCCACCAGCATCAAAACCGAGCCAAGGAAGGTGTAGAGGAAGAATTTGAACGAGGCATAGATGCGGTTTTTACCGCCCCAGATGCCAATAATCAGGAACATCGGGATCAGCCCTGCCTCGAAGAACAGGTAAAACAGCACCAGATCCAACGCCATGAACACGCCCAGCATCAGCGTTTCCAGCAGCAAAAAGGCGATCATATATTCCTTGACGCGCGTGGTTACATCCCAGCTGGCGGCAATCACCAAAGGCATCATGAAAGTGGTCAGCATAACAAACAGCACGCTGATCCCATCCACACCCATGCGGTATTTCAGGCCCAGCAGCCATTCGCGTTCTTCCACAAACTGAAACGCGGTGTTTTGCGGGTCAAACTGCGCCAAAATGAACAACGACACCAAAAAGGTTGCCCCCGTGGCCAGCAGCGCCAGCCATTTGGCATTGCGCTGCGAGGCGGCATCTTCGCCGCGCAGGAACACGGCCAAGATCAGGGCCGCCAGCGCCGGAATGAAGGTGACGATGGAAAGAAGGTTGTCCATTAGTGCGCCCCCCCGGTGAGCGACATCCACGTCACCAGCACCGCAATGCCGATGACCATCCAGAATGCATAAGTAAAGATGTAGCCAGATTGCGCGCGCCCAGCCAAACGGGTGAAGAAGGGAATAACGCCCATCGCAACCCCGTTGATCGACCCGTCAATCACCGCGCCATCGCCGCGCTTCCACAGGAAGGCGCCAATCTTTTTGGCCGGCTGCACAAAGAGGAAATCGTAGATTTCATCGAAATACCATTTGTTCAACAAGAACAGATACAGCGGGCGTTGGGTTTCGGCCAAACGCTTGGGCATGTCGGGGTTGATGATGTAAAACCAAAGCGCCACGAAAAACCCGATCAACATGGCAATAAAGGGGCTGACCTTTACCCATTTGGGCGCGTGGTGGGCATCCTCCATCACGGTGTTGCCGGGGGCCATGAAAATTGCGCCTTGGGGGGCTTGGCCATGGGCCATTGCCGCAGCGTCGTGGCCGGGGGTGCCAGCTGTGCCAGTGTCGGCGTGTTTGGTGGTGCCCCCATGCGCGGCATCGCCGCCCGCGGCTGTGGCATGCGCGGTTTCACTGGCGTGGTGCTGGGCCATGCCAAAGAATTTCGTCACGCCGTCATGATCGAAGAAATCTTTCTTCCACACCATGCCTGCGAAAACCGCCCCGATGGCCAGCACACCCAAAGGCACCAGCATGACGGTGGGGCTTTCATGGGCATGTTCATGGGTATGTTTGTCGCCGCGCGGCGTGCCAAAAAATGTCAGGAACATCAGGCGCCAGCTGTAGAAACTGGTAAAGAGCGCGGCAATGACCAACATCCAGAAGGCATAGCCACCTTGCGTGCCCGCCCATGCGCTTTCGATGATGGCATCTTTCGACAAGAACCCAGCAAACCCGATATAGGTTAGCGGAATGCCCACACCGGTAATGGCCAGCGTGCCGATCATCATCGCCCAATAGGTATAGGGCAGCTTTTTGCGCAGCCCGCCGTAATTGCGCATATCTTGCTCGTGATGCATCCCGTGGATGACCGAACCTGCACCCAAAAACAGCATTGCTTTGAAAAACGCATGCGTCAGCAGGTGGAACATGGCCACCGAATACACGCCAACACCCGCCGCCACGAACATATAGCCCAGCTGGCTGCAGGTCGAATAGGCGATCACGCGTTTGATGTCGTTTTGCACAAGGCCCACGGTGGCGGCAAAAAATGCCGTTGTGGCGCCCAGATAGACGATAAAGGTTTTCGCCTCGGGCGCGTATTCATAAAGCGGCGACATCCGGCACACCAAAAACACGCCCGCCGTCACCATGGTTGCGGCGTGAATAAGCGCCGAAACCGGTGTTGGGCCTTCCATCGCGTCGGGCAACCATGTGTGCAAAATCAGCTGCGCCGATTTGCCCATCGCGCCGATGAACAGCAAAACCGCCAGCAGGTTTGCCGCGTTCCATTCGCCCCACAAAAACGCCAGTTGCGTGTCCGCCAACTGCGGGCCTGCGGCAAATACCGTGTCAAAATCGATCGAGTCGGTCAGGTAAAACAGGCCAAAGATACCCAAGGCAAAGCCAAAATCGCCAACCCGGTTCACCACAAACGCCTTGATCGCGGCCGCATTGGCCGAAGGCTTTTTGTAATAAAACCCAATCAGCAGGTACGAGGCCACGCCAACCCCCTCCCAGCCAAAGAACATCTGCACCAGGTTATCAGAGGTAACCAGCATCAACATGGCAAAGGTGAAGAACGACAGATACGCAAAAAAGCGCGCTTTATAATGCTCGTGATGGCCCCAGTTATCGTCATGGGCCATGTAGCCAAAGCTATAAAGATGCACCAAGGCCGAAACACTGGTCACAACGATCAGCATGATCGCGGTAAGCCGGTCTAGGCGGATGGCCCAAGCCGTATCCAGCGTGCCCGAGCGGATGAAATCTAGAATATGGATCTGCTGCACAACGCTGGCATCCAGCGTCAAGAACACCACCCAAGACAGCAAGCAAGACAAAAACAACAGCCCCGTTGCCACCCATTGCGCGGCGGTTTCGCCGATCATACGCCAGCCAAAACCGGCGACAAGCGCGCCAATCAAGGGCGCGAAAAGAATGATCTGAGCCATGATCTTAGCCTTTCATCACGTTGACGTCTTCGACGTCAATTGTGCCACGATTGCGGAAGAAGCAGACCAAGATGGCAAGGCCAATGGCCGCTTCGGCGGCGGCAACGGTCAGCACGAACAGCGTGAACACCTGACCCACCAGATCGCCCAAAAAGCTTGAGAACGCCACCAAGTTGATATTCACCGAAAGCAAGATCAGCTCGATGCTCATCAACAAGATGATCACGTTCTTCCGGTTCAGGAAGAGCCCGAAAATCCCGATGACGAACAA
>Ga0181559_10003596_pt1 | contig 15180 bp, 10 predicted proteins | sample 011ome_21_FD_133752 | JGI IMG/M metagenome (GOLD analysis project Ga0181559, IMG submission 133752) | Coastal salt marsh microbial communities from the Groves Creek Marsh, Skidaway Island, Georgia - 011508AT metaG (megahit assembly) | ecosystem: Environmental > Aquatic > Marine > Intertidal...
AAGCAAGTCCGGGCGATAGGCGGCGCGTCACCGTGGCGACGCGCGCGAACGAGTGCCCACTCTCGAGAGGAGACGATTTCGAGTTTGTATGAAAGAGCATTTAGTCTTTCATAATTGTGTAAAACGCGTTTCACTGCTAAAAACCGAGAAAATCTACGATCGCTGACGTGTTCGACGGGTGGCTCTCGTTGCTACAAGCGGGAACGACGGATTGGTCGTTGGGCGCGCGCGCGCTTGACCACTGTGCTCCTGCGCGCGGCGGGAGGTCACGCGCGCCGGCGGCCGCTCTCGCTCCGACCATGTTCGCCTCGACGCGCTTCGCCATCGTGACGGCGGTCCTCGCCCTCGCGGCGGTGGGCGTGCACGCCGCCAACGTCACCGGGGACGTCACCGCGACCATCGGAGACATCACGCTTGGCGACGTCGTCGCGCAGCTCACCAAGGCGGAGGCGCTGGTGCACGCGAAGATGACCTCGGGCTGGTCCTGGGTGCTGGACAACTTCTCGCACTTCTTCATCGCCGGCCCTCTGACGTTCGTGTTCCACGAGGTGGTGTACTTCTCCGCGTGGATGCCGTGGCTGCTCATGGATCAGTTCGAGTTCTTCAAGCGCTGGAAGATCCAGCCCGACAAGAAAGCCGACGGCGCTTTGGTGTTGAAGTGCCTCAAGCGCCTGCTCATCAGCCACGTCTGCATCCAGCTCCCGATGCAGCTCCTGTTCCACTGGGTCGCGCAATTTCTCGGGTTCTCCATGGCCCTGCCGCTGCCGCCCGTGCGCGACCTCGCCTGGCAGCTCCCGACGTTTTTCGCCATCGAGGACTTCTACTTCTACTGGGTGCACCGCGCGCTGCACCATAAATCCGTGTACAAGCACGTGCACAAGATTCACCACGAGCACACGCACCCGTTCGGCATCGCCGCGGAGTACGCGCACCCCATCGAGACGTTCTTCCTCGGCATCGGGACGTTGCTCGGCCCGTTGTTCTTCGCGAAGCACATGGTCACGCTCTGGGCGTGGCTCACCGTGCGCCTGTTCGAGACGGTGGAGGACCACGCCGGGTACGACTTGCCGTTCAACCCCACCAACTTGATCCCGTTCTGGGGCGGAGCGGTGCACCACGACTTCCACCACAAGACGTTCGCGGGGCCGTACGCGTCCATCTTCACCTGGTGCGACTGGGCGTTCGGCACGGACAAGGCGTTCAGGGCGCACCAAAGCAAGCTGCGCGGCGGGAAGGAGGGCGCGTACCCGGCGCAGTTCCGCGGCGCGCCCAACGCCGAGGCGCTCGAGCGGACGCGCGCCAAGGCGAAAGCTGCCTGAGGCGACATTTCTATTTTTTGAATTTTTTGAACGCGCGAGGCGCGACAACGCGCGCGAGACGTTCGGAGATGCATAGCAGCATATTTTCAACGTATGACTACTCGGTCGACACCGAACGCCGTCGAATGGCGTTCGTGGTATAGGTATACGTGTGAGAAAGAATCGCTCCTCGCTCCCTGTCGTCGGAGAGGAGAGGTTTAAAAGCGGCGCAACTCGGCGTCCGACTCGGCGTCCGATTCGGCGTCGGCTTCCTCCGCGGCGGATCCCTCCGCTTCTTCGGCGGCGTCCTTCTCGGCGTCGGCGACCTCCGCGTCGGTCTCCGCGTCGGTCTCCGCGTCCGTGGCGTTCTCGTCGGTCTCCGCGTCCGTGGCGTTCACGAGCTCCTTCTCCTCCTCGGGCGGCGGCGGCGCCGGGCGCCGCTTCAGCTTGCCGAGCCTGAAGTCCAGCGGCTTCACCTCGGACGCAACCTCCGCGGCGGCGAAGGCGGGGCGCTCGGTGACCTTCTTCTCCGCCTGAAGCGCCTCCTTCTCGTCCAGCCACGCCAGGAACCCGTCCAGGTCCTTCGCGAACGCCGCCTTCTCCTCCTCGGGGATCCAGGGCTTGGCGTCCGCGAAGCTCGCGAGCGACTCCTTGGCGGCGTCGACGAACTCGCGCGCCTTGGCCACCGCCGCCGGGCGCTTGACGGTTTCCTTGGCGCGCTTGATCCACTCGTCCCCAGTCGCCTTGAGCCCCTCCTTCTTCGCGTCAAACTCGGACGTGGAGGAATCGGCGCCGTCCATGTAAAGCCAGTCCTCAGCCTCGGTGAGCTCGGCGGCGAACGCCTCGCGCTGCGCCTCGTCTGTCACCGCGCGCACGCCCTCGTCCTCCTCGACGACTTCGCGGATCTGGTAGATGTACGCCTCGAGGTTGGACTTGGCCGCTTCCTGCGCGCGCTTCGCCTCGTCCTTCGCGGCGAGGTCCTTCAGGATGCCGATGGACTTCTTGACCGCGTCGGGGGACATCGCCGCGACCGCGCGCTTGCTCTCCGTCACCGTCAGGGGCGTGCGGAACACGCGGCGGCGCTCGCGCATCTTCTTCTCCGCGGGGGGCGCCGCCGGTTCTTCGGCGGGCTCGTCGGCGGGGAGCGGCGCGTCCGGAACCTCGGCGTCGCCGTCCGAGTCCTCCAGGAGGGTCTCGTCCGCGAGCAGGCGGCGGCCAGCCTTCGCCTCAGCCTCCTCGTCCGCCGCGGGCGCGGCCTCAGCCTCGGCCTCGCTCGCGTCGTCGGCAGCCTCGGCCTTCTCCGCCTTCTCCGCCTTCTCCGCCTTCTCCGCCTTCTTGCCCTTCTTCTTCTTGTCCTCCTTCTTCTTGGGCGGCGGCGGCGGCGGCGGCGGCGGCGGCTCCTCCACCTCCACCATGTCGAACACCTCCACCTGGTACTCCGCCTTGTCCATGAACACGATGCCGGAGTTGTCCACGGCGAAGTGCGCGTTGATCTTGCCCAGCACGCCGTCGTGCTTCGCGATCGCGTCCTTCACGCCGGCGACGGCGAACTCCGCCACCGTCGGCTCGAGGATCCCCGGGGGGAGCTTTTGGCCGAGCGAGACGTTGTGGTACACGGTGAACGCGCGGTCCTCGGTGGCGTTGGGGATGGACACGATGCGGCGCACGGGGAACCGCTTGTGCAGGGGCAGCAGGGGCTTGCGCTCGCCAGGCTTGGCGGGGTCGTGCACGTCCACCTCGAGCCCGTACGGCGCCGCGTCCGCCGCGCCGAACTTGCGCATCCGGAACGTCGTGGACATGTTCGCCGCGAACAAGCCGGCGCCCATGGCGACCGCCTCGTCCGCGTCCAGGTGCGTGTCCAGCGCGCGCCCGCCGAGCGCGTCCGACAGCGCCTGTTTGATGAACGGCACGCGCGTCGCGCCGCCGATGATCTCCACCACCTCGATGTCCCCGAGCGTCACGCCGTGCTCGGGGAGCCGCTCCAGAACGGCCCGCAGCGGCGCCGTCGCGCACGCCTTAATGCCCGCGGCTTCCGCGAGCTTCTCAAACTCCGAGCGCTTGATCGAGCTCCGGAAGTCGTGGTCCTCGTGCATGCCCTCCACCGAAATAGGCGCCTCCTTGTTCGCGCTCAGGATTTCCTTCGTCTTGCGAGCCTGCTTGCGCAGCTTGCTGACGGCGCGCGGCGACGAGAGCGCCGGCGCGGATGGCGAATTCGCCGCGTCGAATTCGGCGGCGAAGTGGTCCACCAGCACCATGTCCATGTCCTCCCCGCCGCACGCCTCGTCCCACGCCACGGCTTTGATCTCGAACTGACCGTGCGTTTTCTTCTTCCCGCCCTCCTTGCCGTCGAACGTGCTGTACCGCACCAGCGCGGCGCCGGCGCTCGTCGCGCCCATGTCGTACACCACCGTCCACGTGCCCTCGGGCGTGAACTCCTTGTCGATGCCCCACTGCAGCGCCGCGGCGCTGAGGTCGGAAACCTCCGCCAGGATGTTCAGGCCGGCGATGTCCGCGGCGTCGTACAAGGCGTAGCGGTGGGTCTGGCCGAAGTACGGGGGGATCGCGACGACGGCATCCTGCGCGCGTCGGTTTTTAGTGAAAATTTTTGAAAAGAATTTTGGTGGAATTTTGGTCAGTTTCTTCGGCGATTTCTGCGCCCCATGCGCTGCGCGCCGACTCAAGTGTGACACGCGCGGCGCGTCCGCGGAAAAGAACGTCGACGAAGGATGGCCGTTCGATCGCGCGTTTCCGACGCTTCGTCCGATCGCCGCGGCGCGTCGCGCGCGGCGTGCCGGTCGCGGAGAGGGGCCGAGACCGACGTACCTTGATCTGTCCCTTGCCCATGCCCTCACCGATTTTCATGGCGTACTGCAGGATCATCGCCACGAGCTCCTCGACGAGGTACGCCTCGCCGCTCTCGGTGACGATCCGGGCGGTCGCGCGCTCCGCATCGGCGGTCACCTTGAACGGCAGCTTGTACCTGTCCAGGTACTGCGTGAAGCTGTCGACCGCGGTTTCCTTGCCGAGCAAGTCCCGCAGCCGCGTGAAGACGCGATCGGGGAAGCGCGCGTTGTAGTTCATCGCCTCCTCCGCGAGCCATCGGTCGCCGCCGGTGAACGCCACCGCGGCGGTGGACTTGCGCTTGGAGATCTCGTTTATCACGATCGAGATGGGCGTGCGTCCGGGCGCGACGATGGACACCTTGACGTACTCCGAGCCGTAGTCGATGCCGAGCACGGCGGCAGATGCGGTCGAGGCGACGCAAAACAGCGCCGCGAGGGCCAGGAGCCAGCGCGCGAACGAGCGCGGGGCCATCGTGACCGCGTGTCGAAACTTGTGGGGAGCCGCGGGGTCGCAGGTGCCGGCTCCACCGCTCGCTTCGCGACCACTTTCGCGTGTCGCGGCCAATGAAAACACTTTTTTAGCCGCTTTTTTGGTCTCGCGTCGAGTCGTTCGCCCTCGGACGCCTCGACCCCACACCGCGCGACGCCGAACTGCGTCGCGACCACCCCCCACGACACCGCATGCGCGGCGACGAGTCCTCTCCCGACCCGGTCGCGGTCGTGGGAGAGCCTCCTCCGGCGCGAAGGCGCTCGACGCTGGAGGACTTGTTTCGCGCGCCGACGGACGACGACTCGAGCCGCGAAGAGGGGCTCCTGGACGAGGGGCTCCACCTCGACGCCGACGGAAACGCCCTCGAGACGCGCGCGCGGGGGATTCGGGGGATTCGTCGAACGAGGCTCGAAACGCGCGCCTCGCCGCGCGTCCCCGCGGTGGTGGTTTCGTACGAGCCCGACCCCGGCGACGGAAACCGAAGGCACGCGACGACCAGGGTTCTCGAGGAGGACCGCGAGAACGACCGTGACTTTTCGCGCGACGCGTCGCGCGAGCGTTTGGGCTCGCGCTGGAACGACCGCGGGAACTTTTACTTCGAGAAGCAGAGGCGCAAGTGCCTGGTCCCACACCTCGTCGCGACCGGAACAGACGCGGGTCGGAGCATGGTCAGAGTGCGCGGCCGCGGTTGGCTGAAACTGCTCAACTACGACGCGTTCACGTCGCTCGTCGAGGCGCACTGGGCGTTTCTAGCACTAACGGTGGTGGGTGTGCACTTCGCCACGTTCTTCGTCTTCGCGCTGTTCTGGCTGCTGCTGCGGCGAAGCTCTCCGTCGTGCCTCGGCGGCTTCGAAAACGGGGGGTTCAACGCCGCGCTCATCTTCAGCGTCGCCACGCAGACCACGCTCGGGTACGGGACGCGGAGCATTCGGGGCGCGTGCCGCGCGGGCGCGGCGTTGCTCTTCGCGCAGATCGTCGTCGGGGTGTTCGTCAACGCGCTGAGCCTCGGGGTGATCTTCGCGCGCATCACCGACCCGAAACACCGGGCCCGCTCGATCTTCGTCTCGGACGCGGCGTGCGTCGCGACGCGCGACGGCGAGCTCAAGTTCATGTTCCGCGTCGCGGACGCGCGCGACCGAAAGGTGATCGCGCCGGCGGTGCGCGCCTGCCTGTACGCGTGGAACGGCCGAGTGACGCGCGAGGGCGAGCGCCTGCCCGTCTCGGCGCAGCCCCTTCGCATCTCCAAGCTGGACCCGCTCATGCTCCTGCCCATCACCATCGAGCACGTCATCGACGAGACCTCGCCTCTGTTCGGGCACACGCACGACTCCCTGTGCGCGTGCCACGCGGAGATCGTCGTCGCCTTCGAGGGGTGCGTCGACGCCACCGGCTTGAGTTTCTCCGCCAGGCAGAGTTACCTCCCCTCCGAGATCCTCTGGGGACACACGTTCCGCCGGATCATCCGGCGCGCGCCGAGCGGGTCCACCAGGCACGAGGTGGCGCTCGCGCGCTTCCACGAGCTGGAGCCGCAGGAAATGCTGGAGAGTCCCGAGGTGCTCAAGAGGCGCGGCGTCTCGTTCCAACTCGGAGGCCGCGCTCTGCTCACGGCGCAGCAGATGTGCGAGGCGACCATCGAGGCGGTGCGCGGGAAGAACGTCGTGCCTTTCCCCGCGGCGGGCGCCAACACGCTCGCGCTGAGCGACAGTATCGTGATCGACGATTCCATGACCCTCGCGACGTTCCGAGTCGGAGACACGAAATCGCCGTGGGGCTCGCAGTTCGTCGACGTCGCCGCGCGCGCGTTCCTGCACGTCTGGTCCGCGCGATCCGACGGCGCGGACGGCCCTCGTCGAGCGACGCACGAGTGCTTCGAGTTGCCTCTCGCGCGCCGCGGCGCCCCCCCCGCGCGCGCCGAGGGCGGGGGCGTGTCTTTGGATCTGTGGGCGCCCACGCTCGTGGACCACGACATGACGCAGGGCGAGTCGCCCGGTGACGAGCGAGACGTCCATCCCGAACGCGAAGGAACCGAGAAGCGGGAGACGTCGCCTCTGCTTCGCGCCTTCTCCGTGGACGCCGAACGAAGGAACGTCTCTTTGCGACTCTCGGCGCGCGACGCCGTCGTGGTGGTCTGCGTCACCGGCGCGTGCGTGGTTGACGGGACACCACGGACGCGCCGCCGGTGTTACCGCGCGGGCGATATCCTGCTGCGGCGCAGGTTCGTCGAGATCACGTCGCCGCCCTCGCGGCGCGCGCTGTGGACGGAGCCGCGCGTCGACTTCGACGCGTTCCACGACACCGAGTACGTAGCGTGAAAAAAAAGAAAAAAGAATCGCGTTTCGATTGATCAGAACGCGTTCGCGCCGGTACGTGTGTCGGTCGTTTCGGGCGGCGTCTCACGTCACGTAACACGCACGAACGCGCTCACGAATACCTCGCGTCCTCAAACGCGGTGGCGAGCATGGCGTCCCGGTATTCGGCTTCCCAGTCGGCGCCGACGACGGTTCCCAGCGCACGCGCCGCGGCGACGGCGAAGGGCGCGCCGGCGCGTTCGCCGCGCCGCAACGTCGCCACCGCCGCGTCCGCCGCGGTGGCCGCCGCCGCCGCGGCCGCGCGCTCACTCGCGCTGGCGAACGTGACGGCATCGAGGCGCTTCGCGCGCCAGATCGCCGCGTCCAGCGCGGCGCGCACCAGCCGAGCGCGCGCGCGCTCGGCTTCGCCGGGACGGTCGCGCGGGAAGTTCTCGGCGACCAACGCCGCGGGATGGAAGAAAAAAGAGCTCCGGTCGTCTTCGTCGTTCCCTTCTTCGCGACGCGAACCGTTCCGCGGCTCGTCGTCCGCGGACGTCCTCGGACCCACGCCGCGAGACGCCGATTCGTCCGAACGCCGCGGTTCCGGTCGCAGAAACGCCTCGTCTCGCGTGAGGTGCACGATGAGCTCCGCGACGCGATACGCGTGCTTTTGGAACGCCTCCGGGCGCCCTCCGGGCCCGCGCCCTCCGCCGCCCTCCGCCGCCTCCGACGATCCGTCCGGCGGCTCGGACTCGAACGCGAGGCTCACGACGCCGTCCCCGTCCGCGCGCTCGCGGACGCCGCGCCTGGAGACGCGCGGGACGTTGCACGCGTCCCACACGGACGCGGAAGAGGTGCATATCCAGTCCAGCGCGCCGCGAGCGAGCGCGGCGTCCGCCGAGAGGAGCGCGCCGTTTTCAAAAAGGTAAACGCGCGCGCGTTCTCGCGGGTTCGAGACTAAAAACCCTCGAGACAAACCGAAGCCGTCGTCGACGGCGCCGTTCCTTCTCAGCCCGTCTGCGGCGTCGGAATCGAGCCGTTCGAATCGCACGCTTACGGTGGCGGTCCACCCGCGCGCGAACCCGGCGCCGGTCGCCACGCCCCGTGTCGTGAGCTCGCGAGGACGTCGCGCGGACGCCGCCGCCGCCGGCGAGGGGTCCCGCGTCGACGCGAACGACGCGTCTCGGCGGTTTTGAGCCGCCTCGCTTTCGTTTTCGTTCGCGGCGGCGACGGCGACGTCGACGCGCGCGTGTTCGGGCAGGCACTCCGCCTGCCTGCGTATCGCGTCCACGACCTCGTCCGAAACCGCGCGCGCGCGTCTCGGCGCGGGGGCCGGCGCCGGGACGCCCGGCGTCGGGGCCCACGTGAACTGTACGGTGGTGAACGCGTGCGAGGGAAGCGCACCCACGTGGGACTTGGGTCTGGAGTCTCTTCGCGCGCGCCGCAGCAGACCCCGAGCGTCCTCCGGCGCCGGCGTGGTCGTCGCGGGCTCGAGGGTCTCGGGGGTCTCGGGGGTCGGCGTGGAGTCGCGCGGATCCCGGACGTCCACGGGGTGCGCGAAAGACGACCCGAGCCAGTCGTACGTCCTGCAGACTTTTTCGTCTTTCGTGGCGGTCGCGAGGAACACGTCGGAGACCTGCTCGGGGAGGAGCACGGTTCGCGCGTCTCGGGCGAAGATCCGCGAGACGAACGCGGCGACGGAGTCATCGCCCGGGCCCACGCCGCGGCCGGGCTCGGCGTCCACGGAGACGCGATACGACGGGCGACGGCCCGAGTCCGCGCGCGAGAGGTTCACGGAAACGCGAACTCGCCCCCACGAAGCCGACGTGCGCGCGGGAGAGCTCGCCAGCGCCGCGATTCCCGCCACGAGTCTCGAGACGATCCCGCCGAACGTCTCCATCTCGAGGAACGCCGGGTCGGGCGGGAGCGACGTCGCGTCGGCCATGGTGCCGCGCGCGGCGCTTCGACGTATTGTACTGACTTCGCGCGCGTTCTCCAGACCCGAGAAAACGTCGAGCGTGCGCACGAAAAAACTCTCCGCTCAAGAGAACCGGAGTTCACGCCACCCGCCAGCAGTTCCCCGCGCGCGGCAGACGACGATGACGTGCACCGTCAGCGCCCGCCTCGTCGCGCCCGTCGCGCGCCACGTCGCGCTCGCGAGCGCGCGCGGGCTCTCAGGCCGCGCGCGCGCGGCGTGCCTCTCGCGTCCCGTCATCGCGCACGCCTCGCCTCGCCGGTGCGCGCGCGACGCCCATCGCGCCGTTCGCGCCGCGCGCCCCTCCGCGCGCGCGTCTCCCGGCCGCGGGCTCGCCGCGCACGCCTCGCGGGCCCTCTGCGCGCGCGCGGCGGCGGGCGACGTCGACGGCGACGGCGCGGCTCTGTACGATGCCGTGGTGGTGGTGGCCGGCGGCATCGAGGATGACGGCACTCTGCCCGCTTGGGTGGTGTCTCGTCTGGACTTCGCCGCCGCCGAGTACGCGCGGCACGCGGCGGCTCGGCCGGACGCGACGCCGCCCACGTACGTGGTGCTCTCCGGGTCGGCGACGCCGCACAAGCCCCCCCCCGTGGCGCGAGGGGGCTTCACGTACCACGAGTCCACGGCGATGGCGGAGTACCTGATGCGCCGGTGGGACGTCCCCGCGGCGGCGCTGCTGAAGGACACGGCGAGCATGGACACCATCGGCAACGCGTACTTCTCTTTGACGCTTCACGCCGCGCCCCGCGGGTGGCGCGCCGTGCGGGTGGTCACCAGCCGGTTCCACATGGGACGCACGCGCGCGGCGTTCGAGTGGGTGTTCGGCCTGTCCGGCGGCGGAGGCGGTGGCGCGCCGAAAATCGAGTTGGCGTTCCACGCGACGCCGGACGACGGGTTGTCCGCGGAGGTGGTGGCGGCGAGGGCCGAGCGCGAAGCCGCCAGCGAGGCGGCGCTGCGCGCGAACCAGGCGCGCGTCGCGACGATGCCCGCGTTCGCGGAGTGGCTGTACACAACGCACATGTGCTACGCCGTGGGAAGGCAGCACGAAATAGGCGCGTTCGAGGAGATGAAGAACGACCCGGCGCTCAAGTCGTACTGAGACGTAGAGCTATATACGTCTCTATAGCTTCGTATAGATTGCTCTTTTATTTGTAGTGAGTGACGTCACTTTTTGGAGTCTATAGGCTAAAGTACAACGCGCGACGTCGGCGGAAGCTTCCGCCGTTTGTCTACCGCCGCGGGTTCATGAGCCGGTCGAGGACGACGTTCAGGTCCACGCCCTGGCCGGCGTCCTGCAGCTCGCGAATCACGCCCACGACCTGGTCGCGCGTGAACCCCATGTTCGCGAAATCCTCCACCACCTTGTCCATGGACACCTTCACGTTGCGGGTCTCGATCGAAGCCGGGCCCGCGCGCGCGCCGGAACCGACGGTCGCGGGTCCCGGGAACGGAGGCGCGAACCCGCCCGCCGGGGACGAAAAGCCGTGCCCCCCCCCCGGCCCGGGCCCGAAAGGAGGCCCTCCCCCGTGATGCGGCGGGGGGCCGCCGCCGTGGTGGGGAGGCCCCCCGGGACCCGGCGGCGGCGGGTAGTGCCGCGGCGGGTGCGGCGGCTGCGGCGGGTACGCCCGGTCCGGCGGCGGGGGCGGGCCCGGCGACGGCATCGGCGGCTGGTACGCGTACGCGGGCGCGCCGTAGGGGGATCCCAGCGCCTCGGGCGCGCCTCTCTGCGCCTGCGCGTACGCGTAATTGGGCTGCGTCTGCGGCGGCTGCGGCGACGCCACAGGCGCCGCGACGGGCGCCAGCGGCGAGAGACGAGAGTCGTCTCTCGCGGGCGGCGCGGACGCCGGGGCGACGCGCGGGCCCGCCTCCGTCGCGACGGGCGTTCCGCGCTCCGCGAGCGCGCACGCGGTGGGGAGCGCGGGGGGCACGGGGACGGCGCGCGCCTCAGACGCCTCGGACGAGAGTCCGAGGTCCTCTCGTTCCGCCCGTCTCTCGTCCGGCGGGATCCCGCCCGGCTCGGAGCGCTCAGACGCCTTCGCGCTCGAAGCCGGTGCGGCGGCGGCGGCGGCGGCGTCCGCCGCCTTCGCCTCGAGCGCGGCGACGCCCTCGCGAACCTCGCGCACATCCTTCTGCAGCACCGCCGTCCCGCCGCGCACCGCGGTCTCCAGCACGTCCAGCCGCGCGCTCATGGCCCGCAGCGCGTCGAGGACCTGGCCGGTGTACAGCTCCAGGCGGGCGTCTGCGTGAGGGAAGGACGACGCGTCGGATGAGCGTCGGATGAGCGTCGGTCGCGGATGCGAAAGGAACGGAGACGCGCGTCAGGTTCGGTGTCAGATCTTCAAACGGAGCGGTGACGTCGTGTCAGGCGGCGAGCGCTCTCGAGGTGACCGTCCGGGATCGCGGTCGGCGGGCGCGCGCGCGCGGAGACGTCCCAAACGCGTACCTAGCATTTCGTCAATCTTGTTGGCGATGGCATCGCGCATCGCGTCCCTCTGCGCGTTCGCCGCGGACGCGCCCGGCCCCATGGGCACGACGCCGGTTCCCGAACCGGGATTTGACGCCTTGGGCTCCGAATCAGGCACGGCCGCGGGCTTGGGTTTCGCGGGGATGGGCTGCAGCAGGTCGAACGGGTCCGCGGCGTCCTCCTCCCCCATGGCGCGGGGCGGGCGGTCTCGGCGTCGTCCTCGGCGTCGCCGGGTGTGCGTCCTCTGCGCGCCAAACGCGCGCGCAATCGCCGAGTCAGAAAAAAGTGACACCAGGCTGATTATTTTCTCTGGCTTTGGGCGCGATTCTTTCCGAAAAATCCAAATTTTTTTTCCATCACATCAAGCGCTTCGATTTCGAGAATTCGAGTCTCGTCGCTGCAAAAAGAGCCCAAAACCACAAAATATCGCGCCCTGACTAAATATCAGTGCCAATTTCTGCCAAAATCTCGTCGTTTCCGACGTGGCGCAGCATTATATCCGGAAACGTCGAGTCCCGTTCGGGGGTTCGCCCGTAATTCGGGAGATTGCCACGCCTCGAATTTTTTCCATCCGAGCGGGGGGTTTCGAAACGAAACGAGCGACGAAACGAGGCTGGACCGAATTTAAGCCTCGCCTCGAATCTGACTGAAGACGCGTACGAAGAAAACCGGCGATTTGTAAAATACGAAAAGCGCGCCACGCACGAACCGTCGAGTCCCCCGCCGTCCTCGTCACGTTCCCTCCCCTTTCATGTCGGGCTGGCAAAAAAGGACGGGCGCTTTTGGAGGCAAAAAGTGACGACAACGTTTGACACGTTTCGGCGCATCGTCGAGGCGCGCGAAGGCAATACGCGCGGCGCGACGCACGCGACCACACGTCAGCGCAGGCCGCTCGGGAACCCACCGCGCGCGCCACTCCGAACGCCGCTCGGAGCTCGAGCGTTTCCATCGGTCTGAGGGCGAGGCTCGCGAACCGAAAGCCGACGTTTCGGCGTGGGGTCCGCGAAACCCCGCGCATTTTACATTTTCGACATGCTCGCGTGCTTCGCCCGCGGGTCGGGGCTGGACTGCCGCGGCGGGAAGCGCCAACGCATCCGCACCGGGATGGAAGGGCAACATAGTTATCTCGCGAACGCATCGCCAGGTACGGCGAAACGCGCGCGTGACCGCGGCGGGCTCGACGGCGCGCTTCCGGGATGCGTTTTTGTCGCGTCGACCGCTTTTCCTCGCTTTTTTCCGCGTTCGACTCACCCGCGACTTCCTCTCGTCCCCTACCCCCGCAGAGGAAGAAGAGCAGGTGTACGCGCAGCTCGCGACGCTGAGGGAGCACCTGCCCACGAGGTACGCGCCTCGCCGACCCGGAAACGCTCGCGTCGAGCGCACGCCCCGCCTTCCGTCGACGCGACCGTCCGCGGTCTGTCGAACGCATGCGCCTCGTTTCGGTCCCGGACGACGACGACGCGTCCCTTTCCGAAAGCGCGCTCGGCCGGAACACCGAGGCGGAGCCGCGGCGCGAATCGAGACGCGCTCAGATTCGACAACCCAACGCCCCCACGCGCGTCTGACGTCCTTCCCCCCGTCCTTCCCCCCGCGTCGTACCAGGCACCGCGACGCCGTGGAGGAGTATCTGCTCGGCGCGGGCGCGAACGGGGTGGCGTTCGTGGAGGGCCCGCGCGTGTCCGTGGCGCTCGAGGGCGACATCGCCGTGTACTTCCAGGGGGACACGCACCGCGCGCTGAGCGACGAGCACGAGAGCCACGCGCACGAGATCCTCGCGGCGTACCGCGACCGGGGCGGCGGCTCGAACAGCGGCTCCGCGAACGACCTCAGCGGCTTCCTCAGCGGCGAGTTCTCGGTGGTGGTCTTCGACAAGCTCGCAGGGATTGTCTTAGCGGCGAGAGACCCGAACGGCGCCGAACCCCTGTTCTGGGGCACCGCCGACTTCGGCAACGCGCTGCTCTTCTCCACGGACGCGAGTTTGCTCGCGAAGCAGTGCGCGGACGCGGACGCCTTCCCCGCGGGGACGGTGTTCTGCTCGAAGTGCGGGGACGTCACGGGCGAGTTAACAATGCTCAACCTCGTCCCCGGCGACGACGACGACGAGGTGGACTTTTTGGTCGGCGACGGCGACGAGATGGAGCAGCCCACGCCCGAACCGCGGCGCGAGCTGTGCGCGTCGCCGAAACCCGCGCCCGCGCGCGCCAGCGACGAGAGCTCCGGGGAGCGCCGCGTGTTCCTCGAGAGCCGGGGGGACGCGGCGGCGTGATACGATTCGGACGCTCCGTCGCCGGACGCGCCGCGCCGCCTGTATGATACGCCTCACCCGAAACCGACGCGACAAACATAATACGTAATACCGTCGCGTCGCGTGTGTATAATACTAAACCCACACCTCATGAACGCACCCTCGACTCGTACTCTCGACTCGTGCGTATTTTTTGTTTTCCTGTTTTCGTTCGGGGACGAACGCCGAAGCGACGAACCGCGACGAACAAACCGCGACGCCGATCGCCGCTCGTTTCGGCTCACGCGCTCGCGTCCGCCTGCGCGCGAATCGTCTCCTCCCACTCCTCGTGCGACCTCCCCGGCTTGAGGCTCGCCGCGGCGAGCGCGGAGAGCAGGCACAGACCCGTCGCCGCGGCGAGCGCGGCGACGTAGTTCCCGGCGGCGTCGTACAGCACGCCGGCGGCGGCGGGCGCCGCGAGGCCGGCGACGCCCCACGCCGTGTACACTTTGCCGTAGGCGCGCGCGAAGTTCCCGGCGCCGACGCGCCGGCGCACCTCCGTGGGCACCGCCGTCCCGAGCGCGCCGTAGGTGAGCGACGCGAACGCCAGCGCGCACTGCGCGGCGGGCACGGACTGCGCGGCGAGCGACGCCCAGAGAAGCGCGGGCGCTGCGACGAGCGGCGCCAGGCGCAGCACCTTCGCCGGGCCGCCCTTCTCGCGGTCGCACGCGTACCCGCCGGCGACTCGGCCGAGCGACGTACACATGCTCACGACGCTCACGCCCGCCGTGGCGACGCCTATGGAGGCTCCGTGCGAGTACAGCAGCGTCGCGGCGTGCGATATGACCATCAGCCCCGCGCTGACTCCCAAACCCAGCGTGGCCCACAGCGTGACCATCGCGGGCTTGAGCTGCGCGTCTCGATTCCGTTCCTCGTCGCTCAGCGCGACGCTCGCGTCGCGCCGCGGCGACGCCAGAGGCGCGTCCAGCCCTCCCGCGCTGAGCGTCGAGTACAGGGGCGCCGCCGCCGCGAGCATCAGCGCGCCCATCGCTGCCATCGCGCCGCCGACGTCGGCGACGTCCAGAAGGTAGCGCACGACGGGCACGAAGAGGAACGCGCCCGCGGCTCGCGCGGACGTCACGAGACCGACGGACAGGCCCTCGCCGAACGGCGCGGCGGTGCTGATCTGCACGGACAAGCCGTAGCCGACGCCGGCGGCGGCGCCGAACATCGCGCCGTACCCGACGAACAGCGGCGTGACGGAGACGACCGTCACGGCCTGCGCGGCGACGAGCATGCCGATTCCAGCGGTCGCCGCGGCGGCGGCGGCGATGGTTTTCGGTTTCAGGCGCGAGTACAGCGCCGGGCCGAGCTTAGCGACGGCGACGGTGAAGGCGACGGTGGTGACTGAAAACACCCACGACAGCACGCCCCGTCCCACGCCCAACGCTTGCTCCAACGGTACGAGGAAGCACGACCAGCAGTACACGCTGCCCAGTAACACGTTCAAAGAGATGGCCCCGAAAAACGCGAACGGCTCCTTTTCCGTCTCGAAGCGCGGCGCGAACCGTAGCAAGCCTTTTCGGTTTTCGTCTCGT
>Ga0181559_10003598_pt1 | contig 15176 bp, 13 predicted proteins | sample 011ome_21_FD_133752 | JGI IMG/M metagenome (GOLD analysis project Ga0181559, IMG submission 133752) | Coastal salt marsh microbial communities from the Groves Creek Marsh, Skidaway Island, Georgia - 011508AT metaG (megahit assembly) | ecosystem: Environmental > Aquatic > Marine > Intertidal...
AGGATCGGCGTGCACCGCGCGAACGGGGTCGTATGGGGACCAGTGTATAGAACGGACCCGACCACAGCTGTTCTACGTCGTCGAAACCGTCCGAGTCGTGGTTGCCCTTTGCGGCGAGATAGCCCACGCCCTGGTCGATGATCGTCTCGTCCACGAAGTGGCGCCACATTTTCGGCGCGGACTCGTAGTCGAGGTCGCCCGCGTGCACGACGAGGTCGACGCCGTTGTCGATCAGGCCGGCGACGACGTCCCTCGCTCGCGAGTAGAGACGGCAGGGTTCGTCCTCGAAGTCGCGGCAGTCGACGCCGTCGACGAGGTAGGAGGGCGCGCGTCGGTTGCCGTAGAAGTCGGTCCAGTAGTCGCCCGGGTTGTCGTTCCCGATGCCCGTGTCGCCTGCGGCGCGATGGGCACGGGGTGGGGGTCGAGGGAGCGACGTCATCACATCACGACGTTGGTTGACGGGAGAACGGCCGCGCGCGGACGAGAAAAGGAGGGACGACGCGAGAGGAACCGAACGACGGGGGCGGCCGCGGACGCGCACCGAGGAAGGCGATTCGCACGGCGCGCGACGGCGTCGCCGCCGCCGCGAGCGCGAGGACGACGAGCTCGAAGACGACGAGACGCATGACGCGCGCCGCGCGGGGGTGGGGTTAGGCGCGCGTGGGGAGTGGCGACGGCGACGTGGCCGCGTGCCGCTGACGTCTTTTTCTGAGGCGTCCGAGGACGACACTTTCCGCTCCGAGCGTCGAACTCTTCTGACGCGTTTTCCGAGAGATCTGCCGCCACGCAGATCTCATCACTTTTCGTCGCCGCGACGCGTCTCGGCTTCGCGCGCCGAGATGTCCGCGTCGTACGTCCTCATGGAGGTCGTCGCCCCCTCGCTCGGGTTCACGCTCGCGAACGTCATGTTCTTCAGCGCCGTCCCCGAGATGCTCCGCAGGAAGCGCGCGAACGACCTCGGCGAGATGAACCCGTACCCGTTCCCCGTCATCTTCGCCAACTGCGTCGCGTGGATGGCGTACAGCTGCTACATCGACGACTACTTCCTCTTCTTCGCGAACGCGCCAGGGTGCATGATCGGCCTCTTCTTCACGCTCGTCGCGTACGGCCTCAGCGAGCACGGCTCCAGGGCGAGAGACGCGCTCGAGCGCATCGCGATGGCGCTGCTCGTCGCGATGATGGCTCTGCTCTTCTTCGTCGGCATCCCGGGCGCGAATCTCGACGTCGACGTCAAGCGTCAGGTCGTCGGCGCGTTCTGCAACGCGGTGCTGCTCGCGTACTACGCCGCGCCGCTGAGCGTGATGAAGAGAGTGATCGCGACGAGGGACTCGTCCAGCTTGCACGCGCCGCTCGCGGCGGCGAACACGGTCAACGGCGCCGCGTGGTTCACCTACGGGATGGCTCTGGGGGACTGGTTCCTCGCCGCGCCAAACGCGATCGGCGCCGCGCTCGGGATCATTCAGCTCGTCCTGCTGCGGGCGTATCCGAGGAGGAAAGCGCTCGAGGGGACCCTTGGGGGGGTGTTGCCCACGGCGGCGGGATACGTCACGCCGTCGCTGAGCGCGGCGGATCTGCTCGCGATGCAGGACGGCGCGCCGTTGGGTTCGGCGGCGCCCGTCTCTTCTGCGTGAGAAGAATAGCAAAGTACGTGAGTACGTAAGTACTTCCGTGCTCACTAGCGCAGAAACATAGGCCTTCCTACCGTAGAACGTCGACGTCGTTCGTAGAACGTATTATGATGACATGTGTTGAACAGCTACTACGTTTACCGCGCGACGCCGACCGTCCTCCGACCTCCATCCTCCTCACCGCTGCGACGGCGACACGACGAGCCCGGCAGCCTCCACGCCGACGGCGCCGAGGTTACACACCGGACACACCTTGTTCACGTGATCCCCCTCCGCGATGAACTTCGCGCCGCAGCACGAGCACGCGACGTCCTTCGTGCCGCGGTAGATTGGCGCGAAAGTCGCCGAGCACACGACGAACGGATTGCGCGAGTCGTAGTCGAGCTCCACCTCGTCCGTGGGCGTTCGCTCGCACGCCTGGAGAACCTGCTTCGCCTGCTGCGCCACCTTCACCGGCGGGTTCAGCTCCAGCAGTCGCCGGCAAAAGTTCGCAGCGGTGTTGAAGTTCTTCAGCTTGAAGAAGAGGCTCATCGCGCTCCGCAACGCGAGCGACGCGTGAATCGGCTGCATCATCGAGTGCGTAAAGTACGCCGCGAGCTCCGCCGCTCGAACTGGATCCTCCTTGTGCTCCTTGCGCTTCATCTCGATCCGCAGCGCGACGGCGTACTCGCGCGCGATCCCCAATAGTTCCCTCACCTCGTCCACCTCCCTCCTGGAGTCCACGAGCAGCACCGCGACGCCGTGGATGATGGACTGGAACAGCTTGAGCGCCTCGCCAAACTTCCCCTCCGTCGTCGTCTTAGGGTCGTTCCAACATACGAGCGATTGTCGGGGTGGAGTTGAAAGGCGTCAGGTGGAGTTGAAAGGCGTCGAGGGCGGGGATTGAGCGAGGGATGGGCGGAGAGACACGCCGGGAAAAGTCCTTAAGGATCGGCGTTCACCACGCGAACGCGGTCGTATGGGAACCAGTGTGAGGAGAACGCGCCTTGTACGCCGCCTTGAGCTTCGCCTCGAGGACGGCGAGCGACGACACGAGCGCGGGCTGCGGCGTCTTGCCCGCCGGCGCGTCCGCGTTCCAGTCCCTCCCGAGCGGGAACGTCAGGTTGGGTCCCATGGACGTCGCCGTCATCGACGCGTGCGTCGCGAACGCGGCGTCGATGAAGTGCTGCTTCAGCGGCGCGAAATTGATCACGCCGAGCTGGCGGTTCAGGAGCTTCATCGCGGCGTCGAAGTCGCCCGCGGCGGCGTGCTCGCCCGGCACCGCGCTCTTCTCTGTCCATCTGCGCGACGGGGGGATCCCCGCGGTGGGCGCGACGAACACCTCGGACGGGCCGACGAGGCCGTCGTCGTCGTCGCCGCCGCCGACGTCGGGGGGCAGGTCCAGATCTTCCATGTCCCATCCCGCGTCCGAGTCCGAGCCGTCGCCGCCCTCCTTCTCTTCGTCTGACCCCGCGGCGAGGCCGGCGGCGGCGAGCGGGTCCTCCTCCTTCTCCTTGTCGTCATCGCCGCCGAGGTCGATGTCGAGGTCGTCGCCCCACCCCGCGCCGGCCTCGTCGTCGAAGCCGCCTTCCGCGTACGCTGACGCGTCGACCTCGCCGGATAAGACGCCCTCGAAGAAACCCTTCGACACCGTGAGCAGAGGCCAGTTATCCCCGACGATGATGGGCTTGGGGGGCGTGAGCGGCGCAATCTCCTCGCCTTCGGTCACCTCCGGGACCGCGATCCCCGCCTCGACGAGGACCGCCTCGAGGCGCTCCGCGTCTTCTTTCATCCCGTGCGTCGCCGCGGTGAGATACGCCAACGCGTGGTGCCCGGCGTTTTCGAGAATTTTCACGCGCTCGGGGACGTCGCCGAGGTACAACGCGTTGTGGAACTGGCCCATGACGTCGCCGCGCATCTCGGATATTTTTAACATCTTCTGCAGCTTCTCGATGTTCCCGGTGATGAGGTACAAGAACGACAGCCGCTCGAAGTTCTTCGTCTTCTGATACGCGAACTCGACGATCTGGTGGTTCCCCTGTCTCAGCGCCGCGACGCCGAGCTTGTGCCAGGTGTCCTTGTCGTCGAGCTCTTGCGCCGCGGAGAGCGCGACTTCGATGTTGCCGCACTCGAGCGCGAGTTCGAAGCGCGTGGACTCGTCCTGTGAGGAGGGGGGATGCGCGGGCGCGAGTGGGCGGGTGAGTTCGCGCTCGTCGGAGGGCGGGCGAACGAAACGCGCGCGAGGAGAGAGAGAGAGAAAAAGACCAGCGGCGGCGGCTCATAAAAAAATGCGAACAAGAAATCACCACGAACTCGAAGCATTCGCTTCGGAGGGATGTATGACGGTATGTGTGTTGAATCATCGCGACAGCCGCTGGGGGCGCGAAAAGAAACGCCGCGCCGGCGGCGGAGATAAAAGACAAAGACGGGCGTCGCGCGCCGCGCACGCGCACCTTGACGAAGTGAAGCGCCACCTCCGGGAACCCCTTCTGTTGCAGATACGCGATGATGGACTGCCCGCACAGCGACCCTGACTTGATCATCTGAAGCACGACGTCGTACTTCCTCTGCCCGAGCGCGAGCTTGAACATGTACTCGCTCGAGTCGATCTGAATCTGCCGGTTCTTCCCGTCCCTATCGAGGCAGTACACCGTGTTTCCGAACACCTTCGTGAGGTACACCGGCGTCTCGAGCGTCCGGATGATGCCGCTGTCGCCGTTGGGCAACGCGTACTTGATGTGGTTCAACGTGGTGTAGATAAACACCCCGGCGTCGTCCCACGCCCCGGACTTGACCCTGATCGTCTCGTGCACCGTGCACGCGTGCCCGAGCTTGCGGTTCGCGATCACGATCGCGTGCTTCGAGAGCATCGCGACGAGAGACATGTCCGGGGACCACACCACGTACTTGACGTAGGGCGTGGCGAGCTCCGCCATCGTGGCGCGCTGTTGCACGTCGAACAGAATCATTCGATCCTCGCTGCGGCACAGGAGCGCGCCGGTGCCGGCGTAGAAGATGGCGTCCGTGGCGCTGTCGGGCGGGGAGCACTTCTTCGTGACCTCGTCTTTGAGGTTTTTCACCAAGATCTGGTGGTTGCCCTTGTCGAGGACGGCGAATCGGTTTCTCGCGACGAACACCGCCGACGCGCCCGCGCCTCTGCGGCTGTCGCTCGATCCCTCGCCGCCGACGCTGCCTTTCGGTAAGACGTGCAGCTCGTACGTCCCGCCGTCGACGTCGCTGTTGATGAGCACCGCGTTCTCCGCGGGGTTGTAGGACAACGACCGGGGGCCGGCGTTGCCGCCGGCGCCGGCGCCGGCGCGGCGAATCGAGATGAGCGGGTTATCCCTCCCAGACTGGTAATCGTACGACCGCAGGTACCGATCCTTCACGTAAAACAGCGTCCCTTGGTGCGTCGCGTACGCCGGGCGCTCGCGCTCGAGCTTGAACACGATCATCCCGCTGTCGTGCCCCGCCGCGAGGAGGTTCACCTCCGGGTGCGCGCTGAGAATCCAAAACCGGTCGTGCTCTCTTCGAAACGTCTGCACCCCCGTCCGCTTGCTCATGTCCCACACTCTGATGGACTTATCCTCAGAGTTCGAGACGATGATGTCCTGCCTCGCGTGAAACATCACGCACGACACGTTGTTCACGTGCCCGCGCAGGGTGTCCACCTCCCACGCCTTGGTATCGTTCATCCTCCACAGCTTCACCTGACGGTCATCCGCGCCCGAGACGATGAGCGGCAGCGACGGGTGGAAACTCGCCCAGTTCACGCCGCGGTCGTGGCCCTCGAGGACGTACTTCACGACCGCGTCGCCGCCGCCGAAGAGCTCGTTGTTCACCGCCTGCGGGAGACGCATGAGATCGTCCCCGGGCGCGACGGACTTTTTACGGAGCCCGCCGATATCCCATACGCGCACGGTTTGATCCAGCGACGCCGACACCACCAGATCTTCCTTCGGGTGAAACATCGCGCTCATGACGTAGTGGTTGTGCCCGGTGAGGACGCTGATGCAGTTGCGCGACTGCCAGTTCCAGATCCGGATCGTCTGATCGTCCGACGCGGAGACGATCCACGGGTACTCGGGGTGGAACGCGACGGTGCGGATGTAGTCGAGGTGGCCCAGCAGCGTGAAGAGGCAGCGGCGGAGTTTGTAGTTCCACACCTTGATCTTGTAGTCGTCGCCTAGTAGTCGAAGGGAGGGACGGAGGGCGGGGAGAAGCGTCAGTGGCGAGTCGCGTCGGATCTTGGTTTTCTTTTTTTCGTCCAGTCGCGTCTGGGGCGCGGGCGACGTCGGAAAAAAACCCTACGCGGGGGCGCGATGGCGCGACCGCGCGCGCTGCTCGCGATCGAGCGGACGCGAGCGCGGCGGCGGTCGACAGGGCTGATCGCGCGCGCACCTCCGGACACGAACAGCGGCTGCGAGTTGTGAAAGTGCACGCCTCGCACGGGCCCGTCGTGCTCGTCGAATCGATCGATGAGGGTTCCCATGCGGTAGTCCCACAGCTGGATCACGCCGCTGTGCAGCGAGGCGAGGATCCATGGCCGCTTCGGGTGGAACGTCAGGCCCTTGACGCGGTTGGATTTCGTCTGTGTGTTTAAGAAGTTTTAGCGCGATGCGCGTGGGGGGAGGTAGGGCGCGGAGGTCAGCGCGCGGACGACGCGAGCGCGCGATCTCGCGCGAGGAGGACGGGGGGTTGAAAGGACGACGAAGCGCCCGAGCGCGATGTTGATGGACATGACGCCCGTTTGGAGGGGGCATCGCGCGCGCGGGAAGACGCGCGCGGGGGGGCGATCGAGGGCGCGCGCACCTCGAATTTGGTGAGCATCGCGCGCGCAACGACCGGGGGCTTTCACCCGTCTCCCCGATCAGTCGCCGTCGCGTCGCCGCTGCCTCAGCGCCGCGCGCAATGCCGTGCCGCGGCCTTCCTCCTCGAACAGTCGAACGCATCCCCAACGCCAACCCGCGGTCGGGTGAAGCGTCCTCAGATTCGGTTTCAAAAATAAAAATAAAAGGGCATTTCCAAACCGCTAAAAACATTTGATCGCGAGCTTTTCATCGGTAGAGTTGCAGCCGATCGCAGACCTTTTTACACAGTGTCCAGTCAGCGGACGTCTCTTCCAGTCGCCGCGACCTCCGTCGCGAGACGGACATTCTATCCACGCACACCTCATCGCGGCAGGCGCGGCCGCTCGGACGATGACATCGATCACGCCGTGAGAGATGTCGTCGCCCCCGCCGCGGCCGCGATGCGACGACCTCCTGCCGTCGCCCTCGAATCCTCGATACCGCATCGCGCACATCGGGTTCCGCCCGCCCGGCGGGCGTCAGCACAACGCGGACAAGGACAAGCGCGGCCGTCGATACGACGCGGTCGGCGTGTGCAACGGCATCGTGAACGCGGGCGCGGCGTGCGACGTGATAGAGTACGACCCGACGCGCATTGACGAGATGGCGGGAACGCTGAGCGCGTACGACGCGTTCGTCGTGCGGATCAACCCGGGACAGCTGTCGTGCCCGGGCGTGCGGGACGGCGCGCAGGACGACTTCGACGCGCTGATGAATCGGTTCATAGCGGAAGGGAAGCTCGTGTGGAATTCCCCCGCGGTGCAGAAAACGATGGGCGCGAAGAACGCGCTCGTGAGGATACGCGACATATCCTGCGGTCTGTCGGACACGTTCACGTACGACAACAAGGAGGAGCTGTGCGAGGGGTTCCTGAAGACCGCGGCGTTTCGCCCGAGGGTGCTGAAACAAAACCGAGGGAGCCACGGCGAGGGCATCTGGCTGTGCTGGCTCGAGGGCAAGGAGTACTGCGAAACGTTCGGGGAGAAGACGTTAGAGCTGAACGACCGGTTAAAACTCATGGAGATGAACGATAACCACGTGGAGCATCACACGGTGGGGGAGTTTTTAGAGTTTTGCGTCAACGGGCCGACGCCCGAGGCGGGGACGTGGCGGTCGGACTTTCCCGGGAGATACCTCCGCGGCGGCGACGTCGGCCACATCGTCGACCAGCGCCTGCTGCCGCGCATCACCGAGGGCGAAGTGCGAATGCTGATGGTGACCGACACGTTGTTTCAGATCATACGGAAGAAACCCAACGGCGGCGGGTTCAGCGCGGTCGGCGGAAACAACGACCCGACGTTTTTCCCCCCGGACGCGCCCGAGTTCGCCGAGCTGAAGCGAAAATTCATCGAGCGGGACGTCCCGGAGTTACTCGAAGTCATGGGAATCAAAGACCAGCCTCTGCCGCTGATATGGACCGCGGATTTCATACCGTGCGACGGCGACCAGGAGGGCACGACGAAGTTTGTCGTCGGCGAGTTTAACTGCACGTGCGTGGGGATATCCAATCTCTTCGGCGCGTGCGGAGCGGAGAAGGACATGAGCGACGTGAGCGACGAGGACTACGCGAGGGCGATGGAGCTGTGCGATTTGATCGGTCGGAAGGCGGTCGAGACGCTGGACGAGGCGGCGAGCGCGCGAGCGGCGGCGGCGGCGGCGGGGAAGACCGAGGGAAGGGGTGGAGACGGAGCGTGACCGCGCTCGCGCGTATTTATTCTAGTCGCGCGCTCGGCGCGTCGCTAATTATTAAAATATTCGCGCGACGGCGCCGCTCACGACGAGCCCTCGTTGTACTCCTCGTACTTTTGCGACAGGAGCTTCCACACCTCCTCGCCCCGGATGCGCTCCTCCGCGGACTTCCCACCGTTCCTGTCCGGGTGGAACGTCAGCGCCGCTTTTTTGTACGCCCTTCGCGCCGACGCGACGGACGCGTCCGCGGGGGCGTGCCCCAACGTCGCCAACGCGCGCGGCAGGTCCGCTTCGCCTATGTCCCTCGCGACTCTCGCGGCCCAGCGCGCGCGAATCGCCTCCTCCGTCGCCTCCGCCCTCGCCGCGGCCGCCGCGGCCGTCTTCGCGGCGGCCGCTTTGGCCTTCTCCGCCTCCGCCGCTTCAGCCTCCGCGCGCGCCCTCTCCGCGTCTCTCTCGCGTCGACGCTTCTCCGCGCGCAGACGCTCGCGCGCCGCCTCCGCTCTCTCTTCCTCCGCGCGCCTCCGCTCCGCCTCCCGCCTCGCCGCCGCCTCCTTCCTCGCCGCGGCCTCCTTCGCGAGCGCGTTTTTGCGCTCCTCCGCGGCTTTCTCGAGCACCGCGCGCGAGTCCTCGTGGAAGCGCCGTCGAGATCGCGATCGCCGCGCCTCCGCCCTCGCCGCGCGGCTCGCGTCCGTCGCCGCCGCGTCGGTCGACGTCACATCTTCCGGCGGCGACGCGGTGGGAGGCGGCGCCGCGCGCGCCGGCGGCTCCTCCTCCCCGAACGCCGCCGCGCGGAACGCCGCGGCCGCGACGTCCGCGCGCTCCTCCTCCGTCAGCGGGTCGATCGACGGATGCGGATACCGCGTCGCACCGCGACGGCTCGCGCTCGGCGGGCCCGTCTCGAGCACGCTCCGCTCCAGCGCCTCCGCGAGCTCAGCCTCCTCCTTACTCCGCGCGAGCGCCTCCTCGAGCTCGTCCACCTCGCGCTGCCGCCGCCGCGCGTCGTCGAGGCCGCGAAGGAAATCCGGTCGCGCCGCGCGATGCCGCCGCGCCTCCAACAACGCGCGCCGCTTCCTCTCTTCCTCCTCGCTCAGCGACAGCGCCGCCGCGAGCGCGGTCTCTTCGTCCGCGTACGTCGGGTGCGCGCGATACCGCGCGTCCACCGGGACGCCGAGGACGGTCCCGGGCGGGAGGTTCGTCGGAGGCGGCGCGTGTGTGTTGTGATGATGGCGATGCGCGGGCGGAGGCCGCGGTGCCGTCGTCGTCGCGTGATGCCGCCGCGCGTTCCGCTCGCGGATCGCGGTCTCTTCCGCAGCCTGCGCGGCGCGAACCGCGTCCTCGCGCGCGCGGCGCGAGTTGGCGCGCTGGCGCTCGAGCTCGTGCGCGCGCGCGTCCACTTCCGCCTCGCTCGCGCGCAGCGCCGCTTGAAGCTGCGCCTCTTCCTCCTGCGACGACCGACGACGAACGAGGGGATGATGAAATGGCGATGGGAACGCGGGCGACGACGCGTCAGCGTCAGCGCGCGCGACGACGACGGACGGGGACGAGCGCGCGGCGGGCGCGGGGTTTAATCGACGGGACGAGACGACGCGTCGCGCGCGCACCTCCGCGGACGTCGGAGCCGCGAACGTCGCCATCGCGCTCGCTCCGGCGCCGACGCGGCGCGCCCGCGGGAGCGCGCCTCGAAGTGACGACGCAGATCTCTACACGTGTCGGACTATTGGAATGATGCGTTTTGAGGACGACGTCGGCGGCGGGACGGCGAGCACAGTCGGCGTCTTCAGACGCGCCTCCGGTCCGCTCTGCCTATTCGCTCTCGTGAGATAACTTACACTACACGTACGCGACGCTACTACTCCGCTACAGCGACCCAGAGACGACGTTGTACGCGCCGACTAAGGATATCCCCGGCCCCTCCGCGTTCGCGTCTAGCTGCGCCTCAGCCTGAAACGCCTGAAAGTCGCGCTGCTCCGCGACTCGCCTCGCGCCGGCGCACAGATCTGTCGCCCTCGAGCTCTTCGCCTCCCATCTCCGCGCGGTGTCGTGCACGTACCGCGGCGACAGCGTCCCGAGCGCGAGGGCCTCGCGAAACAGCCGGAAGAACGCCGCGGGCTTGTTCTCCATGACGACGTCGTACATCCTTCGGTATTCTTTGTTGGACGTGGCGGTGTAAAAGTCGAGGAAGCCGTCGTAAAAGTCCCGAACCTCGGGCTCGCCGCCGGGCATGCGAAACGGCACGGAGGGAATCGCGGCCGCGCTCTCCTCCGCGGCGAGCGCGAGCATCTTCTCCTCGCTGAACATGAGGAACGCGTTGTCCGTGGACGCCGTCATCTTGCGGCGCTTCGTAAACTCCGGGTCGCTCAGCGCTCTCTTCGCCGCCGCCACCGCGGCGTCGTACTCGGCAGCCTCCGCGGAGTCCGGCATCTTCGCCCACGCGCGCGCGGTCTCGAGGTCCGGCATACCGTCCGCGTCGAGTATGCTCCGCGCGAGTATGTTCTGCACTACCGATAACGCATCGCCGTCGGCCGTTTTCGTTTCCGTCGCCGGCAACGACGCCGGCGGCGGCAGCGGCGCCGCGATCCCCCCCGTCGCCGCCGCGTAGTCGCCGTCGCTCGCGAACGCGCACAGCGGCGCGCCCCTCTCGCCCGTCCTCGCCGCCGCCGCGGTCGCGTCGCGCGCCTCCTCGAACGCCGGCGTGCGCGCGCGGAGCGGCGCGTGCCACGTGTCGCATTTCACGCCCGCCGCGCGAAGCGCGGCGAGCGTCTCGCGCCAGCCGGCGACGCGCGCCCACTCCAGCTCGCGCGCCGCAGCGAGCGACGTCGCGCCGAGCGCGGCGGCGACCGAGGGCATCTCCATTGAAGGGTCGCCGACGCGGACGACGAGGTCGGACCCGAGCGCGCGGAGGGACGCGCGCAGCGCGACGACAGCCTCGTGCAGCGCGCGCGCGTCGGACGGCGTCCCGTGCGCGATCTCAGAAGGGTCGAAGACGAAGAGTGGGATCACCGCTCGCGTCGTCATCGCGGCCGCTTCCGCGAGCCCTGGGTGGTCGTGGACGCGCAGGTCGCCGGCGCGGAACCACACGATGTGCGCGCCGGAGGAGGATGACGCGTCCTCGGCGTCCGCGGCGTCCGCGGCGTTCGCGGCGTTCGCGGCGGCGACGACGGCGCGCGAGGACGACGACGCGCGAGGACGACGGGCTGGCGAGGACGCGGTGCGATCGCGACGCCGGCGGAACGACGCGGCGGACGCGGACGCCGCCCCGGTCGCGGGCATCGCGGACGACGCCGTCATCGCAGAAGACGCGACGCGTCACGGTAGGGCTGCCCTCTCGAGACGAGACGTCGTTCCCGGCGCGACGCCCTCTGGCGCGGCCGAGCGCGCGCGCGTCGTGCCGAACGCGCGCGTATCTCGGAGTTGGCGTGAGTGCGACAGCTGGCAGTGCGTGTGCCTGGCAGTGCCACGGTTCAAGCAGTGATCGCCTTTCAATCTATGGGCCTCTCGCCTTTCAAATCGCTTTCAAAGCAGTGCTCTATCGATCAGCTCGCATCATCGCAGTCGAAAAAAAATTTACGCAACTCCTCCTCCCACTTCCCGTCTGAGTATCGTTCGAAGCTCCACTTCTCGTCCTTCACCGCCTCGATCGACGCCTCTTCCCGAGATAAGACGTAGGTCATCCCGCTCGCCCCCGCGTGCACGCGCGTCGTTCCGTCGACGTACGCGACGTCGATGTGCGTCGCGGGCGCGGCGAGTCGCGCCGACTTTGTAAAAAATTTCGTCGCGTCGTCGTAGCATTCGTCGCCGCCGTCGCCGTCGCCTTCCCCGCCCTCCAGCATCCCAGCCCCCGTCAGCGTCTCGCGGCAGAACCCCGTCGCGCACACCTTCGCCTCCTCGAACGCGACGCGCAACCGGCGACTCGCCTCCGCCCCCGAGTCCGAGTCCGACGCCGGCGCGCACGACCCCCGCAGGAACAGGACGCCCTCCGCGAACTCGTCGTCGTCGTCGCCGGCGCCGTCGCCCGCGTCGACGAAGACGATCGCGAGGACGTACTCAGCGCCGCGAACGATATTCACCGTGCGCGTGGCGATGACGTTCAGCGCGCCGAACGCGCCGAAGCTGAGCGCCGCCAGGGGCAACGGGAACGCGCGAGGGACGTAGACGTCGCCGTCGCCGTCGTCGTCGTCGTCGTCGTCGTCGTCGTCCATCTGGACCTCGTGGTAGGGCGGGTCCATGGACGTCCACTCCGTGACCCAGAGGCCGTCGATGCCGCCGAGCGTGTCCTCCTCGGGCGGGCTCTCGAGCGCCTTCGCCGCCTCGAGGACCGCGGCGCCGGACGCCGGCGGGGCGACGCGCGACAGATTCGCGAGCGCGTCGCGCAGCGCGCGCGTCGCTTCGACGGACGACGACGACGCGGATGTTGAGGCGGAGACCACCGCGCGATGTTGACGCGCGGCGGCGCGAGCCCGCCGAGGCGGGGTCGCGCGTCGCGTCGTCGTCCTCGTCGAAGAGGAGGAGGAGGGGAACGGCGCGGCGCGGGAGGAGGCGACGGTCGCGGCGGCGCGCGTCATGGTCAGCGGCGGCGTCGCGCGGTGTGGACGGGATCGAAGCCTCCGAGAAGTTCTGGAGAAGTTTTTAGAACTGAACGAGACGAACTCTCGCGTGAAAGCTTCGTCGGAGTTCGTCTGAGCCGCGCGGGTCTCTCCGTCCAGCCGCGGTCGTCTATCATCCCGCGATGGGCCTCATTCGAAATCTTCCACCCGCCGCGGCGACGCACGCGACGCGCGCTCCTCTACACGTTCCCGTCCTCGAGCGCGCGTCTCAGCGCGACGAAGACGCTCTCGAGCGCGAGCACGCTCGACGCCGCGCCCACCCCGACGACGACTTTTTTCCCGGCTTCGCGATCGATCAGCGCGATCTTTTCCTCCCTCCTCCTCCTCCTCCTCCTCCTCCTCCGCGCCCCGCGCCCTTCGCCCTCCTCCGTCGCCATCCCCATCCGCCGCGCGACGCCCGCGCTCCGCTCGTACCCCTCGTCGCCCTCCCTCGCGGACGTGAACAGCGGCGCCATGCCGTTGTACGCCAACGCGCCGCCGGCGACGAACCCGGCGACGTGCCCGGCGTTGCTGAGGGTCGAGGGTCGTTCCATGCGAAGCGACGTCGGGGTGGAGTTGAAAGGCGTCAGATGGAGGAGTTGAAAGGCGACGCGGCGCGTCGAGCGTTGAAAACAAACGAGGGGTGGTGGGCGGAGAGACGCGCCACGCCGGGAGAGAAAGTCATTAAGGAATGAAGTTCACAACGCGAACGCGGTCGTACGGGAACCGGCGTAGCGCGAAAAGACGCGCCTGACCACGTGCTCCGAGCCGATCGTCGGCATCCCTCCCAGCCACAGCAGCGCGGTCGCGACCACGCCCATCGTGATGCACCGCGTGTAACACCCCGCGCGGTTCCAGTCCGGCTCGACGTTTATCAGGATGTACACGCACATCGCGCCGACGACGCCGAGGAGCGCGTCGCCGCCGCCGACGGTGAGATTGGTGTCGGCGTCCGTCGCCGTCGTGACGAGCGACCCGACCGCGCCGCTCAGGACGTATATCGCGACGAACGGCCACGTCCCCAACACCGCGTTCGCCTCCAGACCGATGACGACTAACCCGAGGTTCGCGACTGCGAAGTGCACGAGGCCGTAGTCCGCGAGGCACGACGTGAACGGGCGCCACCACTGCGAGTAGGTGATCACCGCGTCGTCGACTTCCGCGACGCGGAGAAAGAGATCGCCGCCGTTGCCGACGCCCGCGGCGTAGAGCGCGTAGTCGCCGACGAAGACGACGAGATGCAGCGCGAGGAACGTCAGCGCCGCGGTCGGGAAGACAGTCGGGACGTCGTACAGCGCGCGGTCGGACCACCACAGCCACGGCGGCGGGTCCGCGTCCGCGTCGTCGTCGTCGTCGTCGTCGTCGTCGGCGGCCGACGGTTCATCGGCGACGTCTTCCGCGCGCTTCTTCTTCGCGTCCGCCGCCGCGGCCGCCTCCAGCCGCCGTCTCTTGTCCTCCGCCGCGGCTTCCTCTTCCTCGCGCTCTCTCGCCGCCGCGGCGGCGACCTCCGCCGCGGACACGCCCAGGACGCTGTCCAGCGCGCGCAGCACGTCGTCCGCGTCTTCGATCGGTCCGACGGCGTCGCCGTCGCGGTCGTCCGCCGACGCGCCGACGCGCGCGGCGCGTCGCCGCTGCGATCGCGGCGCGAAGACGCGCGGCGTCGTCGCGCGCGCGCGGCTCAGGCGTCCCCGCGCGCGCGAGGACGTCACGAGCGCGACGCCCGGGCGTGCGACGCGCGCGTGCGCCATGGGAAGTGGCAACGATGCGCCAGCGCCAGCCTGGATTTCTTTCTACATTGCATTCGTGCTGGATCATCTCACGAGAACTATAAGCGGAGGGCGCGCACTCCCACGCGCGCGCGCATGCCGCACGTCGCGCTCGTCCCCGCGCGGCTCGGCGCCGTCGCGCGCGGTGACGCGCCGCGCCGCGTCCGCGCCGTCGCGTCCGCTCGCGTCGAAGCGTCGTCGTCGAAACGCGCGCCATCGCGCGGTCGCGCGAAAAGCGTGTCGAAGCAACTCTCCGTCATCAGAAGACGGCTCCCTCCGCCGGCGGTCGCCCGCGGACGACGGTCGACCGCGACGCTCTCGAGCGCGGACGAGAACGACGAGGCGCACGACGTCGAGCACGCCGCGCCGACGCCGAAGAAGAAGAAGAGCGAGATCAACATCACGGGGATGGGAAGTCGGTACGTCGAGGGAGAGATCACGTGGGCGGCGATCGCGGTGCAAGCCGCGCTCGCCGTCATGGCGCTCGGCGCCGTCGGCGCGCTCGTGTTCACCGCGCCGAACAAAGACTCGCCGCAGTTTCAGAAGCGCGATCGCGTGGAGAACGTGCGATTGGGGGTGGTGTCGGACGTGAACGACGCGCCGGGGGCGGCGTGAAGGGAGCCGGGGGCGTGAAGGGAGCCGGGAGCCGGCGGCGTGAAGGGAGCCGCCGCGCCGCCGCGG
>Ga0181559_10003602_pt1 | contig 15169 bp, 10 predicted proteins | sample 011ome_21_FD_133752 | JGI IMG/M metagenome (GOLD analysis project Ga0181559, IMG submission 133752) | Coastal salt marsh microbial communities from the Groves Creek Marsh, Skidaway Island, Georgia - 011508AT metaG (megahit assembly) | ecosystem: Environmental > Aquatic > Marine > Intertidal...
TAAGTTCCACGGATTGAGTGTTGCGCCAAAAGCACTGGTTTCAGTGCTTCCACCCATCGCAAACTCATCCATATTCGTTTTGCCAATGAGTATGGCATCTTCCTCACGAAGCTTTTTGATAACCGTGGCATCATAAGGTGCGATGTAATTCTGAAGCATTTTTGAAGAGCATGTCGTTGGCATATCCGTCGTGCAGAGGATATCCTTGACGGCAACTGGCACACCCGCGAGTCGACCAAGCGGTTGGCCCGTCTTACGTTTGTTGTCAACGATTTTGGCAGCTTGAATGGCTCCCTCTTCATTGACATAGGTGTAAGCGTTAATGCTCTTTTGAGATGCAATGATGCGGTCGAGTGACTGTTGGGTAATTTCAACAGCACTTGCCTCCCCGGTCGCTTGTAGTCGAAGAATTTCCGTTGCGGAATCGAGCATTCTTGGTATTTCCTACGGTTCTAGAGACGTTTCCCCGCGGAATTATCAACCATCTTTACTCATACCACCAGCCCGTCAAGGAAGCGGTTCTAAGCAATTTGTGAGAGGTGAACGACGAGGTAAGGTGATTCTTGCGATGCATCCGGCAATGCTACCGGATATTTCGGCGGTACCGCCATGTAACTCAGCAATTCTCGCGACTCGACAGAGTCCAAGGCCTAAGCCTCGACCCGCCTCTCGACCGCAAAAGTATGGGTCGAATGCGTTCCGCCTCGCTTCGGCGCTTAGGCCAGGCCCGCTGTCGGCAACTTCGATGATAGTGGCTTCCGCGCACTTGGTGACTGATACTTCTACCCTGCCCTGCTCTGAAATAGCCTCGATTGAATTGCGCAAAAGCGATCCGATCGCTTCGCCGATCATTCCCTTGTCTACATAGTCGAGTTGGGGGACAGTAGCGGAGATAAAGGGTAGGTCTGCGCTCGCTAGATGAGATGATGTTTTGTCTCTGAGTTTCTCAGTAGGCTCGAGTGACGTTCGTCTGAATTCGAGTTGAATGCCTTTGTTTATAGCTTTGCGTTGATATCGAGCGATCACCTCCTCCGCAACCAGTTCGACGTCAACTTGCTCTCCTGCCATTGTCGGAGGATTAGCGTAAAACATGAGGTCTGCAATCATTTCATGCGCCCGGTACACTTGCTCCGAGATGCGTCTTAGGCTTTCGTTCCTTTGCGGGTTCGACTCGTTTCTTGCTAGCTGCTGCGCTCGGGCGGAGATGTTGGCAAGAGGGTTATTGATCTCGTGGCTCAGTCCATATGCTAGCTGCTTGATTGCTTCGGTTTTTTGAATTCGGACCTGCTTATCAAAATCTGCGGCGATGCGATCTAGCTGTCTGATTCTCCTGGTTAGCGACTCAAGTAAATGGTTGGGAGATTGTTTGTTTACATTCGTTTCCGCCAATCGTGTTTGAGTGTCTTCCGATTCGCTAACCACGCTTGACCAATGCTGTCGCAATTTTTTTGGAATCGTTGGGCCAGTGGTTTCCAACCAAAGGTGTCCGTTACTTGGCCACTTTGCGAAGGGGAGCGTTCGGAAAAAAGCGTAGAGCCGAGACCATTGACGCTCAAGTTCTTTGGTGATGAGCGGCATTCCTAGAAACGCCTCACCCTCAAAGGTTGTTTGGTGGAAATGATTTTCTAGCCAATCCGCTAGATCCTCGATGCAGACGTAGGTCTGCTCGTCGAACGGCCTGCCGCAGGTGAAGTTGAAAAGACAGAAGACATAAAGAGGCGGACTATTTCTGAGAACTTCGACTACTCGCTTATGGAAGTCTGCTGAAAGTTCATCATTCCGATGCGTCAGTAGTTCCGCTAGCAGCAGCATCGTGGCTGGTTTGCATGGCAACCACCAGCGATCCTCTCCATGCCTTACGCAGGGAAGCAAGCTGAATTCCTGAATGTGACGTTCAGGTTCTTGCGAATCCGTCGAGGAAACGGTGGTGATGCTTTCTTTGAAAGCATCACCATTTTTCTTTTTCTTGCCCCTGCGTTTGGGCTTGTGATGTGAATTCACTGAACCCACGCTATCCCATCACGCCCCGTTCGATGTCAAGAAGATCACATGCACGGCTAACTAAGTCGTCGATAGCAAATGGTTTTTGCATAAAGTCGTTTGCCCCTGCTGCTTTGAGGCCATCGACCTTGCTGTGCTCAACCATTCCCGAGATGCAGAGAATTTTAACGGTGTCCATCGAAGGGTCGTTACGAACTCGTTGACAGACTTCTTTGCCGTTGATGTCTGGAAGCATTACGTCCAAGACGACAAGGTCAGGACGAAATTCCTTCACACCCATTCCAGCGTCAAACCCATTATTGGCAGTTCGAATATCGAACCGTCCGTCACGCTCGAAACCATCCTGCATCAGATCGACGAGATCCTGATCATCATCCACGATAAGCAGCTTTTTCTTGCCACTCTCGAGGGCATCGGTGGGGATGCCGTTGTCCTTCATGAAAAGGAATAGTTGATCGCGTGGAATACGTCGAAATTTACTGCCAGGTACTCGAAATCCCTTGAGAGATCCATTGTCAAAACAACGGATAATCGTTTGCTGGCTAACTTTGCATATTTTGGCTGCTTCGCCCGTCGTAAAGACCGTTTTTGTGGTCATCTCAGAAACCATCCTCCCTGCATGACGGTGCAAACTAAAACGAGTGAAATTGTTGAATAGGAACGTCACTCATGGTTTCAAGCATTAACCAGCCTAAAGCCGCTAACCTCCGTGTGACTAGCTGCTTGGTTTGATTCTGCGATCGCAAATTACTTAATTCGCAGAAATTGGACCCGGCCGAATTCGTCGGTTGCTTGAAAGGCTTAATGATTGGCAAAGCTTCCTGTTCTACCAACGCGGGTCGCGGTGACCCATGTTGCGTGGAAGACGCAGGCGGCAAGAAGCTCCAAGCCTCTCTGGTTTGCCAAAACTGCCTTGTGTGCGAATTCTATCGATTCCCCCGTGTGGGTCAAGGTTGATCGAAAGCACGCAGTTTATCAGGGCTCCGCGTTTAATGTCGTATTTTCCAAGTTTTGCGTCGTTTGCTAGCTATGGCCAATCAACGACTTTTGGAGAAATAAATACCAAACCATCGTCTATGAATCACTTATACGCCTTGGTTTTCAATTTTTGTTTTGGATTCGAGATGGGCGAGCAAGAGCGCGATATCAGCAGGCGTGATTCCGCTGATGCGTTTTGCTTGGTCGAGGTTTTGCGGGCGAACGCGACTTAACTTTTCCTTTGCTTCGGATCGCAGTGAGCCGATTCGATGAAAGTCAAATTGAGCAGGGATTTTCTTCGTGGAGAGTCTTTGCTGTTTTTCCACTTCTAGCTTTTGGCGACTAACATAACCTTCATACTTGATGTCGTAGACGCATTGCTGGGCGGCTTCGTGATCGATTCCGCGTAATGCCTCGATCTTCCCGCACATGTGATCCCAATCCACTTCTGGCCGTCTGAGATAGGTATCTCCAGGCGTTTTATTGATACGAGCTTTCTGCAAGATCTGCATCGCCAAATTCATTTGACTGATTTTCTCTTCAAACCTGACGATCCGATCGCAAGATGCAAGGCCCAGTTGTTGTGCAATCGGAGTTAGTCGGCGGTCCGCATTATCTTGTCTTAGCAGCAAACGATATTCTGCGCGGCTGGTGAACATCCGATACGGTTCGTCCGTTCCCGCGGTAACTAGATCATCGAGAAGAACGCCAATGTAAGCTTGATCACGAGTCGGAACCCAAGGTTCGAGCTTATTCATTTTCCTCGCTGCGTTTAAGCCCGCAATCAATCCTTGCCCCGCAGCTTCTTCATAACCGGTGGTGCCGTTTATTTGACCCGCAAAAAAAAGTCCTTCAATGGTCTTCGATTCTAAGTGGGACCACAGTTGCGTTGGGGGGCAATAATCGTACTCAACGGCGTAACCATAACGCATAATTGAAGCGTTCTCTAAACCGGGGATCAAGCGAAACATTTGATCCTGAACATCTCGAGGTAGGCTTGTCGAAATACCGTTCACGTAAACTTCTTGTGTCTGGTGACCTTCAGGTTCCAAGAATAGTTGGTGTCCATCTTTTTCGGCAAACCGCACGACCTTATCTTCGATGCTTGGGCAGTATCTCGGTCCACGAGAATTAATTTGCCCGCTGTACATTGGGGCGCGTTCTAGATTGGCGCGAATCAGATCATGCACTTGAGAGTTCGTGTAGGTGATGTGGCAAGGTAGTTGAGTAAGCGAGAGATGTTGAGTCAGGTAGGAGAATGGCTGCGGTTGTTCGTCTCCGGGTTGCTCTTCGACAGACTGATAATCAATGGTTCTTGCGTTCAAGCGTGGTGGAGTACCCGTTTTAAATCGATCGATTTCGATGCCTAGTCGTTGCAGCGCTCCACTGATTCCTGCTGAAGTGCCCTCCCCTGCTCGACCGCCTGCAGTTTTGGCTTCACCGGTGTGCATGATTGCCTGCAGAAAGGTGCCGGTCGTCAGTACAACGGATCCCGCCCGATATTCGGCACCGCCTCGGACTCTTACTCCGGTGATACGTTTTTCATTTCCATTTGTGATGACAACTAGATCTTCCACGGTTTCCTGTCGGAGGTCGAGATTTTCGTGGCTTTCAATCAGATACTTGATGTGATTCTGGTAAGCCTTCTTGTCTGCTTGTGCACGCGGGCTGTGCATCGCAGGGCCTTTTCTCCGATTGAGCAATCTGAACTGGATTCCTGTGGCGTCAATCGCTTGGCCCATCAGGCCACCGAGCGCATCGACCTCACGTACGATTTGGCCTTTTGCAACACCACCGATTGCAGGATTGCATGACATTTGACCGACGGTATCCAGATTCGTTGTTAGCAACGCGGTTTTCGCGCCTAGTCTTGCCGCTGCGGCTGCCGCTTCTGTGCCAGCATGTCCAGCACCAATCACAATTACATCGTATTCGTAGAAAGTATCAGTCATTCGGTTTTTGAATGCGTTGCGTGGTTGTTTTGGAACTTGACGGGAATAAATCGAATGCACTAGCGAATGTTTAGGCCAATTTTCCGAAAAGTCGAAAAACTTAAAAGCTCGAAGGTCGAACCGCCGAAGCCGATAACGTGGGATTCGATTTTTCACGAATTGTTTTGAAGGCCTCTTTACCGTCTGGCAGAATCATGCAAGGTACCCCGTGTAGAGCTTTAGCCGCTTGGCTCGCCTTTGCGGTGGCGATTGGGGTCATCCCTCACGCAGTTTCGGAAGAAATCAGCGATGTGGGTGACCGATCTAAAGCTTCAACATCAGCAGTTCCTTTCAGCGGCGATCATACAAGGTCCCCAAAATCTAAACAGACGGTTCCTCAGTATATTCTTGGGACTCGTTCTTTTTCGATCCCTTTTACCGTCGACGGTCAAGATACTGAGCGTTTGGGAGTGAGGTTGTATGTTCTATCCCCTGCGCAGGCCCGCTGGCAGCTGCATCGTTCAATCGCTTTAGAAAGCAGTGATGTCGGGCGGTTTGAGTTTGTTGCGGAACAAGACGGGGAATATCAGTTTATGACCAGAACATTGGGTCCGATTGGTGAAGAATATCAGACGGATAAATTCTCCCCAGAGATTTCTGTGTTTGTAGACACCACTCAGCCAAAATTGACCATGTCGTTAGATGTTGGAGTAGACGGCGAAATCTTGGTGCACTACGCGGCTGAGGATGCAACGCAACTCCAAAAAAAAGAACTTCGATATGCTACCGACAGTAGTCCTGCATGGGTCAACATTCCGGAAGTCTTGACTGAAACCGAAGGTAATCTCAGAGTTCAGCCACAAGAAAGTGATCGCTGGAATTACGCAACCGTCGAATTGTTGGTAACAGATTCCGCCGGAAATTCCACTCGATTATCACGACAAGTTCGTCGACCACGGATTGCGGCAGAAAGAGTACAGACTGCATCAAAGTCATTGGGTGCTGCTGCATTGGCAGGATTTCGTAATGAACCTGCCAGTGGCTCTGATGAAGTTACGATGTTCTCACAATCGCGAGGATCCAGTCGGGTCAATGTTGAGGGTGGTAGCTCAATTGATCACTCGGGCGATACTGATTTTCGTGATCAGCGCAGCGATGAAAATGCGGTCGACTTAATTTCTCCGCCATTGAGTGATTTTTCTTCCCGTTCAACATCTGGAGTTCAAACAAACGAGATAAGAATCGCGCAGCTCGGGAATCCACCTCGACGTAAGATTTCGTTGTTCGAAAAACTTTTCGGAGTCATGCCGCCTGCTAACCCATCCACTTTTAAAGTTGGCTCACCAATGTCCACGGCAAGTGATGAACCTCTTTACGCTACGCCGCTCTCCATGTCATCAACACCCGCTCGCTTGGTGGGAAATCCACAGGAGTTGTTGCCGCCGCCTGCTTCTGCTGCTCAGATCAGCGACGGTTTTGGCTTGAATGGACCTGCCCAAAATCAATCGAAGCTCGATGAAAAAACTGGAACTCGCAACGCAGTTTCCCCCAATAACACAACGTCGGAAATTCTTCCGGAAACTTTGCCGATTCCAGGAACGCGGCAGCAGCAATTAGAAGTTCAGTCCTCGATCGCTAACCGACAAGCAGATACACCAGCTCAGGCAATGCGGCCCATAGGTGAGGCATCCCAGGTTCTTCCGCTCTTGCAGCAACAGTCCAAGCCTAGCAGCGATGTGAACACTAGCGATAACTCAGAGACCTTGCCGCTGTATGAAGCGAAGCGAAGTGATGTCCCTGATTCGGGTCTTGCTGGCGAAACCCCAGAATCTTTCTTAGATCGAGTGCCGGTTCGCTTCAGCAAGAGCAAGCGATTTAGCTTGGATTACGAATTGGAGGCAATCGGCCTGCAAGGTGCTGAGTCGATTGAGTTGTACGGCACAACAGACAGCGGAAAAACGTGGCAATTATGGGGAAGTGATCCAGATCGGCTCAGCCCCTTTGACATCGAAACACAAGATGTGGGTGCATTTGGTTTTCGCATTTGTGTTGTTGGTCGTAATGGATTAGCTAGTCCTCGGCCTCTTGTGGGTGAGTTGCCTGACATCGTTGTCGTGGTAGATACCGAAAAACCAGAGGTGAGAATTACTGGAGCGCGCTATGGTGAGGGAAGTCGGGTCGGATCGCTTGTGATCACTTACGAGTGTTTAGATCAAAACCTTCCCCAACGCCCAATCACTCTTGCTTTCAGCGACTCACTGGAGGGACCGTGGACGACGATTGCTGGAGGATTAAGGAACGAAGGCCAGTACATTTGGGCAGCGGATCCTACCCTACCACGTCAGCTTTACCTTCGAATCGATGCGATTGATGAAGCCGGCAACCGTGGTGTCTATTTGTTGGATCAGCCAATCGATACCCAAGGACTCGCTCCCCGAGCAAAGATACGTGGTTTTCAACCACTATCCCGAGGTGATTTGAATCCGGAAAAGCCAGAAACGACTGCGGGGCGGGCACGAAGCCAGTTTTGATCAATACGAGTCAAGCAGTGAGCTCGTAAATCGGATTTGACCTGTGTTTCAATCTCTACCCATTCAAGCCCTCGGCTAATCTGCCAGCATGGCAATGCCGGCTCGCTTGGGTGTCCGCACACTGTTACCTTATAAGCATGGCAACGATACATGCTTTTGAATTTCTTGCACAGGCAAACGACAATTTGCCTGATGTGATCGCTATTTTCGGCAGCGACGCATCATTGCGTTCGTGGGTATTGCAGCGACTCACTCAGTCGGGTGATTTAATGCAAGTCAACGGAGATTCCGCGCGATGGTCCGATCTTAAAGATGAACTTTCTACCGCATCGCTATTTGACTTTGGCGAGGGAAAGAAAACGATTGTCATTCGTGGTGCAGATGATTTCTTAAGTCCAAAGCGATCTGACGACGGGACTCAAGATAGTAGTACAGCCAAGAACAATAATCGCGTGGAGCTAGAGGCTTACGTTGCTAAGCCTGTCTCCGCCACACGACTGATTCTGGAATTTGAGTCTCTTGCTACGAATACTCGGCTCTACCGTTTCATTGATGAACAACATTTATCAATCAACTGCTATGCGACGATTGATAAGAAACGCGGAGTTACTTCCGCGTCGAGACAGAATTTCATTGCAGGCTTCTTAGCTAATCGTCACCAAGTCAAGGTAACCAAAGGTGCCGCGGATACTTTGATCGAGTTATTGGGTGAAGAATTAGGGATGCTCGATTCTGAAATTGCTAAGCTTGCACTTTACCGAGAAGCGGGTGGAGTCGTTGACGAGTCGTTGGTCCGAGAAATTGTCACAGGTTGGCAAGGGAAAACTGTCTGGGAGATCACGGAAGCAATTGCCGCTGGTAATTCGGCAGAAGCTCTCAAGCACTTAGAGAAACTGATGAGCGGCGGGCAACCGCCAATCGCGTTATTACCTCAGATCGCGTGGTCGCTTCGGCGTCTTGGAATGGCATCCTCTATCATTCATTTCAAAGAGAGAAGCGGACAGAGGATTCGCGAAGAAGATGCGTTGTCTTACGCCGGTTTCCGTCCTAACGAATCCCAGAGAGCGAAATTACACTTGAGGAGTTTACGACGAGATCGAGCAAAAAAGCTCTTAGCTTGGCTGTTGGATGCTGATTTGCGACTCAAAGGGACTCATAGCAGGGCTTGGTTTGATCGGTTTTTACTAGAGCAGCTGATTGTGCGGCTATCTAACACTGCCGTCGAGATAGGCCGTGAACAACCAAATCACATATGATAATCATCTTTCGTCTCTAGTTTTTAGCAGGCCTCACGGTAGTCAGTATTAGGCAAGCAGTGTTGTAACGCCTTGCTCTCTCGGCGAAATGATTTCCAGCATGGTCGCGCATCGTTACATGCGATTGCTGGTTCCTTTGGTTAAGGCCATGAATGCGCTTTCCAGATCTAATTCTTCCTCAGTAAATTTTTTGAGTCGAATACCCTGGTCAATCAGTAATTTAGGCAGATCACTATAGTCATCAATTTCTGATTTCATGATGACCCGAATGGAATTGTCACCAAGTTCACATGCTTGAACCGTTGGATGTTCAGATAATAATTCGCTCATCTTTGCGAGGTCCTCGCTCATAAGCGGTTGGATTACCAGAACAAGGTGTTCGCGTACCATTCGGATGACTTCCGTTTTGGTGGCGTTCTGTTTGAGCTCTCCTTTGTCAATGATGCCAATTTTGTTGCACACATCAGCTAACTCTGGGAGAATGTGGCTACTCACAATAATGGTTTTGCCCATCTGTCCTAGCTTGCGAAGCAGATTTCTCATCTCAATCCTCGCGCGAGGATCTAGGCCAGAAAGCGGTTCGTCCAACAAGAGAACTTGTGGGTCGTGAAGTAACGTTCGAGCGAGGCCAAGTCTCTGAGTTTGTCCTCGGGATAATGTATTTGCAAAAGCATCGCGTTTGAAATCTAAGTCGACAACGTCAAGCATTTCATTGACGCGATTACGTCTTGCTTCTCCGTTGATGCGATAAGAGGCCGCAAAAAACTCTAGGTATTCGACCACCGTCATGTCTTCATAAACCCCAAAGAAATCGGGCATATAACCCACTAGTCGTCGTATTTCTTTTGGGGCTGTGTGGACGCTGTGATCGCAGACGTAAGCCTCACCCCAAGTCGGCTCTAGCAACGTCGCAATGATTCGCATGGTGGTAGTTTTGCCAGCTCCATTAGGACCGATGAATCCAAAGAGATCACCCGCATCTAAATTTAGGTCGATGCTTTTGATCGCGAATGCATCGCCGTATTTCTTTGTGAGGTCAACAGTTTTAATCACAGTGATTCTTGGGATTTAAATGTTTAGATAAGAGTTGTGCTGGTAGGTTGACGGAGTTGGGCATCATGGATTTTGAGAGAGATCTTCAACTGGAATGATTACCCGAATGAAGGTTTCTCGATTCCCCTGAATTCCATTTGTTTTGTCACCGTCAATTTCGATATCGGTTGCTGCGTTTTGAAGGTGGCCGAATAAGATGCATCGGTCGTCAGAGAGTACGTGAGATAAATCAAGCGAAGCAAGCGGTAGATGCTTTAGATTTGTGTAACGCGTGCCGCCAGAGGCTTCGTGAAATAAAATGATCTCTCCGATGCGTTCGAGGGATGATGTATTCGCGGGGTTCCACCGCTCTGTTTCACTCGAACTCTCTAAGGCCTTTTGTCTGGATAACTGCCAGCGAAAGTTTTTCTGTCTAAGCGTATCTAACGATTCAATTTGGCTGCCAGCGGGGAAGCGGGTGGGCAGTAAGTAGGTCCAGTTACGGTAGATAAGCATTCCATTGAGAAGATCAGCATTCAGCGGATTGGTAAGTTTTCCCTGCAGCAGCTCGCTTCCAGGGCGTCGGATAACCGAGTCTTGGTTTGTCAGGATAGGCTCGAATTGTAAAAACGAATGAATGCCGCGACTGCTGCGTGAAGCGAGAGGTATTTGCTGTATGAAGGAGTTTTTGTACTCCCCGTCAAATTGAACGGTGTAGATCGGAAGTCGGCTGTCTTCTATCCCAAATTGAATTCCGCCGAAGGACGGACCGGGGTAACCAAAGGGAGTTGTGAGTTGCCGATTGATGGAACTTCCAAGATTTGAAAGGAGAGGACTTGGGGCGATATTCAAGTCGGTTCTCAATGATTCATGTGAATAGAGGTAATGAATGGATCGGCTGAGTCCAATTCCCTTGGTTGTGTCGATGTCAATGACTTCAAGTCGATTCCACTGCTGCGTCGCTGCGTTAATCGTACTATCCGCGTCGGCTTTCCTAGCGGTTAGAGATCCTCGATCCTCTGAATTAGATGCGTTTTGATTGGGTAGCGACTGGTAAGTGAGGAATAGGCTGACACTGATCGCGCTGATCGGGAAGGAAAGCCAGCCCAAAAGAGGCTTGCCGATCAGGCGATTGATTAGAAGGAAGTCAAGTGGACCAATGAATGCTAAGAATCCAATCACAATGAGTGATAAAAACGAAAAGCTATATTGTTTTTTTATTTCGAACTGGTCAAGAGTTGCGCGAAGTTGTCCAGCAATGTCGTTGTATGCGGTAGAACGATTTTTTTGACCGGATAACTCCTGTGTTGGCTCAAGGATGTTTCCGATGACTTGAGTCAGCAAATCCATCCTTTCTGGCCATTCGGCAAACATCTTTGTTTCGAGGTCAGCGCCGATTGCGATAACTTGCCCTAAGCCGACATTGAATTCTATTGCAAGAGGTGTGCTGTCTCGTCGAGTTGTGCGACCCATTAATAAGATGCTGCCCCGATCACGAGGTAGTACTAAACCATCGAATGGTTCAAGCGGAGTCTGAGAAGAGGTGAATGTCTCGAGGGAGGAGGGATCAATTTTTTCGATTGAGATTTCATCAAGTTGAATCAGTTCTTCAAGCCAAGGCGAGTTTTGCAGTAATTTGGACGAAGATGCTCCCAAGGTGAATAACACGCGTCCACCTGTATGAACCCAGTTCACAATCGCATTCTGTTGTTTCAGTGAGAGTTTGCCGAGTAGAGCGCTTCCGGAACCGCCGATAACGATCAGGTTCACCCCGGAATAACCAAGCTCTGAATCCGGCAATGCATCCATCGAGCTCGGGTGCGAAACAGCAACAGAGGCGTCACGATCAAGCAATTCATTTGCATTGAGCTTATCGATTCCCAATGTGTCGCCGATGACGACGATCCATGGCATCGAAAGAGGGATCATGGCAGGGCCACGAGAAGGGGAGCTTTGAGCGGGAAACCTAGTGGCAATACGAGATTGAGAGGGCGAGTCGGTGATCAGTGGAGCAGCTTCGCTACCAGGAATAACATATCGCCATTGGGTGTCTAAATCAGTAGTTGCTTGCCGGAATTCAACTTCAACACCATCCCCATCTCGTGTTTTAATCGCTGTGATTGGCTCGCGGTCACTTCGACGAACACCCGTCCAGTACCCCACTCGGTAGTAACCCTCGATACCAATTTGTAGAGTTGCCGTTTCGGAATTTTCACCAAGGATCGAAGTGGAGTTATCTTGGACGTTTCGGTCAACGGCGACTCGGTTGTCCGCGGAGACGCAGGAAGATTGGAGGCACTGAATTATTAGGCAGAATAGAATCCAATGAAGACGTTCCAGCAGGTTGCGACTGCATCGATGATTTTGCTGAGAATAAGGAGTTGTATTAATCGACATGCCGTTTTTCAGTCAGACAGTAACGCTAGTTCTACTTGAGGGTTCTTGCTGGGTTGCCGTTAAGGTTTTTCTGAATTTGGACAAACACATTCCAGGCGAGAACAACCAGGGCAGCCATTTCCATACTTCGCAATCAAAGCGGCATTGAGGTCAATGTCAGCCACGTTGGCGATAGTCGCTAGCCATGCAATCACATCTGCAAATTCTTCGGCGAGATTCTCCCGGTCGTTACCTCTCAATGCAGCTGCTAATTCGCCAATTTCCTCCATCAGCCACATAAAGGTTCCATCGACACCGCGCATGACATCCTTTTCGAAGTACATGGTTCGGATGTGCCGCTGAAGATCCGCGATGGATAGCTCTTCTTTTTGAATGGGCGGGGTGTCGGTCATTAGCTGGCCTCATGGGTATTTGAATCAACACCCGCTAGTCTAATATATTCTGATCTCAGAAACGCGGCAGGTTGTCGGGCAAAGGTGGTTTGGGCAGGATATTCTGATGTGTTGGGCGTTAACAGTGAATCGCTGCTACCGCTTCGTTTTTGCAACGATTCTTGACGATGGAACTCCGCTGAGAGGGTTAGAGTATCAGGATGCGCATTTATTTTGGTCGAATATCATCGATTACTCATTTGATTTAAGTTCATGGAAGCAAAATCTACCGATCGCGATTCCGAGTCTGCCGATAGTCGTGTCGCGGCGGGGCACACCGATGGTGTCTCACAAAGATCGTCGGGTAAATCGAATAAGAAACAAGGTCGCGGATTTCATAGCTATCCGTTTTACGCACCACGGTTTTGGCACGGAATGTTGCCGAATACCTGGCTGAAGTTGTTGGCGAGTGGGAAATTTCACATTCACCCAACCCGCTTTCCGTTAGCTTTTGGTGTAAGTGCGACCACACCATTTAATGCCAGTTTGGCTGCCCTGCAGAAAATCATTTACTCAAGTCGTTTGCGGTCGGCCGAAATGCATGGTCCACCGGTATTCATCGTCGGCCATTGGCGAAGTGGTACAACGCTACTTCACGAATTAATGGTGAAAGATGAGAGGCTAAGTAGTCCATCCACGTACCAGTGTTTTTCGCCACATCATTTTCTCGTATCGGAGTGGTTTTTTCGCCGCTTCTGCGGATGGCTTCTGCCTGGCAAGCGACCCATCGATAACATGGCGACTGGGTGGGACCGTCCTCAGGAAGATGAGTTTGCGTTATTAACTCTGGGTTTGCCATCGCCTTACCGACGAATGGCTTTCCCGAACCAAGAGCCTGTGGATAGTAATTATTTGGATTTCGATGGAGTTGAAGAAGGTCAGATACAAGATTGGTTGACTTCGCTTCGAAGGTTTCTCTTGGCAGTAAGTACCTCGACCCAGCGACCGTTGATCATTAAGAGTCCAACACACACAGGTCGAGTTAAGTGGTTGGCACAAGAGTTTCCTGATGCAAAATTTATCCATATTTCGCGAGACCCACGATCGATTTTTCCATCAACCTGCCGATTGTGGCGAGGCTTGGATGAGGTTCAGGCTTTGCAGCGTCCAAAACACGATGGAATAGAAGATTACGTAGTCAAGTGTTTGCAGCGAATGTACCGCGCTTTCCACGAACAACGTCAATCGATCGAACCAAGTAGAATTATCGATGTGCGTTATGAAGATTTGACTGCTTCTCCCGTCGAGACCTTAAAATCAATCTACAGCGAATTACGGTTAGGAGATTTTGACTCGGTACAACCGCTCATTGAATCATGGGTGGAAAATGAACACCGAAGCTACCAAACCAACGAGCATAAACTCCCGTCCGACCAAGAAGCTCGGATTCGAGAAGCATGGTCTGAATATTTTGAGACCTACAAGTACAGCTAGGCATTTACTTGCTGCACTGCCACACACAGCACGATCGTATTCCCAGAAGTATCCTCTGAGCGATAGGTATTATTAAAAGTGATTAGCAGGTACTTTTCTTGGCCCTTAATCATGTTGGGATTGATTCTATCCGGATGCGGTGATTCCGAGCCTGTAAATGGTCCAGAGCAATTGCAGAATAGCCAGCTTGATACGGAAAATGAGTCCAATAGCAAATCGGCTTTAGGTAAATCACTTGGTGAGGTATCCTCCCCCGAGTCGGTCGATGCCTTTGATCGATCGCAGCTTATAAGAGCAAGGCTTGAAGAGAAGGATGCTAAGCAAGGCTGGATTAATCTGTTTGATGGAAGCACTTTGTTTGGCTGGGTGACAGACGGACTAGCAAATTTTCGAGTAGAAGACGGCGTTTTGGTCGTCGATCAAGGCGAAAGAAGCCTGCTGTGCACGAGCTTACAATGGGACCGCTATGAGTTGTTGGTAGAATATCGTGCGGACGCTGAAACCAACAGCGGAATCTTTCTCAGTACCGATGTGGATCCCGGTAACGTTGCTTCTGATTGTTATGAGGTAAATATCGCTCCTGACAGTCATCCATACCCAACGGGAAGTTTGGTCGAGCGGCAAATGGCTATCAATGTGCCGACTCTTAGTAGTGACCAATGGCACAGCATCAGGATTCTTCACGAGTTGGGATCTTTGACGATCGAAGTGGATGGAAATCGAGTGTGCGAATACGAAGATTCGGCACCACAAGGACTCGGCAGAATTGGCTTGCAGCACAATCAGGGCCGCATCGAATTTCGAAAGGTCATGCTTCGACCGCTTGATCTAGATTCCCTCTTGGACCCTGACCTCTCCGCATGGAAGAAATATCCCAATATGGATGCTACCTACTCGATAAATGAGCAAGGGGAAATGCATGTGAAGGGCGGGAGTGGGCAAATCGAAACACTTGACACGTTCTCTGACTTCATTCTGTTAGCCGAATATCAATTGCCAACACCTGAAATGAATTCCGGGATTTTCTTTCGTTGTATTCCTGGCGACAAAATGATGGGCTATGAATGCCAGGTGAGCAACTTTGCCACGCAGGAAGGTGGTCTCATACCAAGCGATTGTGGTGCGGGTGGTATTTTTCGGCGTCAAGATGCACGGTTAATAGCGGGGGAGACAGGGAA
>Ga0181559_10003608_pt1 | contig 15153 bp, 7 predicted proteins | sample 011ome_21_FD_133752 | JGI IMG/M metagenome (GOLD analysis project Ga0181559, IMG submission 133752) | Coastal salt marsh microbial communities from the Groves Creek Marsh, Skidaway Island, Georgia - 011508AT metaG (megahit assembly) | ecosystem: Environmental > Aquatic > Marine > Intertidal zone...
CGTCGCGAATGCGACAGCAGGTCCGCGTCCCACGCGTCGCGCTCGTGCCAAGGAAACGCCTGGCGGTTGTGCGGGTCGCGGCCGCCGCCGTCCAGGCCGAGCGCGCCGATCTGGCCAACCTCCGTGCCCTGGTAGGTCATGGGCGGGCCAGGCACGCACGCCTGCATCAGAAGCAGCAGCTTGAGCGCCTCCGCGTCCCCGCGGAGCATCCACAGCGCGCGCGCGGTGTCGTGCGAGTCGAACAGGTTCATCAGCATCGCGGGGTGCGCCGAGCCCGAGCCCAGCGCGTTTCGCCCGCCGCGCGCGTCGCGGCCGACGCCCGGGACGTGCGCGGACTGGTACGCGCCGCACACCTCGCCGTACGACCGCCGGAACCCGTCCGCGTCCACGGGCGTGATCTGGTAGTCCCCGCCGATGGCGTCGTCCTGCCTCAGCTCCACGCCGCCGCCCACGAACCCCACCGCGCACGTCCCGAAGGCGTAGTTCATGAGCGAGTCGAAGTGCCCGTCCTCGCCGACGTCGTCCGGCCGGACGCCGAACAGCTCGCCGACGGTGACGCAGCTCTCTTTTTCCGCGCGGCACCGGTCGCGGAACCGGCGCCAGAACGCGGGCTCGATCTCGATCGGGTAATCCAAACGCCAGCCGTCGATGTCGAACTCGCGCACCCAAAACGCGCCGACGTCCAGGACGTGCTCGCGGACGCCCTCGTTCGCGAAATTGAGCTTGGGCAGGTCGGGCAGGTCCCACCAGCACTCGTAGTTCACGTGGTACCGCTCGACGCCGTACGCCACGACGGGAAAGGATTTGGGCAGGAACCAGTCCTTGTACGGGCTCTGCTCCTGCGCGTCCAGCAGCGAGGCGAACGCCCAGTGCCCGCGGCCGGTGTGGTTGAAGACGCCGTCCAACACGAAGCGCATCCCGCGAGCGTGGCACGCCGCCACGAGCTCGCGCATCGCGTCCTCGCCGCCCAGCATCGGGTCCACCTTCATGAAGTCGCTGGGGTGGTACCGATGGTTCGCGGTGCTCAGGAACACCGGCGTGGTGTACAGCGTGTTCACGCCGAGCGACTGGATGTGGTCCAGGTTCGCGGTGATGCCGCGCAGCGAGCCGCCCTGGAAGCTGCGGATGGTGGGCGGCGATCCCCACGCGTCCACCTGCGTGCCCGGCGCGAGGCCCGCGGGGTCGGGCGCGAAGCGGTCGGGGAAGATCTGGTACACCACCGCGTCCTTCCACCAGTCGAAAGGGCACGACGGGTCCGCGGGCGAGGGCTCGACGACCCACCCCGACGGAGCGTCGTCGTTCGCGAACGAACAACGACGCGCGAGGGATCCGGGGCACCGGAGGCTGCGGCGCGACGGGCGCGCCGCGCCGACGCGGCGGCGCGCGCGGGAATCGCTCGCAGAAGCGGGGAGACTGATGTGCGCGCGCAGCGCGCCCGCTGTCGAGAGCACCATGATGCGGTCTGTGGACTGCCGCGCGGCGTTTGGCCGACGCGGATAAAAGTTTCAGGGCTTTTTGCCGGGAAGCACTCTCGCAGCAGCAGGCTTTTTGACTGCGCAGCACTGCAGGCAAACAGTCTGCACTTCATCTGCAACGCGCGAAAGCGGCGGTTCGACTGTTTTTTGGCGGCTTAAAACGCGATTGGCACGCGTGCCGCGCCGCATCCTCCCCCGCGCAGCCAGCTCCGCGTCGGCCATGCCGCAGTTTTTCGGCATCGAGATTCCCAAGGGCCAGGTACGCGGCGCGCGAGACGCGCCGTCGGCTCTCCCGTTCCCCCTCGCCCTCGCCCCCGCGTCCCCGCCGCGCCGAGATCTGACCGCCAAATCAATCCACCGCGCCTCCGCCGCCAACAGACGAAGAAGTTCGCCGCCGATGAGGGCGACTCCATCGTGTTGTGCCAGGCCGCGCTCGGCCTGAAGCCCAAGGCGGGCGAGCGCGTCACGGTGTTCCTGCAGTCCGGCGAGTCCCCCGAGCTCGCCATCGGCTCGCTGACCATGGGCACGTGCGACCAGTTCTCGCTCGGCACGGGCCTGACCTTCTCCTCCGGCGAGACGGTGGCGGTGCGGCACAACGGCTCCGCGGCGGTGTGCCTGACTGGGCGCATCGAGGACGACTTCAACGACCTGGACGTGAGCTCGGACGACGAGGATGGTGACTTCCAGTACCTCGAGGATGACGACGAGGATGACGACGAGGATTCCGAATCCGACGACGACGACGACGACGACGAGGAACCCGCGGCGCGGACGAAGAAGCTCGCCGCCGCCGCCGCCGCCGCCGCGCCCTCGGACGACGACTCGGAGGAGGACGAAGACGAGGACGAGGACGAGGATGAGGACGAGGATGACGACTCCGACTCCGACTCCGACTCCGACTCCGACTCCGACGACGCCGAGAAGCCGGAGAAGCCGTTTATGTCCAAGTCGGGATCCGCCGCGAAGAAGGCGACGCCCTTCAAGGGCGGCGCGGACGTCGGCGAGAAGGAGTCCGAGTCCGAGTCCGCGGAGGAGTCGGATTCGGAGAGCGAGGACGACGACGAGGGCGACGCGTCCGAGAGCTCCGAGAGCTCCGAGAGCGAGGACGACGAGAACCTCCTGGGCGACGGCGACTCGGACGACGACGGCGCGAAGAAGCGCAAATCCTCCGGCGGTGGCGGCTCCGCCGCCAAGCAGGCCAAGTTCATGGACAAGAGAGGCACGCCCGGCAAGAGCCCCGGCGGCGGCCGCGGCGGCCGCGGCACGCCCGGCGGCGGCCGTGGCGGCCGCGGCGGCCGCGGCACGCCCGGTAAGAGCCCTGGCGGCGGCAGCGGCGGCCGCGGCGGCCGCGGCACGCCCGGTCGCCGTTACTGAGTGCCGACGATAGCCGCGACTCTGTTTGATAAAAGTATCCCATACGTAAAAAGTTACATAGTGGTGCCAGTTCGTCACGTCCGTCGTCGATGGGGTGCCGACAATCAGATCTGTGGGCGCGCGGCTCGCGAGGTCCGACGCGCGTCCGCGCGCGTCTCTGCGCGTCGTCAAAGCTCTCTCGCGACAGGGTCTGCGCGTCGCCGCGTCTCTCGCGATGGACGCCGCGACCCCGAGGGACGCCCCCGGCGGGACCAGCGCCGAGGCGCCTCCCAGCGCGTTCTCGAGCCTGCTTTTCGCGGACGTCTGCGAGCTCTTCGAGGCGATCCGCGAGGTGAACCACACCGGGTACAGGGGCAGCGCACGGAAGCGCGAGCTCCTGACTCGCTTCTTCGAGCACAAGACGCGCGTTCCAACGCACCAGCCCCGACGTGGGTCGTTCGACCTGTACCGCCTGATGCTCCCCAACATCGACAAGGAGCGCGGCACGTACAACCTGAAGGAAGCGGCGTTGGCGCGTTGCGTCGGGAGCGCGCTTGGGCTGAAGCGGCACGAGAGTCCCGACTTCCTCCGGCTGGAGGGCTGGCGCAAGAGCGGCTCGGGCGACTTCGCGCGCACCGTTTTCGAGGTGGTGGCGCACCACCGGCCAACTCGCGGGGTGAGAAGGCACACCGTGGGCGACGTAAACGCGGCGCTCGACCGGCTAGGCGCCGCGCGCGGCGCCGACGAGAAGGCGGCGGTGATGCGCGCGCTGCTGGACGCGACGGACGCGACGCAGATGTTTTGGATCACGCAGATCATATTGAAAGACGTGAAGATCGGGTACGGCGAAATGGCCATTTTGCGGCACTACCACCAGGACGCCGTCGATCTGTACAACCTGTGCTGTGACCTGCGCCGCGTCTGCGAGACGCTGGCCGTCGAAGGCGAGCGCCTCAAGCGGCAGGACCTGGAGCCCGGCTCGCTGGTCAAGGCGATGATGGCGTCCCGCGCGCACGGCTGCGCCAAGGCGTTCGAGGCGATGCGCGACAGACCGTTCGTGATCGAGACCAAGTTCGACGGCGAGCGGATCCAGGTGCACCGAGTCGACGCGAACTCGCCGCTGCGGTACTTCACGCGGAACAACAACGATTTCGGGCCGCGCGGGTACGACTGCTTAGACCGGCTGTTCCGCGCGCGGCTCAAGCCGAGCAAGACGCGGTGCGTGTTCGACGGCGAGCTGGTGGTGTGGAACACGCGCGACGGCGTGTACGCGCCGTTCGGGTACATCAAAAGCCTGGTGAACGCCATACGGGACAACCGGGGGGGGGACGAGCGGTGCGTCCCCGAGGACCCCCGAGGACCCGCGGGAGGCGGCGCGCCCCGCTTCGCGTCGCGAGCGCCCGGAGAGCCCGCGGAGCGACGCGAGGAGGGTCCGTTCGAGGACGGGGACGGAGACGGCGTCGACGAAGGCGAAGACGAAGACGAAGACGTCGACTTCGACGTCCCGGATGAAGCGAGCTCGGCGTGCGAGCCTCTGCGCGTGAAGGACCTCGAGCTGGTGTACGTCGCGTTCGACGTGCTGTACGACGAGGACCGCTCGGTGATCGACCGGCCCTTGCGCGAGCGCCACGAGATTTTGAAAAACGCGTTTTTGGACGTGACCGAGTGCGACGACGTCGTTCAGGGCGACGGCGGGGTGTTTCTCGGTTCGGGTCGGGACCCGAACCGGTTCGTGACGCGGGGGCGAATCTCTCTGAACGTCCCGGCTTCCGAGGCGGGCGACCCGCCCAACCCGGACGCGCTCGTCGGCGCGACGCTGCGCGACGTGGAGGACGCGCTGTGGGCGCGCATCGAGCGGCAGGAGGAGGGCCTGGTTCTGAAGGACCTCGAGTCGCGGTGGGTCCCGGGCGAGCGCGACAAGAAGTGGGTCAAGCTCAAGCCGGACTACCTGCCCACGGAGGACCTGGACGTGGTGGTGGTGGGCGGGTTCAAGGGCACGGGGGCGCTGCGCGGGGGCAAGATCGCGGAGTACCTCGTGGGGATCGTCGAGGCCCCGAAGGCGACGTTCGACGAGCGGGACCCGCTCGGGGACGATCGTCCCTCGGGGACGAGCGAAGGCACGAAGACACCTGGGTTCCCCACGCGCGTCATCTCCTTCTCCAAGGTGGGCACCGGCATGAGCGCGGGCGTGATGGAGCGGCTCCGAAAAAGACTAGGGCCGCACATGCTGCCGTCGACGCGCGGCGCGCGCCGCGGCGCGCCGGCGGCGTACGCGACGACGGGCGCGGCGGGCGAGACCCCCGACGCGTGGATCGACCACCCGAAAAACTCCGTGGTGCTGACGGTGAAGGCGGACCTGCGTTTGGTGAAGACCGCGACGTTCGCGTCTGACTATTCCCTCCGGTTCCCGCGCGTCACCGGCGTGCGCTGGGACAAGCCCTGGCACGAGTGCCTGAGCGACGCCGAGCTCGAGCGGCGCGTGCGCGAGGACGGGGGGATCGCCGTGCGCGGCGGCCCCGAAGAACGCGGAACGAAGGAGACCGCCAAAGGAGACCGCGGCTCGAAGCGGAAAACGCGCGACGTGAACGCGCGCGACGAAAACGCGCGCCTCCCCGCGCACCTCGCGCCGTCGGACGTGCGCCGCGTCGCCGCGCGCGACGACGCGCTGCGCGCGCTGGACGTGTTTTTCATCACCGCCGGCGCGGGCGCGGGCGCGGCGGAGGCGGCGCGCGCGGCGGCGCTGAAGCTGGAGCTCGCCGGGCTTCTGCAGAGCCGCGGCGGGACGCACTCCGAGGCGCGCCACGCGGGGAACACGCACGTCGTCGCGACGCGTGAGGCGAAGACGAGCGTCCGGTTCGAAGCCGCGACGCGCAACCCGGGGGGGGCGGACGTGCTCACGCCCGAGTGGCTCCGCGCGTGCGTCGACGCCGGTCGCGTCGTCGCGCCGCGGCCGAAGCACCGGCTGTTCCTGAGCCAGCGTACCGTCGACGCGGCGGAGGGGCGGCTGGACGTCTTCGGGGACGCGCACGCCGAGGACGTCGACGCGGAGGACGTCCTCGCGCTCCTGGACAGCGACCGCGTCGCGAGCGCGGCGGCGGCGGCGGCGGCGCGCGGCGAGGCGCCCGACGGCGCCGCGCGCGACGCGCTGTACCGCGACGCGCGCGGCGGCGGCGCCGTGTTCCGCGGGTGCGCATTCGCGATTCTGCTCGCGCCGGTTTTTTCGACGTTTTTTTCCCTCGGCGGAACGCTCGCGAATCGCGAAGACGCTACGTCTCGAGGGAACGGGAAAGACGACTTGGACGAGCGCACGCTCGTGCTCGCGCGCGCGTACGACCCGGAGTGGGAAAAAACGAGTTCGCGTATCCTCGATCCCCGGGATCCCCGGGATCCCCGGGATCCCCGGGATCCCCGGGACGCGGCGCGATCGAGCGTCGCGGCGGCGATGGCGCGCCGAGACGTCGCGAGCGATCCCGCCGCGCACCTCCCCTCGCGTTTCGGCGAGGCCGCGCGCCTCGCCGCCGGTCTCGCGGTGTCGCTCAGGCTCCGCGGCGCGAGCGTCTCAGACCGCGACGGGTCTGAGACGCGACCGGCGGAGGCGGAGCACACGCACGTCCTCGTCGTGACTGCGGATGCGTTCGCGCGCGCGCCCGCGGCGCGCGCGGGGCTGGACGGCGCGCGGTTCGGGGTGGGGAGACACGCGACGTGGGTGAACGCCGCGTGGGTCCGCGCGCGCATCGACGAGGGGAAGCCGGTCGTCGCGTGAGGGCGACGACCGGGGAAGAGACGCACAAAGAGACGCGAAGACGGCGAAGGCGAAGACGTCTGTCTTTCCGCGCGAGCCTCCCTATTGCGTGTATTCAATTTTTCTTCGCGAACGCCGCGCGCGCGTTTCGTACACTCGAGACGAGACGGTTCTCCCGTCCGAGGCGCGCGATTTGACGTTCTTCTTTCAACACAGCGGAAAATCTAAGAAACGACGGCTTCCCGCGAAATCTTTGTGGGGGCCGCGCGGTCTGTCGAGCTGAAACCAAAGTTGACTTTGGGTTTTTTACAGACTAGTTACAAGTACGAGCTGTGGTGATTCGAGGGCACATATTCGGCACCGTGAGACTCGAGGGCACCCTTATGAGCTGTCGACACGAGGGTGCCGCGGCTGACTGTGCCTCGGGGTGTGACAGATCGGGACACGAGGTGGCATCCCGCACGTCGACAATCAGCTCAGTCGACGATGCGTGCCCCCACGGTAGCCATCGATGCGCGGGCGGCGACGGTCGCGGCGTGCCGCCGCGTGCCGCGGCGCGGCGCGTGCGCGTCCGCCGCGAGGACGCGGGCGGTTCCTTCAGCCCGAGCCTCTTCCGATGCCGCCGAGCACGAGCCCTGCGCGGCGCCGACGCCGCTGCACCGCCCGTCGCTGGTGGCCCCCGGCGGTCGCGCGCGCCGCGCGCGCGCCGTGGGCACCGCGCGCGCGCGCGCGCGCCCCGGCGGCGTCGAGATCTTCGACGACGTGCTCGCGGACGACCGCGCCCCCTCGGTTTCCTCCCCGCCGCCCACCTCGCGCTCGGGCTCGCGCTCGGGGGGCTACGGCGGCAGCCGCGTGGACATCTTCGACGACGTGCCCGCCTCGCCCGCCTCGTCGCTGGCCGCGTCGCCAGCGGCGCGCGAGGCGGCCGCGGCGGCGCTCTCCGAAGCCGAGCCCCTGCACGAGCTGGAGGACATCATCCGCGTGCGCGGCTACGACCCGAAAGCCATCGACGAGTATTTTCTGAACCACCCCGCGCAGCTGTTCGAGCGCGCGGCGGACGTGACGAGCGCGCTCACTACCATCTGGTGGCTGTTACGGAAGAAAGACTACGAGAACCTCGTGCCGACGATCGAACGTTTAGGGCCGACGTACGTCAAGTTCGGCCAGGCGTTAGCGAGCCGCGGCGACTTGGTGGGCGCCGAGCTGGCGACGGCGCTCGAGCGACTGCAGGACGACATGGAAGCCGCACCCATCGAGCTGGCGCGCGCCATCGTCGCGCAGGAGTGCCCTCGCGTGCTCGGCGTGTTGGACGATGGTAAGGCCATCGCGGCCGCGAGCCTGTCGCAGGTGTACAAGGGCACGGTCGCTGGGCGCACGGTCGCGGTCAAGGTGCAGCGGCCGGGCATCGCCGCGCGCGTGGCCGCCGACGCCGCGCTGCTGCGCGCGACGGCGAAGGTGCTCGAGGCCACCGCCGGGCGCCGCTTCAAGGCGCAGGCGGTCGCGGCGGTGGACGAGTTCGCGTCGCGCATCTTCGAGGAGATGGACTTCGCGAACGAGGCGGAGAACATCCGCAAGTTTGACGCGCTGTACGGGCCGAGGGGCACGAACCGAAGAGCGCTGCCCGCGCCCGGGTACGTGCGCGTGCCCGGCCTCATCCCGTCGCTGCCGGCGACGCGCCGCGTGCTGGTGATGGAGTGGCTGGATGGCGAGAGCGTGATTTCGCTGGTCTCGCCCAAGGCGGGCGAGAAGGCGGCGTTCGAGGCGGCGCAGGCGGAGCGAAGAGAGGCTTCGGGGGACGACGTGGACTGCGTCGTGTCCTGGGACGACGAGATGTGCTCGAAGCGCGAGGCGTCGCTTCCGTTGATCGACCTCGGCATCCGTTGCACGCTCTCGCAGCTCATCGAGACGGGGGTGATGCACGCCGATCCGCACGGCGGCAACTTGTTGCGTCTGCGGAGCACGGGCGAGCTGGCGTACCTGGACTTTGGCCTCGTCTCCGAGGTCCCGCCGGAGGTGCGAGACGGCCTCGTCGCCGCGGTGACGTTGCTGATTTTTTCCCGGGACTACGAGGGCGTCGCCGCGCTGTTCGGCGACCTGCAGCTCGTCCCGCGCGACGTCATCGAGAACGAGTTCCAGTTCGGCTCGCTCGTGGCGAGCTTGAAGGAGGCGGCGGATTCCGCGCTCGTGTTCCCGGAGGACGCGGCGGCGGACGACGAAGAGCGTTTGCGCGACGAAACCCCCGATCAGGCGCGTCTGCGCCGAGCCGCGAACGCCGTGCCGGACGTGCGGTTCGACCAGCTCCTCGGCGCGCTGCTGGCGCTCGTCCCCAAGTACCGCTTCGTGTTGCCGCCGTACTTCCTGAACAACGCGCGCGCGCTCGGCACCCTAGAAGGGATGGCGCGGAGCGCCGACCCGAACTTCAACATCCTGCGCGTCGTGTACCCGTTCGCGGTGAAGCGGCTGCTCGCGAACCCCACCGGGTCGCCCGTGCTTCGCAGAGTGCTGCGCGAGCTCGTGCGCGACAAGAAGAGCCGGGGGTGGCGGGGCATGAGCGCGAGGCGCCTGCGGTACGTGGTGGAGGACGCGGCGGCGCTCACCGGCGTGCCTCGGTGGCACATCGCGCGGAGCACGCTGCGCACGAAGCAGGGCTGGAGCCTCGCGCTGGAGGCGGCGTTCTCGGCGGTGTACTTCGTGATGGGGTACGTCGTGAAGTTCGCGCTCTTCGCCACCGGGATCACGCCGCTCGGGATGCTGTACCGCAAGATGGTCACGTTCCTCAGCGGCGGCGTGCAGGAGGAGCGCGGAGAGTTGTTTCCGTGATGTTTTGTACTTGTATCCTTCATAAAGGTGTTTTCTCCCACGCGATTTTTTTTAGTGAAAAATCCTTGCCGTTTTCGTACACTGCGTCGCCGTGCGAAGTTTTCTTTGTGGCTTCACGAGAGCCCGAGCTGGCAGGTGCTCTTTTTTCCACCAATCGCGTTCGAGCTCAGATCGCGCCGGTTTCGTTTTGAGTCATTTCGAGTTCCTCCTTCATTTCTCGCTTTCCTCCGACTGAGCGCCACTACGATTTTTTCGTCGTCTTATCCTCCTTTTAGCCACCTGGCCGCGCTTCGGCTCGTCCGCGCGGATCGGGCTTGGGAACGCCGCGCCTCGCCTCTCGCGCCATTCTCACGCACGTCACCAGACCAGCACCAACATCAAAATGGCTGTCGCCCAGGTTTCTCTCGTCTCCGCCGTCAAGGCCGCGCCCGTCCGCGCCTCCGCCGTCTCCCGCCGTTCCGCCCGCGCGGTGAACGTCGTGGCCAAGGCCGGTGTGGAGCGCTTCGAGGTCGCCAAGAAGGCCGCGCCCGTCGCGCTCGCCGTGGGTGCGTCTCCCCCAGATCCCATCGAAGAGGATCGCGCGATTCTCGCGCGATCGTTCTGAGCCGCGCGGCGCGCCGGGTTACCACGCAGAGCGTTCGATCGCGCGTCCCGGTCCGCGCTGCGACCCCGGAAGATTTTCGATCCCGCCGGCGGACCCTGGCGCTCGGGCGCGTTTCACGAACGATCGCGGCTCGATCCACCTTCCGTCCACCTCACGAGACCGTGCGCGATCGCGCGAGAATCGCGCCGCGCGCTCGAGAGCCGCGCTGACCGCGCCTTACCTTTCCTCGCTCTCCGCATCCAGGTACCGTGATGACCGCCACCGAGGCGCGCGCCGCCGAGGTGGTCGCGGCTGTCCCCCAGGAGGTTTTCGCCACCGCGGACATCACCCCCGTGCTGTACTTCGGTTTCCTCGCCTCCTCCCTCACCTTCGCTTGCGTCACCTACGTCGCGCTCTCCAAGATCAAGCTCATCTAAGCGCTTTTTCTGTAGCGTCGGAGGGGTCTGCGGGTGCCTGCGAGCGTTCGCACACTCGCGGACGGTCATGAGACGTGGAGATTCGACGCGAAGCGGGACGGCGCGCGCGGCGCCGCCGAGAGGAGTCACGCGTAGCGGACACACCATTTCTTTTAACGAACGATCGACGTTCGAGATTCAGCGCGCGCCTCGTACACGCGTCGCGCCCGGTCACACCTCCTGGGACGCGCGGCGGGTCGTTCCCCCGTGCTCGCTCTCTCGCGCCGCGCGCGTGGCTCTTCTCGGTGGGTCGTGTCGATCTTTCCTCGCCCTCCCGCGCCTCGCCCCGCGCTTCTAAAAATCTTCCCACACTGTGATGAAGAGGACGAGTCAACAGAACGACCTTCGTCGAGACTCGACAATTCTTCCCCGCGGGGGGAACTTGCGTCTTCAGAGGGCGACCGCACGCCGCGGGTAGTTTCAGGACGTCGCGCGTCTGGATCTTCTCCTGTGCGGCATGGCGTTCTTCGGCCTCAACTTCCTGGGCGACTACGACGTTTTCGGCACCGCCAAGGCGCACAAGCTGGAGCGTTTGACCGCCATCCCGGAGTCGACCTTCGTGGAAACGTTTCGCGCGATGTGCATGGAACGGACGGCGCCTCGGTTGGCGCGGGAGATCCAGGCCGACGGCTCGGCGCTGATGCTACGCGGCGAGCTTCCGAGCCTGGTGACGCGCGTGCTGGGCGAGCACCCCACCGAGGAGGAGCTCAACGCGTTCCTGACGTTCTTCGACATCACCGCGAGCGGGACGATCGACGTGGGGGAATTCACCGAGGGCGTGCGCAACATGACGCGACGCGCCTCGGCACCCGCGAACCCGCGGCGGTACACCAGCCACCGGCGACTCATGGCGGACCGCGCGCGAAACAAAAGGCCGGACGTGGACCCGCAGTCGTCGTACGCCAAGCCGGTGCTGGCGAGCCAGGAGTGCGGCTGGTGGAGCCAGCAGGCGCGCGTCTCCGCGAGCGGCATTCCTCAAGTGTACAAGCCCCTCGCGCAGACGGATGTGACCCTGCGCGAGGGACGGAGTCTGCAGCAGTACTTCGGGGAGATGTGAGACGAGAGAAGTGATACGATGTATACTACGAACACAAAACGACAAAACGACGACGACGTGGGTCGTGATGAGAGACGAGCTACTCGAGCTACTCGGTGGTGCGTATACGTAAAAACGTCTATAAAAGCGCTCGCGCGGCGGCGAGGAACGCGTCGTCGTCATCCGCGGCGTTCGACGCCTCGTCCGCCTTCGCGACCAACGCGGCGACGTCCCCCAGCACGTCCACGTCCCTCAGGCACGGCAGCGTGCTTTCCTTTGCCGCCTTCAGGCCGGCGCCGCGAGCCGCAACCAGCGAGTCGCGCAGAACCGTCTCCGTGCTCCACGGCACGCCTCGGAACAGGCTGGGCGGGACGAGCGCTTTTTCTTTTTTTTCGCCTGTTTTTTCGCCGCCCGCCGTCGCCGCCTCCGCCTTCGCCGCCTCCGCGTCTCCACCAGCCTCTCCACCAGCCTGCGCGACGCCGACGGGACGCCGCACGCCCAGGAGGTAGTACCCCCCGTCCACGGCGGGCCCGAAGACCACGTCGTGGTCGTCGAGCGCCGCCGCCGCCGCGTCGACGTGCGCCGCGGAGAGATCGGGGACGTCGGTGCCCACCACGATGGCTTTCGCGCACCGCCCGCCGCCCTCGCCGCCCCGCTCGAGCGCGCGAGTCAGGGCGTAGCGCATGCGCTCGCCGAGGTCGGGGCTCGCGCACTGCGGCGCGAGGCGCAGCGACGTGTCGCCCATCGCCTCGACCCACAGCTGGATGCCCTCCGCCTCGGACGCTTCCGAGAAGCACAGCGTTCGGGACGCCGCGCGCGAGCTGGACGCCGTGGCCGCGAAGGCGCGCTCGGCCATGCGCCGGTAGAGGTCCGCCGCCGCGTCGGGACCCACGTCTTTCGCCAGGCGGGTTTTCGCCTTGCCCGGAACGGGCAGGCGCGCGAACAGCACCACCGCGGTGTCGCGCGACATGGCTCGGCGCGCGCCGAGGAGTGATTTTGTCGAGTACCGATGGTTCTCTATGATACGTACAAATCACGTCTTCACCTCCAGCCCGGTGGCGCGCGCGACGCGCGCGCGCGCCTCCGCGGCGGCGCGCACCCCGATGCCTCCCGCCGCCGCGCCGCGGGTCGCCTTGGCGAGGATCTTGCCGGCCTCCTTGCTCGCCTTCGGCTCGCGCCGCGCGCCCAGCGTCGCGCCGAGCAGGATGCGCGCGGCGGCGGCGGTCCCCGTCGTCGCGCCCCCCCGCGCGGCGGACGCCGCGCACGCGCGCGCCGCTTCGCGCAGGGACGCCTCGGCGCCCCCCGAGTCGCCCGCGGCGAGCGCCGCCGCCGCCGACGCGAGGCACGCGGCGGTGGCGAACGCATCGCTCTCCGGGTCGAGCACCGAGACGCCGCACGCGTCGCGGTTTAAGGGTTTATCCGACGTCGCGTCGCGGTTTTCGCGTAAAAAAAACGCGCACCGCCTTTCCTGCGCGGCGGCGAGGCGCCGCGCCGTCGCGTCGGCGCCGGCGCCGGCGGCGGACGCCTTCGCGGCGAGCGCCGCCGCCGCCTGCGCGTCGCCCCCCCGCGCGCGCGCCTCCGCGGCGGCGGCCAGGAGCGACGTCGCCAGGCGCGCGTCGCTGCGCGCGACGGCGGCCGCGAGCGTCTCGCATAAAAACGCGGCGCGCCGAAGAAAACTTTCGGAAACTTCACCGGCGGCGGCGCGCCGCGCGGCGACGAGCGCCAGAAGCGCGCGCGCGATTGGAGCCGACGCGCACGCCGGGTGCGCGCGGATCGCGCGCGCGAGGCGCCTCCCGATGGCGTCGGCGTCGGCGTCGGCGTCGGCGCCGGCACCGGCGGGCGTCGCCGCCAGCGCGGCGGCGGCGGCGGCCACGGCGGCGCGCGTGGTGGACTCCGCGGCGGAGACGAGCGACGCGCGCGCGTGTCCCGTGTTGGCGTACGAAGCCTCCGGGACGACGCGCGACGCCGAAAAGGAAAAGACGCGAGACGTTTCCGCCGCGCTCAGTAACGTCGCGAGCTCTCCACGCGCGAGGACACACCAGGGGCGCGCGTGGACGTCCGCGCGCGCGCGTGCTGTCGCCTGGAAAAGCCCGTCCGCGTCCAGAAACTGTGAGGCCTGAGTCGGAGCCGTGTTTTTCGAGCCGTCGGATTTTCGGCGCGCGTGGACGTCCGCGCTTCCGAGACGCGAAGAGGTCTGGTGGGACCCGAGACGCGCCGCGCCAAGCCGCGCCTCCGCCGCGACGGCGCGCGCGAACGTCGCCGCGCGCGCCGCTGGTCCCGGTGCGAGACCGGGACCGGTTTCCGCGGGAGCGGCGAGCGCCTCGGCGTCCTCGAACGCGGCGCGCGCCTCCGCGTCGCGCCCGCGCGCCTCCGCGCACAGCCCGAGCGCCAGCGCGCCGGCGGCGTCGGAGGGCGAGGCTTCCCTCGCGCGCCGCGCCGAGGCGTACGCCGTCGCCGGGGACGCGGCGGCGGTGTACTCGGCGCTTTTTTTCGTCTTCAGGGTTTCCGCCGCAAAGGAGAGGCCCCACAGCGCGCGCGCGCGGTGCGCTTCGGCGGCGTTTCCGGCGTCGGCGGCGGCGCGCGCCGCGCCCGCCGCCTCGGCGACGTCCGCGTTCGCCGCGTGCAGCATCGCCGTGGCCGTCCACGCCTCCCGCGAGCCGGGGTCCGCCGCGCGCGCGCGGTCCAGCGCGGCGCTCGCGCGGCGCAGCCAAAAGCTCCGGCGCGCCAGAAACCCCGAGGACCCGGGTTGCGAAGAAGACGCGTCTTCTTCAGTAACCGTTTTTGGTTCTTTCGCGGTGTCGCTTTTCTCGCCGTCCTCTTCTCGGTCGAGCGCGGCGGCGACGTACACGCGCCCGAGCGCCGCCCACGCGGGCGCGCTCGAGGGGTCCAGGTGCGTGGCGCGCGCGAGCGCCGTCTCGCGCCGCGCGCGGTCGCGCCGGCGCCGCTCCGAGGCTCCGCGCTTCTCGCCGCTCTCGCCGCGCTCGCCGCTCTTCGGGGGAAAAGACGCTTCCTCAAAGACGTCCTCCTCCGCAGGGAGCGTCCCGAGCGCGACCCAGGCGTTCGGGTTCGCGGGGTCCAGGCGCAGAGACGCGCGAAGGCACCGCGACGCGAGCGCGACGCGCGAAAAGGCACGAAAGCCTTCGTTCCCGGAACGCGCGTACGCGTTCGTCTCCGGCTCCAAGACTTCGCCTCCGGAGGCGACGCACGCCGCGGCGAGGTCAAACCACGCCGCGGCGCGGTGCGGCGTCGCCAGCGCGCCGCGCGCGTACGCGCGCCGCGCCGCGCGACGAACGTCGCGAGTCTCCGTCGCGTCGTTCGGTTCGCGACGAACCGCGACCGTCGCGGCGACCAGGTACGCGTCGCCCGCGCGCTTCGCGGCGGCGCGGATCGGCGCGCGCGGCCGGGCGGTCCGAGCCGTCTCCGCCGCCGCCGCCGCGCGCGCCGCCGCGCCCGCCGCGCGCGCCAGCGCGCCCCGGCGCGCGGCGTCCTTCGCGCGCGCCGTCTCCGCCTCCGCCAGGCCGAGCGCCGCCGCCGGGTGGCCGGGCGCGGCGGCGGCTTCCGCGAGCGCGCATCGGGACGCGCTCCGCGGCGCCCTCCTGGCGTCGCTGGAGGCGATCGTGCAGGCGTCGGACGCCGCGGACGTCGGGGCTCCGGTCACGGAGTCCGAC
>Ga0181559_10003609_pt1 | contig 15150 bp, 14 predicted proteins | sample 011ome_21_FD_133752 | JGI IMG/M metagenome (GOLD analysis project Ga0181559, IMG submission 133752) | Coastal salt marsh microbial communities from the Groves Creek Marsh, Skidaway Island, Georgia - 011508AT metaG (megahit assembly) | ecosystem: Environmental > Aquatic > Marine > Intertidal...
CGAGGTTTCTGCCTCGATCATCGAGGCGAACCCAATGAACAACGACACTATTTTTTCAGCCGTGTTTCAGGATAATCCGGCCTCGGCACGTGTGCTTACTAACTGTGGTTTCGAATATGTGGGTGATGCCGAGGCCTTTTCTGTTGCCCGCAACGCAAAGGTAGCGACATGGACCTACCTTCGAAAGTTTACGTAAGGCGTAATATTCTCAAAACGCACAGCACATATTTTACTACTAGGTTCCGTTTTGGGCACTTAGATGGCGTGGCCGACGGGCCAAATTTATCTATATTGGAGATGCCGAAAACACGAATTTTCACACTCAATGGCCGCCATATTTTGCGGCCTTTTTTGTTTTTAAGGAGTTTTTTTGATGCATCGCATTATGCATGCAGATCGTTTAGTTCTGCGCCATGGCTACATCGGGGATGCGGAACGGGCGAGAGAGATTATGAAATATGTCATTTCATACCAGCTAATTCCTTTGCTTGATCCATGCAGCCTGACCATTGGGTGCGGGGATACATCACAGAAGCAGTTGAGTTGATCTGTAAGTATCTATTCTAACGCTATTCAATTGAAAAAATCACTGGCTTACTAATCTGGATAACATCGGATCGCAACGGATTTTAGAGAAGACTAGGTTTCAAAATGTTGGGGAATAGACACAAAAATCATCGGCACTTGGGACCCTTGATCGCATTTATCAGTTTGAAACCTGTAGCTGATAACAGAAACGCGTGCAGACTTGTTCCTGCGCGGGTTTTGACATATGCCACCAAGAGAATAGAACTAGAGGGACAACAATGAAATTCCTAGACCTGACCAAAGTCTACATACGCTCGGGATCGGGTGGGGGCGGATCGGTCAGTTTTCGCCGTGAAAAATTCATCGAATATGGCGGCCCTGATGGGGGCGATGGCGGCAATGGTGGATCGGTATGGGCCGAAGCGGTCGAAGGTTTGAACACCCTGATCGATTTCCGTTATCAACAGCACTTTTTTGCGGATAATGGTCGCCCCGGCATGGGGTCACAACGTTCGGGCGCGAATGGCGAGGATAAGGTTTTACACGTTCCCGTTGGAACCGAAATTCTGGACGAAGATCAGGAAACATTGATAGCAGATTTAACAGCCGTGGGCGATCGCGTTTTGTTGGCAAAGGGCGGCAATGGCGGTTTTGGCAACTTACATTTCAAATCCTCGACTAATCAGGCACCACGTCGCGCAAATCCGGGGCTTGAGGGGATTGAACGGACCCTGTGGTTGCGCCTGAAATTGATTGCGGATGCGGGTCTATTGGGATTGCCGAATGCGGGCAAATCTACGTTTTTGGCTGCCACATCCAATGCGCGTCCGAAAATTGCGGATTACCCCTTTACAACGCTTTATCCAAATTTGGGCGTGGTTGGCATTGATAACGTTGAATTTGTTGTTGCCGATATCCCGGGATTGATCCAAGGCGCCAGCGAAGGCCGCGGTTTGGGTGACCTGTTCCTAGGGCACGTGGAACGCTGTGCGGTGTTGCTGCATTTAGTGGATGGGACGTCGGACACTTTCCTTAAGGATTACAAAACCATAATTAATGAACTTGAAGCCTATGGAGGTGAACTTGCGCAAAAGCCACGCATCACCGTTTTGAACAAGGTTGACGCACTCGACGAAGAAGAACGCGAATATTTCAAAACTGAATTAGAACGCATTAGTGGTGGCGCTGTCCTTTTGATGTCTGGCGTCAGCCGCGAAGGAACGGACACAGTGTTGCGCGCCCTTCGTGCGCAGATTGATGACACACGCCTGCGTGAGAAGAAATTGCAAGAGGAGCCGCGAAAATGGCAACCCTGAGCGGGGCAAAACGGCTTGTGGTGAAAATTGGATCTGCGCTATTAGTGGATCAAAGCACGGGCAAATTGCGTCAAGATTGGTTGAAAACATTAGCCGCTGATGTTGCGGCAATTAAGGCCGCGGGCAAGGATGTTGTGCTGGTCTCCTCTGGCTCAATCGCCTTGGGGCGAGGGGTTTTAGGTCTCCCCTATACATCTCTGCCGCTTGAGCAAAGTCAGGCGGCCGCTGCCGTTGGTCAAATTCAATTGGCACGCGCCTATGAAGAGGTCTTAGGGCCTCATGGTATTACAACCGCACAGATTCTGGTCACGCTCGAGGATAGCGCCGATCGCCGCCGCTATTTGAATTCACGCGCAACCATGGAAACCCTATTGTCCATGGGTGCGGTTCCGATTGTGAATGAAAACGACACGGTCGCGACAGATGAAATTCGCTATGGCGATAACGACAGATTGGCAGCGCAAGTAGCAGTGACTGTTGGGGCAGATGTGCTAGTTCTCTTATCAGACGTGGATGGGTTTTACTCGGCAAATCCCAACGTGGATGCAAGTGCCAGTCGCTTCGACGTGATTGATGTCATCACACCCGATATTGAGGCGATGGCAGGTGACGCAGGATCCGGATTGTCCAAAGGCGGCATGAAAACCAAGTTGATGGCTGCGAAAACCGCCACTGCCGCAGGATGCTCCATGGTGATTACGGAAGGATCGCGTTTGAGTCCATTGTCCGCAATTGATCAGGGTGTGCCCAGCACATGGTTTACGGCGGTTTATGATCCGCAGCGTGCGCGCAAAGGATGGATTTCGTCGATGAAGCCGATGGGCCGTATTTACGTGGATGCGGGTGCTGAAACCGCCCTGAGTAACGGCAAAAGCCTGCTTCCCGCGGGCGTTACAGGTGTCGAGGGCGAATTTGCCCGCGGTGACGCTGTGCTGATTTGTTCAGCGACTGGTCAGGAATTGGCCCATGGCATTTCCGCCTATCCATCGGATGAGGCGCGCGCTCTTATGGGGTGCAATACCAAAGATATTGAAGAGATTTTGGGGTATCCGGGCCGCGCGGCGTTGGTACACCGCGATGACATGGCAACATAAGGAACAAAGATATGAGCGATCTTGGAATAAAGATGAGCGAAATAGGCGCACGGGCACGTGCAGCAGCCTCTGTTTTGGCCTATGCATCTCCAGACGCCAAAACCAAGGCTCTCTTGGTTGCCGCAAACGCAATGGTTGCTGCAACGGATCAGATCATTGCGGAAAATGCCAAAGATTTGGATTTTGGGCGTGAAAAGGGCCTGACAGATGCCATGCTGGACCGTCTTATGCTGGATGCAGGTCGTATCGCGGCTATGGCTGAGGCCCTACGCAATATCGCTGCGCAGGACGATCCTGTGGGTGAGGTGATCGCAGAATGGAATCAACCTTCTGGCCTTCATATTCGTCGTGTGCGCACGCCTCTTGGTGTGATCGGGGTGATTTATGAAAGCCGCCCGAACGTCACGGCTGATGCAGGGGCATTATGCCTTAAATCTGGAAATGCCGTCATTTTGCGTGGCGGATCAGAAAGCTTGCATAGCGCTGCGGCTATTCATGCTTGTTTGGTGCAAGGTTTGCAGGCCGCTGGCCTACCTGAAGATGCCGTTCAAATAGTCCCCACCCGTAATCGCGCTGCAGTCGAGCATTTGTTGAAAATGACTGAATTTGTAGATGTTATCGTTCCCCGCGGTGGTAAAGGATTGGTTGGATTGGTCCAGCGCGAAGCGCGCGTTCCTGTTTTTGCCCATCTTGAGGGGATTGTGCATATTTATATCGACAAATCTGCGGACCCCAAAAAAACACTGGACGTGGTCATGAATGCCAAAACACGGCGTACTGGGATTTGTGGTGCGGCAGAATGTTTGTTGATCCATCAGGATGTTTTGGACACGCTTGGACAGGATATTTTACACGCACTGACCCAAGCGGGCGTGGAAGTACGCGGAGATGCAGAAATTTCAAAATTAGATGGTGTGATCCCTGCCACGGATGAGGATTGGGGTAAAGAATACTTGGACAGTATCATTGCCGCAAAATCAGTCGTAGATGTTGATGAAGCAATCGCGCACATCCAAACCTACAGTTCCTCACATACAGAATGTGTTATGTGCGAGGATTTGGCCGTGCGGGACAAGTTTTTTGAACGTATTGAAAGTGCGATAATTATGCATAATGCCTCGACCCAATTCGCGGATGGGGGTGAATTTGGGATGGGCGCAGAAATTGGTATCGCCACTGGCAAGATGCATGCCCGCGGCCCCGTTGGTGCCACGCAGCTAACGTCGTTCAAATATCTGGTGGAAGGAAACGGAACTACCCGCGCCTAAAGGTCAGGGTCACGCTGGTTTCGCGGTGCGTGAAATCCACTGCGAAACTAAAGGCACGAGCAATATTGGGCAGCAGCTGGAACAGAAGGTCCGCTAAGGGAGAAAGATCAGAAAAAACGGATGAAAGCCGTTCTCACCCTGGATAGGCCATGGCTGTTCGTTCGCTTGTTGCATTGATCCGTATCTGATCTGCATCTGAGTTTACAACAATTTCCACACCAAGGTTCAGCTGCCGTTCCAAACGCAAGGGTCCCAGATTAATCAGTTGTGCTAATGCGCGATCAATGTCCGTTTCCAAATGCCACTGAAGATCAAAATGCGATACGGTGTAAATGGCATTGTCGATATTTTGAACCTGGGACGCATCCATCGCCTGACGCTTTTAATAGGTGCCAAAATACACGTGGAAAAATTCAACATGTGCGTGCGTATCACGACAACTCTCATTGATCAGCGTCACTTTGGGGCTTCGTGCTTAAAGGCTTGCAGTCATTCAAATAAGTTCTAAACAAGTGTGTATCGGACCAATTGGACTGATTAAGTTGTGACAGATGCGTGATGCAACAATGTTTGAGATGTCCATTGAAGTTGACGGGCCTCTGTTAAAGATAGGATTAAAGGTGATGGAAGATTTGAACGCACATTTGGAACCAGGTATGCTGGTACGCCATCCCCAAAAACCTGAATGGGGCGTTGGACAAGTGCAATCACGCATAAACGGTAAAATTACCGTTAATTTTCGGGACTATGGCAAGGTTGTCATTGACGGAACCCTTATTATGTTAGAGCTTTCCTTAACTGCCCAAAGATGAAAAATATTTAAGATTCAGCGTGTAATAGAGTTATTTATGATGTTATTGGTGTCATTTCTTGCCAAGGATGGATCAACTGGTTAGACACGCGCAGAACCAACGGGAAGCGGGTCGCATGGCACAAACCTCACCAAAGTTCCGTGTGAAACTTGCGCAGACTAAAGATGAGTTGCGTGCGGCTCAGCGGCTTCGGTATGACGTCTTTGTTGAGGAATTAGGTGGATCGGGAGATATGGTCGATCATGAGGCGCGATTAGAACGCGATGCGTTTGATCCGTTTTGTGACCATCTAATCTTGTATGACGATGCGCTGATCAATGGTAGTGCTCCAACTGTTGTAGGGGTCTATCGTTTATTGCCCCAAGAGGGGGCCTCGAGAATGGGGCGATATTATTCTGAGGATGAATATGATCTGACACCTCTACGTCAATCAGGCAGGCGAATCTTAGAATTGGGTCGGTCCTGTTTGCATGCGGATTACCGTAGTGGCATGGGGATGTATGTTCTATGGCAGGCCTTGGCAAATTATGTGATCGAACGCAATATTGAAATCTTGTTCGGGGTTGCCAGTTTTCATGGAACCAATATTGAAGAAATCGCAGCACCGCTCAGTATACTCTATCATCGCTATCTTGCCCCCACTGAATTGCGTGTGCATGCACAACCTCATTCGGCGCAGACGATGAACTTGATTTCTGAGGCGGAGTTGGACCGCAAGGCTGCAATGCTCGCTTTGCCTGCGTTGATCAAGGCCTATATACGTCTGGGGGGTGTTGTAGGAGGGGATGCTTTTGTCGATCACAGGTTTAATACGACGGATGTCTGTTTGATAATTGATACCGCGAAAATGAACGAAAAGCAGCGAAATCTATATGCACGATCCTAACACATCTGACTGGACAAAAGAGCTTGAACCAAAGCTGTCTGATATTTCGATCTTTGGGTGGTGCATTGTTGTCATTCGCGCTGTATTAATGCTGTTAATTATTCTGGTTGGGATTGTGCTTCTGTTCATCGCGCGTGGATTGGAACGCCCGCTTGTCGGACTCTGCCGACCGGTCAGTGGTCAGGTGGTGAATTGGGTTTGTCGCATTGGTGCACGTGCGATTGGTTTGCGCATGTCTGTACGTGGGACACCCATGACAAATCCCGGTGCTGTTGTTGCCAATCATTCATCTTGGTTGGACATCATCGTTCTGAACGCTGCCAAGCGAGTGTTTTTCGTGTCCAAAGCTGAGGTATCGAGTTGGCCTGGAATTGGATTTCTAGCTAATATCACAGGCACCGTGTTCATTCGCCGCGAACGTCGCGATTCAAAATTGCAAAAGGATTTGTTCCAAACGCGATTGGGTTTGGGGCATAAATTATTGTTCTTTCCAGAAGGAACATCCACAGACAGTCTGCGGGTTTTGCCATTTAAATCAACGTTGTTCGCGGCCTTTTTTGAACCCAAGCTTAAGGAAAAAATCTATATTCAAGCAGTGACCGTAAATTATCACGCCCCAAAAAACCAGGATAAGAGGTTTTATGGTTGGTGGGGTGAGATGGATTTTGGCACCCATCTGCTCCAATCCCTTTCGGCACTCCCGCAAGGGCATGTAGAGGTCGTATTTCATAAACCACGCGCCTTGAAAGATTACCACAATCGCAAAGTATTAACTGCGGACTTGGAACGGGACGTACGCAGCGCACATGCCTATGACGGGAAATATTAGTCGCGCGCCTCAAGCAATGTTGTCAGGGCCTCAGAAGGGGCATCAGTCCCCCAAATTTCATCGCCAAAGGCCAAAAAATCTGTGACAGGTGTGATGTAACGCACGATATCTGCACTCAGGCCGCCTTCGGCCACGATGGGGACTTCGATCATCTCGCTCCACCACGCGAATAATTCGTATTCGGCCAATGTGCCATCGCCTAATGCTGCGCCGCTCAGAGGGCCGAAGCTTACGTATTCCGCGCCTGCTTCGCCTGCGATAATACCGTCGTGGCGTGATGCGCCACAATAAGCGCCCACAATGGCCTCATCTCCCAACTCTTTTCGGGCCTTGCGCAGGTTGCGCGCGCCGTCAGGAAGATGCACACCATCAAGCCCCATACGTTCAACCATCAACACATGACTGTCGATCACAATCGCCACATCGCGTGCGTGGCATACTTCTCGCAGGGCATCACCCGCCTTAAGGATGCGGGTTTCGTCGCGTGTCGCCAGTGCCATGCGCACACAGACCACAGGATGGGTATCCAAAACACGCGCCAGATCATCGGAAAACACCGTGTGATCGAAATCGGACGGAGTTATCAAATAGGTTTGTGGAAGCTCGTCTTGCGCCATCTTGGGTTCCTTGGATATTTCTGCGTTCTTTTAGCCTGAAAAAACGCGCTTGACCATGGGCTCGGGTGAAAATGAGCTTTCTTCTTGGGCAGGTATGACTTAAATCACGCCCAAACATATCGGAGGTTTCTATGCCATCTTCACATCCACAGCCAAGTGTCGTTCTGGTGCGACCGCAGATGGGCGAAAATATTGGTGCTGCGGCGCGGGGGATGTGGAATTTTGGATTAGACCGTATGCGTGTGGTTGCCCCCCGCGATGGGTGGCCCAGTCAAAAGGCCGTTGCCATGTCAAGTGGGGCGGGGCGCCTACTGGATGAAGCGGGACATTTCAATCGGGTAGAAGACGCACTGGCCGATGCCCATTTCGTATTGGCCACAACGGCCCGGCCGCGTGGATTGACGAAACCTGTCCTTAGCCCGGAAGAGGCCATGCGCCAAGCGGCAGAACGTATTCAGCGCGGTGAAAATGTTTCGATCATGTTTGGTCCTGAACGATCAGGTCTAGAAAACGAGGACATAGCGCAGGCAAATGCCATTGTAAGCGTGCCTGTAAACCCCGATTTCCCCTCCCTAAATCTTGCGCAATGCGTGCTTCTATTGGGGTATGAATGGCGCCGTTCAACGGAAACCATTCAAGGGGTAAGCATGGAGATGGCCAAAACCGAATGGGCCGAAACATCCGAAATTGAAAAGCTTTCTGAACATTTTGAAACCACACTAGATCAGGCAGGGTTCTTTTTTCCAGAGGCAAAGGCCCAAGGCATGAAAACCAATTTACGAAATCTGTGGTCACGCATGCCATTAACACGATCTGATGTTCAAACGTTCCACGGCATGATGCGTCAAATGGTACGTTGGAAAAACCGTGATGGGGATTGAAAAATTCACCCCGAAATTCTAGCCTCAGGCAAACAATAAAAGGCATAATCAGATGAGCACAAAACGCACAATTTTTGAAGATGTCAGCGAAAAATTAACGGATGCACAGCCGCAGGTTGGTTTGATTGATCAGGGGCAAAATATGGGTGCGCCTGCGGCGATCCGTGCTTGGATGATCCTTCTATTCCTATTGGTTTGGGCAATGATTTTGGTTGGTGGATTGACGCGTTTGACGGACAGCGGTCTGTCAATCACCGAATGGCGTCCGCTGACGGGCGCTTTACCCCCTATGAATGACGCTGCTTGGTTGGTAGAATTTGAAAAATACAAACAAATTCCTGAATACCAGATACAAAATATTGGCATGTCGGTATCTGAATTTAAATTCATTTATTGGTGGGAATGGGGTCATCGTCAATTGGGGCGGTTCATTGGATTGCTCTGGGCGCTTGGATTTGCGTTTTTCTTCCTATCCAAAAAAATCCCAACGGGCTGGACACCCAAATTGTTGCTACTTGGGGTCTTGGGTGGTCTGCAAGGGGCTATCGGTTGGTGGATGGTACATAGCGGTTTGGGTGGTGAAATGTTGGATGTTGCTTCATATCGTTTGGCGACGCACCTTGGTTTGGCTTTTATCATCCTAGGTTTTATTACTTGGTTTGTTTTGCAAATTTCAAACAGTGATAAAGATTTGCTTCAACGCCGTCGTGGGCGTGAGGCGAAGTTGTTTTCTATGTCCACAGGTATGATGCATTTCGCGTTTCTGCAAATTTTCATCGGGGCCCTGGTCGCGGGCATTGATGCAGGGCGCAATTATGTGGATTGGCCGCTGATGGCGGGTGGATTTTTCCCACCATTTATGTTTGAACTTGAGCCATTTTGGCGTAACTTTTTTGAGAACGATGGAACGGTCCAATTTATCCACCGTATCGTTGCCTATCTGTTATTCATTTACGTGATCATTGTGTGGCGCCGTTCTCGTCAGTCGGGCAACGATACGGTACGCTTTGTATTTAACGTTGTTTTAACAGCCACATTCTGTCAGGCAGTGCTGGGCATTGTTACGGTGATGTACTCATCGCCGCTAGAGATTGCAATTTTTCATCAATTTGGTGCGATCGTTTTGTGGGTGTCGATCCTATGGGCCAAATTCATATCAGGCTATCCGCCTGAACAATCAGTACGGACTTAACTCATGACCACAGCCTTTGATGCATTGCTTTCCTATCAACGTCAAAGCGAGGCCCTGGGGCGCATCGCACAAAGGTTGGGGTGGGATCATGAAACTGTAATGCCAGCGGCATCTGGGGATGACCGTTCCGAAGAGATGGCCGCATTAGAGGGTGTCATGCACGCGCGCGGCAGTGGTGCGGAATTGGGCGATCTCTTGTCTGCTGTTGATCCATATCATTTGACTGGCACCGAACGGCGAATGTTTGATTTGATCCAAACAGATTTCATTCGTCGACAAAAAGTGCCCCGAGATTTAGCGGTTGCGCTTGCGCGGATTACCTCAAAATCTCATCGCGCTTGGACAGAGGCCAAGGCTAAGGATGATGTGTCAATCTTTTTGCCTATGCTCAGCGAGGTTGTGAACCTTGCTCGTCAAAAGGCCGAAGTTTTGGCTGATGACAACACACCCCCTTATGATGCGCTATTACAGGATTATGAACCTAATGGAAGCAGTGCCGAGATCACAGAGATTTTTGACAATCTGCGCCCGCATCTGGTAGAATTGCGAACCGAGGTGTTAGAGCGTAATCAACCCGTGTCTCTGTCTGGTCATTTCCCGATGGAGCAACAACGCGCGCTCACCAACCTTGTGGCCCGTGTATTTGGGTATGACATGCGCCGGGGACGCATTGATGTGGCAGTGCACCCGTTTAGTTCGGGCACCGGAAATGACGTGCGCATCACAACGCGTTATGACGAAACAAACCCATTGGACAGCCTGTATTCCACGATTCACGAGGTTGGGCATGCGACTTATGAACAAAATGTTAATCAGGCCTATAATTTCACCCCGCTGGGTACTGGATGTTCGATGGCTGTCCATGAAAGCCAAAGCCGGATTTATGAAAACCAACTGGCGCGTTCTCGGCCCTTTACCGATTGGCTATTTGCTCAGATGAAGGATGCCTTCGGTGATTTGGGGGTTTCGGATGCAGATGGGTTCTACCGCGCGGTGAACAGCGTCAAAAACGGATATATTCGAACCGAAGCGGACGAGTTGCAATATAACCTGCACATCATGCTCCGCTATGATTTGGAGCGGGCACTGATTTCGGGTGATTTGATGGTTACTGATCTTGAGGCCGCGTGGAATGATCGTTTCTTTGCGGATTTTGGATATGCAGTTACAAAAGCGTCTTTGGGAATGTTGCAGGATATCCATTGGTCAGAATGCTTGATTGGGTATTTTCCAACCTATGCCATCGGCAATATCTATGCGGCCTGTTTGCGCGAAGCGATGTTGAAAGATGCGCCAAATGCCATTGATGAATTGGCCAATGGCCGTACGGATACGGCATGCAGTTGGTTACGTGAAAATGTTCAGCAGCACGGGCGACGCTTTAAGGCACAAGAGGTCATTGAAACGGCTACGGGTCAGGCCGCGTCATCAGAACCATTTGTACGCTACATTCGGGAAAAATTCGCTGACCTTTGATTTCTGCAATCTGTTAAAGTTTTGCTCAACCCTATCTAGCCCGTCTTTGATGATATGGTCTGTTTTGCGGATGTAATGGTAGCATGCCCAAACGGGAACGGTTTGTTCCAGAATGTGATCTATAACATTAAGGTGCGCGCAACGCTTTGCATAGGGCGCCAGGATGATAGCTGCGCAAGTAGAGTTACGGATCACCTCAACCGTCAAATCCATGAAATACAGTGTGAACTCCAGTATATCCAAAAATTCTACGAAAATATCAGATGTAACAATGGCGCCTTCTGCTCTATGTGCTGTTGCCTTCAAGCCTATTGTTGGTGCCTAGAGCACGCGCTGCATCAGTCATTGCTTGAGACCGCTCTAGTGCTTGGTGCAACTTGAAATCGTCCCAATTTTGAATATGACACGATCGTTAATCAGTTCGGTTTTGGGTAATTACCAATATAATACTAAAGAAAGCAGCGGTCTCTCACCTTTAGGGGTAAGTATAATGCCCGTTTCAAAGTTATAAACACACCTGTAGGTAATGTTCGATTAACAATTGAAAATTTTGGTCCATATTAGGATGGACTGTATTCTAAGTGTTTATTCTGTGGGATCACAGCCAACAACTTCGCCATCTTCGTCGCCCTGATCCGCGATCCACGCAACAGATACGACCGTTTCATCCATTCCAGTGTTAAAGACACGCACACCACCTGCAGAGCGCGAACGGAACGAAATACCGTCCACCGGCACGCGAATAGACTGACCCTTAGACGTGACCAACATAATTTGGTCTTGCATCTCTACAGGGAAGGACGCCACGATTTCACCGCCGCGCATCGCCTTATCCATGGCTGCAACGCCCATCCCTCCGCGTCCGCGCACAGGATAATCATGGCTAGATGACATTTTGCCTGATCCGCCCTTTGTGATGGTTAAGATCAGGTTTTCCGCCGCTGACATTTCTGCATAACGTGGTTGGGAAATTGTTGCGTTTTCGCTGACGCCTTCTTCGTCGCTGCTGCCTTCTTCATCTACCATGCCTGCAATCGCGCGGCGCATTTTCAGATATGCGGCGCGTTCGTCGGATGTGGCATCGAAATGGCGTATGATCGACATGGAGACAACGCGATCAGCACCAATCAGGCGAATGCCCCGCACACCCGTTGATTTGCGCCCCTTGAACACACGCACATCTGTGGTGGAAAAGCGGATCGCGCGACCTGAATTTGTGAAAAGCATCACATCGTCATCTTCACCCGCAATGCGCGCATTGACCAACTCGGTTCCCTCGGGCAGATCCATCGCGATTTTGCCGTTTGAACGGACATTTGTGAAATCTGACAATGCATTTCGACGTACATCCCCTGCGGATGTGGCAAAGATGATTTGTAGGTTGTCCCATTCTTCCTCGGGTACATCCACGGGCATGATTGCCGCGATTGAAATGCCCGCTGGAATTGGCAGGATATTTACAATGGCCTTACCTTTGGCGGTACGACCTCCCTGCGGAAGGCGCCATGTCTTCAGTTTGTAAGCCATCCCATCGGTCGTAAAGAACAACAATTGCGTATGTGTGTTGGCCACAAATAGGGTCGTGACCACATCCTCATCCTTGGTCTGCATCCCAGATAGGCCCTTGCCACCGCGACGCTGTGCACGGAACTCTGCCAGCGGTGTGCGTTTGATGTAACCGACCGAGGTTACAGTCACCACCATATCTTCACGTTCGATCAGGTCCTCATCTTCCATGTCGCCCGACCATTCAACGATCTCGGTGCGACGGGGCACTGCGAATTGCTCTTTGACCTCTTCCAATTCAGTCCGGATGATGCCCATGATGCGATCGCGAGACGCAAGGATTTCCAAGTACTCGCGAATCTTGCCAGCCAATTCTTGGAGTTCGTCGGTGACTTCTTTGACGCCGATCTGTGTCAAACGCTGCAAGCGTAAATCAAGGATTGCGCGTGCCTGTGTTTCAGACAGGTTATATGTCCCATCCTCATTCATAGTATGTGTTGGATCATCAATTAGTTGGATATATTCCGCAATGTCATGCGCGGGCCAACGGCGAGCCATCAATTTCTCACGCGCATCTGCGGCGTCTGCGGATCCGCGGATCGTGGCCACAACCTCATCCACGTTCGAAACGGCAACCGCCAAACCACACAGAATATGGCTGCGTTCACGCGCTTTGCGCAATTCATAGGCAGTGCGGCGGGCAACCACTTCTTCACGGAAATCGATAAAGTTTGTTAGGAAGGTGCGTAGTGTCAATTGCTCTGGGCGTCCGCCGTTCAAGGCCAACATGTTACAGCCGAAGGATGTCTGCATCGGCGTAAAGCGATACAGTTGGTTCAATACAACCTCGGCCGTCGCATCGCGTTTTAATTCGACCACAACACGCACACCGTTTCGATCAGATTCGTCTTGAACATGTGCAATCCCTTCGATCTTTTTCTCGCGAACTTGTTCCGCAATTTTTTCAATCATCGAGGCTTTATTGACCTGATAAGGGATTTCATCGAGCACTATGGCGTAGCGATCTTTGCGGATTTCTTCAACACGTGTTTTCGCACGAATGATCACGCTACCGCGTCCCTCGATATAGGCTTTGCGTGCGCCTGATCTGCCCAGCATGATCCCACCTGTAGGAAAATCAGGGCCGGGGACATATTGAATCAATTCTTCAGACGACAGATCGGGATTGTCGATCAATCCCAATGTGGCATCAATCACCTCGCCCAGATTGTGCGGCGGAATGTTGGTGGCCATTCCCACGGCAATACCACCCGCACCATTGACCAACATATTTGGGAAACGCGCAGGCAGAACTGTTGGTTCCTGATCTTTTCCATCATAATTATCTTGGAAATTGACAGTATCCTTATCAATATCTGCCAACAAAAACGCCGAAGGCTTGTCCATGCGGACTTCGGTATAGCGCATCGCCGCTGGGTTATCTCCATCCATTGAGCCAAAGTTACCTTGACCATCCAATAGAGGAAGGGACATTGAAAAATCCTGCGCCATCCTCACAAGCGCGTCATAAATCGCGCTGTCGCCATGGGGGTGATATTTACCCATCACATCTCCAACGGGACGTGCGGATTTGCGATAGGCCTTGTCATGCGAATTGCCGGTTTCATGCATTGCATATAAAATGCGGCGATGCACAGGTTTCAAGCCATCGCGCAGATCAGGGATTGCACGGCTGACAATTACACTCATCGCGTAATCTAGATAAGATGTTTTCAGCTCATCCGTGATCGAAACAGAAGGCCCATCAAACTTCATTCTCTTGGGTTCGCTTTCTTCTTCTGCTTCTGGTGTTTCAGGTGTATTAGTCACGGAGTGTTGCCTGTGTTATTTACGCTATATTTTGTTATGTAGACCTATATCAGACCGCCTATATTGGGTGCAATGTCTTTTCACTGAATCCTCGGAGGGATTGGAAAATAATCTATGATTTCTGACAAATTTTGGGATCCAGACACCCAAAACGAAAAAGCCGACCACTGGGTCGGCTTCTGGTGTTCGCATGATGAGAAGCTTATGGGAAAATACGTGTATATTTAGTGCCTTCCAATGTAGCACCAACGCGAATGCCAGCCTGGCCAAAAGACATTGCCACAACTTCGGACAACACTGTGGTTGTGTTCGCTCGCAACGTCTCACCCTGGCGTCCGCCTGTGAAATCAATGTTGCCTCCAACTTCAAAGCCCTGTGAATTACGGAAATTCGCCAATGCGTCATCTGTCATGAAAAATAGGACGTACGCATATTGCTCTGCCCCAATTTGCAAACCCGTCGTTGCCAATGAGGTTGAGTAGTATTCTTGCGTTACGTTATCGACTCGCAATGCTCCCTTGCCATAGCCACCACCAAAACCAAAGCCTGCTTCTGTAATGAGAGGCATGATCAAAATTCCGGAGGCGCGTGCGCTAAGTTGCACAGTTTCTGGGTATTCCGAATACATCCGCTCTAACGTTGCATCCACTCTCGCTTCAATGCGCGCTGCTCCGTCTTCTGTATTTTGTTTTGGAAGCGCTTCTTTAACATGTTCAACTGCGGCACATCCTGCAACAGATGCCGCCAATATCAGCCCCGCAAATGCGCGTCGTGAAAAACGTTGCATATTAGTTTACCTGCTCGTTTGTTATTTTGCCTGAATATAACGCGTTTTCAGCGCGCTGTCATCCTCCTTTGGCAAGTCTACGCGCAGCTTCGGGGGCGAAATACGTCAAAATGCCATCACATCCAGCA
>Ga0181559_10003624_pt1 | contig 15117 bp, 10 predicted proteins | sample 011ome_21_FD_133752 | JGI IMG/M metagenome (GOLD analysis project Ga0181559, IMG submission 133752) | Coastal salt marsh microbial communities from the Groves Creek Marsh, Skidaway Island, Georgia - 011508AT metaG (megahit assembly) | ecosystem: Environmental > Aquatic > Marine > Intertidal...
AACTACGGCGGCCCGGGACCACCGTACGCGCTACTTCAGGGCAATTTCGAGGGCTTAGGCAATACCCACGAAAAAGAAATCGTGACGCGCGCCAAACGCGCCTACGCGTGCCTCATCGGCCAAGGCGCGGATTTCTTCATCGCCACTCGAGCGCACGACGAGTGGGGTCTCGGGCACACCGTGTTCGGCGTCGTCGACGCCGCCGGCATGGCTGTCGTCGACGCCATCACACAAAACGAGCACAATTTATATCCAGTCACACGCGCGACGTGGGGTCAAACAAACGTCACCACGCTCGTAGAGCGTCTGCCATTCGCCGCTCGGCTCGGCTCGCCTCCGCTTTAGCTCCGCTAGCTTCACGTATACCTCAGTATACCTCAGTATAGACCCGTGTAAACGTAGAACACCTCGAATCGTGTACATGTACGACATGCGACCGCGCGCGCGGGTGCCCGAGGTGCCCACGCGTGCTGACGCCGCCCCGCGACGCCGGGCCCGCCAAAAAAACTTTGCCTTCTTATTTTCCCACTCGGCACCCGAAAATCGACCAATCATGACCACGAGCGCGAGCCCCTGCATAATACCCGGGAGTGCAAAACGCGTGACCGTTCGTATCGCTACCTCACGCGTTTGCTCTGCGATCGATTTTTCGCCATTGCGACGCGCGAGCCGCGACGACGGCGACGACGATGACGAAAAAAGCGACCCAAAAAACGCCGTCGTCCATGGAATCCGGCAGCGCGAGCGCGGGCGCGCGCGTGGGGACGTACGCGCCGCGCGAACACACCATGGCGCTCGGGGATTTGAAGCTCACGCTCGGCACCGGCATCGACATCGTCGACGCGGCGCAATCCACCGGCCTCACCAGCGCCGATGCCGCGAAGCGGTTGATGGACTACGGACCGAACGTATTGGCACCACCGCGTCAGCGTCCGTGGTACGTGCAGTTGGCGTTGAACTTTACGGACAAGTTTATGATGTTGTTGATCGCCGCGGGCATTTTGTGTCACGTGGCGTTCGCGTTGGACACGGCGCAACGAGAAAACCTATACTTTGGTTTGGCGTTGTACGTGATTGTTGTTTTGACGTGTTTGATTACGTTTTATCAAGAACGGAGCTCGGCGTCGACGCTGGGCGCGATTAAAAAGCTGATGCCGACGTCGTGCAACGTTGTGCGAGACGGGACGGAGCAGCGCGTGGATCCCAAGGATGTCGTCGTCGGCGACATTGTTCACTTGCATCTCGGCGATCGCGTGCCGGCGGATTTACGTATCATCCATACGAAAGATTTGAAGTTGGAAAACTCGTCGTTGACGGGGGAATCAAAGCCAGTCGCGGCTGTCGTGAACGCGGCGAGCGATAATCCGCTCGAGGCGAGAAATATTGCGTTTTCGTCGTCTTTGGTCATGCAAGGTTCTGGATTCGGCGTGGTTATTCGCACGGCGAACGATACGATGATTGGTACGATTGCCACTCTTGCTGCGGGTTCGGGCGTCGTCGAAGAGAGTTTGTTGCAAAAGGAAATTCATCGATTTGTCAACATCATCGCGATGTTTGCGCTCGCGTCGGCGTCGACGCTCTTTGTCATTGGCATGGCGCGCGGGGTGTCCTTCTTGACATGCTTTGTCAATGGTTTCATCGTCGTCCTCGTGGCGAACATCCCAGAAGGCCTCGCCGCGACCGTGACGTCATGTTTGGCTGTTGTCGCGAAGCGCATGAGCGCGAAGAACGTGCTCGTCAAGCGCATCGACATCATCGAAAGCCTCGGCGCGTGCAGCGTCATCGCCAGCGATAAAACTGGCACGTTGACGCAAAACATCATGACTGTGGAAAACTTGTTCTACGGCGGTCAAATTTTCAATGTCCACGCAGGAGGCACAAGCGTCATCTTAGATTCCATTCTCGAACGCGCCACGGCAACGATGGCCAAGCAAGGCTCGTACACGGCGCGTCGGCGCACCTCGCAAGAGTTGTCGCGAAGCGTGTCCCCGGGACAAACGTTTACAATTTCATCCTTCAAATCTTTGCTTTCTGGAAGTTCTTCTTCGTTGAATTGGGAACTGTTTTCATGCCATGCTAAATTGTTGACGATTGCGGGTGTGAATAATCAAGCAGCGTACGAAGAAAAGGATGGTGAACGACAAATCGTCCGCGGCGACGCCACAGACGCGGGACTGTTGCGATACTCTGACGCAGTGTATCCGGTGCTCTTGGCGCGACAATCATTCGCCACAAAGTTTGAAATTCCGTTCAATTCGACGAATAAATATGCTGTCGTTGTCGTGTCGTGCGCAGGTGCGCGAGCTCATTTGGTCTTCATGAAGGGTGCGCCCGAGCGCGTCATCGCTCGATGCGACAAGTACGCGCACGAACGCGGTGAGCGGCCGATGAACGATATGTACACGGAGATGTTTGAAGATTCGTACCATCGATTTGGTGTGTGCGGCGAGCGCGTTATTGGTTTTGCATTTGCGCGTGTTCCAGCGCGCGAGTCGTACGACGGCGTCGATCCGGATACATTTTTAAATGGTGTCAAGTTTACGTTTGTCGGGTTGATTTCGCTCGTCGATCCGCCTCGACCGGGCGTCGCGGAGGCGATTACGAATTGCCGCGCGGCTGGAATCAAAGTCGCCATGGTCACAGGTGATCATCCGTTGACTGCTGAAGCGATTGCTCGCAAAATTGGCATCATTACCCAACCCACGAGTCACGAAGTGGCTGAGTTGACTGGCACCGATCCAACAAAACACTGGCGCGCGCCGGAATGCGCGGCGGTTGTCGTGACTGGTGCGGAAGCCGAAAACTTCACAACATCGGACTGGGACATCATCGTACGCAAAACAGAAATCGTGTTTGCGCGTACGTCACCTCAGATGAAACTTAAATTTGTCGAAAATCTTCGCAGAGTGGGCGAAATTGTCGCCGTTACGGGTGACGGCGTCAACGATTCCCCGGCGCTTAAAGCGGCGCACATCGGCATCGCCATGGGTTCGCCCGCGTCTTCAGATGTCGCCCGCGAGGCAGCCGATATTGTTTTGTTGGACGACAACTTCGCTTCTATTGAAGCTGCTGTTGAAGAAGGCCGAAGTGTGTTCGATAACTTGACCAAGAGTATCATGTACACGCTCGCGCATCTCACCCCGCAGCTCGTTCCAGTGTTTTTCAATTTGGCGTTGGGCATGCCTCTGGCGATGAACGGGTTGATGATTTTGAGCATCGATTTACTCACCGAGCAAGGGCCGGCTATTTCACTCGTGTATGAAAAACCAGAGTCGGACATTATGCGTCGCGCGCCGAGAAATCCGAAAACGGATCACTTGATTACGAAACGTACGCTCTTTTATTCGTACGTGTTGGCTGGTTTAACGTCGTCGTTAATTTGTTTCATGGCGTACGCGTTAGTGTTCAAACATCACGGTATTTCTCTCAAGCACTTGCTTTTCTCCGCAGATGATGGTTATTTTCTCGGTCCTCCGTATGCGGACGCGGTCAATGGCGAGTATCCTCCTCTTTTGACAATCGGCGCTCGAACATACGACGCCGTCGAACAGTACTCCATTTATCGTCAAGCATCCACGGCGTGGTACCTCACGTTGATTCTCAACCAATTTTGGAACTTGTTCTGCGTGAGAACATCACGCACATCAATCTTCCGTCAAGGATTCTTCTCCAACGAAGTCGCCATCTACGGCGTCGTCACCTCGCTCACAATCATGATGGTCGCGATTTATATCCCCGAGCTCCAAGCACCCGATCTGTTCGCGAGCGCGTCCCCGCTCGGCCAATCTTGGCTTCCAACCTTTGTCTTTGCGGTGTGGATTTTCGCCGTGAGCGAGTATATGAAACTCAGATTTTAATACATGCGTCAGTACATTAATCCGTAACGGTAGTGATACATTGCAACAGTTTTGTACGTTAATATTCTGACTCTATGTGATACACAATCGTCAATCGGCATCTACTTACGTAAACGTAAACCGTCGGCACCAATTTCTGGCAGCGAAGTGATAAACGAAGGATTCTCGGGAGAAGAATCCGATTTATTGCTGTCCTTGGCTTTTGCTATTTCTTCGGCTGCCGATGCTTCTAAATCAGCGGAAATTGCCGCTTTCAGCGCCTTTTGATGATCGGCAACAATTGTCTCTTTAATACTTTGCATGCGCGCGGTGATCATTTGTGAGCCGCCGAATACTTGCAACCAGTAAATTCCAGCGAGCTGCGCATGTCTCAACAAAGGAACCCATCGCAAAGCGCTCGTCGAAAGCTCTTGCGAAAGCGACCATATCATCGCATGTGCAAGCCAGTACGTGAGCAAATTTCGAAGCTTGTCTTCGTGTCTCTTTTCCGTCTCTTTTCGCATCTCTGCGCGACTCGCCACCTCGGGCGTAGCCTTGAACTTGTAATACTCATTCAGCGAATCGATAGTAAAAATAAATGGAATGACCAACCCTGCGATATCACACCCGTACACAGTCATCAAACCCGGAGTGAAAAAGAAAATCGTGCACGTCACGAGTGGGAAACTCATATTGTCTAAAACCAGGCGCAATGCATCCGACGCGCGCTTGGATCGAAAGCGCATGACAAATACGCCAATCTGTAGCGTTTGTCGCACGCTCGCTCGGACCACCGTGCGAAGTCGCCCCATGGCTCCGCTCGAGACGTTTGCGTACGCCATCGCTCTTGACACGAGCGGTGTAGCTGCATCAACTATGAGTTCGCTTCCTCGCGTAAGTCTCGAGTTGAGCCATAATGTAAATAACACCAAAAGCTCTGGCCAAAACGGAAACAACAGCCTTACACTGGCGTATAAGAATGGAAAATGTAACGTCAACATAAGTGGCGCACATGACGCCCAGAATCGAAGCCATTTTGTGACGTCAGCAACGGTGTCGCTCTCCACGGCGTACATCGTGCGCGCCATGGGCACGAGCAACGCCACGCTTGCCAGTACCTCTCTCTGTCGAACCAAACGCCGCATAAACGCAGGCATCGCTCTAAACACTCCTAAACCTATCACTAAAAATAATACGTGCGGCAAAGCGCTCGCGGCGACGCGACTTTTACTTCGAATGCTTCCTATAAATGACGCGTATCGTCGCTTGACCGCCCGCCCCACGCTCGCAACTTTTCGATACACTCGCGCATACGGTTCCATCGCCGCTTTCACCCGTCGTTGCGCACGAAGTTTCATTCGAATGATGAAAAATTTCAGCTTGTTTCTGTAGCGCGCGCGCCGTAAGTGCTTCGTCAAACGCCAGCATAAGTGATACAGGTACGCGGCTCCGACGAATGCGAGCGTCCAACCGATTAAAACCTTTGGTTCTGTCGTACGAATCACGGTCGACGCTTCCGTCGCCGCAATCGCACCGACGCGCAGAATGACATCACTAAATGTATTCGTGATTGGTGATACGGCGCGAGCCCACAGCGCGAGCGTGAGGCGCGTCGCGGCGGATGCGGCGGATGCCGCCGTTCTAAAATCTAACGCGCGCATCCTCGTTCGAACATCAACTCCGGCGCGCACTATCGCACACAACGCGTCACACTGCGTAGCGTCTACGTCTACGTCATCTGAGCGCCATCGTGCGTCGTATGGCGAGGCGTGCTCGCGCGCGAGTGGGTCGTCAGCGCTGTGAATTGCGTGCGCATTGGTCAAAAGTGCCGAGAGCACGTCGTCGCCAACCGTCGCCTCGCGCGTCAGTACCGCCGCGGCGCACGCCACGCCGAGGACGAAAGCGACGACAACGTCGCGGCGCATGACGCGGCGCGCGTGAAACGAAGCGGACGCGCGCGTCTCCGTGTGAGGCTTTCGCGCTCTGGTGGTGACAGTTGGACTTGAGTCTCTCTTTTTGCATTTTCTCGCTTGCGGCTACATAGTACAAGTGTGAATATTTTACAACACATAAAACTATTTTTCGTCGAGATTGGCATAGAGGTCTTCGTCGACGCGAGTGTTCGCGCGCGCACAGGCGTTGAGCCATGATGGAGAAACGACGCGTACGCGGCCCTTTGTTTGAGCCGCCCACTTGACTTTTTCAGTGCCAGCTGTGCGGGCGATGACGTGCGTGCATTCATCGCCATCACGTTCGATGGATGAAATGAATGTTGCACCGAGTGTGGATGCCAGGAGACGTAAAGGGTGGCGCTCTGGTGAACGCTCGGCGAGCGACGTGACGCCGCTCATCATAAATTTGACGCCGCTCAGGGGCAAGTCAGAGCGCGCTGGGTTCACGAGCAGTGTGCGCACGTCCGGTTCTTCGCCATTATTGTCACTACCGTGCTTAAAATAGCTCCTATGCGCACTCTCGATGACAGCCAGCACGTCGAGCAAGACTGGGCGATTCCCTCCTGGTTCGCCTTCGTCCACCATCGCGCGCTCCATCACGGATTGGCCTTTCTGTTGAAACGACGCCGCACTGTGCGGGAAAAAATGATACCTATCAAGTCTAATGAGGTTTTCTCGATTCTGAGGCCATACTCGGTCGGTGTCATCGACGATTAACGCGCTCGATTCGCCGCCGAGAACAATGTCTAAATCCTTCACGTGCGAACTCGTCGAGTCGTTGTTTGAAATCACTCTACCGTGAAAGATTTTGCCATCGGGATCGAGCAACTTTGCCATCTCTTTCGCATACGCTTTGTCACCCATAGTGTAGACGTATGGTTGACAAATCTTCGAAACCGCCTCCAAAAACTCAAACGCGTACGGCCGAAGCTTTGTGAAAAATCCCATGTGCCGCAAGCAATACAAGTGCGGCTTTTCACCTTCTTTCAACTCTTCTTGCTCGTGCGCGATGCACTCGTGCAACAAATCGTGCTGTTCTTGCGTCAACTCCTTGAACTGCGTCGAATTCAACAGTGTATGGTCTAAATCCAAAATCAACGTCAACTTGCCTTCGTCGAGCACGCGTCGCTTCTCCTCCCGTTTCGCCTTGTCCAGCTCACTATTCGACAGCGTCAGCCCTTCATGAATGTACCGCATGGATGTCGTAAAGTGTCCTCGAATACCACCCGCCCCACCATCGTCTATCGCACGCAAACCATCGCCTTTCGCCGCCTCAGACGTCGTCGACGTCGCCGCCCGACGCTCGCCGCACACCACACAAATATCAAACATAAACGCCGGACACTGCTCGCATCGCCCTTGCCCGCCGCGCGACGACGCGGGGCCGTTCACTTTCCGCCGCACCACGCGCCGTCGGTCGTCCCCACCCCCCGTCGTCGTCGCCGTCGCGTCTCGCGGTCGACCGCCGCTCGCCGTCGTCGAATGCACCGCCGCGCCCTCGCGCGCCGCGCCCTCGCCCTCGCCCTCGCCCTCGCGTTCACGTTCGTCGACCGAGGCGAAGAGCTCCGCCTCGAGCGCATCGGCGAGGGAATCCTCGCTCGACGACGGCGACGGCGACGGCGACGACGGCATTGTCCGCGCGCGACTATGGCGCCAGATCTCGCCTCGCGCGTGTCCTCGACGACACCCGCGCGATCGACGACGACGACGACGACGACGACGATCGACGACGGGCAAAAGATGACGCGCAAACGAATCCTCGCCGCGCTCGCGTGCGCCGCGCTCGCGTGCGCCGCGCGTGGCGCGCACGCGCGGGCGATGAATCATCCCATGCAGGCGTCGCTTGGCATCATTCATCATCCAACGTCGTCGACCGTGGACGACGCTGGCGCGGACGCCGACGACTGCGCGACGTGCGAGGCATTCATGCGTCACGTGCGCGAGAAACTAGCCACGGGAAAGGTGCAGGGTGAACTCGCCAACGCGCTGGCGCGGGCGTGTAAAGACGCTACGGGTGGGGATCTGAGTCAGATGGGCGTGTGCGTCGCGGCGGGCGAAGCGGGCATTCGATTCGCCACGAAATACGTCGAGACGCACACGGAGATTGATGATACAGTGTGTGCGGCGTTGGAGATGTGCGACGGGCCGGGGGATGCGAGATTTGCGTTTGACGTTGAGGACGCGGCGACGGTGCGCGCGAGCGCGCGTCAGTTTGGGACGTCTGGCGCCGTCGACGACGGGGAGATGTGCGCGGATTGCGTGATGGCGACGAATTTGATTGAAACTGAGCTTCGTGCGAATGGTACGGTGGCGTTTGTGACGCAAGAGGTGGATGCGTTGTGCGCGCAACTTGGCGCGGAGCTGTCCACGCAGTGCGAACGCGTCGTCGAGCCGTACGTGCCGTTTGTGCTCGACAGTTTAGCCGACGCCATGAAGGATGCGTGCACGAAAATTGGCGCGTGTCCGAAAAATGTTGCACGTGCCTTCCAGGCGTAATTGCGATTGATTGCTACGCACAGCTGTACCTTGATGTAAACGAGCCATGTGTTTTATGTTTTAAAGTCTTTGCACGCAAACGCCGGCTGGCGTTATCCTCGCCTCACACATTCACACGCATCGATGCGCGCGCACTTTGCTCCCGCGTCGAACGCGTTCGCTCAACATATAGGTAGCACTCGCACGCATCGTCGTCAACGTCCGTCGACGGTGTCCATTCGAGCGATGAAGTGCTCTGAAGAGGCGTCCCGGCCGCCGCGCGTGGCTCCGCCGCCCCACCCGACGTACTCCATCGCCGCCGTCATCAACGCCGCTCTCGAAGAAGACATCGGTGATGTCGGCGATGTGAGCTCGTTGAGCACGATTCCAGCGTCCACGCAAAGCACGGCGACGCTGTTAGCGAAGGCGAGCGGCGTGTTGGCGGGCGAGCACTTGGGGAGCGCCGTGCTCGCGGCGGTGGACGGCAACTTAGACGTCGAGTGGCTCAAGCGCGATGGAGACATGATTGAAAAGGGTGAAGTGTTCATGCGTGTGAAAGGTAGTGCGCGAAGCATTCTACGCGCCGAGCGAGTGGTGTTGAATTTCATGCAGCGCATGAGCGGGATCGCGACGATGACCAAGGCGTACGCGGAGGCGGCGTCGCCAGCGATTATGCTTGAGACGCGCAAAACCGTTCCAGGGTTGCGTGTGATTGATAAATGGGCGGTATTGATTGGCGGTGGTAAGAATCATCGCATTGGATTGTTCGATATGGTGATGATTAAGGATAACCACATTGCGGCGGCGGGTGGCATTGCAAATGCCGTGGAGGCGTGCGAAAAGTATTTAAAAGACAACGGCTTGAGCACGGTGAAAATTGAGGTCGAGGCACGCACGATGGATGAAGTGAGGACTGTTATTGATTTGCTTGACGACCCCAACGTCGAGACAGCGAGCGTGAGTCGTTTGATGTTGGATAACATGAGCGTCGACGACATGCGGGATGCGGTGAAGCTCATTAACGGGCGCGTGGAAACCGAGGCGAGCGGTAATGTGACGCTGAACACCGTGCACGCGATTGGAGAGACTGGCGTAACTTATATTTCTTCGGGCGCACTCACGCATAGCGTGAGTGCATTAGATATTTCGCTCAACATTGACGTATGATTTTTTTATAAAGAACCTCTTCTTTTTCTTTTCATTTTACAAACCCGTAACGGTCGGTGTTGCGTCTATTATATCAAAAGGTGGCGCTTGCGGGCTTTTCCAGCTTTGGCGGACCTTTCACGGCTTTTCCAATCATAATGGAGAACCAGTGCACGTTCAAAAGCGCACCTACACCGACTAAACCGGCGACGGATGAAGACACAAACGTCGGCACTGGCGACATTATCCCACTTCGCCACGCCCAGATCATGTGCGGATATCCTATCGCATACACAACGATACGAACGAGGAAGAACGTGATAATCAAGCACACACCGTTGAGGAATTCAAGCGCCTTGCCGGCGTTTTGGACCGAGCTCACGGCGGCGCCCTTGTATCCCAAAGCCTTGGCGACAGTTATAACCTTTTCGCTCTTCATCGTCAGTGCCGCGCTTTGAATGCACCATCTAACGGTCAAAATCGGTGTTGAAGCCTCTCCAATTAATAACCATGCGAACGGTAGCGTCATCGTCTGCGTCGAACCCGCCAACACAGCCGCCACGCAAAACACCACGTGGTGTACCATCATATCCATCTTTCCAAGTTTGGGATACTGAATCACCATGTGCGTCGTGTCCTGGACCAAGTATCCCAAGAATAACCACCAAGTATGTTCGAGGAAGTCTCTCTGTGACGTCGTGAGCCCACGCCCACCAGCTCGGACGTAGTATTGGTCCTCAGGCGCGAGCGCAACCATCCATCGCAAAATAATCGTCGCGTATACCGCCACAAGCGCCGCGTGCACGGCGCCGGTGATTTGTTTCGGGAAGAACCGCTTCACATCTTTCTCCTTATCGTCTTTCGGTGCTGGGATCAACCAGTGCGCCACGCGTAACAGCACTTGTCGTAATAATTCCCACACCATAAAGTACTTGAACAGTTTAAATGAAAAATCTTTCACGTCGAGCGGGTTCATGGTGTACGGCCCGGGGGCGTACACGCGCACGTTAGCGGCAGGCTTGGCACCAAACATTTTTATTATATGTTTGCGCGCGCGCAAACACGGTGACACGACGCCGAGGCGCACAGTGCGGCGTAACGTTCTGAGCGCGGCGTGTTGACTTTGTTCCCCCGCGGATAAATTTTAATGTAATATGGCGCGATACATATGAATTACACGACGCGAACTATGCTACTCGGTCTTAGCTGACACTTTTGGTGGACCACGCAAGAATTTGCGAACCATAATGCTCCACCAGTACATGTTAAGCCCCCAACCGGCGGTGACGAGGCTGAACAAGACGTCGCGCGTAAACGTCGGTACTTGGTCTAAAATTCCATCTTTCCACGCGCTGAGCATCATGGCGAACCCAGAGGTGTAAATAACCACACGAACAATCGTAAAGGTAAATACGAACGTCTTGCTCACCGAGTACTCTAATTGTTTACCAGCACTTAATACTGGATTTGATTCGTCGACGCGGTAGCCGAGGCGTTTGGCCCAGCGCACGACGCGCTCCGATTTCAATTCATACGTCGCTTGTTGAATAAACCATCGCAAACACAACAATGGCGTTGAAAACTCGCCCATAAGCAACCAAGAAAACGAAAAGATCATCGTCTGACTGCCGCCGGCGAGTAAGCTACACGCGATGAACGTCGCGTGATGCGCCACCATGTCCATCTTGCCCATCTCTGGATAGTTCCACAATATGTGCATCAAATCTCCAGTCATATACCCACAAAACGCCCAATTCAATATCTCCGTAAAGTGTTTGGGTGATCCCGTGAACTGGCTCTTCGCGTGCATGTAATATCGATCCCTTATGGGCAAGCGTTGCGTCACTCGGTATACGTGCACTCCGGCGCATCCGACGACCAACGCATGGATCGCCGCCACGACGTACCCCGGTGCGTTCTTCAAGAATGACTTCTCCGATGGCGTCTTCGCCGGTCCGTACGTGCGCTTGATCGCCACCGACGCGAGCGCGCGCGGGACTTCCCAGAAAATAGTCCACTGCGCGAGCTTCTTGACAAAGTCTGCGCCGTCGGCTAAGTTCATGCTATACGGCGTGGGAAGAAACACGTACTGCGGGATCGCCATCGCGCGTGATGTGTGCGTGCGTGTTTTTGTTTCGTTGCGCGCGAGAGTGCGGTGCGAGGTGACAACGTGCGGCGCGTGCGCGTATGAGGAGCGCTGGCGTGTTCAACAGTTCTGAGCAAACTTTCTGAGCGAGCGCAAAAATCAAAAGCTTTTGAGCGTCGTTGATGAATAAATACCGCATGTGCGGTGAGGTAACAAGCAAAGTGAAATCGATTCTAGCATCTAGTGGATTTTCTTTTTATTTTTTTCGACGATGGCCCGAGAGCTCGGAATCGATGGATTCTCGATGCGGGACGTACGCCGCGGGCGTGGCGTCGAGGTAGATGAACGGTTCCGGGTGCAACAGTTCGCCTGCTAAAATTGATTCGACGAGCCACTCATGGCGGACACATGGGATATTCAATCGCTTCGATGCGCGTATCCATGCAGAATGTGGCTTTTCACCGCTTTGAACGATGAGGTAGTCAAATTTGATGATGGTTTGCGGATTGCTCTCGAGCTCGGCGCCAGCGTGCGTGAGCAGCGACGCAAAGTCTTTGACAAATCCTTCGTTTCCAGTGAGTGCGGTCTTGATGTCGCGGAATAAACGTCCACTCGTTGCGCGATGACGCTTACGCGGCTGACCTTCGCCGTCGAGCGGTTCGATGATATCAATCATCGTGTTTGCGTCGACGCACGCCTCGATCCACTCTGGCGTGGCAAATTTGACACCCGCGGAAAAGCCGTACAAGCACTTCATCGTCCGACCAAGGGTAGGAGTAATGATGAATACAGCATTTACGGGAACATCTGACGAGGGTACGTCAAGAATAGTCCCACCGTGCGTTCTAATAGCGTCCTTCACGGATGATGCCGACTTGCCGAGACCACTGAGCAAAAAATACGCGTCGGCGAAAAAACGAGGCACCCGACCCGCGGCTTTTACGGATTTCTTCTCACTCGTAGATTTTGGCGCACGCAAACGGCACGATTCGCGTGGAATAGCACGCTTGGACGTTGGTGTCTTCGATGCTGGAGTCTTCGCGACGGATGATAGGCGTTTACCGTTCGTCTTGGATGAAGGCGTCGATGACAAACTCGACCGTCGACCGCGGCCAGGTGGGAAAATTCCCTTCTTTGCGTTTTCGAGAATCAATCTGCATCGCCCACAACCGCCTTTAGAGTATCGACACTTTGAACACCCAAGACTTGGGAGCTGCTGCTTATCAGTACTCGTCGACGGCGCCGGTTGGTCGTCGGCGGATGCCGATGTTTGCGGATTTGGCTTGAAAGAACCGGGCATGCGTTGAGGCAAAATCGGTCGCAACAACCCACCTTCATCCTGAGTCTGTTCGATGAAATCGCCGTCAATATCACTATGTTCTTCAAAACTATCCTGCGTCGGTTGCGATTGCGTTGGCTGCGTGAGATCATCGTCAATGATCCGAACGCGTCTCGTCGGCGTTTCTTCATCAAATCTCGGCGGCGGCGGAATTGACCGACGATGTTTCTTCTGTCGCCACTGGTGCTGAGACATCATTATTCGACTCACTGGCGATTCTACCTCGGACTGCGATAGCGGTGGACCCATCGGTGGCACCACCGGTGGTTTCATCGGTGACTGTGAGAGTTGCGTTTGAAGGCGACCGGGCGACGCCACATCCTCGGCGGGACGTTGCGAGTACAGTAACCCAAGGTCGGGTGAACTCGGCGGCGTCTCACCGACCGCATCAGGTCCGAAATCGTCGTCGTCAGCGTTGTTGAAATCATTATCATCATCGACGACTTCATTGGTGCCTTCAACTGGTTGTCCTAGCGGTACGTCGTCCTCAATCCTGTCGTCCTTTTCCTTGTCTTCGTCGTCGACGGCTTGTGAGTCCATCAAATCTTGCGGCATTGACATATCCAACCCAAGTGGTTCGTTCGCTTTCGCTCGAGCGCGCTGGATAGCCTCTATCGCTGTGCGCGCCACGCGCTGGACGCCTTCAACGCCATCCCTGTCCTCTGTACCGATTGATCCAAGCGCTCGAGCCGACGCGGTCACCATGGAATCTTCTTGCGTGCACGTCTGTAACACGCGCGGGCGCTTCAACGTCGGCGGTTTCCGCGCCTGCTCCATCGCTTCTAGTGGGGTATTTTCTACATTCGAACACGGTTCCGTGATACCGCTATCATGCGCTACATCTGTCGTCAATTGCGTGTTGGCGACGCGTTGCGGTTCCGTACCGAGGAGTGCCAGGTTTGGCGGTATAGACGCGTGCTCAGCCAAAGTTTGCGCCGCACTCTCGCGTCTGGCTGTCTCTTCCGCGGGCGTACACGACGCAGCAGACCAAAGAGACTTAGGTTGCCCTGGTGAATTCTTGGTGTCTCTTCCTGCGGCATCCTTCGTCTGGATTTCAACGCGCTTTACGCCGCCGCTCGCGCGGTGTGGGAGCGCCAAGGACCCAGAGTTGATTCGAAGAAACGATGGCGTCCCAAGCTTGGACGGTGGCGTCTGCGCGTCATCGTCGCCGCGATCTCTTGCGTCTTCATCGTCGCTCTCGTTCAACACTTGCGTGCCGCCGGTGAATTCGGCATCTATATCCTCCGCGCACTGCGTCGCCCCCGGCGCTTCGTCTTCATCTTCGAAATCGCCGCTAAACATCATTTGCGTCCCTCCGGCGTGATTATCCTCTTCCGACTCAGTGTCGACGTCATCACGATCATCACTTCCATCATTATCGCTATCGATCGGATCTCTGCGGTCGACGACCTGACTCTCAACGATGATTTGGCTAAACAACATTTGCGACTGCGTCCCGCCGACGGGCGCCGCCGACGCAAACGTCCTCGCGCCGCCGACCGAATTCCCGACCGTCGTCGCGCTCCGTTCCGCATGCGTCTCCCATCCATTGCTCGAATACTCCACCTGCGCTAAGATATCATCCAAATCATCATCGCTCAACGCGATATCCACCGAGTACGCCGCCGCCGACGTTTCAAAATCAAAAACATCCAAACCGAGCGCGCCTCTCGCGCGCTTCACGCGCGCGCACGCCTCCGTCACCATCTCTTCTCGCGCATCCTCTTCATCAGATCCAGACACATCACAACCATTATCATACATCATATCTCCATCATCACCACCACCGATCTCTCGCGCCGCGTGACGCCCAACAGAACGCTCGCTCCGCGCCTCGCGCGCCGTCCGCGCCCGCCGCCGCGCTCGCCCCCCTCGTTCTCCTCCCACCTCACCATCGCGCGCGAGCATCCGCTCACCGATCGCAACGCGCTCTGACGCACTCACTAACGCCCGCACGGCGCACATCGCATCGCCTGTCGTCGCCGCGATCGCATCCCGTCGCATCACCAGCCTCTGGTCCCGAACGCCATCATCATCATCATCATCATCATCATCATCATCATCATCGCGAGCTCCACCCGGTGACGTCATCATAACGTACCACCAGCCCGCGCGCACGCGCCGACACGCGACGTACACGCAATCTCACCTCGCGCGCGCGCGTCGCGGTGCGAGCTGTCGCGCGCGGTCTCGCCGCGGTCGCGGTCGCGCGCGATGCGATGGCCGTCCCGAATGTATGTACCCCCATACCCATTCCACCAATCACGACTCATACCTTCACAT
>Ga0181559_10003644_pt1 | contig 15086 bp, 7 predicted proteins | sample 011ome_21_FD_133752 | JGI IMG/M metagenome (GOLD analysis project Ga0181559, IMG submission 133752) | Coastal salt marsh microbial communities from the Groves Creek Marsh, Skidaway Island, Georgia - 011508AT metaG (megahit assembly) | ecosystem: Environmental > Aquatic > Marine > Intertidal zone...
CCGAGGAAACCCACGTCCTACATATTCACGGTACACTCGATTGAAGCGAAAGTGATTCCAAACTTGCGGTATTTGCTTTCCGTCGTGGAAAGCGGCCTCATCGTCGGGGATGATTCTAAAATGGAAGCGCCTAATTGGCCACAGTACATCGCTGACAAAATTAACGTGTGGCAACGCACACTTTTGTGGGCTTCGCCAACAGTGTACAAGGTTCCTATGGAGCCGACTGCGGAAGGCGCTCCCGTGTTGTACGGTAAAAACTACAGCGCAATGGAGCGCATCATGATTCCTTTTATGGATGAACAATCCGCGTTCGGTATGGAAGCCGAGAAAATGGAAACATCGTTCATAAGTGACGCGAGCGGTCCGATTTCTACCCCAATAGACGAGTTGAAGCTTGCTTGGAAGAGAATCGACAGAGTTAGTCCATACATACATGGCGTTCCAGGGGACTTGGGCGACGCGGATGGTACTATAGACACACTTAACGACTTCATTCTCTCGGATGAGACGGATGAATCTCGATGGTCCCAGCTCATCGGTGGCTACGTTAGCAATCCCGGGACTTTATTTTCAGACGTGTTGAGTGGAAACCTTGGGTTCCGCGGTGACGACGACAAGAACGACGCCACCCCAGACGTCGGCAAGGTTTTCTGGTCACGAAAGAGTGAAAGGATGAAGCCGAAGTTCCTCGAGCAATTTCAAGAAGCGGATGAGCTCGTCACGACAATGGGGATGAATAGCCCCACTCGTGAAGATCTGAACAACACGGTTTCATCCTGCATCACAGAAAAATGCAAAACGCAGGCTCTAGACGTGTCGTCACAACTACTTCAATCGAGCGATCTTAGCGATCTTACGCTCGGAGAGGATGCATCCATTTACATGAACGATACGAAACGAGTCGATGCGTCGTTTACAGGGCGTATGGGTCCCCGCGGCTACTCCACCACAGATTCGAATGGACCCGCTGATGAAGCAATTTTACTATCGTTTAGCGGCGGTGGTGCTTCGACAGAGTACATATTTTCTTCCAACGAAAACGTCGACGGTCAAGATTACGCATGGACGCTCAGCCTGGACGGCTCAGCTGAAAACGGATACTCCTTCGCGGGTTCAATCGCCATCGTCAAGGGGCATGTAGGTGCTACCACGGATATGAGCAAGTCAGTTTCAAAAAGTCGTGCCTTTGCCTGGGCAAAGTATGAACACATGAGCACGATGTACTCATTAGGTGACCCAGATTTTGGGGATAAGTTTGTGCTCCAGGTCAGTTCCGACAAACGTTTCGGATCTCCAGTGTTCATCACGATGGGCGGCAGAAGTCGATGTCCGGGAGAAAAATGGACGATGTTCCGAGAAGCTGGCGTTACCATAGGTAAGGAGTCGACGCATAACACGAATCTGAACCCAGGAGAGCACGCTTTGATCCAACTTCTCATCAGCAATGAGTCGCCCTACAAGGAAGTGGCCGACATGGGCCTTCGTTTGGTAGATGGAGTCGCCGACTGCGTTGGAAAAATCATCGCGGCTGCTCATAACGCGGCACAGTTGAACGAGGACAACGCAACGTTCGTAAAGAATGCAGCATACGCCATGGCGGATAGCCACGAATGCTTTGCGTCAGAGTCTGATGACATTCAAGACCTGAAGGCGCGGATTGAAGACATCGTAGCGTCATACGAACAGTCAATGAGCGTCAGAGCAGGGAGATTGTTGGCAAACGCAATCGCTCGTCTCACGCAAACCACTACAGCACAAGGAACACTCCTACAGGGAATGAAGTTCTCGATCAATGGTATTCAAATGTGGTCATTCGGTGAAGTCCTACCTCTACGAAGATTGGCTGGAGAGCGTATGGATTCGCAAAGCGTTGTGCGCGAGAGTCGCGTGCTTCTGAGCGTGGAGCCAAGCGACGGAGTGTATGAAAGCTCGTACCTGGGGATTTCCTTGGTGAGCTTGTGTGAGTCGATGATTGAAGAATACATGTATCGCCCGATCATCTCGAGCAGTGTTACACTCGGTGCCATGTCGTGGAGTAAAGATTGCCCTCAAGTTGCTTTTCACTCGTCTACGCTCAGCAAGGAAGCAAGTTACTTTGAGAAGAGCGCAGCGTCTGATTCGAGCGTTTTGAGCATCTCGGTCGTAAATCCGAATAGATATTCTCTCTGGCCCAAGGAAACTGCATCCACGTCCGAAGCGTTGGTGACGAATGGGAATCTCGCCTACGTCTACGTGCAATATCGTTCGGTATCAGGAGGCGAATGGATCACAGCGAAAGACGCCGTGCGCGGTGCCGGCACGAATAAGAATTTCAATTTACTTTGCCCGGAGTCGCGGGGTGGAGACGGTTGCATCTTTGACTGGGATCTAAACGACCCTTACAACAAACTTCTGAGTGGATATAAAGATGGGAAATATGATATCCGATTGAAAACAATGTGCGTGGGCGGATCTCACCTCGCAAAGCCGTCAGTGCACGAATTTGTGAGCGATCAAAATCTCATGGTGAAGATAGATACGAAGGACCCGCTCGTCGGTGATTTCAAATATGTGAGCTCACAGGTAACGCAACGCGTCGATTTCATGGAAGACATTGATTGCACGAAGCAAGTGATCACGGCCAAGCGAGGCAACTCGTCGACGGGTCCCTTCGAAGCCGTTTCCAACGAAGACTTGAGACAGTACGTCCTTCAATGCGTTAACGATGGCGCTGGTGGTCACTGGTTGATGAAGTTTCCATACTTTTCACAAGGCTATCACAAAGTGACTGTTACGGAAGTGACCGACGTCGCAGGCAACCCAGCGGCTGAGTTTGAATTCGTCGCACCTGTGCGCGTCGGCGCGAGCACCGCCGAAACGCCACAACTAGGGTCGTCGGGATCTTCTCCACGACAAAAATCATCTCTCGCATCATCGAGCCCTCAAGATGACATCGACGGCAGTCAAAAGGTCGCAATTTTTTACACTCCCTTCGCGTTCACGCTGTGCGTCGCGCTGTTCGCGTTCGCGTTCCGCGCGCGCGCGCGTCCAGCCGACGCCGAAATGTCCGAACGTACGTCGCTCGTCGCGACGACGTCACGCCAAGTCGACGGCTACAGCTCCGTCATCTGATTGACTTGGACGTAAAATCCAAAACACCGTCATTTTAACTATTTCAACTCTACAGTACAACTTACAGTACGACATCTTTAATGCAACATCTTTATTGAACATTAACAATGAGCGCGCTCGCGTCTCGCCGACTGCGGCGGGTTTAGGCCTCCTCGACCGACCTGAGACTCGATCAAGTAAGAGCCCGCACTCGCCGTCGGCGCGGCGCGCGTTCGTCGACGATGTCCGACATCGAGATCACCGCGCCCGCGCGCGAGGTCGACGCCTCGCGAGATCGCCCGCGTCACCGCGCGTTCGCGCGCGCGCGTTGGGTGTTGACGATGATGGTGTTGGCGACGGGGGGCGCGTTGGCGCTCGCGACGCCGCGCGCGCGCGATGCGCCCGTCGCGAGCGCGAACGATGACCGCGTCATCGACCGCGGCGTCGGTCGGCGCGCGCTGAGCGTGTACTACAACCGAAAAATCGCGGGAGGGCAGCAATTGAGCATGCAACACGGCGCGTCGGCGAGACCGGGGCGCGCGAGAGACTCTCGCGAGGCGAATTGGGTCGGCGACGAGATTAATCGACACGTTAAACTCAACGCCGACGCGGGAGGACCGGAAACCCCGGAGATCGAAGTGGGATCGTCGAAGTCAGAGTTTGAAGGGATGGACAACAACCAAGACGCCGCGACGCAGGATTATATCCTTCGCCGTCGTCGACGAAAGCGAAGAGCGGAACGGAACAAGGAAGCGGAGAACGAGCATCAAATCATCGAAACCACGCCGGCCGCAGATGATAACGACGACGCGATGCAGTCGGCGCGCGAGACGTTGGGGGTGACAGAAGGTGCGACGAAAAGGGAGATCACGAAAGCTTTTTACAAACAGGCGAGGCTGCATCACACGGACAAGGTCGGGCCGGCTGGTAAAGAAAAGATGCAAGAGATCAACGCCGCGAAGGATCTTTTACTCACCGCGAGCGATAATTCAGACTCTGATTAGCGTAATGTGTTACGTAAATGTACATATTGTGTAATGTTACTGTACAGTGTTCCAATTATTCCACGGGAAAAGCGCGCGCGCGCGCTTCCCACGCGACGCTTTCAAGAGCGTTGACGTATTCGCGTCCTTCGCGCACGGTCGGGTCGCTCGGACGACGGCGAACGCGCGAGGTGCGACCGCGTCGCGCGGCGTCGGCAAACGCGTACTCGCGCACGTCGTACCGAATGAGAACGCCAGCCCCGTCGTTTTCGTAATCGCGCGCGCGCCACGGACGAACGACGCGCACGATTTCCGCGCCAGCAGACGTGTGGAAGAACACGCCACGATCGAGCGCGTCGCCGTGGACGTATGCTTCGTACGTGAGATTCGGATTCAAAGCTTGCGTCGAGCGAAATCCTCGCGTTCGCGTCACCGCGCACGCGTATCTCAATCCCGTCTGCTCGGCGTAGTGTAACACATAATTACGAAGCTCTTGACCGACGGACGCGCCCGAATCGCTCGCACACCTCGCGCCGTAAGCCTGGTCGACGAAAACGTCAAGAAGTTGAACGACCTCCGTTGATTTTGGCTCGCGGCGATTCGACTCCTTCGTCTACCACGTGGCGCCGAGCGGCGCGTCGACGCTTTCGACGTATTGCGTGTACATGACGCCTCGGACATCTCCACTCTCGATGTCCTCCACGACAAAGTTCATGCTCGCGTTGTTTTGCACGCGCTCGCGCACGGTATCCGGCAACGTCCGCATCTCTGGCGTTTCAATCCACGCCTCGGCCTCGATGGCGACCAACGCGTCGACGTCTTTGAGCGTCGACGGCCGAACGCGGAATTCTCGTCGCGCAAAACGGGCGGTGATGATACACGCGTCCTCGCGCACGAACGCCTTGAATACGCCGCCGTCGACGAACAGACCTCTCGATGCGGCGCGCGCTAAAGCTTCGCTAAGAAGCACGTCGCCGTCGCACAACGTCAAGTGATCGCCGTAAGTCGAGCATCGAGCGACGAGCACGCAGGCATCCGTCTCCGCGTCGCGCATGGACGACTCCAACGATTCCATAAAAATATCTGCGTCATCGCAGGCGGTGCGCAAGCACACCACGGCGCGTTTCGTTGACGACGCGTCCTCACCGCGCACAAACTCGACAGCATCGACGAAATCTCGCGAGACGTTTCGTTCGAATTCCAACGTGTGCGAAATCTTTCCGGAATCGTCGCGAAGCGCGCACCCGAGCGCGTCCACGACGGCGCCTGCTGATTCCTCATCCGAGAGCGTTTCCCCGCACGCTTCCGCGATGATATACATACATGATAGTCGAATAGACTCGTTGTACTCGATTTTCTGCCGCGCACACGCGTGAAGCGTCAAAATCATCGGTGCGTCGTCGTTCGTCGCATCGTCGCGAAGGGTCTCGCCGCGCGCCTCGGCAAACGCGAGCCAAGTCTTCTTGCCCGGCGAAAGCGCGTTCTTAGCCTCGTTGGGCGCCGACGCCGGGACGACGTATAACGTAAGAAACTTGCGCGTGACCCAATCTTCACGCTCAGCCATGACGTCGGCGTCGCACGCGACGCCGTCGCACTCCACCACCGCGACGTCGCGCGCGGAATGCGCAAAGACTTTGACACCTTCGACGTCGATCGGCACTGCGCTCAAGATGGGCACCGCGCGACACGGCGACATTCGCCAAGCCTCCTTGCGAGTGGCATCGAGCATGAGCGTTCGAATAAACGTCGCCCCATCCGGTTCGCCCGCGATTTCGTTCGCCGCAGTGGTGGCGAAGAACCGGTCGACGACGAAGTCGACGCCCAAAATTGATTCGCGAGTCGGAACATCGAATCTAGTTCTCAACAACGCGTCCACGTCTCGCCGTACGAAACGCATGACGCCGTACACTTTTGTGTCGAACGGGTCGTCGACCTCGACGAAGTACTCCATCGTGCCCGGATCGGAGTTGACCTCGGCGACGTCGTCCTCACACGCCTGTGCCGCGGCGTACCGAGAAGTTTCCTCGCACGTCCCACTCGATCGCAGCACGTGCATCTGATACGTTCGTGCGGCGCAGCATTTTTTCCGCTCGTATTTCGTGTGTGCGCGCGCGACGACGAACGTTTCGCCTTTGAACCGTCGTCGGAGCGCGACGTCGCGGCGGCGCGTTCGAGCGACGACTTCTCTCGCGACGTTGTCGCCATCTAGCAAACGCAAAATACACGACTTCATCGGCCCTTCGTCGTCATCGTCGAAATCGATCGTCGTGTCATCCGCGGAATCGCTCGAAGTCGACCGACGCGACGAGAACGGCCCCATAGGACTCATCGTGTTGTCGTACTTTGGCGTCGGGACGCGAAGCGCGGGGGGCCTGCGCGCCGCCGCGGGCTGAATGTCACCATCGCGCGCGTCTCCCTTCGCCTGCGCGTCGACGGCGACGACAGCGACGGCATGGACGCCATCGGTCGTCATCGAGCGCGATCTCACTCGACCGCGCGTCGTCGTCTGCGCGCGCCGAGCGTTTTTATCCGCTCGCAAAAAGGTGTCTGTTCGCCTCCCAATCGCTCGAGCGAAAAACTCCTCACTCAAAACTCGCCGCTCTCTCTCACGAACGCCGCGAAGCTCGACCAAACCGACGGTGCGTCCCTTCGAAATCGTTGATACTCATCCTCGGAGACGTCCGCGAGCGGTTCATCGAACCCGAACCCCGTCGCCACGAAGACGCTCCCGACGCTTCGACTCGCGTCGTCCCGCCACCGCGTCCACTTTCTCGGCTCTCCCACCTCCCCGTCCCCGTACTCCTTCTCGCGCGTGAACACCACCATCTCCCGACCCTCGCGCGCCAGCACCAGCGTCTCGTCCCAGCACGCGCTTCGATCGATCGCGCCCGCGCCGTCGAGCAGCGCTCTCAACCCGTCGCCCCCGACCCTGTAGTTAAAATCCTTCGTGTACGGTCCCGGGAACCCACCGAGCGCGCGCACGCACAGTCCGCAGTCGTGCGCGACGACGCCCGCGCACGCGCGGTCGCACCGCTCGAGCGCCAGCGCCGCTTTCGCGACCGCGACTTCTCTGACACTGTTTGCCTGTATCTCCTCGATCGCCGCGCCGCGCCACGCGTCGACGCGCGCCGGCGCGCGCGCGCGGCGCAGGTGCTCGCGCATGCGTCGCAGTTTCCCATCGTTCGTCGTCGCGAAGACGAGCGTCGGCGTCGCGGCGTCGAGCATGGCGCGGTCGAGGTGTGGAGACGACGACACTCATCGGCGCGATGGCGACGCGCGCGAGCGACGACGACGCGCGCGCGCACGAGGCGCTGGTGCGGTGCACGAGGTACGTCGAGCGCGCGCGCGACGAGGCGCGGGAGCGCGCGCGCGAGCGAGCGAGCGCGCGATCGAGCGATGGATTCTGTTGAGATTGACGACGACGTTCGATGACGAACGACGACGCGCGCAGGTGCGCGCTGGACGCCGCGACGGGCTCGGACGATGGTGGAGTGATGTTTCTGGGAGATCTCGCGCGCGAGCTGCGAGAGGAGCGAGGGACGAGCGCGGTGTTGAGGATGACGGGGGAGACGCTGGAGCGGGTCTTCTTCGCGCGGTTGGCGCGCGACGACGGCGGCGGCGGCGGCGCGAACGCGGGGTTCGACGAGCGCGCGGAACCGTACGCGTGGACGGTGGAGACGTACCGGCGGGCGACGGAGGAACATCGAAGGTTGGGGACGAAGAGCGATGGGGCGTCGACGGCGGCGCGGGAGGAGCTGCAGAGTTGCATGGAATTTTGCGCGTCGTACGGAGGGTTGTTGTTGAATCCGGCGCTCGCGGGGACGTTTCCGCAGAGCGAGTGGGCGGCCGGGCGAGGGGCGTGTCAGTTGTTGGACGCGATGCGGACGGTGGGTGGGATACCGCACGGATATTTGGAGCGATTGGCGACGCGGTGCGAGGACGAAGGTTTGGACGAAATCGCCGAGCGCGTGTTCGACGAGTTGCGCGTGTCGACGCGAGGGATGAGTCCGTTGGGGGAGTTTGACGAGCACTTAAAGGTGATGTATCAGCTGTGCTCAGTGAAAGCGTTCGCGACGGCGCTCGTGAAGCACAAGCGGTGGGTGCCGATGAAGAGTCATCTGAGCGCGATTAACGGGAGGCAGTTTGAGACGGAGAGCGTGCTCGGTTGGTTCTTCAGACCGAGCGTGTTGCCGGACATTCTCGGATGCGGCGAGCCCGACTGCGTGGGCCCGTACTTTAGTAACGTCACGAAGCGATTGAAGCGAGACGTGGAGGCGTCGTACGGCATGTTACGAGGCTGCGGCAATCGCCTGGTCGAGGGACTGTATCAGATTCTCTTTGTCATGTTGAAACACGGTGGCGACGTTCGCCAGGGCGTGCTGAACTACCTAGATGCGTTCATGCGCGTCAATGCCGGGCGTGGCAAGATGCGCATCCATCCTCAAGTCGTCGCGTCGCACGGTGGTGCGCACAATTTGAGCATGGTGGCGTTGCGTCTGGCGATGCCGTTTTTGGATCCGCAGAGCGGCAAGTACGACAAAATCAGCCCGGCGTACGTACGAAGTCGCGCGTGCAGGATCAATTTGACGGACGAGACGCGCGTCGCGTGCACCGCGGACGAAGCTGTAGCGGCTAAATTGTCGACGTCGGAAGACAAAGAAGATTGGGGATTCATTTGCGAGTGCTTTTACATCACCGGACGAGCGTTGCATTTGGGCTACGTCAAGTGCATCGCCGAATACGCGGCGTGCACGCGCGAGATCCAAGACATGCGAGAGGCGGTGCGGGATTTACGAGGAATGTTAGACCAGCAATTGATGAGCTCGCCCGAGCGAGAGCGGTACGAGCGCAAACACGAAGAGATGACTGCGGAGATTGAGCGCGCACTCGAAAGAAATTTGCAATTCGACTGCGCGCTTCGCGATCCGCGGCTGATCAGCGAGGCGATGCAGTACTATCGTCTCGTCGCTGTTTGGCTCATGCGTATCGTCGCCACGAATGGGGACTACGAGGCCGGGAACGGATTCACCTTTGCTCAAATCACCATGGACAAGTTCCCTCAGACGTGTCCGGTGGCGTTCGGGTGCTTGCCCGAGTACGTCATCGAGGACTTGGTGGAGTTCATTCTGTACATCTCTCGCTACGCCCCCGATGCGCTCGATCACGAGCCGTTGGATGAGATTATGAACTTCTTCATCACATTCATGGGCAACACGGCATTCGTGAAGAATCCGTACTTGCGATGCAAATTCGTCGAAGTCTTGCGCCACTGGATCCCGTTTGAGGATGGCTACCAATCGCAAAAGCTCATGACCTTATTCGAGGTGAACCCGGTGAGTTTGAAGAACTTGATTCCGAGTCTGCTGTATCTCTACGTCGACATCGAGTTCTCGGGAGGCGCGAACCAGTTCTACGAAAAGTTCAACGTTCGATATCAAATCGGTGAGCTTTGCGAATACTTGTGGTCCGTGCAATCGCACCGAAACGCATGGATCAAGCTCGCGAGCGAAGACCCTGAATTTTACACTCGATTCCTGAACATGCTCATCAATGATGCAATTTACTTACTAGACGAGGCGATGAAAAAGCTTCCGGAGGTGCGCCAGACGGAGACGGACATGCAAGACCAGGCGGCGTGGGAGGCGCGTCCGCAGCAAGAGCGCGAGGAACGCGAGAGCGAGTTTCGCCAGACACGGCGTCATTTGCGATCTAACCTCACGCTCGCCATGGTGCACGTACGCATGATGGCGTACACTTCGTGTGACATCGCACATCCATTCTTACGCCCCGAGATGGTCGAACGTGTCGCTGCGATGCTGAATTACTTCTTGCTCTTCCTCGCCGGTCCCGAGCGCCGAAAGCTGAAGATTAAAAATCCCGAAAAGTACGGCTGGGAACCTAAAGAGCTTCTCGGCATGATCACCGACATTTACGTCCAAATCTACGCCGCGGACAAGGACAAAGCGTTCATCGCCGCCATCGCCGCCGACGGCCGGTCCTATCGCGACGAAGTCATGCTCGAAGCCGCCGCCATCGCGCGCGGTTTGCAGCTCCGCTCCGAGCGGCGCGTCGCCGCGTTCGAGAAACTCGCCGCCGACGCCCGCACGCGCGCCTCCGAGGACGAAGAAGAGGAGACCGATCTCGGCGACATTCCCGACGAGTTCCTCGACCCGATCTACTGCACCCTCATGCGCGATCCGGTCAAACTTCCCAGCGGGCACTCGTGCGACAGGAGCATCATCACTCGACACTTGCTCAGCGACGAAACCGACCCTTTCTCGCGCCAACCCCTCACCGCGGACCAGCTCGTCCCGGACGACGACTTACGCGAGAAGATCGCCGCCTTCATCGCCGATCGCAAATCCGCGTCCGGGCGTTAGCTCGCCGATTGTAATCAACCGAATCTCGACTCGCCGCCGCGCCGCGCCGGTTGGTTTCGCGCGCGTCGACGACTGAGTGACCGATCGCCATTCCTCCGCGCGCGCGACGCCGATGACCACCGCCGCGTCGCCCACGCCGTCGTCGCGCTTCAAACTGATCACGTCGACCCTGCTCGACGCCGGTCGCGTCGACGACGCGCCGCTCGACGCCGCGCTCGACGTCGACGCCAGTTCGTCCGCCAATCTTCCCGCGCGTCCGCTCTCGCGCGCCGACTACTTCAGGCGCCTGCGCGCGTTCAGAGACTGCGTGCGATGGAACTTCGACAAGCCGAGCGCGCTGCAAGGGCCCGCGTGCGCGGCGCGAGGGTGGACGCTCGAGGCGAGAGATTTGCTGCGGTGCGAGACGTGCGAAGCGCTGTTGGCGTACCCGGGAAACGTGGATAAATTAGACGAAGACGCGCGAAAAGACGTCAACGAACGCGTGATGAAAGACTTAGTCGACACGCACGAGCGCGGGTGCGCGTGGCGGGAGACGGGATGCTCGACGAGCGCGCGCGGATTTCCGGCGGCGAGCGCCGACGAGACGCGCGCGGATTTCGCGAGTCGAGTAGACGCGATCGCGCGTCGAGGAGGGAAATTACCCATGGTCGTGGGAGCTTTAGAGGACGAAGGACGATCGCGACCGACGAGCGAGGCGATCGGGGACGGGGAGAAGGAGAGGATTCGCGCGTTGGTGCGAGACGCGCGGACGCACGCGGAGGAGGCGGAGACGAGCGCGAGCGACGACGCGGATGACTTGACCCCGCTCGAGCGAAGGTCGGCGATCGATTATGCGACGGAGATGGGGTTGTTCGGTTGGTCGCCGACGGTCGTGGATGGGGATTTGGAGACGGACGCGAAGGGACGCGCGGCGTATTGTTGCGCGCTTTGCGGCGTGCGCGCGCCGGAATGGACATTCACGCCTCTGATTGCGAGTCGTAAGCAGCTCGCGATGGCGCAGAGTTCGTCGAGCAAGAAACCAAAGACGACGCTGGCGGCGCTTCGAGGTGCCGCCGGTGGGACGTACGGTTTGGGGACGTTGCGGAGCGCCGTCGCCGCCGCCGCCGCCGCGCCGTTCGCCCCGAAACTTCACGAGGAGAAACCGGCGCACTCGCCGAGCGTCAAGTCGAAATGGGTCGCCGCCGTCGCCGGCGCGAGCGTTCTGTCCAAGCTCACGGCGAGCATCGCGGGCGGTGGTGCGAGTGATGCGAAGGTGGATTCCACGCCTTTTGGTTCGACGACGTCGTCGACGCCGTTATTCGGTAGCCCGCGTCCGGTGACCACGATGACCGACGCTACGCCGTCGGCAACGCTCGATTCCGAACAAGGTTCAAAGTTTGCGTCAATCGTCGTCGCCGCGGCGACGAAAAAACTCGCCGCGGCGAAGAAGCGCAAACGCGTCGCCGTCGACGAAAACGCCAAGCTCAACATCCCCGCGCTCGCCGTGCGTTTCAACGTCATCGACGAGCACTTGCCCTACTGCCCCTGGATCAGCACTCGACTCGACCATCGCGACGTCGACCCAGGCTGGCGCGCCACGCTCGACGTGCTCGTTCCGAGCGCGGCGGCCGACGCGCCCGACGCCGCCGCGCGCCGACGCGCCGACAATTTCAAAGTCGTCGATTACGCCCGCGCGCGCGACATGGTTCGCAAGTACTTACCGTCGTCTTAGGTTTACGTTTTAAAAAGGTTTAGGTTTAAATCAAACATCGCGCGCGCTCGATTCGCCCGTCGCGTTTCGCGGAAACGAATCGCTCGTCGCGCGCGTCTCGCCGCGTCCGCACACTCGGCGCGCGAGCGCCGCGAGATGCCCGACGCCGTCGCGCGCGCCGCCCCCCCGCGCGCGCCGGCCGCCGCGCCCCGATCGAGGCGTCGAAACCGCGTCGCCGCGCGCGCCGCGAACCGCGACGCGTCGTCCGACGACGCCGCGCTCGGTCGATCTCTCTTGGCTTTGGCTCTGGCCGCGACGCTGAGCGCGGCGCCGACGCCCGACGCGCTGGCGGCGCTGAGCAACCCGAACAGTCGCCTGCCGCGCAACGCAAAGGCGGCGCTTCGACGCGCGGTGCCGGCGGTGAACGAAGAGACGCGAGAGATCCAACGCAAACTCGAGGACGCGGCGTACCTGATGCGCATACCGCAGCGCAAGCCCTGGGCGACGATGGCGAAAGACGTCGATGAATCGCGGAAAATAATGCTCGAAAAGAAGACGGATGTGTTTGAAAACGTACGGCCGAACGATCGAGCGGAGGCGGAGGAGGCGTACGCGCGATTGGATGACGCGCTGGAACGGTTGAGTCGGGCGGCGGCGACGCAAGACTTTGATACGTTTGACGCGAAAATCGCGCAAGCGTTGGATTCGCTGTCCGTCGTGCAGATCGCGCAAGCGCCGGGACTGCCGTTTCAAATTCCAGCGAAATATCAGGCGTTGCCCAAACTCGTCGGGCGCGCGACCGTGGAATTGAAGGTGCGGAACGCCGACGGCGGCGGATTTGGGTTGCTCAACGGGGATAAGTTGGATGAGGCGACGATCGAAATCACCGTCGATGGCTACAACGCGCCGGTGACGGCGGGAAATTTCGTCGATAACGTCAAGCGGGGGGTGTACGACAACGCACCGTTGCGACGAAGCGAGACGAGCATCATGGGCGGCACGAACGCCGACTCGCAGGAGAGCGTGCCGCTCGAGATTAAATCGAGCGATTCGTTCGATCCTTTGTACCGCTCGCCGCTCGACGTGCAATCGGGCGAAGCGATTCCGAGCATTCCGCTCAGCATCAACGGTTCGGTGGCGATGGCTAGAAGTAGCGACGGGCAGAGCGATAAGGAGCAATTCTTTGTGTATTTATTCGACAAGCGAAGCGCCGGGCTCGGCGGTTTGTCGTTCGAGGAGGGGGAGTTCGCCGTGTTCGGGTACGTGACGAAGGGCGAAGAGTACTTAGGTTCAATCGGCACGAACGCGCGCATCACGAGCGCCAAGGTTACGAGCGGAGGGGATAAATTGGCCAACGCGAGAACCGTCGTCGAGCCGGTGCCGAGCGATTTCTCCGCGCCGGACGTGGCAGTGTGATGATCGCGCGCTGTACTAGTACTGCTCGTTGCTCGCCGCTTGTTAATACATTTCATTTTCGTTACGCATCGCGCGTCGGCCAGCGACCGCGGGCGCACCGCCCCGAATCGTCACGCGGCGGCGTCCGCTCGACTAACGTTGGCGCCCCCCACCGACGAGCCGAACGATCTAGAAATCGCGCGTCGCAACGCGCCACCCGACGACGACGACGACGAGAGCGACGACGACGAAAAGAAGGACGACGACGACGACCGCGCGTCGCCGCCGCCGCCGCCTTCTTCAACGAACGGTCCGTCGGCGAACGCCATCATCGCCGCCGCCGCCGCCCACAGCGCCACCATCACCGCTGCCTTCACCCCATCCCCCACGCGCGTCGTCCGCGCCCCCTCTAACCGCGCCTCGCTCGCCCGCGCGCGTTCGACCGCCTCCCGCGCCGCGGCGAGCCACGCCTCGCTCGATCCCCAACTCGCCGGCGCGTCGCTCGCCGGCACGCTCGCCGCGTCCCGCGAATCGATCCTCCACCGCGTGTAATCCCCGCACGCCCCGTGACACGCCCACGTCGCGCTCGACAAGGACGTCGGCGACGCCATGTACCGCCACATCGGGTGCGGTATGCGCTGCGCGCCGCCGCACCGCTCGCAACGATATCGCAGCGCCGCGCGTCCGCCGAGCGCGCACGCCTCGCACGTCTCTCCCGTCGCCCTCGCCTGCCGGCACACCGCGCACCGCCGAAGCGGCGCCGCGACGAACGCCCCATCGACGCGCGCGATCGCCGCGCGACACCGCGGACACGCGGCGACGCCGTCCCCCGTCTGAATCAAAATCTCGACGCATTTCGCGCAAAACTGCGTCGTCGACGCGCGCGCGCGCGCGCCGCAGCACGGCAATCGCGCGAGCGACGCGTCGTCGACGTCGTCGTAGCACACCGCGCACGTCGGCGCGCGCCGCGCGTCGTCGTCGCTTCGGGACATGATTCGCGCGCTTTTCGCGCGCGGCTCTGGCGCCACTTCGCGTCGACGCGCGCGCGGCATGCGCTCGACGCGCGTCGCGCGAACCGGCGGCGCCGCGCTCGACCGTCGCTCGACGCGGCGCGCGGACGCGACGCGCGCGGCGGGCGGCGCGCGTCGAGCGCGTCTCGAACGCCGCGCGCCTTATCCGCGGGCGTCGCGTTCGCGCGCGCGCGGCGACGCGACGCGACGCGCGACGCGCGCGCGCGCGGCGTCGAGCGACGCGACGACATTCGACGCGTCGTCGGTGGAGTGCGCGCTCGACGCGGGCGAGGGACGGGACTGCTGCGCGTACGCGGTGAATCTGCGAGCGCACACGCGGGTGCGGGCGGCGACGGACGAGCGCGACGAACCGGGGCTGACGCTGAGCGATTACATGCGACTGCCGGTGTCGCAGTACGTGGACGTGCCGCTGCCGCTGGGGGCGACGATGGCGCGCGTGGGCGAGGATGGGGCGAGGATGGCGACGGCGAGCGAGACGCGGGACGAGACGTTCGAGCTGACGATACCGGGACTA
>Ga0181559_10003648_pt1 | contig 15079 bp, 10 predicted proteins | sample 011ome_21_FD_133752 | JGI IMG/M metagenome (GOLD analysis project Ga0181559, IMG submission 133752) | Coastal salt marsh microbial communities from the Groves Creek Marsh, Skidaway Island, Georgia - 011508AT metaG (megahit assembly) | ecosystem: Environmental > Aquatic > Marine > Intertidal...
ATGTCCTCGTCGTCGTTGAACACGGAGTAGGCCAAAGAGACGAATTTAAACTGCTGCGCATTATCGTCTCCTCCTTCAGCGCTCTCATCGTCTTTGTTCTTATTACGACTGTTCAAAGAAGACGAAGAAGAATACGCTAAAATCGGTTCAACCGGCGATTTCAGTTTCGAGGAAACTAAAATCGCTTCGCTCGAGAACATTTGTAATCGAAACAGTATGCCGTCGTTTTTCGTTTGCCTCTCCAACGCAATCACGTAATCGTCTACCGCCTGGAACGCTACCGGTTCGTATTCGCGAGACACTATGTACGAGAAACTCGAAGCCTCGCCATCTGTAGCCACTCCGTCGTCTTCGTTCAACTCCACGCAAAAACCGTCATATATCACTCTCCCTCCGGCTCTTTTCGTATCAGAGCACAACGCGCACAATTTCGCTTTTCGACGTTCCGCGCCATCCTTTTTATTCACTCGAAAGAGCGTAAAAACTTCTTTGCTTTTCCCGCAGCGCGCGTTCGCGTGTTCTCGAAAAGGTTTCGTGATGTTATTCGCCGCATTCTTGGTCCGTTCTTCTTCGTCGTTAAATTTCGCATAAAGTATCTCCCCGTTCTCTCGCAACGCAAACGCTCCCGCGGAAGAGCTCGTCGTCGCCTCGATCCCGTTTCCGTAACTATCGCTGCCACTACTACCACTATTATCCCTATCGTTACTATTATCGTCGCTAAAAAAGAACCCGACCAACTCTCCTTTCTCCTCTACGTTTACTAAACTTCTCTTCGTCGCTCGACTTTTTTCATCCGCTGCGGCAGTTGTCGTTCTTCTCGAGAAAGCCAGTTCCATCCCGACCAACTCGCCCGTGGTGGCTTTGTACACCTCTAAAGCTCTTCTTCTTTTAACGACCTTCTCTTCGTCGTCGGTGTATCTCGCACCGACGACATCTGTCAGCGAAAAAACCGTATTAGCATTCTTTTGAAACGAAGAAGAAGAAAAAGAAGCGTTCACGAGTAAACTCCCGGATTGTTCAAACACCCATCGCGCTCTCGTCGTCGTCTCCTTCGTCGTCGTCGTCGTTCTCGAGCGGGGGACATCGTTTTCTTCTCGACTGCGAATGGAGATCTCTTCCGTCGTCGCGAGAGCAAAAAAACAGGAGAAGAAGAGACGAAAGAAAACGACGACGACGACGACGAAGGAGAGCGAAAAAGAAGAGCGAGAAGACGGAAGAGACAAAAGTGCTCTTTTCTGCCGTTTCCCGCGTTCGCTCATTAATTTGTCTCTTTCAATCGTTTGCGTGTAACTTTCTCTTTTATGTAGTTTTATTTCTTCGAGCGGTTGCGCATTTTCTTCTTTTTTGCTCTGACGTCTGAGTGACGACGCGTAAAAACTCTTCATTTCTCAAAAAAAGTAAACACACACGAACAAACAAAACACCGGACTTGTTGGGACAGAGACAGACACACACACACACACACAGAGAGAGATAGAGAGAGAAAGAAAAATGAGCTCGAGCTTTTGTTGTTGTTCTTTTTCTTCTTCTTCTTCTTCTTTGTCGTCGTCGTCGTCGTTGTTGAAAAGGAGGAGGAAGAGAAGCGTCGTCTTCGCGGGGAGGACGACGACGACGAAAATAAAGTCGCTCTCTTCGTCTTCGTCTTCGTCGGAAGAGAAAGAAGAAGACCAAGAGTCACCGACAATAACAACAACAACAACAACAACAACAACAAAAACGACGACGACGATGGAAAACGACGACCTCGAATACTCAAAAGCGGCTCTGACCGCTCGATTATCCAACTATTGCTACAAAACGAATTTGAAAGAGTTATTAGAGGCGGATGGATATTCTCTCGTGTACGAGAAATATACTTCGGTGACGAGAGTGTACGTCTGCGATCGAAAGATTGGTTTCGACGAGAAGACGAAAGAAGACGTCGTGGAGAGAACGATCGTGGCGAGAGGCGCCGTGTGGGGGGACGACCAGAATGTGGATAGAATTCGATTATCTAATCAAATTTCAAAGGTTTGGCCGACGCAAGTGGCTCCGAACGTGCCCGTAGGATGTCACACCGGCGTGTTCGAAATGGCGGAGGAATTTTTTAACGAATTAACGCCGTATATTAACGGCCCTGACGTCGGAAAAGAAGTGAAGCAGTTGACGTTTTGTGGGCATTCCTTGGGTGGATCGATCGCGACGATATTAGCGGTGTGGACAAAGTTGAGACTAGAGGTGGATTGCGCCAAGATGAACGTGAACGTGCACACGTACGGGTCGCCGAACGTTCTCGCGTTGGACATGTCTTTGTTGAACAAAATGGAAAAAGAAGAGAAGGAGAAATTTCGCGGGTACCCGAAATCGGCGTTAGACGCGATTGGTTTTGAAGAGTCTGCGTTGAGAGCGCACGTTTTGAGCAACGATATCGTTCCGAGAATGTGGTTATCACACGATCCGGTTTTTAACACCTTGAAATCGAACGAGTGGGGCGCAAACTTATTAAAGTGGAAAGAAGAAACGTTCGGAAGGAGAGGAATGTTAACCATGGATCGTTTTTTATACGAAGTGAGTGGTTATTTAGTATTTTTAGAGCTGGGAACCGATAACGCCGCGAAAAGGGCGGTGGTGAAAGAGACTGCAAACTTAGAGACGCATTTAGAACGGTTGACGTGGCAGTTGGAAGATTTTACTTCTGGCGCGCAGAACAATCCGTTGCGAGCGCTTGCGCCGGCGTTGGAGCACAATTCTCAGAATTACGTAGACGTCATGCAGTACCTCGCGGTGAACGCGTTGTTGGTAAAGAGAAAACAGTGAAGTAATAGAAGGAATAGGAGAGACGAAGTATTAGAGCACGATATTAAAGCGTGTAAAATTGATGATAGATGCATATGCCGCCGCCGCGAAATTATTAAATTATTATAACGATGATCACGATTGAAATTCTTTCATATAACAATACAACAATTTTCTTCTTTTTTATTTCTTTTTTCGAGCGGCTTTGGCTTCCTCTCGCTCCTGGATCCGTCGTTGCGCGCGGTTGAGTTTCTTCGGAGGAGCAGTTGTTGCCGGTTGTCCAGCGCTAGCGCTACTACCACTACTCCCAGTCGCAACAGGTGGAGTCGAATGACTCACCCATAACTGGGACACCCACTTCTCGCACCCGTCCTCGGCCTCGGTTGCTGTGTGCAACGTCCTCGGGTCCGGCATCGCCGCCACGCTCGCGGGGAAGAAAACCAAGCACTTCCCTTTCTTCGGTTGAACGTTCAAATCTAAGTGCTCGAATCGAGTGACCCCGCCGTTCGGAACGTCGTTCAAATATACCAAAACTGTCGCTCTTCTCTGATACCCTTTCTCCGTGGCGATGCCAATCGGAAACGCGTCTTCGTGTTTTTTAAAATACTCCCCTCCGCTATAGTGCGCGACTTGCGGCAACTCGAAAGCCCACTCGCCTTTCCCGCCAGTCGGCGCTTTGAACGCGTTCTTCTTTGCGCTCAATCCTCGTATATCCGGCAACAATTTCTCCGCGCTCGCTAAAATCGCTTTTTTACTCGCGTGATTTTCCAACCCGTGCGAGTTCAACGCCACCGTCCTGCTCGTGCGAATGTTCTCGTTCGCAGCGCCGCCGCCGATGGCGGAGACTTTCAACCCGCCGCTCGTTTTCGCCGCCAACACTAAATTATCGCACTCTTTCTCCGAGATGAAATCCTCCACCGTAAACACCGGTGGATCGAGATTCAAAACCGAGATTTTCGTCTCGTCGTACGCTTCGTCGATGGACATGAACTCGTACGCTAAAAACCTTCTGAAGGAGACTTTAAAATCTTCCGCCTGCGCAGATAACTGCATTCCACCAGACGCGAGTTGTTCCGGAGGAATTTTCGAGAGCGTTTGTCGTTCGTGCGCCGGTATAAACGCCGGCGGTTGTTGTTGCTGCTGCTGCTGTGGGGAAGAAGAAGAAGTGGCTTCCGCTCGTGTTGTCATTCTACTTCGTCTCGTTCTTCTGTTACTCGACGACGACGACGACAGAGAAGAACACGAAGAAGAAGAAATAGGTTTGTTGTTCGTTGTTATCCATCTCTCATCGACATCGCGCAACGAGCGCCGACCAGAAGACGACGACGACGACGACGACGACGACGACGACGAAACCGCGTCGCGGTGATAGTGATGGTGCAAAACAACGCGCGATAGCGACGATGACGCGGCGACCACAGAGAGAGATGATGTCATGAAATTTTCAAATATATGTGTGTATACTTCTCTCTGTCTGCGCGCTCTTTTTGTGGATAGCTGCACTTTTTTTTTCCAATTTTACGCGCTCAAATACGTATTAGTGTTTATACCAATAACAAACCATGCCGCCGGTTGTCGCGGGAAGCGGTGTGAACGAGAGCAACAACAACAGCAGCAGCGATGATACCGACGACGACGACGAAGAAGAAGAACTGAGCCGAAGAACGTATCTCGGTTTTAGCGGTCGAATGGTTACGTCCAAAGAAGTCGACGCGGTGGATGCGTACGCGACGAAAGTCGGCGGCGAACCAAAGTTTTCCGCGACAGAAGAAAAAGGAGACGACGACGATGAAGGAAAGGAGACGACGACGATGCCGTCGTTGTTATCGGAGGAGCAAATGCGGTGCAAGTCGTGCGAGAGTAAACTGTCGCTGATTTTCCAAGCGTACGCGCCGTTGACGGCGATCGGGGACGGCGTGCGAGAAGATATTCTCGAACGAACTTTGTACGTGTTTTCGTGCACGAATTTTACGCGCTGTTGCTCGGGAGGAGGGGCATCGGACGTCAACGACGCGACGACGACGACGGGAAAATGGAGAGCGTTTCGAGTGCAAAAAAGGAAAAAAGAAACGAGCGATAGCAACAGTGGTAGTAGTATTGAGAATACTGTTAATAATAATAACAGCATGGATTTGAACGCGAAGGAAAAGAACGAGGATTTGTTTGGAACGAACGACGATTGGGGGTGCGACGAGAGCAAAGACGATTGGAACGTCGACGACGACGACGACGCGAGAAAAGAAGAGGAGGAGTCTTTGGAGCAGCTGACGAAACAGTTAGACGAGGCGATGTTGAAAGAAAAAGAGAGGAAAGAGGAGCTCGAGCTACTCGAAGAAGAAGACGATGATGACGACGACGATGAAACGCAAATTGAATCGTATCACGAGGACGCTCCAAACGCGTTGCCGGAATTTTACGTGTGTTCAGATTTAGAACCTATAAAGGCAGAGGCGAAGAGAAAAGCGTTAGGTTTAAACGATAAAGTAGATTCAATGTTGCGTAAATACGCCCAAGAGGAAGGCTTGGAAGTTTCGGAGATTGAGAAGAGTTTACTCGAGTTGCACGCCGGAGGGAAAGTCGCGGAGATGAAGGACATGATGGACGAATCTGGAACGAGGGAAGTCTCGTCCTCGTGGCAAGGCGAAACGTACGAAAAAGGCGAATCCATCAACGCATCCGAACAGTATTTGAAGTTTCAAAAACGCATAGCTCGAGCGCCGGAACAAATCGCTCGATACCGTTTTCGAACGCGCGATTGCGATATCGTTTGGCCAGATGAGGATGTGCCGACGAGGAAATCAAAACCGTGCGAGAAATGCAAAGGCAAACGCGAGATGGAATTACAGTTGACGCCCGGATTGTTGAAAGAAATCGAAGACGCGTTGCGTTTACGAGCAAAAGCCGGAAGGAAGGGAGGTATTTCAGAATCTGATGCGATTGCTTTCGATTTCAATGCCGTGGGGGTCTGGACGTGCACGAACTCGTGTTTCGACGAGAGCCAGACGACGTGCGTTCGCGAGGAGGAGGTTTTTGTCGCATCCGATGGAATAGATCAATCCATATTAGCAAAATTAGCCGCAGCAAAATGAGAGAAGAGCAATACGAACTGATTTAGAGCTACTTCGTACAAATATCTAGTAAATTACACTGCTACATGCGCGATACTATATCAGCGACGCGTTCAACAGTCGCATTTCTAATACTTTCATCGTGGAAGAGTTTCAACTCGACGCGATACCGTTTCAATTCGTTTGCCATTTCTTTCGTGACCTCGCAGATGGACGAGTTGTTGTTCGACTCGTTTATTTCTTCCACTTCGTCGTTGCTTTTGATCTCGGTAAACGTTTCGAGTATTCGCGCGCTCGCTTTTTCTGTGCCTTCGCTCGCGTCGATCCATTGAAATTGCTTTTCCGATCGAAGCCACGTGAATTGCCTCTTCGCGTACATTCTAGTTTCTCTTTGTAACTCTTCGATGAACTCGAGGAGTAGAGCGGCGTATCTGTTCTTCGCGGTTTCGCCATTGTTCTCTCTTTCTCGTTTACATTTCAATAAATAATCGATCGCTTGCGCGTACCCGATCGCTCTCGACGCCGAATTCGTGTTCGGCTTCACCCCTTCTCTCAACAAATACGCCGCTTCGTCCAGTATGCCGTTTGCGACCATTTCTTCGACTCTTTGATCCATTCTTCGATATAGATCGATTCTGTTCATCGATAACGCGTAACAGTGAAACTGTTTACTTTCATCCTTGACTGGTTGGAAAGATCCTTTCGGCTTTCCTCCGGAAACGTCTAAAATTTCCAACGCTCTCGTTAATCTGTACCAGTCGTTTCGTGCCAGTTTCCCCGCGGTTTCCGAATCGCCTCGCTGTTTTAAATACTCGATGGCTTCATCCCAAGCCGCCATTGCATCCATCGCGTCATCATCGGCGTCACTATTATCGCTATTTGCATTGCTACTGCTTTTATATCTATCTCGAATTTCCTGTACTTGCTTTTCTGCTCTCAAACTGCTCTCTTTCGTCGATTTCGGTACGTTCGGTTTCCCGTCCGTCAACCATTTCACGTACATCCCGGTCCCGCCGCATACGATGGGCACTTTCCCTCTCTCGTGAATATCGTCTATCCACCGATTCGCCAACTCGTAAAACTCCCCGACGTCAAAATCTTCCGTCACGGGTGATTTTAAATCCAAACCGTGGTGTCGGATCGACTGCATGTCTTCTTCGGACAGCTTCGCCGAACCGACGTTCAAGTTTCGGTACACTTGCACCGAATCGGCGGAGATAATTTCTCCGTCGAGTTGTTTCGCGATGGAGATGGCGACGGAGGATTTCCCCACCGACGTCGGGCCGGAAATCACCAGCACTCGTTTCTTTCTGTCGTTGTTGTTGTTGTTGTTCGCGTCATCGTCGTTACCACCACCAACAACAACAACACCATCTTCGCTTTGACGACGTCGCACGGCAGCGGCGCTCAACGGTTTCCTCTGATTTTTACGCGCGACAACGACGACAGAACCGCCTCCTCTCGTTTGTCCTCCTCGCGTTGTCGTCAAAAAACCTCTCGTCGTCGTCGTCGTCCTCTGTCGCGCAAAGTTTGTTTTCGCGACGGTTAACGCGGCGGCGCGAGTCGCCGCGGCGACTGCGGCCCTCATTTATTTAGTGTGAAGTCGTTCGTTCTCCACATTTTTTTCCCTACTACGACTACTCACTAAAATGAACAACAACAACAACAACAACAACAACTCGATGACGACGACGATGATGAACGCGATGAAGCGAGTCGAACGCTTGAAAACGCAAGTCGTCGTCGACTCGCGCGATGATAACGCTGGCGGTATTCCGACGACGAGCGCGACCAGACTCGAACGACAAGAAACTTTCTTTTCCTCTCCGTGGGTGCGTTTTTTTTTTCTCTCTCTTTTTGTGTTTTTACTTAACGGTGCATCGAATCGCTTTTTTTCTCTCTTTCTCTCTTTTCGCGACGCTCTCTCACTCGTTGTTGTGACTGTTGATGTGTTTGATGTGCAGGCTTCTAAACATCCGGACGACGTGGTCATCGTCTGCGCGTTGAGAACGCCAATCACGCGCGCGAGAAAAGGCGGATTGAAAGATACCACCGCGGACGATCTCGTGGCAACGGTTTTGCACGCAGCCATGAAAGAGACAAAAAATATAAATCCTACAGACATTGGCGACGTGGTCGTGGGATCTGTGTTGGGAGATTCGAGCCAACGCGCAAACGAGTGCAGAATTGGAATGTTTTTAGCCGGTTTTCCGGTGAAAGTTCCGGTGAGGACGGTGAACAGACAGTGTTCGAGCGGATTGCAAGCGTGCGCGGACGTGGCGAGCGCGATTAAAGCTGGATATTACGAGGTTGGCATCGCGGCTGGCGTGGAGACGATGAGTAAAAATCCCATGAAATGGGACGGAGGGTTTAATCCAAAAGCTGCGAGCGTGACAAACGCGCAGAATTGCTTAATACCCATGGGTGTCACGAGTGAAAACGTAGCCGCGAAGTGGCACATTTCGAGAGAGGAGCAAGACGCGTTCGCGGCGGAGAGTCACAGGAGAGCCGCGGAGGCGAGGCGAAACGGGAAGTTTAAGAGTCAAATCGTGCCCGTGGTGACGAAAATTATCGATAAAGAGACGAAAGTGGAGAAAGAAGTCATCGTTACCGAGGATGATGGGATTCGAGAAGGCGTGACGGTGGAAAATTTAGCAAAGTTGAAACCGGTGTTCAAAAAAGGCGGGAGCACGACAGCCGGGAACGCGAGTCAAGTCAGCGATGGCGCTGGGGTAGTCATTTTGTGTAAACGATCGTACGCGATGAAACACGGGTTGAAAGTTATGGCCAAGTGGAAATCCTTCAGCGCAGTTGGGTGTCCGCCGGAAATTATGGGCATTGGCCCAGCCGTGGCCATTCCGGACGCGTGCGAAAGAGCGGGCGTGAAAGTTTCTGATATCAATTTGTTCGAGCTGAACGAAGCATTTGCGAGTCAAGCGTCGTATTGCGTGAACCATTTGAAGTTAAATAAAGATATCGTGAACGTAAACGGGGGTGCTATTGCGCTCGGACATCCGTTAGGGGCGACCGGGGCGAGGTGCATGGCGACGTTGCTGCATGAGATGCATAGTAGAGACCCATCGTGTAAGCTCGGGGTGGTGTCAATGTGTATTGGAAGCGGTATGGGCGCTGCTGCCGTCGTGGAAAGAGAGTAAAAATTGTTATAAAGATACTAGGTACCATTTAATATGAAACACATAAGGAGACAGAAATGTACGTACAAGTGTTGCTTTGAATTTGTGACTTTCTCTAATTTTTGCTGTGTGTGTGCTACAACTCTATAATTTTTTTAAATATCTAACGTTTCCTCTTCATCTGCTTCTGCTTCCTCGACGTCTTCAAACGCGGTGAGGTCGTCTTTCGATCCGAGCGAGGCAGAAACGGACGAGGTATTTCCACCGAGGACAAATTCTGCGGCGTCTAACTTCAACCTCGAAACCGCCGCGGTTGCCTTTTCAGCCAGGCCTTTCCCCCGTCCCCTGCTGAAACCTGGAGTACCGTCCGGGCCTTTTGAAAGCGTGAATTGGGACCCAACAAATTGTGGTCTCGGAGAATCGCGTCCGCCGTTATCGCTTCCCATCGCTGAATTTGACCTCGTTGGCGTCGAAACGCCTGCATTCGGACCTTCTTTCGTTCTCTTAATACGTTTCGCGGTGTACTCTTTATTCTCACCTTGCGATTGGTTCACGAAATACGTCGCCTCGTCCCCTTCGAATAAGGTCACGCCGCCATCCACATCCGCACCGTGGAAGAATGCTTTCCCGACTTCACCGGTATCTGGATCACTGTGTGACAAAAATCCGTAAGAACCTTCGCTTTTCGTGCTCAGGACGGTACCGGTAAATTGTACTAATTTTACTTTCGTCGCAAACTGTTTCTTCTCGTCCCGCTTATCGGTGGCGATGCAAAAAGAAACCAAGTCTCCGGGTTTCGGATTGCAATTTCTATCGACGACAGTTTTGAATTTATAACTTTGTGAAGTTCCGTCTGCATTTTCGACGACAATTGTGCCATTGTTGCTCGCGTTGGATGAAAACGAGGATTTTCCAAAACTTCTACCAGAGGCAAAAACAAGGCGTTCTTTGCAGATACCTCGAACGCTTCGTTCATCGACGGTTTCAAAGACTACCTTCGAGCCTTCAGGAGCTTCGCACACGTTGTGTGCGACCAAAGCATTTCTGTTTTGGTCTCTATGAACGGTAAATTGCACAATTTTCCCCACTTTTGGATTTTCTAAATTCTTCAATTGCGTAAAGTGGAAAAATACATCTTCCACGCGCTCTTCGCATTTGATGAAGCCAAAACCGTTCTTGATGACGACAATTTTACCCAATTCTATTTCTGAGGGCGACGGACTCTCTTCTTCACCAGAATTTGGCGCCTCTACGTACTTTTTAACGCTATCATTGTTACTCTCATCGACGACGTCTACTTTCTTCTTACCCCAGGAATCGCCATCGATGCCGTCTTTATCGAGCAAGGCGGCGTTTTTCTCCTTCTCGACGAGCTTACGCTGAAGTCTGAGCTCTGACTCGATCGCTCTAACGGTTTCGTCGTCGCATAGTTGCACGTTCACTGCGTTCGCTTTCTTGCCTTTGCCGTTACCTGCGCTCACCTTTACAATTTCAAAACTCACCGCGGTTCCAATGGTCAACTTTCCTAAATCTGCCTTGTTTTTTAATGCGGTGTAATGGAAGAACACACCTTGTTCGTCTCTCCTGTTGTTGGTGGTGTGCGAAGGCATTCTCCCGTGCGCTTTCTGAATAAACCCAAATGATTGCGATAGCTTATCAATGCGTCCGTAGGATGTTGGAATCTCCTCGAAATACTCGTCTTCCTCTTCCTCTTCCTCTTCCTCTTCTCCTTCGATTTTTTCATCCCCTTCCTTCTTCGTTTTCTTCTTCGTTTTCTTTTCTTCAGCGCTTCCTTCTATCGGCGCGATGTCTACGACTACGTATTTCTTCGTCATCGGTTCTTGACCTAAACTGAACTTCACTTTCATTCCTTGCTTCAACTTTTTCTTACAGCTTTCTAACACGTTTGCGCCGTTAAACTCGAGTTCGAGCGGCTTTTCCTTCGTCTCCTCTTCCTCCTCCCCTAACGAACACGACACGCACCCTCCGTACGCCTCGTGCTTCGTTTTTCCTTTTAGCCCTCTCTTCACGACGCCTTCTACGTTTTCCTGGACAATTCTCACTCTCAAATCTTTCTTCGAGCATCGCATGACGTCCGTCGCTTTGTGCGTTTTGTCTCCTTTTTTGTTTTGGCCGCCTCCACCACCGCCACTGCCCCCATTCCCGACGACTTTAAACTTCACCACGTCTCCGGCTAACAGCGGACGATCCTCGAACTCGTCTTCCTCCCCGTCGTCGTCTTCTTCTCGCTCTCTCGTCAAATCTGGATTTTTAAAGTACTCGCTGACGTGGAAAAACAGTTGCTGCTGAGACCGAAGCGTCGGTTGTCGGTTCGAGGTGGATGATGTCGATGGTTTTTCCTCCTCTTTTCTTTGTTGTTCGTCTTCTTCTTTGGTGGTTTTATTAACATTACCATCGTTACCATCGTAATAGTCGTGCGACAATCGCAAAAATCCAAACGAGTCCTTCAAAACGACCACCGTTCCGAACGCGTACTCTTTTTCGTTGCTCTTGTTCTCGTCGTTGTTGTTGCTGTTGTTATCAGCAGCGGCGCCGCCGGTCTTCTTCTTCTTCATCGTTTTCGTTTGTTGTTTAGGCCTTTTTTCTTTCGCGATTGATGTTCGTTTTTTTTTTGTTGTGTTTCGCTTTTCCCTTTCGCGAGATGAAATAAAAAGTTTATCGTGGTGAAAAAAATGTGTGGAATTTAATTGGGCAAAACAAAAAATTCACAAAGGGGGAAGAGAAAAAAAAATAAACACACTATTCCCTCCCACAAAAAGTGGACACGCGTACGCGCGCGACAGACAAACAAACAAACAAACATGTCGTCGCCGCTGTTAGAGAACGTGGTGAAAGCGGTGTCACCGTCCATGCACAAGAAGTTGTTTCCGATGTCGTCTGATAACAGTTCTTCCGCGCGGGAAAAGAAACACAACACCGTCTCGTCGAATTTGAAACCACCGAAAGGAGGAGCTTTTGGACAAAATTCAGTTACGACGACGGCGGCGACGACGACGACTTTGTTGAGCAGCAGTAGCGGCGGAGAGAAGAAGAAGAAGAGAAGCAAAGAGGAATCCTCTTCTTCTTCCGATGAAGACGAGGAAGAGAACGAAGAGCCGCAGTGCACGCCGGAGAAAGAGCAAGTGAACGAGATATTGCCAAAGTCGCCGCACAAATCGGCACTGAAACCTCTCGAGTTACGCTTGGCTGCTCGTTTCGGGCAACAAGACTCGCCGAGACGAAAATCGATATCTTTCGCGAACGAGGAAGAGTTTCAGGTGAAATTGATTCCAAAGAATAAAACCGGGACGCCAGAGGTGACGTGCATGATTTCTGGATCTTTGAAGAGGAAGATTGGGGAAGCGGAGAGATTGGCGCAAGAGTCCTGGGGGCTACCCGTCTTGAGCGGCAAACGTGAGAGGAAGCCGTCGAGAATATCTTTTACGTGCAACAAGACGAACAGCAATAACAACGCGACGACGCCGACGCCGGCGTCAACAACGACTTCTGGAGATAAGGAGAGCGCGAATAATAAGAAACCGAGGCGTTCGTCTGTGTCTTTTAAACCGGCGTGTTCGGACGACGATACAACGCCGCCTACGAGGAAGTCGGGCGCGAGAAAAGTGCAAGATACGCCGGCAACGAAAAAATCACACAATTCCAACATGACACCGTCCCCATCGTCGTCGAATGAGACTACTAAGACGAACAAGACGGCCCCGTTAACGAGCGGTGGGTTGAAGAGTCGACCGCAAGCACCGAATAACACGCCGGCGAATACGAGCGGGAACGAGATTTTCAGCCTCGAAGGCTTTGATCTGTTTCGATCGACGCCGAACGCAAAAGCTATTCGTGACGCGTTGTTTGAAACCAAAGAGGAGGATGAGAAAGACGACATCGCGGCGTCGAAATGTTTGGACACGTGCGAAAAGTTATTGGCGTCGCAGCCGCCAGCGATGGAACTCGCCCAAGCGCTCGAAAAGTTGGCCGAGCCGCAAGTGACTCCAGGGAGAGCAGTGATGGAATGGTTGAGCGATGCAGAGATCTATTCCGACAACGAGGATGAGAAATTTGAAGAAGACAAAGAGAACGCGAAGACGCCGCCTTCTTCAACGAAAAGCAACAACGATTCTCCGGCGACGATATGCATCAAGGCAAAAAAATCCAAGAAAACGAAGAAAGCGTCAAAGAAGATGAAGAAGAGTAAGAAAGAGAAGAGCATGTCGTACGCGCTGGCGATGAAATTCGAACAATTGCACAACGCTTTGGAGCAAATGCAGCTGGCTTTGTTCAAAGAGAGAAAGAAGACGATGAAATTAAGAAAGCTTTTGCTCGAGGCGGCAGAACGAGAGAATAACAAAGTGGAAGAAAAAGTGAGCACTTTGAAGACGACGAAGGAAGAGAAGACCGAAGAGAAGAAAAGCGATACAAATGATACGACGTGCGTGTTGTGCAACGAGATTAACGACGCGGTGAAAGTTACGATGCGATGCGTCAAGTGCAACAGCTTCGCGCACGGCAAATGCTGTAAACCGGCGTTGCGACGAGCGCCGAAGGAATGGACGTGCTCAAAATGCTGTTGAAGCAACAATTTTTTATAAAATATACATAACTTTACTTCTGGTTGTTCTTCTTATTCCGCTTGCTCTGTTCCAGTTGATCTTGCAACACGATGAGCGCGTCTTGCGCTGCCGCCAGCTTGGCTTTAAATTCTTCGATCGAACTTTCGAAATTTTCCTCCACATCTCTCTCCCCGTCCATCCATCCTTTCAAGCGTTCCAAAGGCGCAGGAGACTGAGATTGAGAACGAGCAACTTCAACCACATCTTTTTTCTCTTCGACAGCTTCTACTACCGGTGGTGGTGGTGGCGGTGGTGGTGCGACAACTTTTTCTTCTACTACCGTCGTCGCTTCTTTCTCGGCTAGCGCCGCTGTTTCTTCCACTTTTTCTTCTTCTTGCTTCACCACCGGCGCGCTCGCGTTGCTACTATCACTATCGCTACTTTTACCGCTACTGCTCTCTACTTCTGTTTCTTTCTTTTCTTCTTCTTCTTTATCTTTTCTCTCACCACCTCGCCCGATATTTGTCGCAACCAGCGCCATGCTCAGCACAGCTGCGCCGACGCCGACGCCAAAGGATGTCGTAAACGGTACGGAGGTGGTTACGCTTTGCTGTACTACGACCGCCGCCTTCGACGCCGTACTAGCAGCGCTTTTACTCGTCTCGACTTTGAACCGCTCAATCTTTCTCATTATCGCTTCTTTCGCGTTCTCGGGCACGAGTCGCAAGATGTTCTTCGCGTTTTGTTCTTGGCTTTTCTCTTCTGTCGTAGTTGTTGTTGTTGTTGTTGATGATGATGATGATGATGATGATGATGATGTCGACGCGACGCTCTCTTTCTTTTCCTCTTTTTTCTCTTCTTCTTCTTCTTCTTCCTTTTCGCTCGTGGTCGTCATCTCCTTCCGTTCAATAATCTGAAAAGTCCCTTCTCCTCCGCCCTCTTCAAAGTCGCTCACGATCAACTCCTCCCCAACTCGTAACGTTCTTCGCGAACCTAATCCATTCAATCGGACGATATCTCGCACGGATATTCCGTTCTCTTTGGAGACGATCGAGAGCGTTTGTTTCGGTTGCACTTTGACGATGATTTTTTTCCCAACGACATCATCTTTTGTCGATGTCGATGTCGATGAGGCCGCGAAAAAAGTCACGTTGTTCGTCGTCCGTCGACTACAACCGTTATTATTACCACGACCACCACCGATCCTCGAGCGCGCCGCCAGAAGATGTTGTCGCGCCGCGAACAACATCTTCTTCTTCTTCTTCTTTTTAAATAAATAAGGTGTGCGCGTGAGTACGTGAAATTTTGAAGCCATTTTTTTCAAAGAGAGAAGAAAAAAAAGGACGACGTTTTTTCACTCCAACGCGCGTAAAAACAAACACAAATAAAAACACATGCTGTTTTCCGCGTTGGCATCTTCTCCGGCGCAGCTGCTGCGGACGCTGGAACGACGACAACAACACCGAAGAAGAAGAATAACATTTTCGCGATGCGTGACAAACATCATCATTTCCACCACTAGGAGGAGGAGCAGGAGCAG
>Ga0181559_10003650_pt1 | contig 15078 bp, 11 predicted proteins | sample 011ome_21_FD_133752 | JGI IMG/M metagenome (GOLD analysis project Ga0181559, IMG submission 133752) | Coastal salt marsh microbial communities from the Groves Creek Marsh, Skidaway Island, Georgia - 011508AT metaG (megahit assembly) | ecosystem: Environmental > Aquatic > Marine > Intertidal...
CCAGAGGTCGCACTCCAACGTATCCACGCCCAGGGCGAGGAACGAGGGCTTGATGTTGTCTTCAATGTCAATGCGCTGATCATCAGACGTAGCGAAAGAATTACCGCAGCTGTCTGTCGCCATCGCGGTCCAGGTACGCATGCTGCTGTATCATCCTGTGCTGACGCTATCGACGATGGCATCACTGAAGTCCACACCGGTGTCCTTCAGGTCACAATTGTCACTATACGTGGTCACCGGATTACCCGTGTTGCTCGGGTCGAGGTCCACGTAGCAGAGGCCGTTCACGTTCAAGGTGATGTCCGCAGGAGCGGCCACCGTGACTTCGGGTTGCGTGTTGTCCTCAATCGTAATGACCTGGACGTGGTAGGTCTGGTTGCCGAAGCAATCGGTCGCCACCCAGGTGCGGTTCAGGACTCGGCAACTGCTGGCCGTGTAGCTGTCCGTAGTCTGACCCACGAGCTCAACACAAACAAAGTGCGTATTGCCGTCTGCAAAACCGGACGTGTTGGGATCGAATCCAGCAGCACAACCGTATTCCGTGTCGTCACAGTTGTCCGTGAAGAGTACGATTTCAGCAGAGGCAGGGTTGTCAATCAACCACTGGTCACTGGTATCACAAGCCATGAGCAAGTCCTCACCACCGGAGAGGTAGGTCGGAGGGGTCACATCATTGCGGGTAATGGTCTGCACAATCTCCGTGGCAACGTTGCACTGGTCGTCAAATGCGATGTAGTGAATCTCCACGTACTCACCCGCTTGACAATCCGTGGGCAGGTCGCACTCGGGCTCGAGCGTGGCGATGACGTCGCCTGCAAAGCCCATGGCGCTCTCACCTGCGATGGAACCGTCCCAGCTGAACCAGCCGGAGAATCCGTTGTCATCGCAGTTGTGGTTGTTCGCTCCATTACCCAGCTGGAAGCCGAAGTACTGGCTGGCCGGCTGGTGGCTGAAGTGGATCAAGGTTCCGAACTGCCACGCGCCGGGACCGCCTACGGCGTAAGAGGCCTCGTTGTTGAGCGTGTACATGGTCCAGAGGGACGTGTTCACTGCACAACCGTAGTCGTTCTTGAATCCGCCTGGCCAATCGGCTCCCACCGTGCGTCCCTCGAAGAAGAGGTGGATCTCCAAGCGCAGGTCGTTGTCGTCCTTGTCCATGACCGTTCCTTCGAGCAAGGCGTTTCCGTCCTCAAACTCGGTCAACGTGACGCCACCATTGGCAACGTCTTCGATGAAGTAATGGCCACCACTCATGTCTCCGTTCAGGTCGTAGAACTGGAGAAGAGCGTCCGGTCCATTGTTGAAGTTGGGGTCATCACCAGCCGTTATGGCGGTCCACACCTGGGTGGAACCACCGCCCCCACAATTCTGGTTGCGGCCATCCGTGCGGGTCTTCACCGTCACCACCTCATCGAGTTCGAGGTCGTTGCACGCAAATCCGGTAGCGTCAGCAGGCACGGCATTTACAAGATCGGACTCACACTCCACTTCGTAGTCGGCGAGGTCTCCGTCGATTTCCAGGTTGGCACAGCCCAAGCAAGGGTCTGCACTCTCCAACGGAATGACGCGGCTGATGGCATACAAGAAGCTATTGCCGTTGAACTGATAGGCACCATTCTCGATGACGAACTCTTCACCATCGGCATTCACGAGACGGGGCTCTCCACCTGCTTCGGTGTAGGTGAAGGCCTCCCCATAGTAATTGTTGTAGGTTCCGCCCTCGCTCATGAGATCGCAGAGACCCGGGAAAACGTGACCCACGATGAGGTCGCCCAGCACTTCTTGGGAAAGGGTGTTCAGGTTGTATCCAGCGTCGTCCCATGCGGCGTTCACAGGGAGGAAAACCGAGCCGCAATCTGATCCTTCCGTTGCGGGGATCAAGAGGTCTCCGTTTCCGGAGAGAATCAGACCTTGGATGAGGTCGTCCGAAGGGCTTTCAAGAGCGCTGCCAAGCAAAGCGGCTGAACTGTCAATCGGCGCACCGTCGTTGGTGGCCACGTCAACAGCACCACCCACGGTAGCGAGACCTTCATCCTCGTTGCAGATTCCATCATCATCAAGGTCATTCAGGCAACCTCCATCACAGTCTACATAACCCACTCCGAATAGATCAATCGGGTAGTCGCAATCGCCAGCGTCAGTTGCAGCAGGATCGTAGTTGCACGCCTCCTCTTCTTGACAGCCCACAATTTCAAAGGGATCGCACACCCCATCGTTGTCACTGTCCTGCAAGCAGTTGCCGTCGCAGTCGTATCCTGTATCGGCGTACTCACAAGTACCCGCATCGGTAGCGGAAGGGTCGTAGTTGCAGGCCGTATCGTCCTGGCAACCCACCACTTCAAGCTCGTCACAGACGAGATCGCTATCCGCGTCATTCAGACAGTTTCCGTCACAGTCCACGATGTTGTTCGGGTATCCATCGGGATACTCGCAGAGGGAATCATCCGTGTCGGAGAAATCACCTGCGTTACACGCATTCGGATCCGTACAACCGGCCAGCTCTTCCTCATCACAGACACCGTCTTGGTCCGCATCATTCAAACAGTTCCCGGCACAGTCGAGGTACGCAAGACCGTAGATGTCTAAGGGATACTCGCAAGAACCATCGTTGTCCGTTGCCGCTGCGTCATAGTTACAGGCTTCTGACTCCGTGCAACCCGGCACCTCGTTCTCGTCACAAACCCCATCGTTGTCGGCATCGTTCAAACAAAGCCCATCGCAGTCGACGATGTTGTTCGGATATCCAGCGGGATAGGTGCAGCCGCTGTTATCTGTGTCCGTGAAGTCGCCCGCATTACAAGCGTCGGGATCGGTGCAACCGGCAGTTTCGTCCGCATTGCAAATTCCGTCCTCGTCGTCGTCGTTCGGATTGACCGTTCCGTCGGTATTGCACGTCTCACAGGGATCGTCGGCGTACACACAGCTGCCATCATCGATGGTCGCTGAAGCATCGAAGTTGCACGCAGATGCGCCGGTACAGCCGGAGCATGAGGTGAACTCACAAGAACCGTCATCATCCGTAGCAGCCGGATCGTAGTTGCATGCGCCTGCATCCTGACAACCACCGACTTCGTCTTCGTCACAAATCAGGTCATTGTCCGCGTCATTCAAGCAGTTGCCGTCACAGTCCAGACCTGCATCGGCATACGTGCATGAACCATCATCATCCGTGGCAGCCGGATTGTAGTTACACGCCGTTGCATCTTGACATCCTCCAATCTCGTCCTCGTCACAGACCAGGTCGTTGTCAGCGTCATTCAAACAGTTGCCATCGCAATCCACATTGTCATTGGCGGGATATGTGCAGGAACCATCATCATCGGTCGCTGCAGCATCGTAGTTACATGCCTCTGCATCTTGGCAGCCTCCGATTTCATCCTCATCACAAATCCCATCGGTATCGCTATCGTTTAGGCAATTCCCGTTGCAGTCGACATTGGCACTGCCGTAGAGATCGGCTGGGAACTCACACGAACCATCGTCCTCCGTGGCATCCGCACTGTAGTTACAGGCAGCCGCATCGGTACAGCCGGGCTGTGGAGCGCCTTCGCCAAAGAAGAATGTGTCCCGGAATTCGGTTGAACCATCACCGTTGATGAATACCTGGCAATAGATCTGACCGCTGAGATCGCCACTTGTGGTAAACTGACCCACAAGGACCCTCAGGTCTGGGCCGGCCACACCATTGGCGTCTCCATTCAATGCGTACCAAGCACCACCAATGGCGTCATCGATCGCAATGTTGGAACCTGGAAGTCCAGCACCGGGGTCGAAGTTGGTGGCCCAAGGATTGTCCGTAGACTGCACCGTAGAAACGGCAGCTTCACCCGCAAGGGCATTCGGTACACCTTCCAAACCGATGGAAACCCAACTGTCGTAAGCCAAATCTGGATACACCGGGAACAGAATGTTATTGATTCCGTTGGGAGTTGCCCCCCCCAGGGTAGCATGATAAAAGTTGGTTGTGGTGTTTACATAGGTCGGGTTGGTCTCGTCTCCAGAAACAGAAGACATGAAGTCGTCCTCATTGTTCATGGTCACATAGAGCCGGGTGGTAGAGAACCCGGTGAGATCAACAACCCCTAATGCACCAACAAGAACACCCACGTTTTCGGTCACAACCTCTACTTCGAGGTCATAGCCTTCCGGGGCCGGAGCAGAATTCACAGCAACTTGCTGTTGGGCATAAACAGTGGTCAGACAGCAGAATAAGACTGCGACCAGATTGATGGTCTTGGACATCATGTCAAGCGAATTGGTTAAACGCGGTTATAAGTTCCTCCGAAGAGATGCTCGAATTTAATTAGAGCTTTCGTATAAATTGATTACGCCTACAAACTGTGCTGCGCCGTTTGTTCAATCGCCGGTCAATTCGTCTCATATTTTTGGCATTTCATCGAATCTTATGTGTGTAATTTTATACTGGCTTAGATTATATGAAGACCATTTGGCTTACGTAATAATATGGTATAATCTCCCTCGAAGATTGCAGCGTACTTAACCCAAGCTGCGTGAGCTGAAGTTGCTGAGAACTTTCATAGATTTGCCCGCCGAATTGGTACCATAGCTCAGGTGGTAGAGCAATGGATTGAAAATCCATGTGTCCCTGGTTCGAATCCAGGTGGTACCACTCTCCAACAAGCGGACTCCGGTCCGCTTGTTGCATTTTAAGCCCATGCATACTGCCACTTCAGAAGCACCGCATATACATCTCGATCCAACATTCGAAGCCCTGCGCCAAGGGATCGAGCGCAAACGCCCTACCTCCATTGTTGTCATCACAGACCGCAACACAGAAAGGTTCTGCCTGCCGCTCTTGTCCCCGCATTTGCCCCCCGGCACTCAGTTCCTTGGACTTTCCGGACATGGAGAGTCCATCAAAACCCTAGAATATCTTCATGCCATCTGGGACAGTATGGAGGGCATGTCCACCGACCGCAATGGACTCATCATTGCTCTGGGTGGGGGCACGGTCACGGATTTGGTCGGACTGGCCGCAAGCACGTACATGCGCGGCATTCCCTTCTGGTTGATTCCGACCACCCTCTTGGGAATGGTGGATGCAGCCATTGGCGGTAAAACCGGAATCAATTTCAATGGCTTGAAAAACAGAATCGGCACCTTTCACAATCCACAGGGCATCAGCATAAACACGGATCTCCTCTCCACACTGCATCCCCGGGAGTTGCGAAATGGTTGGGCAGAACACATCAAGCACACCTTGATTCAAACCGGCCATTCAGGAGCGCCTGAAGCCGATATCGCTGCCATTTTGGATGCAGAGGTCCCTTCATCTGAATTGGCCCATGCGATCTCCACTTCCATTCGCATCAAGTGGTCCACAGTTTTGAAAGACCCCGAGGAAAAGTTGGGCCTTCGGAAGGCATTGAATCTCGGCCATACAGCAGGACATGCGCTCGAGAGCTTGAGCCTGGAGGCGGGTCAGGACATCAAACACGGAGAAGCTGTGGCATGGGGAATGCGCTTGGCGCTTACCCTTAGCGGACAACACCCCTCCTGCCCCCATGCAGATGAAAGCACATTCCTGGACGTCATGGAAGCATTGGCGCAGCAGATTCCTCTTCAATGTCCCGTTCCTGATGCCGCAGAACTGTGGAGCCGCATGTCAACAGACAAGAAGAATAAGGGGGGGGAAACCCTGATGGTTCTTCTTGATGGTCCAGGAAAACCCATAATTGATGTAGCCGTCACATTTGAATCGTTCGCAGGGGCATATGCAGCCTTGATGAAGGGCTGATTTGGCAATGCTCGTATAGACCAGTCCAACGCACCTTAATTTTGCAGTATGGAGGTATCTATCCTCAAAGTGGCCGGCTTGTTGAACGGACGAATCGATCGAGAAGGTGATGTCCTTCTCCATGGTTTTGCCGGCATAGAGGAGGCCGACGAAGGCCAACTGACCTTTTTGGCCAACCCAGCCTACGAGAATCACCTATACACCACGCGGGCCAGCGCTGTGCTCGTGGCCGATGGATTCACTCCCGGCGGGCCGCTTTCCAATGGAACCCGGCTTATCCATGTCGAGGACCCTTATGCTGCCATGGCCCGTCTAATGCAGGAGTTCGGTGCGCCTGCTACCCCCACCCGCGAAGACGCGCGAATTCATCCCTCTGCCATTGTAGATGAAACCGCCGTCATAGGAAATGGCGTCCAGATCGGCCCGCTTTGCCATGTGGGAAAAGGAAGTCAAATTGGGGATGGTTGCCGCCTCCTACCTGGCAGCATGGTGGGCTCCGATGTAACCCTCGGACCACAATGCACATTGGGCATGCGCAGCACCGTTGGGGATAAGTGCATCCTCGGAATGGGGTGCATTCTCCAAACCGGTGCCATCATTGGAGCAGATGGATTCGGATTCGCCCCCACCGAAAAGGGCTACGAGAAGATTCCGCAGATGGGCAACGTCGTCATCGGTGAAGGATGTGAGATCGGTGCGGGCACCACCATCGACCGGGCCACATTGGGCTCGACCGTACTGGGGGACGGTGTCAAACTCGACAACCTCATTCAGGTAGCACACAATGTCAGAATCGGAGCGCATACGGTGATTGCCGCCCAGACCGGAATAGCGGGCTCCACGGAAATTGGTGCGCATTGTATGATTGGAGGACAAGTGGGCATCAACGGCCATATTCGCATTGCGGACCGTACACGTATCGCGGCCAAAAGTGGCATTACGGCAAGCATCACCACTGAAGGGCAGGTCCTCCAGGGCAACCCCGCACTCCCCATCCAAAAGCACCGTGCGATGCAACTTGCCCTCCGCAAATTGGCCCGTGAATTCTCCCATAGAGAGGCTGGAGACCGGCTCAAAGCTACAGCGGGAGAGGGTCATTGAATCTCCATATTGGCAACATGACAGAGGAAAAAATCACCGCTTCAGACCCCGTGAAACAACGCACCATCAAAGAGGCGTTTTCTTTGGAGGGAATCGGGCTTCACACGGGGCAGTATGCGCGGGTTAGCGTTTGTCCCGCTGAAGAGAACCGCGGCTACGTTTTCCAGCGGATGGACTTGGAGAACCAGCCTCTGATTCCAGCAGATTGTGACCTTGTTGTGGAAACACGCCGGGGAACCACCTTGGAAAAAGGGGGGATACGCGTACACACTACGGAGCATCTTCTCGCTGCCTTGTATGGTTGCGGCATTGACAATGCCCTCATTCAATTGGACGGTCCTGAAGTCCCCATCATGGATGGGAGCAGTTGGCCCTTCGTCGCCCACATTGAAGAAGTGGGCACTCGGGAATTGGAGGCAGATCGCAAGATGTTCCGCTTGACGGAATCGGTAACCTATCACGACGGCGCGGGGGTGGAAATGCTGGCCGTTCCACCCGTAAATAACGAATTCCGGGTCACGGTGATGGTGGACTACCACAGTCCCATTTTGGGAACGCAGCATGCCAGTATGTACCATTTGGGACAATTCATTCCTGCCATCAGCCGCTGCCGCACATTCGTTTTTCTGAAGGAAGTAAAGTCCCTTCTAGAGCAGGGCCTCATCAAAGGGGGAGATCTGGACAATGCCATCGTCCTTGCAGAAAAGGAGTATTCATCCGCTGAAATCAAGGAAATCGCGAAGTTGTCAGGCAAGGAAAACCTCAAGGTGGAGCCGGGCAAAATTGGTGTTCTCAACAATACTACCCTGCAGTTTGAGAATGAGCCTGCACGGCACAAATTGCTGGATATCGTGGGTGATTTGGCGCTCACAGGTTTCTTTATCGAAGGCCACATCCTCGCCGCGCGCCCCGGCCATGCCGGGAATGTAGAATTCGCGCGCATTCTCAAGCGCAAAAGGCAAGCGGAGCAGGGCATCCCGAAATATGATCCCACCGCAGCTCCGCTGATGGACATCCACGACATCGAGCGTCTGTTGCCCCACCGCTACCCTTTCCTTCTGGTAGACAAGATCATCGAGCGGCAGGAGACGAGCATTGTGGGACTCAAAAACGTCACAATGAACGAGCCCTTCTTCCAAGGGCATTTCCCCGGCAACCCGGTCATGCCAGGTGTACTCCAGATTGAAGCGATGGCGCAGGTAGGGGGCATCTTCGCCCTCAGTGGCGTCGAGGACCCTGAGAATTGGTCCACCTACTTCATGAAAATTGACAATGTCCGGTTCAAGCAGAAAGTCGTTCCCGGAGATACAATCCTGTTCAAACTGCAACTGGCCAGTCCCATCCGCCGCGGTCTCGTCCACATGACCGGCCAAGCCTACGTTGGCGACAAACTGGTCTCAGAGGCAGAAATGCTCGCCCAGATCATCCGCGACCGGGTCACATCAGCTTCCTCGGCATGAATACCCTCAAGACGGAAAGCAAGGTTTCTCCACTTGCATCGGTCCACCCCGAAGCCCATGTGGGTGAAGACGTCATCATTGGTCCCTTCGCCACCATTGAAAGGGATGTGAAGATCGGTCCGGGAACATGGGTTGGACCCAATGCCACCATTCTCAATGGTTCCCGCATTGGATCGCATTGCCGCGTTTTCCCAGGTGCGGTGATTGGGGGAATGCCACAAGACCTCAAGTACGACGGTGAAAACACGACGGCAGTGATTGGCGACTACACCACCATCAGGGAGTGTTGCACCATCAACAGAGGCACCACCGACCGTATGACCACCCGGGTGGGATCTCACTGCCTCTTGATGGCTTATACCCACATCGCTCACGATGCAGCCGTCGGCGATCATTGCGTGCTGGCCAACAATGCCAACATCGCAGGCCATGTCACGGTAGAGGACTGGGTCATCATCGAAGGCGTCGTGGCCGTACAGCAGTTCGTCCGCATCGGGCAGCATGCCTTCGTCGCCGGAGGGTCACTGGTTCGAAAGAACATCCCTCCTTTTGTAAAGGTCGCCCGCGAGCCATTGAGCTATATCGGTGTCAATGCCATCGGTCTCAGGAGAAGGGGCTTTCCTGATGAATTCGTTCGCGCCGTAGAGGATATCTACCGCACACTCTATGTCACGGGAGGCAATATGTCACAGGCCCTCAAAGTGGCTGAGCTCGAGCTGGCCAAGAGCGATGCCAAGGAAACCATATTGGACTTCATCAGGGCTTCGGATAAAGGCATCGTACGCGGCCCCTTCTAATGTCACCGGACGCCCTGCACATCTCCCTTGAGCAAGTGGGCAAGCGGCATGGTCGCCAGTGGATACTCAGGCATATCCATGACGAAATAGAACCGGGTCAATTCCTCGCACTTCTCGGCACCAATGGAAGCGGAAAGTCCAGTTTGCTCCGAATCATGTGCGGCTTTGACCGCCCAAGTGAAGGCGTCATTCGCTGGCGAACCCGCGACAAAGAATGGAATGCGATGGAGTTGCCCCTTTCCATCTCCTATTGCGCACCAGATCAAGGCTTGATTCCGGACCTCACCGTCGCTGAACATCTGGCATTGCATCAGCGCCTGAGACAGCCACTCAACAATATTGGGGTGAAAGAAGGCTTGGAATGGGCGCAATTGGAAACCAAAGGAAGCGTCAGGGTGCGGGACCTAAGTTCAGGGATGCGGCAGCGCTTGGCGCTGACACTCGCCATGTCTTCGGCTGGCAATGCCATCTTCCTGGACGAGCCCACTTCCCACCTCGACAGCGCTGGGAGAAAATGGTATTCCGAACTACTGGAAACCCATCGAAAAGGGCGCACTGTCGTCGTGGCGTCGAACCATAACCCAACGGAATTTCCCGGAGCTGACCGGACGGTTGAACTGTCTACCCCTTGAAAAGGGGGTAATTCAATCAACTGATTTCCAGATTTTTATTTCTCCTTTTCGGATTTTTTTTCTGAAAATGTAACCGCAATCGTGAAGAAGGCGTAAAGGGGCTCGAATCCACACAAACCTCTTCAAAATGATTCGTTCTTTTTCCCTCTCTCTGGCCCTTCTCGGCCTCCTTTTCCAAAACGTCCAAGCCGCTGCCCCGCAGGATGACCTGTGCAAGGTGGAGCAGGACCACATCAACACAGCCATCTATCTGGAAGGTATGTTGACCCAGAGCTTTCGCGCCTGTTCAAAGGGCGCCATTTCCTACATCGAAGTCATCGCCAGCGTAGATTTCGCAGGGGGTCAAGTCGATGTGGCCATCATGGACGACACGTTCGCCACCAAGGCCATGCAGACCTTCACGGCTTCCAACTATAACGGTACGAGTCTCATCCTCGAGAACCTCGCGATCCCGACCATGGCCAATGACGAGTACACCTTGGTCGTACGCGCCAAAAATGGTGCATCCTGCGTCATTCCGGGAACCGATGAGCCCACACAATTCGTAGGCGGTGCTCGCCTTCATGGCGAGGTCTTGGACAAAAACGTCAAGTTTTCCTCTGGCGTGCGCAGTGCGACACCCACCTTGGACTCTGCACAAGATGGTCGGAAGGACGATGTGCGCATCAATGACCTCCCCAGCAATGCCACGAGCCGAACGGCTGCAGGTCTCGACCTCCGTGTGCAAGGTGACTGTGCTGCAGAGCAACTCCAGTCCAATGGTGTCATCAATGTCAACGGAGGCACCTTCATGCAGACCTTCTACTCCTGCGAGCGCGGTCAGTTCCTCGAGGCCAAATTGGCTACGCCCTTCGTTGAGCCGGGCTACACTTTTGAGTATGCTTTGATGCACTTCAATGGTGATGTGATTGCCGATGGCACCTTCACGGCGGAGGATGTTACCGACGGTGAACTTCACCTCATCTTCGACAAAGGATCTGTCCGCAAAGGCCAGCATATTGCCTTGAAGGTTACCTGCCCTGAAGGTGCCCGCATCGCTTTGCTCGCGATTGGTGTTGCCAATGCAGACTTTGGACGCCTTTACGTGGACGGACAGTCGCTCAGCTTCAATGTGGCCATGGCTGCAGGTCTGAAATCCGCCCTTGCATCTGATGTAACGGCCGTGGACGATGGACGTGGCACCATTGACCTCAGCGCTTTCCCAAATCCCTTCTCAGAGGTCCTCAACGTCAACGTGCGCGGCAACGTGCAAGACGGAGCACTTCTTCAAATCCTGGACCAACAGGGTATGCCCGTGAAGGCACTCAGCCTTTCCGGCGGAAAGCACGACCGACCCATTCGAATCAGTGGCTGCGGCGAGCTTCGCCCTGGCATCTACAGCCTGCGTCTGCTCAATGGACGTGAGGCGGTTTCCATCCGGGTCCTCAAGAACTGAACTCCAACAATCAATTATGCTGCAAAAGGGCAGTCTTCTTCGGAAGGCTGTCCTTTTCATTTTAGACCTTGTGAGCGGGTCGGAGCAAATCAAACACAGTCTTCACTGGCGCAAAGGTCCTTGAAGGCACCTCCACAAATAGGGTGTTCCAGCGCCCCATGGCCCCATTCCATAAACCGGGGTGTTCAAGGCCGATCAATCCTCTTCCACTGTGGGATTTGGTGACCAGAAAATCCCTCCGGACATCTGTAAACAACTCCAACGGATAAGGATTCCCATCGGGGCCGTGCAGGACGCAAACCAAATCCACCGGATTGAAATGCGTCGCTTCAGCGATGCAATTTCCGATTCTCGGATCTCCGAGGTCCATCTCGGCGGACTCGACAATTTGGGCCCGCAAGGTGCCTTCTGCATCCCGCAGCCAAAAGGGACCTCCACCAGGCTCACCCTCATTGCGTACCATACCGGCCACCAGCAAAGGCCGATCCAAGGCTTTCACCAGCCCTTCCCTATCCTGAGGACCCGAATCCGTCGGGTGCAGGAACCCGCGTTCCAGCCAATGCCTGGCCGGGGCTTCATTTCCATCATCCAATGCGCGCAAGGCCTGAAGCCGCGACTGATTCAAATCATAGGTCAACCCCAGGAGGGCCCGACGCCAAGGAATGACCTCACCAAACGCTGTCCCAGGCCGGACATTGTCAATGTTCTTGACGCTGACCATTGCACCGGGATGTCGTTTGCCTATTTCAGAGAGGTTAAACAACAGGGAGCCATGCCCTCCTGGCCGAAACAAAGGCATGCTCCCATCTATGGTGAAGGGCTGGCCCTCATCATCCAGGGCAATCGTATCGGTGGAGGGATGCTGAATCGATGTGCTCACTTTGACACCTAAGTCCTGTGCCCATCGGGACAACTCGGTTTCCCAATGGCTTCGGTTCTCCTCAGACAGCGTGAAATGCACCTCCCAAGCGGTTGTATTTGGCATGGTCTCCCGCCACTCGCGCATGTGCTCCTCAAATGCAGTTCGCGTACCCTCAGGATAGAGGTGGAAAGGCAAGCCCCCTTTGGGCATGTCAGGCAATGCCAGACGTTTCATCACCGCCTCCAATCTGTCCTCCACACGGTCACATGGACCTGTAGCCTCTGCCAAGGCGCGGAAAGGAAAGGCGTGCCATCGTGCATCCAGCTGCTCCAATGCTTCCGCATTTTTGGTAGCCAAAGACTTGAACATTCGACTCGCCGCACCACTCGCTGGAACAAATCGGATGGCCTCATGGCTTTTCAAGTCCTGTCCTTTTGCGGACCAGTGATTCAGGTCCTCATCGGTAAGGGTCTCGATGCCATTGCCCCGCTGGCAGGCGCCTTCAGGTTGACAGTACGAAGGCCCAGATTGGAGGCGCAGCCATTGACGTTCCAGCTCGGCCTCGGAAATACCGTGAGCCTTGGCTGCAAGAAGGAATGTGGAACTGAGCAAGCGAGACACGGTGCAAAACTACCGCTCGCATTGGGAACCTCCATCAAATCAAGCGCGGTGCAGCCTTTTGTAGCGCCCACTGTCCTTTGGCTGTGATGCTCGACGGACGTCTGAACCCTGCGTAGGTTGAGGGCGCTGAGCAAGCAAGGCCGACATGGCCTCCGATAGCAACACCCAGGATTGATTCAACACCACGGCCAAGGCCGCATCGTCAGAACCCGTCCGTGAAAGCAGCTCGACTTCGATCACTTTTTCCAAGAGCCCTTGCATGCCCAGCATACCAATACTGCTCTTTGCCTTGTGGGCAATAGGATGGAGTTCGCGCCATCGGCCCTGTGCGGCCAATTCCTTCATGGTATCGAAATACCGTGGAACCTCCACCTCGAATAAATCCAGAATGCGGTGGACCATGGCGTCATTGCCTTGGAACACCTGCTTCAGGTAATCGAGGTTATAGAGAGGAGCGGACATATTGGAATCGCACCGCACGCTTTGCGGTTCCATTCTGTACGGTATGACGCCCTGAAAGGTTACCGATATTTGTCTTATGGGCGAATTCGAGAACCATCCACGCATTCTGGTAACGGGCGGTGCGGGCTTCATCGGCTCGCATACGGTCATAGCGCTGGTGGAAGCCGGCTATGAGCCCGTCATAGTCGATGACCTGCGCAACAGCCGCGCGAAGGTGCTCTCAGGGCTGGAACGCATTCTAGGTAGAACCGTCGAATTCCACAACATCGATTGCGGAGACGGAGCAGCGATGTCCTCGATTTTTGATCGCCCTGTCCATGGCGCCATCCATTTTGCGGCGGACAAAGCGGTGGGTGAGAGTGTCGCTGACCCGGAAAAATATTTCTCCAACAACATTGGAGCCACCTCCAACCTCACCCGGATTCTAAAAGACCATAAGGTTCCTCACTTGGTTTTCAGTTCGTCTTGCACTGTGTATGGGGATACCGAAATCCTGCCCGTAAACGAGGGAGCCCCGATACAACCCGCGGCTTCCCCTTACGGCTACACCAAGCAAGCCTGCGAGCAGCTGCTCCAATACAGCCATGCCGCATCCGAAGGTCAATTGGGGATCACCCTGCTGCGTTATTTCAATCCCATCGGGGCTCATCCGAGTGCAGAAATTGGAGAACTGCCGCTGGGTACTCCTGCCAACCTTGTACCCTTCCTCACGCAGTCCGTTGCAGGAATTCGTCCGGCATTGACTGTGTTTGGAGAGGATTACCCGACGCCTGATGGAACGTGCATACGCGATTACCTCCACGTGTGCGACCTCGCAGAGGCCCATGTCGCGGCCCTCCAATGGCTGGAAGCTCATCCCGGCGCTATGGACATATTCAATCTGGGCACGGGCGAGGGGAGCAGCGTCAAGGAAGTGATCACCGCTTTTGAAGCGGCCACCGGGCGATCTGTTCCTCACCGCATGGGCGCCCGTCGTGCGGGCGACGTTACCGCCATCTATGCCGATGCTTCCAAAGCAGAGCGCATGCTCGGCTGGCGCACCCGCCGGTCACTGCAGGAATGTCTGGCCGATGCCTGGCGTTGGCAAGAGAAATTGGCCCGGGGCAATCAATAACTCCCTGCGGACTCCACGAAAGCCCGAAGTGCCGCGAACCCCAGCAGAAAACCCAAGGCGAGTTCCTTTGGGGTGTGAACGCCCAGCCGCATGCGCGACCAACCTACGGCACCTGCCACCAAAAAGCCCAAGGGCAAGTAATCACCGAGGTTGAGGTCATGCAAGAGATGAAAGGACCATAATGCCCCGATGGCTCCCCCTTGTGCCAGCAGGTGCATGCTCACTTTGATCCACCGGGTGAGTAGCATGGCTATGGCGAGGGATGCCATCATACCGAGTATGAGCGAGAGCACTTCTGATGGCAGGTAAACCCCAGGGCGCGTGAGGGCATAGTAGCCCAGAACCTGATAGAACATCACCACGAGAAATGGAACGGTTCGCTCGCGACGTTGGGAAACCTCGAGATCGCTGAGTGCCCCCCTTCGATGCAACACGTAGAGGGAAATGGCCGGGGCGAGAGCATTGATGAGCAAGATGGAGGAAACGTAAACCATCACCGCGGGCTGGATTCGAAGCCAAGGGTCAACGGACCAAAGCATGAGGAACACCCACAGGGGCATCCACAGCGGATGCAGCACATAGGAGATGACAAGGGCGAGTATGCGCATTAGAGTTCCTTGCGCAAGCGGGCTACGGGTATGCCCAGTTGCTCTCGGTATTTGGCAACGGTCCGTCTCGCAATGCGGTATCCCTTTTCCTGGAGCACCTGCATCAGTTTCTCATCACTGAGGGGCTTCCGCTTGTCCTCTGATTCGACCGCTTCCTCCAGAATCTTCTTGACTTCCCGCGTAGAAACTTCTTCTCCGCTGTCCGTGGTCAGTGACTCGCTGAACAAG
>Ga0181559_10003652_pt1 | contig 15071 bp, 10 predicted proteins | sample 011ome_21_FD_133752 | JGI IMG/M metagenome (GOLD analysis project Ga0181559, IMG submission 133752) | Coastal salt marsh microbial communities from the Groves Creek Marsh, Skidaway Island, Georgia - 011508AT metaG (megahit assembly) | ecosystem: Environmental > Aquatic > Marine > Intertidal...
GCGAGGGCGGATGGGGTTCCACCGGCGAACGAAGGTGTATCGGGAAAAGCAGACTCGCTGGAGAAGGCAGTAGCAACACCGCCTTCTTGACCATCTTCTTCATGCTGAACCAACTGCAAGTCGCCCACCGAGGCATCAGATTGACCAACCTCGGGAATCAGGCTTGAGCGCGTCGACGCTAAATTTTTGGGTTCTTGGGTCGACGAGCTAGACTCCATCGGAATCGTTGGTTGCTTTAACCAGCCACTATCAAGTGAATCAGCGGTAAGCTCAGCCCCCAGTGGATTCACTGGCGATTGATCAAGATTTTTTTCCGCGGTCCACTGCGCGACGTTCTCGGGATCGCTCTTTTGCGAAATGATTGCCACATAAGCAGCAAACGCGATTGTCACCACGCCTGCACCCAGACGTACACCAAACGATTTCATGAGTCGCATTCCTTTGCGAATAATTACGCCAAACACTCTGGCCATCTATCTTTAACAAAAATCGCAAAATAGGGTGAATAGCAAACCGCAACGGTGAACCCACAAGATCTTGCTAGCATCCTGGCCGTTTCAGAGACGTATGAAACCGCTTAAGACACTCTCAGCCAGTCGTCACCCGAGTAGAGCAAGAAGGATTGGCCCGAGAAGCAAACACCAACCACCGATGACGATGAGCGAGCCGGAACTTTCTGACGCGGCGCGCATTCGAATCGTCGCAATCGCCCCCATCTCTTCAGGGATCCAAATGCACGCGAGTGGCAAACTTAAAATGACAGCAAACCCCAGACCCGTTCCCCATCCGCCATAAATCCCCGCAACCAGCAAGTAGCCCAAAGCGATTAGTAACGAAGCAATTTGGCTGATCCAAGTTAGTGACACACGATCCTCCAGTTTTGCTAGCGAGCACTCCAGCCGTCTTCATTCTCACTTCGCAACGATCCCACGAGCTTTGCACTCAAATCAAAAGCGTTTCACTTTTCGATCCAAGTTTTGCGTGGGAATTCAAGCTTGACACCCCTGAGTCAACAGAGGCTCAACGATCCAGCGAGATCGCCTCGGCATAGGCAAGTTCACCCGTTCGCCCATCGTAGTACTGGAAAACAACCTGCGGGTGCGGATAGGCCACCAACCGCTTTCCGCCAAGTTTTTGCGGCATGTTAAAGACGTTATTCACTTGTACGACGCAAAAGTGGGGATAGAGCCGTTCGAGCCTTGGAAGATCCGGAAGAATATAACTACTCCATCGAATATCACATTCTCTCGGACCAAATTTAAACTTACCCGTGGCGGGTCGATCACTTTCATCATTCTTGGGAACATGATTGACGCTGTTATGGGGACCGCAGCAGAATTCCCACACATCGTCCGTGATCTTGACCGCAAAACTATTGTGTAAATCACCGGTCATCACAAAGACCTTCTTCCCCAAATCTCCCCAACGCTTGATCAGCATTTCTCTTTCGTCAAAAAATCCCGTCCATGCCTCTTCTTTATTCTCGGCGTCAGCTTCAAAGCCACCAGCTCCGCTATGGGGGATCATGAAGGGGACCGATGAAATCACAAAAAAGAAATCAGCGTCACTGTGCTCCATTGATGAGAGCAACCAATCCCTTTGTGGCTTGCCGAGCATCGAAACCCCCGGCTTTGCCCGATCGCTGACATCATGCATGTCGCGATCACCTCGAGTATCTAATAGATAGAACTCACAATTTGCCACCCGAAACTTGCCGTAACTCCGACGCCCGATGGAATAGCTAAGCGAGTCATCATCAACACTGGCTTTCATGTGAAGCCGAAGGGTATTCGCATCGACGACCTCGACGATATCGTAAACGTAAGAGTTTTGATTCCCCTCGTCATTGTCGAAACGCATGTCATTCACACCCGCTTCGGGGGTCCCCCAGTGAACATGCAGGTTTAGCATTTCGGATAGCGGCAGCTTTGTAAAATCGGCGAGCGGGTCGACCAGTAAATCACTACCTGCCTTCATGGCCCCACGTCCAAGATGAATCGGGTGTTCATGCTCCATCGGGTTCGCCCAGCCAAGGTAATCATGCCAAGCATAAGTACCAATGTCGCGAAAAACGGTGCGGCGGTGACGCTTACCAGCTTCGGAGGCTCCCCAGATATCGTTGACCAACTCATGATCATCAAAAGTAAAATAACTCGGAACGTTTCGATGCCACTGAGACAACTCGTGACCACGACTAAGATAGAGTTTGTAGTTCTCCCAAACTCCTACGACCGACGGCATGATCTCAACCGCTTTTGGGTTCTGCTTCACACCCTGAATCAGACGCCATGCCTCTGACGGATAATCTCGTAATTCTTCGTAGAGCCAATCGCCATTCATGATGTGAAAATGAACCTTTTCTGCCCAATCTCGGTTCATGTGTTCATAAGCCAGTGCCCTATGTCCGCCCCCATGAAGCGGATTCTGATTCGCGCAAGATCCAACTTCGAATCGAAAATTAAAAAGCCCCTCGGGATTCAATTCCGGGTGCATCGATTCCGCGGCGCTCGGTAACGTCCGAAAGGTTCCCGGCAAACCATGCGGGCGGCCATTCACATGGACTTGATAGAAGTATCGAGTGTCTGACTGAAGTTCATCAATGATTAGAACCCCGGTGTTGTCATGGGCCAACGAGGTGGACCCGGCGACACTGACCTTGTTGAGATCGTTTTCATCAACTCCGTAGTGAACGAAAAAATCACCGGGGTCAGAGGTCCTGGCCCAAACCCGAATCGAATTCGCGGTGACTGCGCCGAGCATCGGCCCATGGGTTAAGCGAATCGGATCTCTCGCATCGACAGCGGTGGGTTTCTCGCCGCCTTTTGAATCGCCAGACTCGTCTGCAAGCGTGCCACCGGATCCTACGACCCAAACGCAGAGAAACAGCGAAGCAGCTAAATATCGCGACATAGCAGAAGCCTTTTGGAAATTTCACATTCGAGAGACATCGAGAGTCTAATCGCTGCGACAACACGCTACCACCTATCGCGAGAGACGCAAGATTTCCATCGTCCCCACTTTCAGATCTACCAGGCGATGAAAACAACCAGTGATAAAAACACGGACCGCGGGCGACCGACACTTTTGACTAACCCTATTGGACCGCGTCACCGACACAACCGTCATCACCGGAAAACAGAACGTGAATCGCATAGTTTCTGCACCAAAGCATTACTGCCTGAACCAACAAAACGCTGATAGCTCTCTTCAGAAACGGATTTAACTTCCCGCGACGCTGAACCAACATAGTGGTCCATGACACCATGTCGTTTGATCAAAATGGTTCAGTAACTCAACCGACTTGGCAACACATCTGAGCGTGCTGTTTGCCAAATCTTCAGGACATGATGTCAATGCATTTTCACGCGTCACATCCCGATCAACCTCCACCGCCTCATTGGCTGGATTCATCGCGGCCACGACGTCGTCAAACCGCCCCCGCGTCATCTTCGTGGAGTGAGTTGTCAGCAGCGCAGGAAGAGTCTGTTTTCCAAGCCCATCAAGGTTTCCAAGCCCATCAAGGCTCGCCTTCCCTTTCCGCTCTCCTCCAAAAACTCTCCCAACTCCCTGCGTCGACGAACCCTGCGTTAAAGAGCTTCGATTCGGTCTTCACCACCAATCATGATGACCCAATCCCTTCCCACCTTCCAAGCTCGACGTTGACGCACGGTTCCTCATCCAGCGTTTTCTCGGTTCCCATTCCAACCTCCACCCTCCTCAACCGAGATTTCGCCAAAGGCATCGCTGTCGCCCTGCCGCTTGACTCCCGAGATCGTGTCGCCCTCCCGCACACCTCGATCCTCCTCGACAGCGATGCCTTGGACCAAGGAACAGCCCACTGTTCCTCCAATCAAATCGGCCATCTCTTCCACAGCGAACTGCGCGATCGACATCGCAATTCACTTCAACTCCATGTATCGGGTTCAAGCATCGCTGAAAATATCCGAGTGAATGGTTTTGAAATTTCGCTTGCTACTCGTTGGCAAACCGTGATTCATCTCCATCACTCTGGCAATAACGATTCAACTCGAAACGGTGAGGCAGTAACCGACCGACTTTTCGCTGCTACGATCAATACGCACCACCACCTCGGTAAACCCTCACCAAAATTGACGTATCAAGCGATACCAGCCAACGCAAAGCTCGCATCAGTCTCGCGAAAAGATCAGTACAACCCGTATGTGGAACAGCGAGATAGATGGACCGAACAGGTGGTCGGGACTTACTTATTCAATCATGCGTCACCCAATCAGGTCCCTGCCATCTACCAAGATAGCCTCTACCCCTCTCCGAACGCTACCGAAACGGCTAGCTCGAATTCAGCTGTGGAGTTGGTGCTTGGAACTCAGCTTGTTGGCTCCATTCAAAAGAGCATGTTAGCGCCTTACCTCTACCCGAAAGCGATTTCACTTGCCTACCAAGCAGAGGAAGTGGAGGTTGCGTCAACTCATTTCGTGACAAGCAATGAACTTGACAACGCAAATCCAAACACCACCTGCCCCACCAGCGTCGTGGCAGCGAATTGGATCGAGAATTCAATCGTTATCGGTGATGAACACCTAATCTCGGTCGGCCAATCCAACCCCCTGAATGATACATCGCAATTGCAAACCATCATCTCCCCTGAACAATCATTGCTCGATTCGCAATCAAGCAAACGGAACCAAGGGAAAACCACTGCGACCGAAGCAATTGCACCTTGCATGGAAGCGAAGTCACAATCCATGCGAGCAAGTAAAACCGATCCGCCTGAAATGTCGAGCTGTTCGCAGTCGACTCATACCATCATTCAGCAAAGGCTTGTCGACGCGCGTGTAGCCGAAAGTGTGTCAAGATTTAGAACGCAAGCCGGATACTGCGGCACACCCAATCTAATCCTCGCCAGTCAAATGGGTCCGGTCTCTTTACTGGAATGCCGCAACCACCACAGTACGTTCGCGTGCGGGAACGTCGGCCAGCAACCGTGGCATTACGACGATCGGCCAACCACCGAGTCAAGCGTTAAGCCCGAGGTTTCGATCCATCCGCGGCTTGCAAGTCTATTTGGATGGGGAGATCCATTGCTGGTAAGTATGCACCACCTTGCATTTTGGACAGGCACATTTGATCGGCAGAAAACGAACGCTGTGATGGTCGCGCATGAACATGGAAATTTCATTGCGGAAACCTTCATCACCGCCAACGATATCTCTGCAAAAAGCGATGGCATCACGTACGTCGGCAACTCGCCTCACACTTGGATAGCGGGCTCACAAGACGAAGGCAGAACATCTTACGCTCGCGATTTCAAGAACAACAATGGATCGGTTTCGCTTCATGTGAACGACGAACGACCGATCAAATGGCAGAAACCTCGTCGAGTAAAAACCGAAAACCGCGACGCAGGCTCGCCCACTGGTTCTCGGATCGACCGGTTGATCATTCACCCAGCAAGAAAACGCAATCGAGACGCATTGATCCCCGTGCCGCAATACCGGTTCATGGCGTCGCAAAGGCAAAGATCCCTCGACAGCGACAGCAACATCGCGAAATTGTGCATCGAAACCCCCTATCGACAAGCGAGCTGACGAAATGAGCGGAATCGCGATTGCCCGCGTTTTAAAAGCAGGGCAAAACTCTCACGCCGAACTGCGTTAACGACGGCGTCCGGCACCGATCATTCACGAAGTCCCATTTCGTGTTTGGCAGAACCATTAGAATGCCAGAAGCCTAGTCTCCCGTCGTCTGACATTTTCAATCAAAACAAAATGCCAAAGTTACGCAAAGCTGCAGCCCGATTCAGTTTAGTTTTTGCGATTCTGTATGTTGCAACCCTGATTGCATTGGTCAATCTTGAAGATCGACTCGTTTACCCTGGGGCATACATGCCGCCATCGCGCGCTCAGCCTCCCAGCACTGTAACCCTCGAAGCATCCGTCAGTCCAAGAAAATCACCAGGCGAAAAAACGCAGTCGGAACAGGTTAATCCCCAATCGAGTGATACGGCTAAAACATCGGCGAACAATAGCACAAACCTATCGTCGGAATTGATTACCGACGTCAGTTACCGAACATGTGACGGATTACTACTTTGGGGACGGCTTCTAGAGGTCAATCGCCCCGATGGCTCTCGCCCCGAGAACACCGTGCTGGTCCTACACGGCAACGCGAACCGCGCCGTCTATCTCAACAAGCGACTCGTCCGACTTGCGAATTACCTTGATGCGAATGTCATGGCAGCAGAATACCGTGGCTTCGAGGATGATCACCAACCGAGTGAAAAAGGGTTACAAAAAGACTGCGAAGCCGCGATGGACTTCCTCTGCCAACGCTACAACCTTGCATCCAGCGACATCATCATTTTTGGTACGTCTCTCGGTGGTGGTTGTGCCACAAGCTTGGCTGCGAGTCGTGGGGCCAAAGTGGTGATTCTCGATCGAACCTTTGATCGCCTGTTTGAAGTTGCGGCAGAAAAGTACCCGTTTTTTCCTGTGCGAAGCATCATGAAGAATCGATATGACTCGATCAAAAATCTGCAAATCTATCGTGGCCCACTGATCATGATTCATGGTGACCAAGATGAAATTGTTAGCATCGAACGCGGTCGTAACTTGTATGAGCAAGCAGCTTGCTCGCCAAAACATTGGATCGAAGTTCCGGGACTCAGTCATCTGATGCCGCTAGCAGACGAGACCCTCGAAAAAGTACGCAGAAAAACTCTTGAGATCAAAAACGCCGTACCTCCATTACCAAGAATTGACACCACCATTCCATCAGATTTTCAGGCATTCGAGTCGACACCCGAGATGAACATGAAGTTGATGATCAACGTGGACAAAGATGACGAAGCGGGATCATCTCGAAAAGAAGAATTGCCAAAAACAGAGGACTGAAAAAGATTGGGATGAAAATCAGGGACGCACGGTCACCAAGGCAATTAATCACACTCCATCACAGCCACAATCCGAACGTCGAAGATTTCTAACAACGGTAATGGACGATGCTTGATAGCCCAAGCGGGAGTTAGTCTAAGCATCTGAGGCTCCAAACTTGCCCGTCTGAAACTTCTGGTCCTGAAACTTCTGCCCCCGAAATTTCGGGCACCGCAACTTCTTGAAAAATGTGAATGCAACGAGGTCAACGCGGAAAGATGAATGACACCCCTAGTTGGCGACAAGTCGTTGCTGGATCTGATTGATCAAAGCCTCGGGCTGATCATGCGTGTAAACGATTTCATCAGAGGTTTTGGTGGCCAAGTATTTCAACTGGCACTTTCCTGAATCCCACTCGTTTCCACCGGCAATCACCGCTAGAGGGAAACCTCGCTGATCCGCATATTTCAATTGAGCACCGAGCTTTTTTGCATCCGGATAGACCTCGGTCGCAATCCCTGCCTGCCGCAGGTTGGCCGCAAGTCGCAAATAATCGTCTCGATACTCTTCCTCGAAGAAAGCGACAAGAACACTCGCCGGCGTGGACGCGTCGGGCAACATCTTCAACTGCTCCATCGCAGCAAGCAAGCGATCAAGCCCAAGGGAGGCACCAATGCCCGGTAGATGTTGTTTGGTGTACAGCCCGGCGAGATTGTCATAGCGTCCGCCGCTGCAAACGCTACCGATCCCCGGAAGATCGTCGAGCGTCGTCTCAAAGATCACTCCCGTGTAATAATCGAGGCCCCGTGCGATGGAGACATCTAAATGCAACCGCTCAGCGGGAACCCCCGATGCAATCGCACCATGATAAATCTGGGAGAGGCGATTGATTCCACCAGCTGCTTTCTCATTACCACCGGTGATTTCCGGCAACTGCCCTAGGACCGATTCAGCATCGCCGTTGCACTCGGCCAATGCCAAAACCGACTCCGCCTGAGCGTCGGTCACGCCCGCAGCCTCACACATCTCCGCGGCTGTCTTTTCTCTCCCGATCTTGGCAAGCTTATCGAGACTACGAAGAACGGGAACCGTCCGATCAGCTAGGCCAAGATGCTCCAACAAGCCACTGAGCACGACTCGATTATTCACGTGAATCGTGAACCGTTCGAATCCGAGGGTCGTCAACAGACGATTGATCACAGCAACCGCCTCGATATCCGCCAGTACCGACTCCGTTCCGATCGTGTCAAAATCGCACTGGACAAACTCTCGATATCTTCCTGCCTGTGGATTCTCACCTCGCCAAACCGGCGCGATATGGTAACGCTTGAACGGCATACCAAGTTGCGCGGAATGCTGCGCGGCAAATCTCGCCAAAGGAACAGTTAGATCAAATCGCATCCCAACGTCACGCCCACCGTTATCTTGAAAACGGTAGATCTGACGATCGGTCTCATCGCTACCCTTGCCTGTCAAGATTTCCAAATATTCGAGAACTGGTGTATCGATCGGCGAAAACCCGTAACCGCGAAAGACCTCGCGTGCTACCTGCATCATGCTTTCGCGAGGAATCATCATCGCAGGAAGATAGTCGCGAAACCCCTTGAGCGTACGAGGCTGTATCAACGTCATGCTAAAAACCGTGCCAGTGCAAAGATGAAGATTGAATCAAACAAAAGATGATGGAGCGACTGAGGTTACCGAATTCAAAAGGATCACAACTTAACACAGGCAGATCCTGGGAAAATCCCGGGCAAATTCTGCGAAGATCGAAACCGTTTTCAAACGAGTGTATCAAGATTGGGTACGTCAACTTGAGGCACAAAAAACGTTGGTAACAACGCAATTCAGCAGAGTCGACCGCGACGATCGCCAAATTTTCGCTCAATTGTCCCAGACGTCAACAGCATGACACTCATCCAATACCTTCACCAGCCCAGCAGTCGGTGAATCGCTCATCGGCAGCACAGAACGATAGTGAATTCCTCATCTTTTGTAATGAGCGACAAAAAGCATTAAGGCGATCAAACGCGGCGGGTAAACACCCTTGCTCCAGCAACGCTACTGGTGGGAAATCACCAGAGCTAGACAACCGCAATCGGCAAACCGGTAGGCCGTCGAGATCGCAGGGAATGCGACGTGTCACGACCTTCTTCGGGGAACTGTGGGCCAAACAAAGCGTCCGCGTATTCGTCAATTTGCTCGGGTGACTCAAAGTACTTTTCGTAGCACCAATCATCTTCGAACTCGCATTCCGCGGTGGTGTAATCACGACAAATCTGGGGCCTTGTTTCATAGATACCACAGCGGTGGTCAGACTGAAGGTGTTTGCAGGTGGTATAAACCAAGAGGTACCAGTCATCACCTTCGACAAAAATGGTCGCGCCATCGTGAAGCAGATACCAGCGAATGAAATCGAAATCTCGGCGACTAACTGGCTCGTCAATTGCTAACGCGAAATAGTGGCAACACTTGGCCGTACAATACTCGCACAGATTGGCACCCGCGGGAAAATCTCGACGGCGCCGCTTCACGACCTTTTCCACAACTGACATCCTGAATACTCCTCGCTCAACGAAATCAGAAATAACCTGCCACCGCAGCAAAACCAGAGAAAGCGTCCCCGATGAAGTAAAATCCCGTGACGCTCCCCATCTGACCAAGCATGGCTGCTAATTCACGCGAACCAACCGCACGTGCGAGGTTTTGGAACCCCCATTTCTCAGCAAAATCGCGTCCCCAATGCCGGCCACTGTAAGTTGGAGCGACCGCGACGAGCAGATGAAACACGCGTTTTCAATATAATCCACCCCCCGTCTTCGACTCTTATAAAAATTGGCCGCGGAACACTTTGCTGACAATGTGGTTGCTGGCAAGCTACAAACCAGCAGCAATGTGTGGTTGTGAAACCGGACCGATGCTGTTTTGATGTGCGGCAACAGGATCTTTGGTAAACAAATCATCGGCCGCCAATCGAGACGGCAGAAAACACCTAGAGAAAAACCATGGAAGTCGTCATCACAGCACTCGGCCCTGACAATCGAGGACTTGCTGACCCAATCATTCACCACGTTACTGGCCGTGGGGCGAGAATCACCGAAATCCAAATGTATGACCATGACGAGGAACAAATCTTCGCCATGATCTGCCGAATGGACATCGACACGGACGAATTCGAACCGTTGGTTGATGCAATGCGACAAATTGGCGACCACACCAAGTTGGCGATTCGCGTCTGGAGTAGCGAAAAGAATGCTGAAAAACCTCGTCTCGCCCTCTGCTGCACGTTTGTGGAACACACGCCACGGGCCGTGCTCGAGGCGGTTCGCGACGGATTGGTGCGAGGGGAAGTTGCGGTGGTTATTTCCAATCGAAAAAAACTCCAAACCCTCGCTGATGAATTTGGTGTTCCCTTTCGAATGATTGGGAACGAGGGAGGAGACGCCAAAGACACCGAGATGATCGAAGTTCTCGATGAGTTTGATGTCGATTACGTCATCCTCGCTCGGTACATGAGAATCCTACCTGCTCAAACTTGCTGGCAATTCGCTGGCGGACGGATTCTCAACTTGCATCATGGACTGCTGCCAGGTTTCCCCGGTTTCCGCCCCTACCACGATGCACACAATGCCCGAATGCTGACGTTCGGTGCAACGTGCCATTTCATCATCCCCGAACTTGACGCCGGCAACCAAACCATCAACCAGCGTACATTCTCCGTCGCGCCCGGCACTCCACTGAATGAGATTATCGAAACCGGCGAATCCGAGAATGAGCCCGCCTGCTTGGTCGAAGGACTTAGACGCGTCGTCAATCGCGAGGTCTGTTTGCACTTCCACCGAGTCGTTGCGAGAAAACAAAAGTCAGCAACCTGCTGATGGATGCCGCCAACGCTGTCGGCGGAAAACCAGAGCTGATTCCGGTCCAATTGGCATCAATCGGTCTTGGCCGAGACGGTTTGAGGCAATTCTTTTTCTAGATAGTGCTCAGCCGCCTCGCGATCCACACGGATGTAATGATCGATCATTCTAACGGTAAATCGATCACCGCCACCAACCTCGATGGTCATCTGATCGTTATCACCCGTTGGCATATGACAATCGATGCAGTTATCCGAAATCGACTCACCGATTTGGGCTGACATACCGCAATGGCTCGACGTGTGACATTCCAAACAACTCTTGGAGAAAACCTGTCGCTGACCCCGCTGGTTGAGATGCGGATCATGACAGGTGGTACAAGTCATCTCCGAGTTCTGAAAACATCGACTCATCGCCAGACGATTCAGCTGATTGGCGGTGTGAACACCACCAACACCGCTCGAAACGCGTCGCGTTTTGGCCTTCGATCCCTCCATCCCGGGACGAAAATCAAATCGCCCCGTCATCAGCGATTCGCTTCCCGAGTGACACTGTGAGCAAATGTCTAGCTGTTGCTGCCTCGTTAAGTCTGCAGGCTGTGCGATGTGCTTGGCAACTTTTTCATCGGGGAAGGTGCGATGATACTCAACATGATCACGCGCAGGTCCATGACAGCGTTCGCAAGAAATCCCCCAAACCGCTGTCTCGGGCTTTAAAGATCCACGCTCCGCTCCCGGCTCGATGTAGGTTACGTGACACTCCAGGCAGGTCGTGCCAATCTCACGTGTAAAATCGGCGGTCGTATCAAAATACCCGGGACTTGGAATCCACTGATCGAGCTCAGTCAAATAAGAAACGAATGACTGATAAAGCCGTTGTTTGTGCCAGTACAAAAACGTCTGCCCAGCTTTTGCGGAACCCGTATAGACGTGTACGGGTAGCTGCAATTCAAAATCGGCCAACCTTACCGCCTGATGATACCCGTCCGAGTCATGCACCATCTGAAATGCCAATGCCGGGTCCGACGACTGCATCATGCTTTTCGCGGAACGGGAACGCGAGCCCAAATCACTCTCTATAGTCGATTGCCCCAAAGCGCCAGCGAATTCGCTTGGATCATCTAAATCTCCAAGTGGAGCAGCAGGCGACACATGCTCATCCACCCAGGTCACCGCGGATGCGTACCGACCATGCACCTTGGCATCATCCAGAACCAACTGCCCGGTAGAAGCTTGCATTGGCCGCTCAGTTTCTGAATCGCTCCCATCTTTTGTTGCCATCAACTGGTCCACCTCCCCGGTTGCCACCATCGGTCCGATTGGCATCCAGCCGCTTGTGAGGTGATGGGCGGTGTGAACAAACGAAGCATGTCGCTCTTGGTGACACTCCCGACAGACGTTTGCCCCAAGGAACCCAGGGTTTGTTCGATTAGTGTCATGCGGCTCTTTTAGACTGATGATCTTCATCAGTTTTGCAAGGGAATCCAATCCATCAATCGAGTTGCCCGCGATCGCGTTCAAGTTTGATCCCCCAGTCGAATCGGAGGCCAATCTGGCAACTTCCGCAGTTGTTGGAGGAAGGAAAGGTAGTTTGATGAAGGTATTTGAATCAGGCTGCGAGATAATCCAGTTACTCGACGCATCTTCTTTCTCAGCAATCACTTGATCGCTCAGCTTTTTGACTAGCAAGGGAATCTCGGTCGGAGACGTATCTCCTGCGATCTTTTCCATCTGTTCAGACCGTCTTCGGCGACGGAGAGCTTCTGCTGCGTCCTCACCAGATCCGCAACCGATGCAAAAGGCAATCACCCATGAAAGCAAAATCGCTGGTACGAGGAACCTGGCCGTCTGTGCCGCCCCAGAAGCATCAGTCAAGTTGTGCCGCATTTCTAATGCCCCTAGAAATTGAGTTTCTATGATTGGCCGAGAATTCTCACTACAAATTCCATATGCCTGACAAAATACCATGTGTCCAGCGAAATGCACCGCCACCATGATTAGAGCGCACCGAAGAGAGCCAAAAGCACAAGAATAACGGTCACCACTCGACAAAGGCCTACATTGCCTTCGTGGGCAGACGTCGGATGATGACACCAAGCAAACTCGCGCGTGCCGCAATGCGACCAAGCCTCGATACACGCGTGCGTAGCGAACGCATGTTTTTGGCTGAACACCAGGCGTCATCCAATTGAATTCTTTGATCAAACGAGAGTCCCTTGCCCTGACTCCCGTAACGACCGAATGAATTTCAAGACAGATTGCCCTTGACCATTTCGAAACTCCATCACAAACTTTTAACTCGCTCGTGAAACACGGGGTGCGTGGGAGGAATGAAAACCTGCCTCCGCCGTGGAAGCTGAATTGCATCACGAGTCGCAACGGATTGCAACAATCGAAATTTACCTGGAACCTGGGATGGACCAGTGACTGCCGCAAGGCAGAGGGTGGACCGATTGAAAGTTAGCGTCTTGCTGATTTGACGAAACGTTCAAGGAAGATAGCGACGCGGAGACCCAACTCTATCTCTTAGACGGTAGAATGGGCCCATCGCATTCAAGGTAGAATGGGATGGGAAATAACGAGAGAGTTCGTTATTCGCCGAGTTGAATGCTTGATCGATAGGTTGAATCAACCTGACGCGCCCCACGGAGTTGAATTTTGTCCCTATCCACGGACTTCGACCTGAAAGAGCGGGTACGCGCTGCAGTCGACATCGTTGATGTCGTCGGTGCAACGACCGAACTGCGCCCTCAGGGTAGGAACTTCGTGGCTCGATGTCCTTGGCATAACGATCGCCGTCCCTCGATGACGGTGAATCAAGAACGACAAACGTGGAAGTGCTGGCCATGCGACATCGGCGGAGACGTCTTTTCTTTTGTCATGCGACGTGATGGCGTCGACTTCCCCACGGCGATTCGATCCCTTGCGGAGCAGGCAGGGATCGCTGTCCCTGAGTTGACCGGTGGCCGGCGCACAGAACCAGGCTCACCCGACGATCGCCCCACTTTGTTTTCGGCGATGGAGCTAATCACTAAGGCTTATTTTGATCAACTTGAATCGGGCACCAGTGACGACGCGAGGCTAGCCCGCGAGTATCTAGCTGAGCGAGGGATTAGCGAAGAGAGTCGCCGACGCTACCAGATTGGATTTGCCCCTGATTCATGGGACTTTGCCGTCAACCTGCTCAAAGAAAAAGGATTCAGCGGCGAAGTTGCGCACGCTGCGGGCATCGCCTCAGCAAAGCGGTCCGGCGATGGTTTCGTTGACATGTTCCGCGGCAGGCTAATGTTTCCCATCCTCGATCTGCAGCGACGACCGGTCGCGCTCGGCGGCAGGATCATTCCCGAAATTGCCAAACGGCTAGGGGAACGAGCCGGTGGAAAATACATCAACGGCCGAGAGACCATCCTTTTCCGAAAATCACATCAGCTTTACGGCCTTGATCAAGCAAGGGAAGCAATCCGTAAGGGCGGCGAAGCGATCGTCATGGAAGGTTACACCGATGTGGTGATGACCCGGCAGGAAGGAATTGAGCCCGTGGTTGCGGTGCTTGGAACCGCGTTGGGTGAGCAGCACGTCAAAATCCTTAAGCGGCTCGCACAACGTGTCGTTCTTGTGCTCGACGGTGATGAAGCCGGACAGAATCGAGCAGACGAAGTACTCGAGCTATTCGTTCATGCGGATGTCGACCTGCGAGTCTTGACGTTGCCCGAGGGACAAGACCCTGCGGACTATGTTGCACAGCATGGTCGCGAATCTCTGGAAAGACTCGCCAACGATGCACCCGACGCACTTGACCACAAACTTGCGAGGCTTACCGAAGGAGTCAATCTGCTTGAAGACACCCATGCGGTAACCCAAGCGGTTGACACGATGCTAAAAATCGTCGCGCAAGCCCCCGATGGGCTGAAAACCGACCAACTTTTGATGCGAATGGCCAGCCGTTTCAACTTCAAACCCGAGCGACTTGAACTACGCCTCAAGAGCCTGCGGGAAGAAAGTCAACGACGCGAGCGTTTTCGGTCAAATGCATCAGCAAATGCAAATCGCAGCACCTCTGGCACAACGACCTCTAGTCGAAAGCCAACACCAACAAGTCATCACATTTCCTCCAACCGATCAGACGACCCGAATGCCGCTCTGCAGCAGTCGGCGGATTTCGAAGAAGCATTTGATGAGCTCCTTCCCGAAACCTCGCGATTCGTCAATCCACGCCAAGACGTATCGCTCCGACAACAGGAGCGACTTCGATCGCTGGCAAGCCTGGAACGAGATCTTTTTGAAACACTGATCGAGAGCCCCGAACTGGCAATGACAGCGGTCGAGGTGATTGACCCAGAGTGGTTTGAAACCAACACCGC
>Ga0181559_10003655_pt1 | contig 15068 bp, 13 predicted proteins | sample 011ome_21_FD_133752 | JGI IMG/M metagenome (GOLD analysis project Ga0181559, IMG submission 133752) | Coastal salt marsh microbial communities from the Groves Creek Marsh, Skidaway Island, Georgia - 011508AT metaG (megahit assembly) | ecosystem: Environmental > Aquatic > Marine > Intertidal...
CACAGCCCATTCTGCGAGCGGGACTTGCGGGCGCCTGAGCATGTTCCGGCCGTCGACCGCGCCGGTTCTTTTCCGATTGATGTGCGCAAAGAGGGCATGATCCATACCGTCACCTACGGCCGCCATCCCTTCGACGTGGTCGGTTGGGACGGATACCATTTTCCCTACGCCTTCTCCATCCACGACTTCGAGCCCATCACGGGGCGCGTGCACCAGCCGCCACCGGTGCACCAGACCTTTGAGACCGATGCCTTTGTCATCTGCAGCTTCTGCCCCAGGCTCTACGACTACCACCCCAAGTCCATTCCCGCCCCTTACAACCACAGCAACATCGATTCCGATGAAGTGCTGTACTACGTAGAAGGCAATTTCATGAGCCGCAAGGGGATCTCGCGCGGTGATCTGACCCTGCATCCAGGAGGCATTCCCCACGGACCGCACCCCGGCACCTACGAGGGCTCCATCGGCAAGACCGGTACTGCCGAACTCGCCGTCATGGTCGACACCTTCCGGCCCCTGCGCCTGACCCAGCAAGCCCTGGACATCGAGGACGGTGGCTACCACACCAGCTGGCTCGGTTACACCCCAAAAATCATCGACTGAACCCTGCAATGACCATGGAACAGCAGACCCCCCAACCCGCCATCACCGTTCCCGAAGCGGACGATTTCCTGCCCCTGCTCGGCACGGACCACGTCGAGCTCATCGTCGGCAACGCCAAGCAGAGCGCCTATTACTACATGCACGCCTGGGGCTTCCAGCCGCTGGCATTCAAAGGCCTCGAGACTGGAGATTCCGACAGCGTGAGCTACGTGCTGAGACAGGATAAAATCACCCTCGTGCTGACCACGCCGCTGATGGCCGACGGGCCCCTGAACGACCACCTGAATCGCCACGGAGACGGCGTCAAAGCCGTTGCGCTGTGGGTGGACGACGCGGAGAAGAGCTGGAAGGAGACCACCTCCCGCGGCGCGGTGAGCGCCTTTGCCCCCGAAACCCGTGAAGACGGGGACGGAAAGGTGGTCCTGAGCGCCATCGAGACCTACGGCGACACCATTCACGTCTTCGTGGAGCGAAAGGCCTACAACGGGGTCTTCCTCCCTGGATACCAGGCTTGGAATCCGGTGGCGACGTCACCCGTTGTCGGCCTCAAATACATCGATCACATGGTGGGCAACGTCGGATGGGGCGAGATGAACACCTGGTGTGAATTCTATGCCAAAGTCATGGGCTTTGCGCAGTTGATCTCCTTTGATGACAAGGACATCTCCACAGATTACACCGCCTTGATGTCCAAGGTGATGAGCAACGGAAACGGGCGCATCAAATTTCCAATCAACGAGCCCGCCGAAGGGCGGAAGAAGAGCCAGATTGAGGAGTACATCGACTTTTACCAGGGCGCGGGTGTGCAGCACATCGCCGTGGCCACCGACAACATCATCGAGACGGTCACGGAGCTGCAGCGCCGCGGCATTGACTTCCTGAAAGTGCCCAGCACTTACTACGACACCGTACTGGACCGGGTGGGTGAGATCGACGAGGACCTGGAACCCTTGCGCGACTTGGGTATCCTGATCGACCGGGACGACGAAGGGTATCTCCTGCAGATCTTCACCAAGCCCGTGGTGGACCGGCCCACGATGTTCTTCGAGATCATCCAGCGCAAGGGTGCCCAGAGCTTCGGAAAGGGCAATTTCAAGGCACTCTTCGAGGCCATCGAACGGGAGCAGGCCTTGCGTGGCACACTCTGAATCCCCCACTGCTCCTGCCCTCGCATGGCGAGGCGTGGACCTGGACATCGGGGACAAGGCCATCCTGCGTGGAATCGACCTGGCGGTGGACCACGGAAGGACCCTGGCCTTGGTCGGCGAAAGCGGGTCGGGCAAGACCATGTGCTGCATGGCCGCCCTGGGCCTTATTCCTGGCGGAGGGCGCCTTACCGCAGGGCGGATAGAAGGGCCCGGCGGGGTGTGGATGCGGGCAGACGAAGGGGACACCGTGCCCATCCCGCGGGGCAAGGTGGTCACGATGGTTTTTCAGGAGCCGATGACCAGCCTCAACCCCACCATGCGGTGCGGTGCCCAGGTCGCGGAAGTCATCCTGAGGCACGAAAAATCGGAAGCATCAAAGGCCCGGGAAAAAGTCCTTGGCTTGTTTGAGGAGGTCCAAATGCCCGATCCCCAGCGGGCGTGGTCTGCCTATCCTCACGAACTATCTGGTGGACAGAAACAGCGGGTTTTGATTGCCATGGCGTTGGCCAACGACCCTGACATCCTGCTGGCCGATGAACCCACCACTGCCTTGGACAGCACACTGCGTGCGGAACTCCTGGACCTCATTGCCTCCATTCAGCGTGCGCGCGGTTTGGCCTTGGTCCTCGTGACGCACGACATGGATGTGGTGGAAAGGGCGGCTGACGAGGTGGCCGTCCTCTTGAAGGGACGGGTAGTAGAACACGGCAGCGCGGACCGCATCTTACATGCCCCAGCGCACCCATACACACGCGGCCTTTTGGCCTGTCGTGTTCCGAAGAAAGGAAGAATGACGCCGCTTCCCGTGCTCTCGGACTTCATGGGAGATGAAGCCGGCTCGGCCACCTTCCAACATCAGGAAATCCAAAGTGCCCCTGCGGACCGGCCCATGCTGTTGGAAGTGAACGCCGCTTGTAAGACCTATCCAGGGGGGGGCGTGCCCGCCTTGGACAACGTCGGCCTTTCACTCCCGGAAGGGGGAAGCCTTGGAATTGTGGGTGGAAGCGGGTGCGGCAAGACAACCCTTGCTCGCGCCATTCTCGGTTTGCATCGACTGGACAGCGGCAGCATCCGCATCGCTGGAAAATCGGTAGAACAAAACTCCCCCGATCAGATCCGACACATCCGCAGTCAAGTAGGCCTGGTGTTCCAGGACCCTCGGGCGGCGTTGAACCCCACTCGAAAGGTGGGCGCGGCCATACGGGAGGTCCTCACCCGCTGGGGCCGTACGCCCGACCAAGCCTCAACAGAAGCGGTGAAACTCATGGAAGCTGTGGGGCTTGAAGCAGATGCCCTGCATAGAAAACCAGACGCCTTTTCCGGTGGGCAACGCCAGCGGATTGTGATCGCACGGGCCCTCGCGGCCGACCCCAAGCTGCTCATCTGTGATGAAGCTGTCGCAGCGTTGGATGTGAGCGTGCAGGCACAGGTGCTCAATCTATTGGTCGAATTGCGCAGGAAGCGCGGTCTTGCCTTGCTGTTCATCAGCCACGACCTCGGGGTTGTGAGATACCTGTGTGACCGGACGCTGGTGCTGGATCGTGGCCAAGTTGTGGAGGAAGGAGAATCGGACCAATTGTGGGCCCGTCCAACCCATGAAGTGACCCGGAGACTTCAGGCCGCCGGAGGGGGTTCGATTGCCTAATTTCGAGCCATGTCCGAAACCGCCCTCGTCACCGAGGTCCTGCACGGCCCTGTCGCCTGTTGGACACTGAACAGACCCCAGCAACTCAATGCCCTGAATGGCAAGCTCATCGAGAAACTCGGTGCCCTGGTAGAAGAAGTCCAACAGCGCGATGAAGTGCGCTGCGTGGTCCTCACCGGCTCAGGGGAAAAGGCCTTTGTCGCCGGCGCTGACATCAAGGAATTCGCAGATTTCGACAGTGTGGCAGGACGCCGCCTCGCCGAGAAAGGTCAACGCATTCTGTTTGATGCCATCTCCCATTCGTCCAAGCCTTTTGTGGCGGCTGTGGGTGGCTTTGCGCTCGGAGGCGGGTTGGAGTTGGCACTGGCCTGCCATGTGCGTGTGGCTTCTGCCAATGCACGGTTTGGCCTACCCGAAGTTTCCCTGGGCCTGATCCCAGGATATGGTGGCACCCAACGCCTTTCCAAAATCGTTGGGCGCGGTCGCGCCATGGAGATGATTCTCTCGGCACGCATGGTGAAGGCCGACGAAGCCTTGGCCATGGGGTTGGTCAGCACGGTTGTGGAGCGAGACGTGCTCATGGATGAAGCACTGCGCATGTCCCGTGCCCTCTCAGCAAACAGCCCAAAAGCCATAGGAGCTGCCATTCGTGCCGTGCAGGCCAGCGGGTCTCCCGAAGGTTACGAAGTGGAAATCGACCAGTTCGGGCGGTGCTTCTCCAATGAAGACTTCAAGGAAGGCGTAGCCGCCTTTCTCGAAAAGCGGAAACCTGAATTTCCCGGAAAATGAACGAGTCCCCCGATTTACGCATCCGAGTGGTCCATGCGGGAGACACGCAACTTCCCCAATATGCCACCCCGTTGAGCGCGGGTCTGGATTTGCGCGCCCACCTGCCCGGTCCGGTCGTTCTGGAGCCTGGGGAACGCCGCTTGGTGCCCACGGGGCTCCACATTGAATTGCCGGCGGGCCATGAAGCCCAGGTACGACCGCGCAGTGGCCTTGCCTACAAGCATGGCATCACGGTGCTGAATGCCCCGGGTACCATCGATGCAGATTACCGAGGAGACATCGGTGTGCTGCTCATCAACTTGGGCCAAGCCGCATTTACCATTGAACCGGGCGAGCGCATTGCCCAACTCGTCGTAGCCCCATACACCCGTGTAGAATGGGCTCCCGTCAAAGACACTGCCGAACTCGCGGTCTCCAAACGGGGAGAAGGCGGATTCGGACATACTGGAACCTCATGAACCTCATCATCCCCATGGCGGGACGCGGCAGTCGTTTGCGTCCTCATACCCTCACGGTCCCCAAACCGCTGGTCCACGTGGCGGGCAAGCCCATCGTCCAGCACCTTGTGGAGGACCTGGCTGCCATGAGCCCCCGTCCTTTCGCCAACATCGCCTTTGTGATTGGCGACTTTGGCGACCAGGTGGAATCAGATCTGTTGAACCTCGCCAGCCGTCTCGGTGCCCAGGGGCACATCTGCCATCAGGACCAGCCGTTGGGCACTGCACACGCCGTCTGGTGCGCCAAGGAATGGCTGTCTGGCGAAACCGTGGTGGCATTCGCAGACACGCTGTTTCGCGCGGATTTCCAGCTCGATGCAGAAGCAGACGGACACATCTTCGTCAAGCGCATTGAGGACCCCCGCCAGTTCGGCGTGGTTGTGCTGGATGATGATGGCGCCATCTCTGAGTATGCGGAAAAGCCAGAAGAACCCGTTTCCAACCTGGCGATGATTGGGATTTACCACTTCAAAGACGGCGGAGCGTTGGGCAGGGAAATTGACCTGCTCATCGAAAATGGCACGATGAAGGGGGGCGAGTATCAACTTCCCGATGCCTTCCGCGCCCTGACAGAACAGGGTGCGCGCTTCCGACCGGGTGAAGTCAATGCCTGGATGGACTGTGGAAACCGCGAAGTCACCGTGGAGACCAACGGCCGCATGCTCGAATTTCTGGGCGATGCTGCCGGCGTTGCGCCTGGAGCCACCGTGGAGAACAGTGTCGTGATCCCCCCTTGTATCATCCAAGACGGTGCCGTTGTCCGAAACGCAGTCGTAGGTCCTTGCGTGACCATCGGGCCTCGAACAGTAGTAGAACGCAGCATCCTGAGCGATTGCCTCGTAGGCAGTGATGGCCATTTGAACGGTGTGAACCTCAAGGGGTCCATGATTGGAAACCACGCCTCTGTCAGCCGGTCCGGAGAGGACCTCAGCATAGGGGATTACTGCACGTCTGCATGATGTGTCGCGCGACATACTGCCTTCTGGGTTGTATCCTGGTTGCGATGTCGACGGGCTGCTCCCTGCTCGGTGGTGTTGCCGAGTCCGAAGAAGCGGGACTGGGCACCGTTGATCGGGACTTCCATGCCGCCTACTATGAGGCGCAAACAGCCAAGGTCAAAGGCGACCGCGTTGGCGCGCGCGAGGCTTTGTTGGCCTGTCTGGATGCCGACCCCGATGCTGCCATCGTGCACTTTGAGCTCGCCCGAATCGAAAGAATGGACGGCCAGTGGGCGGCAGCGATGAGCGCCGTGGAACGCGCCGTAACGCTGGACGGAGACAACCCCTGGTACCGAAGGGAGTTCGCGGAAATCGCATTGGAGCTCGGCCGCAATGAGGAAGCCGATGGTGCTTTGTCTTGGCTGCTGGAAAACAAGCCCGAAGACGATGTCGCAGCGATGATGCTGCTGGATTTGCGGAGTGCAGAAGGCCGAATAGATGATGCTTTGAAGGTGGTCGACGTCCTCGAGCGCGAGTGGGGTCCCGATCCGGAATGGCATTTTGAACGGCACCGTTTGAACCTGTCCGCGGGACGCATGGAAACCGCCTTGGGCAACCTACGCGCACTGGAACGGGACTTCCCAGAAGTGATCGAAGCACCCCTTCAACACGCCCGGCTGTTGATTTCCGAGGGTCGTGTGGAAGAGGCTGAATCGATGTTGCGCCAGTCCTTGGAGCGGACGGGGCATGGCCGCTTGCACCTGGAGTTGGCGCACATTTTAACGGCGAGGGGAGACACCGAGGCGGCACGTGAACACGTCCGTTATGCCTTTGCTTCCGATGAAGTGCCATTGGAAGAAAAGCTGGACATCGCTTGGGCTTACGTTGAATTGGCGGAAATCCAGCAGGAACTTGAGCCCGAAGCTTCCCGCCTCATCGATTTGCTCCTTGAAATGAATCCAGAAGAAGCCGAGCCCTTCGAGCTCTTGGCTGCGTTGCGCGACATCCAAGGAGACGGTGAGGGGGCGCTGGAGGCCCTGGAGGCAGCTTTGGAGCGAAACCCCAATTCTGCGGAACGCTGGCTGGAAGCCTGTCAATTGGCCATCGCCTCCCAACAATGGCAGCGACTCAAAGGCCTCTCCGGGTCCGCTGGGTCCTTGTTCCCCAACCTCCCTGTTTTCCCCTATTTCCAGGGAATGGCACAGATGGAACTCGGGCAAGACCAAGCCGCCGAAAGACAGTTGAAGATGGCCCGAAACCTCATAGTAGACCGGCCCGATTTCGAATCAGACGTCCTCGCCATGCTGGCACAGTTGGCCCATGAACGAAAAGACCATGCGGCCTCAGATGAATGGTTCGAGATGGCCATTGAGGTCAATCCGCAGAACATCCTTGCCCTCAACAATTACGCATACTATCTCGCGGTTCGGGGTCAGAAAACAGAACGGGCAGTGGAAATGGCGGCACGGGTCGTGGCCCTGTCTCCCGGCGACCCCAATTTCGAGGACACCTACGCTTGGGCCTTGTACCGTGATGGAGACATCCAGGAAGCCCTTGATTGGATTGAATTGGCCATCCTCCACGAAGGCGATGCCCCCTCACCGACGGTTCTGGAACATTGCGGAGACATTCTCCACGCCCTGGGCAGAGAAGAAGAAGCCCTGGAGCGTTGGAAGGCTGCCCTGGCTGCCGGTGGAAATAGGGATACGCTTGCGCCCAAAATCGAAGGTGAATGAGGTTGTTGGCGAGCTTGTTGATCCTGGTTTTGCTTTCCGGGTGCACGAACATGCGCCGGCTGGAAAAGGGGAAGCCCATTCGCTCGGAAAGTGCGTCGACCATCTTACGGAAGCACCTGGCCACCAATGCCAATCCAGAATGGGCCACCATGCGCATGCAAGTGGAAACCCAGATAGACGGAGAGAGCAGCTCGTTCAAAGTCAATGCCCGCCTTCGGCGGGACTCCGCCATTTGGCTGAGCATTACCCCTGCATTGGGTGTGGAAGCGGCCCGCATCGTCCTGACCGTGGATTCGGTGCTTTTCCTGTCCAAAGTACCGGGGAATCGCTTCGGCTATGTGGGAGATTATGCCGCATTCGACACCCTATTGGGAACGGAAATCAACTACAACATGGTCCAGCGCATCATTACAGGTGAAGCGATCAACCTGTTGGATGAAGACATCAAGTACATCTCCAAGGTGGACGGACGAGAGCACTTGCTCATCAGCAAATACAAACGGCGCGTTCGGCGTTTGGTCGGGGTCAAGGAAAAAGAGATCAATCCACAAGACAGCCTGTCGGTGGAAGCGTCTCCAGAAGTCCAAGAACGCGTGATGAACCGCTCTGATGATGAAGACCTTCTCGTCAAGCGATACTGGTTCGATGGCTTGGGTTACCAACTCACACGCACCCGCTTTGACGACTTGTACAACGGACGCTCCATCGAAATCGGACACGGTGGATTTGAGCCCGAGGCAGGAGGATGGATCCCCCACCGCACGGAACTGATCATCGCCTCTCCATTGGGAACCCAGCGCATCGGCCTGGAAATCTTGAGGGCACGTTACAACAAGGCATATTCCATGCCCTTTTCAATTCCGGAAGACATTGAGATACGGAAAGGGCTTTAAGCGCACGTTTTGGCTGATGGTTGTCTTGGTCGCCAGCGGATTTGCAGCTTCGGCGCAAACCGGAGACAAGGCTGCACTGGAAGCAGAACGCGAAGCCATTGCTGCCAGAATCGCTGCCACCCAGAAGCTTCTCCATGAATCTCAGGATGACCAGAAGAAGACCACACGTCAACTGGCCATACTGGAAGAGGAGCTCGCCCTTCGCCAACAATTGCTGAGCAACCTTCAAAGCGAAAGAAGGGAAACTGAGCGCCGGCTTGCGGCGAGGCAGTCCAGCGTTTCGAAAGCCGATGCCCAAGTGCAAGCTCTCAAGGATGAGTATGCCGAAATGATTCGCGTTGCAGCGCGCCTGCAGGGCCAAAATGCCCTGTGGGGACTCCTGCTGGATGCCGAAACCACCACGCAGGTCTTCCAGCGTCTTTTGCTGATCGAAGAATATGGCCGCTTACGGAAGAGCCAAGCTGAACTGATTTCCACCTCCACTTTGGCACTCAGAGAAGAAATGGATGGCCTGCGACAGGAAAAGGCCGCGCTGGTCTCCCTCGAAGTCGAATCGCGCGAACAGCGGGATGCCGCCCGAAAAGGGGCCCGCAGACAGGAGAACATCCTTTCGGATCTCAGGTCGAAGGAGAGACAGCTGAAAGACCAATTGGCCAAGGAAGAGGCCCGGCGCGCCGAATTGGGCAAGGCCATTGACCGCATCCTCGCCGCAGCCCGGCGCAACAGCAACGAGGGTGAGGGCTTTGCAGCCACCCCGGAGGGGAAAATCATCGGAGCTGAGTTCAAGGCGAACCGCGGCAAACTGCCTTGGCCTGTGGCAGAAGGAGTCATTGTGGGTCGGTTCGGAACACACAATCACCCTTCCATACCGGGCATTCAGATTGAACGCCGAGGCATTGACATTGCGACATCATCAGATGCGGCAGTAACGGCTGTATTCAGCGGGCGCGTATCGAATGTGATCACCATCCCCGGTGGCGGCATGGTGGTGATGGTGGACCATGGTTCGCATCGCACGGTGTACGCCAACCTGTCCCGTGTGGACGTGCAGGATGGTGAGGATGTCATCACCGGGCAGCCCGTGGGAACCGTTCTGGACCAGGGCAATGGACACCGGGCGCACTTCGAAATCTGGGATGCGGCGGGCAGTGCCCCGTTGAACCCTGAATTATGGATTGCCCGATGAAGTACGTGTTGATCGGCAACCCCAATTGCGGCAAGACCTCGCTCTTCAATCATTTGACCGGGTCTCGCGCCAAAGTAGCGAACCTGCCAGGTGTGACGGTTGAGCCGCTGGTCGCCAACGTGAAGCGGCGCAACGGGAAGCAACACGACATTCAACTCGTGGACCTGCCGGGTACATACAGCCTGTACCCAAAGGCGCTGGATGAAGCGGTGACGCGGGATGCTCTGTTCAATCCAGACCACCTCCATCGGCCAGATGGCTTGTTGGTGGTGATGGACGCAGCGAACCTCAAGCGGAACCTCTACCTCACGTTGCAGGTTCTCGAGTTGGAGATTCCAACCTTGGTGGTGGTCAACGAAACGGCACCCACCAGCTGGTCGCCCGAAGAACTTGCGAATACGTTGGGATGCCCTGTTCTTCCGGTGCACGCCCTGAAAGGCACCGGGACGTCCTTGTTGATGGATCACCTGGAAGCGGGCCTGTCCCCCTCGCAAAACAATGCAGGTTTGGATTCAAGCGCCCGGGGATGGCGGCACCGTGTCGATCTCGGAGCGTTGTCCTCTGCCCTTCCCCACTTGAGCACGGCTGGATTGGAATTGCTTGTCACCTCGGACGATCTGCCCGAATGGTTGTCCAAGGAGGCGCGCGAGGCGTTGCAAACGGTCCGAACTGCCACGGGCTGTGGTGCTTCTGAGCTCCAATTGGGCGAGGCAGCACACAGAAGCCGACAAGTGCGGAGCATTGCCACAAAAGCACTCGGGCAGAACCCGCCGGCCAGCAGAAACATCAGTGCCCGTTTGGACCGGGCATTGACCCACCGCTTTCTCGGGCCCATGATTCTGATGGCCGTGTTCTTCCTCATTTTCCAGGCCGTGTATTCATGGGCGACTTGGCCCATGGACCGCATTGATGAGGGCATGGGATGGATGATGGAAGTCTCCAGGGCTGCGCTGCCCGAAGGCTGGTGGACAGACCTTTTGGTCGATGGGCTTTTGGCCGGCCTCGGAGGTGTGGTCATTTTCGTTCCTCAGATCGCCCTTCTTTTTGGGGCCATTGCCGCTCTTGAAGAAAGCGGATACATGACCCGGGTGGCCTTCATGAACGACCGCTGGCTGCGCGCACTGGGATTGGATGGGCGCTCTGCCATTCCTCTGCTGGGCGGGTTTGCCTGCGCCATTCCTGCCATTTTGGGCGCCCGAACCATCCCTGGAAAAAGGGAGCGGCTGCTCACCATCCTCATCACGCCGTGGATGACCTGTTCGGCCCGCCTGCCCGTGTACCTTTTTCTCATCGGGTTCGTCGTACCCTCCACGCCCTGGGGACCGGGCGGCCTGTTGAACCTTCAGGGGGTCTTTCTATTCGGTATATATGCCGCCGGACTTTTTGCGGGACTCTTGTTGGCTTGGGCACTGAACCGAGGGATTCCGAAATCAGCGCCCACTCAATTTCTGCAGGAATGGCCCCCGTACCGTGTTCCCTCCCTGCGGCGAACACTGGAACAGATTTGGATGCAGGCGCGCGCCTTCATCGAAGGTGCTGGCAAGGTCATCGTCGTCGTTTCGATCCTGCTTTGGGTGCTGTCCAATACGTCACCCGGAGGCTTCGAAGCCATCGATTCCGAATATGCGGAACGCATGGAACAAAACGAAGCGGTTTCCGGTCCTGATGCCGTCTCTGAAAAGGCGCAAATACAGCGAGAATGGTCCGCTGCCCGCATGGATGCTTCTTGGTCAGGCCGCATGGGCGCATTCATTGAGCCGGTCATTGCCCCTCTCGGTTATGATGGCCGCATGGGGGTTGCGCTGATTGCGTCCTTTGCCGCCCGCGAGGTGTTCGTGGGAACCATGGCCACCCTTTATGCCGCGCCAGACAGCGACGAAGGCATCGGGCAACTGAAGGAGCGCCTCGGTCGCGAATTGAACCCGGATACCGGAAAGCCCATCCTTACGACCGCCACTGCGATGTCGCTCATCGTTTTCTACATGCTTGCCATGCAGTGCATCTCGACGATAGCCATCGTCCGACAAGAACTGGGAAGCTGGAACATTGCAGCATTGCAAGCACTGGGCATGACCCTGTTGGCTTACTTGGCTGCCTGGATGACGTACGGCTTGATCAGCTGATGGGCTCGACCCACATGAGCTCTGCCTGCTCCTTGCGAAGGGTGACTACGTTTCCACCTGTGGTCACGGCCATGGGGTCTCCCAATGGAGCAATGTGCCGGACTTCGATGTCTTCGCCGACCACGCAACCCATTTCCATCAGAGCCAACATCCCTTCCGGGGCGTCGATTCGGGTGAGCTTGCCGCGCTGGCTGGCTTCGAGGTCACTCAGTCTCTTGAGATCCATGGTGCAAACCTCGCACATGAACCATCTACAGCGACTCCCCTTTTGAGGGGATTTTGCCCCCGCTTTACTTGCCGAAGCGTCTTCCAAAGAAAAACCCGGCACGGTGGCCGGGTTTCCTGTGGGTCATACTGGACTCGAACCAGTGACCTCTGCCCTGTCAAGGCAGCGCTCTGAACCAGCTGAGCTAATGACCCTCTTGCTGAATTCGGACGGCGAATATACGATGTAGCAGCGTCAGTCCTCCTCCAAGGCTTCCTCATCGATGTTGTCCAGGTCGAATCCCTCATCCATGTTCTCTTCGAGTACTTCGAGCATGGCTCTGTCGATCCTGAAAAGGTAGATGGCCTCGTCAGTTCGGATCTCAAGACAGCGCATGATGCGCCCATCTGACAGGTTGATGGACTGCAGATCGTCGTCACTGAATCCTTCGGGAAAAGCCGACCCGATGAGGTCGAGGTGATGGGCCTCTACGTTGTTGTAATTCTTGATGATGCGTTTCACGGTAAGTCTGGATTTGAGGTGTCACCAGTCGAGCAGCCAGCCGAAAAACAGCGGCGCCACGATGGTGGCATCCGATTCGATGACGAATCGGGGCGTCTCAACGCCGAGTTTGCCCCATGTGATTTTTTCATTGGGAACCGCTCCCGAGTAGCTCCCGTAACTCGTGGTACTGTCGGAAATCTGGCAGAAATAGGACCACAGTGGAACACCGGTTCTGCCGAGGTCCTGATGCAGCATGGGCACCACACAGATGGGGAAATCGCCCGCTATCCCGCCGCCAATCTGGAAGAAGCCAACGCCCTGTCCGGTCTCCTGAGTCGTCTGCGTGTACCAATCCGCGAGGTACATCGTGTACTCGATGCCGCTTTTGACCGTTCCGGGTTGGACATCTCCCTCCAGGCAGTGGGCGGCGAAGATGTTGCCCAGCGTGCTGTCTTCCCAGCCCGGACAGACGATGGGAAGTCCCTTCTCGGCCGCTGCGTGCATCCAACTGTCGGCCGGATCGATCTGGAAAGCGTCGTCCAGTTGTCCACCCAAAAGAGCCTCGTAGAAGAACTCGTGTGGGAACTTCCTTTCGCCGCTCAGCTCGGCCTCCTTCCACAGATCCACCATCACCCCCTCCAGCTTGCGAAAAGCCTCCTCCTCCGGGATGCACGTATCCGTTACGCGGTTCAGTCCGCGGTCGAGCAACGCCTGCTCCTCGGCGGGCGACAAGTCACGGTAATGCGGTACCCGCTCGTAGTGGTTGTGCGCGACAAGGTTCATCACGTCTTCCTCGAGATTGGCTCCGGTACAGCTGATGATGTGCACCTTGTCCCGGCGGATCATCTCTGCGAGGCTGCGGCCCAATTCAGCCGTACTCATGGCGCCTGCGAGGGTAATCATCATTCTTCCTCCGCCCTGCAAGCAAGTGTCGTACGCCTGCGCAGCCTCAGGGATCACAGCGGCGTTGAAGTGGCGATAATGGCGATCCGCAAAGGCGCGGACAAACGGTTTCTGCTCCATTTCAGGTGGATTTTGGCTCGGCAATGGGCTCGGGTTCCAGCACGTAGGTCAACATCTTGTGCAAGAGTTTCGCTGCGGTGAATGCACTGGGGCTGCGCTCCATCCGGGGGGCGAGCTCCACAATGTCAAATCCGACAACGCGGTGCCGTTCTGCCGCTGCCCTGATGAGCCCGATGACCTGGTACCAATTCAACCCCCCGGGCTCAGGCGTCCCGGTTTCCGGCAGGTAGGCAGGGTCAAAAACGTCCAGGTCCACGGTGATGTAGAGCGGGGTACCCGCAGGCCCCAATCTGTCGACAGCAGCCGCGATCCAATCGGCGTCGGCAGCAGCATGGCAATGCGCTCCGTGAAAGACATTGCCTTCTTGCTCGTAGTGGCGCTCCTCGGCCTCCGTGCTGCGGATCCCCACCTGAACGAGTCGGGCATGTGTCGCAGCCCAATGCATAGCGCAAGCGTGGTTGCAAGCGGATCCATGGAAGGTGCTCCGCAAGTCGCTGTGTGCATCCAACTGCAAGACTGCCAATCCCCGTTGTGCAGCCGCGCAGGCCTGAATCGCTCCGATACTGACGCTGTGCTCACCACCTACCACAATGGGCATGACCCCTTTTCCCATCCACTTTCCTACTTCCCCTCGGACATCCGCGCAAACCTGCTCAGGAGACTTTGCCACGCCATCCACCTCCAGCGGAAGGGCCTCCAGAATGGCAATGCCCTCACCGTGTACTTCGGAGCCAGACTCGATGTCGAACAGCTCCATGTTCTCGAGTGCCTCAAACATGGCATCCGGTCCTTTGTCCGCCCCCTTTCCCCAAGTGCTCGTCCCATCATAGGGCACAGGCAGGATCACGGCACGGGGAAGGCGGCCATCCGTCAGTACGGGCTCTCCGGCATAATGCCGTATGCCCAAAGTGGGAGGGTGGAAATCCGGCTCGTTGTGCATGGAAACCATCATTGTCGGACCGATTGGGACGCCCGAAAAGCCTTGCGCCGGGACTCCGCTTGTTTGGCCTTGTTGCTCGCCTCGTCCTCCAAAAGGACGGCTTCCGAACGCTTCTGGCCGTATCCAAGCAGGGCGAGTACGTCTTCCCCCTGCTGCTCGTCGCAAAAAACCTCCGCCTGCAGACGGCCCTCCGCATCCCGGTTCAACAGCACATGCTTGGGTCCGGGAATCAAGCAATGGTGCACGCCCCCGTGGCCCCCGATGTTGTCCTGATACGCCGCAGTGTTGAAGAAGGCGAGGTACAGCGGTTTCTCCGGGCTGAACTTGGGCAGGTATATCGCATTGAGGTGCTGCTCCGAATTGTAGTAGTCATCGCTGTCGCAGGTCAACCCTCCCAGGAATACCCGCTCGTAGTTGTCCTCCCAGCGGTTGACGGGCAGCATCATGAAACGCTTGTTGATCGCCCAGGTGTCCGGAAGGGTCGTCATGAAGCTCGAATCGATGAGGTTCCAGCGCTCCCGGTCATTCTGGCGCTTCTGGTACAGGACCTTGAAGAGCGTTCCTCCGGCCTCTCCCACCGTGAAAGAGCCGAATTCCGTGAAGATGTCCGGAACGGGAACCCCCTGTTCACCGCAGTGCACCATGATCTGTTCGAGGATGGCCTCGATCATGTAGCTGTAATCGTATTCGAAGCCCAGGGAATTCTTGATGGGAAGCCCTCCGCCGATGTTGAGCGCCGTCAATTGAGGACATTCCTTTCTCAGCAGGCAATACACGTCCAATGCCTTGCGCAGCTCGTTCCAATAGTATGCCGTGTCCCGAATGCCTGTATTCACGA